>Ga0075423_10007166_pt1 | contig 10512 bp, 10 predicted proteins | sample SoiMethybrSBSTD2_FD_80114 | JGI IMG/M metagenome (GOLD analysis project Ga0075423, IMG submission 80114) | Bulk soil microbial communities from a Populus tree surrounding site in Tennessee, USA - Soil MetaG P. TD hybrid SBSTD2 | ecosystem: Environmental > Terrestrial > Soil > Tree plantation...
ACCTCGAAGCTGACGAACCCGGTCACCTTGTAGGTGCCGCTGCCGGCCCCGAAACCGGTCGTGGTCCAGGTTCCACCGCCGGTGACATCTTGCGGCCGGCCGGGGTTGGCGCGGAAGGTACCGCTTCCGGTGAGCGTGATCATGTTGGCGCACGAGGAGGCCGCGCAGGCCGACGCCTTGCCCCCCGGCAAGGTAGTGGTGACCGGCGGTGGGCCCGACAGGTGGATGATGTCCCACCGGTACAGGTTGTTGGACGAACCGGCGCTGGCTCCGGCGGGAACCAGCAGGGCGGCCGCGCAGGTGATCGCGGTGGCCAGCCCGATCGGGATGAATCTTGCAGCCTTCATTGCCTGCTCTTCTCTGTTCGGTCTTTCTCCGCCTTCGGCGAGCGGGCAGGCGGCGCCGCACAAAGCGATGCCCACCGGGATTCAAACAAAATCCCGCGAACAAGCCCGCCGCCGCAGGCCCGGCACTGGTGCCTCCTTTCTCCCTGGGCAGGAGGGTCAGCCCCGGCCCCGCAGATCAGCGCAACAAGCGCTGGCAACGGGGCTCTGCCCCGCTGATCCTCCTGGCCTGCCGCTGGTGGCGTCAGGCCTTAGCTGACGTCGAAGTGGCCATCAGTGAGGATCTCGTGGAACGTCAGCCCGGCGACGGTCAGCAAGACCGCCGCCCCCGGGACCGCCGACGGCGACCGTTACCGTGCAGCGGCGATCATGCCCGGCGGCCAGGCCGGTGACCGCCGCCCCTCCCCAGAACACTGCCATCCGTTCCCCGGCCCCCGGCGAGGGCCGGGGCGGGCGTCACCACCCCGCCGAACATGCCCAGCAGCTCGCCGAGCGCCACGATTACTGCAAATCGCCTCATGGCAGCCCCCCTCTGAATCGTGCCTTGGCTGCCAGCGCAGCCCGGTTCACTGAACCCGCCGCGTCCGCCCCACGGCGGCTAGTTCCAGAACCGCACGGTGCGGCATCGTCGTTAGGCAATCTTGCCATAACACTTCCGCCAAGGGACGGCAAGGACTAACCGACGGGTAACCTATTCTTCCTGGCTATTACTGAGCAAGATCGCTTTCGTTCTTGGCATGGGTTGGGCAGCCATTACAATTCCTTTCATTGCGCTCCTTCCGGTGTCACCGCCTAGAGTTGACGCATTGGCTTACCGGCGCTTTAAGGATGGTTTACCTGAGCTTTAACAATGTCTGCCTGGCCGCCGAGGCCGCGCGGGAGCAGCGGAAGGCGCGGCCAGGCATATGGCGGCGTTGTGCAACGCGAAGGGCTGCCGGTCGGCGCGGTACCGGGCCGCGGCACGAGCCGGACGGCCAGGGCTTAAGGATTAGATGGGGCGGCCCTTACTAACCGGACATGGCCGGGCATGCTGTGGGAGCAGAAGGGGACGGTCAGCGTCTCCGGAGGGATGTGCCGCCTGTGAGGGGGTGGCATGAACCCAAGGTGGTGGATCCTGATCGGCCTGGCTGCCTGGCTTGTGGCTGGGTTGGCCGTGGGGCTGGTGGCCGGCCCGTTTATCTGGCGGCGCAAACAGGCCCTGCTAGCGCCAGACCCGCGCGCGGGGGTCAAACCCGGCCAGGCCCACGGGCCGCCCCCGCACGGGTACTGGCCCGGCCGCTCAAGCCATCGGCGCGTAGGGGCCACAAGCGGCCTGCCGGGCATAGGCCCCCGGCGTGAGCCCGGGCAGGAATCCCCCTGGGGCTCGGGTCGCGATTTCCAGGGCAGCTCGCGTCCCAGGCGGCTTGGCCGTGTGCGGGACATGCCGGGCTGGCGGTCGGTGTGGTACCGGCCCAGGCACGAGCCCGGCGTGTAACACAACCGGGCTGCCTGTCGCTGTAGGGGGGCCTGGCCGCGCTCAGCTGTTCCCCGGCGCGGCTCGGGGAGCTCGCGGCGCCGCAATCTACCCCCGCGTGCTCCCACCGGGTGCGCACGATGACGGCCGGGATGGACAGCCGGATGGCAGCGAAGCAGACTGGCGGTGACGGTTGTCGAGCCAGCCACGGTTCTGGGCTGGTTCCTGCCCGTAGCTTCGTCTCCGGGGTCGTGGTTCCCGAAGCCCTGGAGGGAGCTGCTGATGGGTTATTCGCAGCCCCGGACCCGGGTGGCAGTTGTCCCGCTGCCTGCCGAGATCGACATCACCAATGCCCGCGAAGCTGGCCGGGACCTGCTGGCTGCCATCGTGCCGGGGGTCACCGCCATCGTCGCGGACATGACGGCCACCACGTTGTGCGACTCGGCCGGCGTCACCATGCTGGCGCTGGCCCATTCGCAAGCACAGATGTAGAAGACCGGCTGGTCCTGGTGGTGCCTCCTGCCGCTGTGCTGCGCATCTTGGCGGTGACCGGCCTTGATCTTCTGTTGCCGGTCTACCCGAGTCTGGCCGAGGCGCTCGCCGAATTTATGCCGGAGTCCGGAGCCACCCGGTGAGCCGTTCCTGCCGGCCGGTGTGGTACAGGCCACGACACGAGCCGCTGCTTACCGGGTCTGCAGGTCAACAGCCCCCGCCACCTCGGCACCCGACAGGATGAACACTAGGTAAAGCTCAAGCAAACGGAGGGATTTCGCTAGCGGGGATGGGCGTAACGTCAAAGCCCCATATGATCCGGGATCGGGTCGCCCCCTTATCCGGCCTCGGGTCTGCGGCCCGCGTCATCGGGTGCAGCGCTGTCAGTCTCAGTGGAGGGGAAGTGACGCGGGCCGCCCTCCCATTTGTGCTCCCGCACGGGACCACTTTGCGGAGGCCGCATGACTTTTCGGACTGAGAGACCGCGTTACTGCTGTGGCCGGGATGCCGACCATGGTTGGGGAGGGGGTGGTTGCCGCCGGGGTTGGGGTGTTGGCATGATCGGACTGCGATTTCTGCGGAGCTGCGGGAGATCTGCGGTTTGTGTCTGGCTTGTGGGCCGGTTTGGGTCCTGGGCGGGGTTCAGGGGCGGTGGTGTCGCCGCTGGGGAGGGGATTGTCATGCGTGGTCTGGATGGTGTGGTACCGGTTGGGGCCGGCGGTGAGCCGGAGCGGTCGCCACTGTCGCGGCGCTCGGTTCTTCGCGGAGCGGTGGGCGCCGGCGCGGCGGGTATCGCGGCGGCCACGCTGGCTGGTGGCGCGCTGCCCGCGGCGGCGAGCACCGCGGCTGCTGGCGGGCCTGCCCGCGGGACGGCAACGGGCCGGGGGGAGCCGGTGGTGGTGCATGTGCGGGACGCCGCCGCCGGTGAGCTGGAGGTGTTCTGCGGCACCACTTGTACGCGGGTGCGCGATAAGGAGCTGGCGGCGCGGCTGGTTCGCGCCAGCGGCTGACCTGGCCTGCGGTTCCGCCGTTCTCTGTGTAACAAGATGTTGAGGGGGAGTTGATGTCATCGCATCGCGAGGCGCCGGAGATCTCCAAGGATCCGGTGGCTGACAGTACCGACCTGTATGCGTTCGTCAGCCCGGACAAGCCGGGCACGGTGACGCTGATCGCCAACTACCTCCCGCTGGAGGCCCCGGCGGGCGGCCCGAACTTCTATGAGTTCGGCGACGACGTGCTGTATGAGATCCATATCGATACGCACGGCCACAGCCAGGCCGATATCACCTACCAGTTCCGCTTCGCCACCCAGCTGCCCAACCCGGACACCTTCTTGTACAACACCGCGCCGATCACCTCGCTGACCAGCCCGGCGTGGAACCGCAGGCAGACCTACTCGGTCACCCGGGTCGATGGCCGGGGCCGGCACGTCCTAGGTGATGGCCTGATCTGCCCGCCGTGCAACATCGGCCCGCTGTCCACCCCGGACTACGCGGCCGCGCTGGCGCGGCCCGCGGTGCACCGGCTCTCCGACGGCAGCCGGGTGTTCGCGGGCCAGCGGGCCGACGGCTTCTACGTCGACCTGGGCTCGATCTTCGACCTGCTTGACCTGCGGCCGTTCCAGAACCTCCAGGTGTTCGCCAAGGCGCTGGGGCTCCAGGCGGCCCCGGGGGTCAACGCGCTGAAGTTCGCCAACGTGCACTCGATCGCCCTGCAGGTACCGGTCTCGCGGCTGACCGCGTCCGGCAGGCCGGTCATCGGCGCGTGGACCACGGCGAGCCGGCGGCGGGTGCGGATCTTGGATGACCAGGGTTCCGGGCAGGTGGAAAGCGGCCCGTTCACCCAGGTGTCGCGGCTGGGCAACCCACTGGTCAACGAGGTCGTCATCGCGCTCGGGGACAAGGACCGGTGGAACACCCAGCCGCCCGAACACGACAAGCAGTTCGCCCATTACGTCGAGCATCCGGAGGTCGCGGCCCTGCTGCCGGTGCTCTACCCGGGGGTGTTCCCCAACCTGGCCGCGCTGGACAAGGCCCGCACGCCGCGCGCTGACCTGGTGGCCATCTTGCACACCGGCATCCCGAAGGGAATCATCGACGGGTTCACCAACTTCACCGGGCCGGTGCAGGCCGACCTGCTGCGGCTGAACACCGCCATCCCCCCCGCGTCCAAGCCGAGCATCTTCGGGCTGCTCGGCGGGGATCTGGCCGGGTTCCCCAACGGGCGGCGGGTCTTCGACGATGTGGTGTCGATCGAGCTGCGCGCGATCGCCGGGGTGACCTTCAAGCTCATCGACCCCCACTACACCGTCGATCCGGCGGCGGGCCAGCTGACCGACGGCCTGACCCCCGCCGACCTCGGCACCCCCTTCCTGCGCCGCTTCCCCTACCTCGGGGTGCCCTACGACGGCTTCCACCACCCCCCCTCCTGACCGCCCGTCATGCACGAGAGTCTTCCTGGCCCGTCCAGCCCGGGCAGCGTGGTACTCGAGCTGGGCCCCGGCATCGGCGCCCTGGTCCTGCATACACCTCCGGAACTGGACGGCCGGGAAATCGAGGTCAGCCCGCTCGGCCGCGCGCCCGGCGCCCGGACCCATTCCCGGGTCCGCCCGCGCAAGGCCGGCAGCCACACCCAGTACGCGGCCGTGTACCCGCAGCTCGCCGCCGGGGACTACACGATATGGAACGACGATGACACCCCCGCCGCGACCATCACCATCCACGGCGGCCAGGTAACCACCACCCGATGGCCCGGCCACCCGCCGCCGCCATGACCGGCCCCCACACCCACGACAGCTAGCCTGCGAGCGCGCAGGGACCACTGCCCGCGTTCACACCCTGTAGCGGCAAGCCCTACCCGATTGATCGTCGCCACCGGCAGGACGCCACTGGTCAGTCGGGCTCATACGGCACGTATCCGGTTGTGGGTGGTGAGGTCTTCCTCGCCGCCCGGTTGTTCAGTTCGCGGCCACCGCGTTTAGGGCGCTCCCTGCGGTCGCGTCGCATGCGGTCGGCTTTGCCGATCTTAGACCGGCGGCCACTCGCCAGGTGTCGGCGCCTGTGGAGGAAGACGGGGCAGACCAGGTAGCGGCTGGCCGCTGCGAGCGGAGGGGCACTCCTGGGAGGCCGAGTTCGTCGGCTTTACCTGGCATTGATCTGCCGACCGGGCCTGAGCGACGGCGTGCGCTGCGCACTAATTGAGCCAAGTCGGATTTCATGTACCCCACATCGCCGCAGACCGTCGTCGCCGATGATCGATGGCGCGACCTATCCGACGGCGCAGCAGCTCGTGGGCGCCCTTGTAGCTGAGACTCCTCGATCCATTCGGAAAGCCGGCGCGGCTTCGCGGCCGCACCGGCCCCTCCAGACTCGGTGGTCAGGCGACCGCCTCCTCGGCGCCGTCGACACCCCGCCGGGCGGTGCGGGTGACCGTCGCGGTGGCGAACCGGAGCGCGACGCCGATCTCATCCACGGTGAGCTCGTGGCGGCGGATTGTCTCGCCTTGGCGCTCACCGCGCGTGGCGGTGAAGCTGCGATCCACGAGGCGGCCATACAACTAGCACGCGGTCGGCGTTCTCAAGAGGGCAGTCAGGTCAACCAGCAATTGCCGCAACTCGGGTTCTTCAATCTCGTGGTGGCCTGCCCTGTGTTTGGTGGGCCTTCACACTTGCCCAGCTCGACGGCACGGGCGTTCGAGCGGCCGTCGTCGGAGCTGGCTCGTGATGCACGCCATCGAGCGCCCCGCACGGGTGGAGCATGTACCCAGCGCCTGCCCGGGCGCCACGCACGCCGCGGCCGGGCGGCACGCGCATCGTCCTCCAACGGCCGCGGGCCGCGGGCGTGGTCGTTCAACTGGCGCCGCAGTCGTCGTTGCCATAGCCTGATCAGCGGCCAGCCAATGCCTAGGGACGGCTCTCGAGCACCCGCTTCAGCTCGGTGAGCGCAGCGACCTCGGACCGCATCGTTTTCGCCACCATCGGCGCCATCAGCTTCTTGACGCCGCCGAACTCCGCCGCCAGGCGGAACGTGACCACGGTCCCGCCATCGCCCGCGTGCAGGTCATAGCTTCCGGTGGGGCGAACCGGGCCCTTGGTGGTACGGAACGCGATCCGCTGATCGGCCACGAACTCGGTGATCTCGACGTCGGCATCGATCCGTCGTCCACCGGGCCCGGCGACGACCTGACGGTAGGTGGTCCCGACGCCCTGCCCGCTCGTCCTGGTCATCTCGATGACGCCGCCGCGCCACTGCTTGTCGTTCTCGGCGTTTGCCAGGAACGCGAAGACGTCGCCGACCGGGCGCGCGATGGTTATGGTGTTCGACTCCTCAGGCATCGACCTCTCCCTTTGTGGTGACGGCATCGAGCTTCTCGAGCCCTTCGACCCATCCCGAGCGGTATGGCGATGCGTCGTGGTCGGCGGGGAAGCGCTCGTGCGTCACGATCACCTCGGTCCGTCCATCGCCGAGATCGGTGAACTCGACAGTCACGAGCGACTCGTGATCAGACGCAGCCGGCCCGGTGTCCCACCGCCAGGTGTATATCAGCAGTGCGGGTGGATCGACCGTGCGGTAGGTGCCAGCCACCGACATCAGCGGGCCATCACCGGGCGCCCGCATCACGAGCCGGTACGTGCCGCCGGGTCTCAGGTCAACCTGCGCCTCCGGGCAGGTGAAGCCGCCGGGCCCCCACCATCGCCGAAGCTGCTTGGGTTCGGTCCAGTTGCGGAACACGCGCTCCCGAGGCGCTCCTATGACGCGGCGAACGATCACGCGCTCGCCGACTACCGGTTCGTCGGTCACTGATCCCCTTCCGATTCGATGTGATTGGCGAGCGCTTCGAGGCGGGTGCTCCAGAAGGCGCGGTAGGTCTCGAGCCAGTCATCGGCGAGTTGCAAACGGTCGACCACGATCCGGCAGCAGCGGACTCGTCCGGTCTTGTGGTGAGTCAGCAGGCCCGCCCGCTCGAGCACCCGCACATGCTTGGCGATCGCCGGGAGCGACACGGGAAACGGCGCGGCGAGCTCGCTCAGGGAGGCCTCTCCCTCGCGGAGCCGGCCCAGGATGGCCCGGCGGGTCGGGTCCGCCAGGGCGGCGAAGACCTCGTCCACCGCTCGGGGGTCGCACCGCTGATACAAAACCATATGGTTTAGTATAGAGTGCGCACGAGCGCCTGCCGCACACTGCGGCTCACGGGGCGCCAGAAGACATCGGTGCGTGAGGAGGGACCGTGGTGAAGAAGTTCTTGGTGCTGTACAAGTCGTCCGCCACAGCAGCCGAGCAGATGGCGGCAGGCGATCCGGCGGCGGCCCAGGAGGCGATGGGCCTGTGGATGGCGTGGATGGAGAAGGCCGGCCCCGCCATCGTGGATGGGGGTAGCCCACTCGGCGACACCACGGTGCTGCCGGCCAACGGCGGCCAGTCGGACCGGCAGGTCGGCGGGTACTCGATCCTCCAGGGCGAGTCACTGGAGGAGATCACCAAGCTGCTCGACGGCCACCCGCATTTCCACTCGCCGAATGCGTCCATCGAGGTGCGTGAGTTCCTCTCGATGCCGGGCATGCCGTAGGCGCACCCGCCAGCATCTGGCAGCCATCTTGCGCCGGGCGGATCGTCCGCCGCATCGCGCGCCGCGCCGGGATCGCCAAGACCGTCACGCCGCAACCCTGCGGCACGCGTTCACCACCGCCGCGCTCGACGCCGGGGTGCCGTTGCGCGACGTGCAGGAGGCTGCCTCTCACGCTGATCCGCGGACAACGATGCGGTATGACCGGGCCCGTGGCAGCCTGGACCGGCACGCCATCTATATAGTCGCCGCCTACGTCGCAGGCATAGACGCCGTCAGCCGGGTCGCCTGGTTCGAAGTGAGCGGCCCAGCGAAGACGCGCCAGCACCGGCTAGCCAGCCGCGGAGCGTAGCCCTTCAACGGCAATGGTGTGCGCGTAGCCGCCGTTCTGATCGCTTGCCCATGGGTCGGTTTTTGCGGGGTCACTAACGCCGAACGGGTGTTACGGCGCCCAGCCGTAGCCTGGTCTTCGGGAGCGGTGCTGTTGAGGCCGGTTCTGGGTCCGGATGGTCCGCGCTTTCTCCGAGCTCGCTGGCCAGCGCGGCGGGGGCGCGCATTCGCCGCGCGTGGGTCACCGGCTCGCTCAGTTGGGAGGGGGCCTCGGACGATCTTTCGCGGCGTGTGCTGGCGGTGGCAGTTCGGTGGTTGGCAGTGCTGGGCCCTGAGGTCTGTTGCGCCTAGGCTTAGAGGCGGCTGGGGACGGTGGCGTTGGCCGTGGTTGCAGGTGCGCAGGTAGTGCCAGCCAGGTGTGCTGGTGGTGGGTGCTGGCCTGGCCCGGGGGTGCCGGGAAGCCGTGCTGGGGGCGGGGTATGAACGGGCTTCCGGGCGGAGCGGTCACGTTTGTGTTCACTGATATCGAGGGGTCGACCCGGCTGGTCAAGGCGCTGCGGGAGCGCTACCCGCAGGTTCTGGCCGACCACCGGCGGCTGATCCGCGCCGCCATCGCCGCCCACAATGGTCATGAGGTGGACACCCAAGGGGATGCGTTTTTCGTGGCGTTCGCCGGGGCCAAGCAGGCGGTGCTGTGCGCGCTGGCGATCCAGCGGGCGCTGGCGGCCCATGCCTGGCCGGCGGATGGGCGAGTGCGGGTGCGGATCGGCGTCCACACCGGGCACGCGGTCCCGTCGGGGGGGATGTACACCGGGCTGGCGGTGCACCGGGCGGCGCGGATCTGCGCCGCCGCGTATGGCGGGCAGGTGCTGGTCTCCCAGGCGACCCAGTCGATCATCGCCGACGAGGAGGAGAACGACCCCGGGTTCGGCCTGGTCGATCTGGGGGAGCGCCGGCTGAAGGACCTGGACCGGCCGGTCCGGCTGTTCCAGCTGGCCGCCCCCGGCCTGAGTGAATCCGCAGAGGCGTCGGACAGCGGCCACGCTGCCGATAGCACGGTACGGCCAGGACGGGGTGCTGCCCTCGAGGGAGAGCACAAGCAGGCAACTGTGCTGTATTGCCAGCTGGCGGGCGGTGCCGCGCTTGCAAGAAAGCTCGGCACCGACGGGATGCTGGCCTTCCTTGACTCCTTCTTCGAGCAGGCCGAAGCGGAGGTGCGGCGCTTCGAGGGGACCATCAGCAGCTTTCTCAGTGACGGGCTGGTGGCGTTGTTCGGGGTTCCGGTGGCGCATGAGGACCATGCCAGGCGCGGTGTGCTCGCGGCGCTGGGGTTGCAGCGGCGGCTCGCCGCGGCACCGGTAGGCGAGGATGCCCTGGGCAGCACCGCGGGGCTGTTGCGGATGGCTTTGAACACCGGCTTGGTGGCGGTCAGCCAGATCGGCAGCGGCCCGGAGCGCCGGCTGAGCGCGGTGGGCGAAACCGCCACGGTGGCAGGCATCCTGCAGCAGCAGGCCGAACCGGGGGCGATCTTGATCGGCCCAGCGACGGCACGCATGGTGGCCGGCTACGTGCGGCTGGAGGACCTCGGCTCGCTCCAGCTGCCGGGCCCCGGCGGCCCGGTGCAGGCCTTCCGGGTCACCGGTACCGGGCCGCGGCGGTCGCCGATTGAAGGGCTGGGGGCCCGTCCGCTGAGCCGGTTCGTGGGCCGTGAACCGGAGATGAGGGCCCTGTATGACGTGCTAGGGCAGGTGGCGGTCGCACCGGAGCTGAGCGCCCGGCCGAAGCTGGCCGAATTCATCGGCCGGGAGCATGCGCTGGCGGCGCTGCGGGCACCCCTGGCCAAGGTGGAGGCCGGCCATGGCCAGGTGGTCGGGATCGTCGGTGAGCCTGGCATCGGAAAGTCACGGCTGCTGTATGAGTTCCGGCGCAGCCTGGCCGCCCGGCCGATCACCTACCTGGAGGGGCGCTGCCTATCCTTCGGCGGCAGCGTGCCGTATTTGCCCATCGTCGATGTGGTCCGCGCCAACTGCGGGATCGTGGATACAGACCCGCCCGAGGTCGTCAGCCAGAGGGTGCGGTTCGGGCTGCAGGAGGTCGGGCTGGACGCCGACCGCCACGCTCCCTATGTGCTGCATTTGCTCGGCCTCGGTGAGCGGACAGCGCTCGGCCAGCTCAGCGCCGAGGCGGTCAAGTCCCGGATGTTCGAAACGCTGCGCAGCTGGAGCCTGCACGGCAGCCGCCGCCGGGCACTGATCATAGCGGTCGAGGACCTGCACTGGGTGGACCGGTCGTCGGAGGAGTACCTCGCCTCGCTGGCAGAGGGCCTGGCCG
>Ga0075423_10007167_pt1 | contig 10511 bp, 7 predicted proteins | sample SoiMethybrSBSTD2_FD_80114 | JGI IMG/M metagenome (GOLD analysis project Ga0075423, IMG submission 80114) | Bulk soil microbial communities from a Populus tree surrounding site in Tennessee, USA - Soil MetaG P. TD hybrid SBSTD2 | ecosystem: Environmental > Terrestrial > Soil > Tree plantation...
GAGTCCGTCGGTCTCCTGAAGGGCAGTCTCTACCACTACATCCGCTCGAAAGAGGAGCTGCTCGCGCGTCTGTTCGACGGCGCGCTCGACGACACCGTGCGCGAGCTCGAGGGGATCGCCTCGCGCGACGAGACCGCCGCCGATCGTCTTCGCGCGATGGTGCGTGCGTACGTCGCGGCGGTCACGGCGAACCTCGACGCGGTCGGGCTCTACCTGCGCGAGTGGCGCGCCCTCCCGCAGCCGGAGCTCGCGCGTCTGCGGGCGCGGCGGCGCGCGATGCGGGCGCTCTTCGAGGACGTCATCGCGCAAGGCGTGCGCCGCAAGGAGTTCGCCGCGAGCGATGTGAAGATCTCCGCGCTCGCGATCATGGGCATGGCGAACTGGCTCTTCGAGTGGTATCGCCCGCGCGGTCGCATGCGTCCCGAGCAGCTCGCCGATGAGATCGCCGACCGCGCGGTGCGGAGCGTCAGCCGCTAGGACGACGTATCCCGCGCGCGAGGAGCGCGACCGCGACGAGGAGCATCGCGATCGCCGCGGCTCCGAACGCGATCGCGTAGGTCTTGCGGTGGTCGCTTTCGTTGAGGAACGGTAGCGCCGTCTCGCGACCGCAGGGATCGCCGGCGGGCTTGGCGGACGGATCGAGCGGCAGCGGGAGAGCGCAGAACGCACCAGACCTCGGGTCCACGCGGAGGGCCACGACGTCCGGCCCGTACCTGCGTGCGAGCGCGTAGAGGAACGAGTCCACGACGCGGTCGCTCTCGAAGACCACGCGCTGCGACTCGTCGTCGATGCTGATCGTCCACACGCGGCTCGGACCGCCGCGAATGCCGAGGCCGGGCTCGTCGATCGAGCCATCCATGATCGAGCGGAGCAACCCGAAAGAGCGCGTGGTGCTCTCGATGCGGATGGGCGCGGATGTCGGATGACGGACCTGGCCCGCAGCGACAGGGCTCGTCACCCGCACGACGACGGAGCGGTGCGCGAGATCCATCCACGGCACGCCGTACAGCTCCGGCTCGGCCTCGGCAAGCTGGCGCGCGTCCTGATACGCGATGGCGATCGGCGCGAAGGCGTCCTCGCCCATGCGCTCGCGCTCGCGCGCGAACGGACCGATGTCGAGCGGCGGCAGGAGCGCGATCCCGCTTGCGTGTGTGCGCTCGACGGCCGGGCTCGGCCACACGCTCAGCACGACGACGAGCATTGTGAGCACGGCGACCCAGCGCATCGTCGATAGAACGCTCGAGGGCGCCGCCGGGTTTCGGCTAGCGCGCCGGAATGAGGTGGATCGCCCGCGCGCCGGCCGCGTCGGCGAGATGCGCGTTCAGCACCTTGCCCGTCGCCGCGTCGACGATCTGGATCGCGCCATCGGCGAGCGCGTACAGGCGTGAGCCGTCGGCCGAGATCGCGAGGGAGCTCACCGCGAGATCGCTCGCGAGCCATCCCTTGAGCGCGAGGTCCGGCGTGGTGATGGCCGCGATGCCGCGCGCCGATGTCGCGTAGAGACGCGAGCCGTCGCGCGACACGACGGCGCTCGCGGTGTGGGCGCCGCCGTCGACGCGTCGGCCGCTGAACTGGGCCTTGCGCACGACCGCGTGCGAGTCGCCGTCGATCACGGAGATCGCGCCGCTTGTCGCGTCGACGATGTAGAGGCGCTTGGCGTCGTCGGTCATCGCCATCGAGAACATCGACGCGGATGTCCACTTCCCTGCGAGGTCGACGATGCACTGCGCGTAGCCACCGGGCACGTTGAGCGCATGCACGAACGGCGCGCCGTTCGGCCGCATGTAGAGGCCGTAGCTCCAGTCGCCCGCCTTCGGCGCGACCGACACGTGGAACGTCCCGTCCATGAGGCCGACCGTCGGGTCGTACTGCGCGATCGACGCTTTGTCGAAGATGATCCCGGGCTCGAGCGTCATGGAGCGCACGCGATACAGGCGCACGTTGTAGGACGTGCCGCCTGGCTGCGGATGCTCGATGAGGTACATCGCGCTGCCGTCGTTGTGGATCGCATCGAAGGTGAAGCGCGCGCCGAGCGTGATCGTGGCGCCGAGGGTCCAGTGCGCGACGTCGACGATCTGGAAGCGGCTCTCGCTCGCGTCACGCGACACGAGCACGAGCCACGCGCCGTTCGGCGAGAAGCCGCTCGGCGCGGCGCCGTACGCGCTCGGGAAGACGTACTCGCCGTTCAGGCGCAGCTTCGGCGTCGCGCGGCCCGCGAGGTCCACGGCGGAGACCACCGTGTCGGCGCCGTCCTTGTCGGCGCGGACGATGCGGTCCTTCGACGGCGAGAGGACGCAGCCGGGCAGGGCTTTCTCGAGCGGCTGGCCGGTCGCGGGGTCGACGAGAAGCGTCGCGGCGTCGCCCTCGATGAGCAGGCGCATGGGCTGCGCGGAGGCGACCGTCGCCGCGGGCAGATCCTGCGAGGCGGGCGGCTGGGACGTGCCGCAGGCCGCGAGGAGCGCGACGACGATGAGCCAGCGCCGGAACACGCCCCAAGTACAGCGGGCGTCCGCCCGCGGTTCCCTACCGCCCGACGAGCCCCGTGGCGATCCAGACGGGCACGGCCGCGGCGATCGCGACAAGCCGCACGACCGTCAGCGCGGCGCCGACCTGGGTTCCCTGGCGATCGTCGAACGCCTCACCGTTCGTCGCGTCGCGCGCGATGAGGTACTCGAGCCCCTGATACGGAAGCACCCATACGTTCGAGGCGACGAGGACGACGAATCCCGCGACCCACGGCGAGATGCCGAGCGCCGGTGCGGCGGGCACGAGAGCGAGGCTGAAGAGGACCATCGCCGGCCGCGACGGCAGGACGGCCCGCGAGAGCATCACGAGGACCGCGAACGCGATCACGAGGAGGCCGGGTGCCTTCAGTCCCGACGTCGCATCGAGGAGCAGCGCCGAGACCCACTTGTCGACGCCACCGGCCTGGAGCACCGCGCCCGAGCCGAGCAGCAGGCCGAGGAACACGAGGAAGCCCCAGTCGATCGAGCTGCGGAAGCGCTCGCGATCGATGACGCCCGCGGTCACGATGACGAGCGCGGCGAGCGCGAGCCATGCGGGGTCGACGGCGATGATCGGCTGCACGATGAGGCCGATGACGAGCACCGCGAGCCCGGCGATCGCGAGCTGCTCGCCGCGCGTGATGGGGCCGAGGATGCGGTTCTGCCGGCGGACCGTCTCGGCGTCGACGCGGACCCCGCCCTCAGGACGGAGCACGAGGAAGAGCACGACGAGCGCGCCGATGAGGCACACGATGCCGACCGGCGCGGCGGCCGCGAGCCAGCCGAACCAGCCGAAGCGGCGCTGATCATCGGCACTCAGGAGACCGACGACGAAGAAGTTCGTCGCGAGGCCGGTGAGGAAGATGCTCGAGAAGTACCAGTAGCCGATGAGGCCCGCGAACACGAGCGAGGCGGATCCGCGGCTGCGCGGCGCATGGCCGAGCGCGCGCGCGAGCTCGTGCGCGAGCGGCGCGATCGCGGCGACGCGCGCGACCGACAGCGGCACGAGGGGAGTGAGCAGGACGCCACCGAAGAGGAGCGCGAGCATCTGCCCGGCATGCGTCGCGGGGAACGCGCGCAGGAGCGCGAGCGCCGCGCGGAACAGGAAACCGGAGCGCAGCATCGCAGCCGCGAGCGCGAGCGCGCCCAGCGCGAGCACCCACGATGAGGTCGCGAACCCGCTGAAGATCGTCGCGAGCGGCGCCAGCCCGAGCGCGCCCCATACGGCCGCCATCGCGAGCGCGATCGCGAAGTCGGGCAGCGGCTCGACGAGCCACGCGATCGCCGCCCCAAGCAGGACGAGGACGATGTCCCACCCCTTCACCGACAGCCCCGCGGGCGGTGGCAGCTGCGCGAGCGCGAGCGGGACGAGAACGGCGGCGAGCGCGCCGATGAGCCGCCACTTCGCGGGCCGCGCCCCGCTGCGACGCGCCTCGAGGGTCATCGGCTGCGGGTCGGTGAGCATGGGCGCGCCGACGAGATCACGCTGCCGTCGATCGAGCGTGTCGGCGAGGGAGGTCGCGACGCCGAGCGCGAGGCCAGGGCTCTCGCGAACGAGCTGCTCGAAGCGCTCGCGCGGAAGTCGCCACAGGACCGCGTCCTTCGCGACCTGGACGGTCGCGGTGCGGCGCGAGAGGAGCAGCCCCATCTCGCCGAACGAGCCGGGGGCGGTCACGGTCCCGACCTCTACAGCGCCGTTCGGGGCGTGGACCGAGGCGGTGATCGCGCCCGACTCGAGGAGGTAGAGCTCCTGCGCCTTCGCGCCCTCGCGAGTGACGGTGCTCCCCTGCGCGAGCTCGATTCGCTCGAGGGCGCCGACGAGGCGCGCGAGCGAGACGCGGTCAAGATCGCGGAAGTACGGGACCACGCGGAGGAGATCCTCGAGCGCCGTCTCGCGCCGTTCGTCCACGGCGGCGAAGCGTAGCGGGATTCGTCTGCGACCCCGGAGGGAATCGGACCCTCGCACATGGATTCGAAGTCCACTGCTCTATCCACTGAGCTACGGGGTCTAGGAGGCCAAGGCGCGAGCTTGCTCGCGCATTTGGCTGACGACGGCCCCGAGGCCCGAAGGCCTACGGGGTCTAGGAGCCGCCGCCCAATTATCCCAGTCCTACAGTTGCGCGGAATGCGACAAGTCGTCGCCGTATTCGTCGTGACGCGCGTCGCGCTCTTCTTCACGGTCCTCGCGGCGGTCACGCTGTTCCCGCCCGCCCAGTGTTCCGTCTGCCGCAGCGCGTCGACGAACGGATTCCTCAGCGCGCTGGCGAACTGGGACGGCGCCGCGTACCTGGAGATCGCACGGCGCGGGTACCAGCAGCTCGACGCGAGCTACGCGGCGTACTTCCCGCTGTACCCGCTCCTGATGAGCGTCGGCGGCATCGTCGGCAGCACGGAGGCGTACGTCGTCGCCGGCCTCGTCGTGTCGAACACTGCCTGCCTCGCGGCTGCGGCCCTGCTCGCCCGCTTGAGCGACGAGGCCGGGCACTCCGGCCTCGCGACCGCGACGACGTACCTTCTCATCTTTCCGACGACGATCTTCCTCTCCGCGCTCTACGCCGACTCGCTCTTCATCGCGCTCGCGATCGCGAGCGCGCTTGCCGCACGACGCTCGCGCTGGTGGGCCTCCGGCGCGCTCGCCGCTGGAGCGACGCTCGCGCGGCCGTTCGGCATGCTCGCGATCGTCCCGCTCGCGGTCGCCCTGTGGACGCGGCGCGGGGCGCTCCGTTTTCGCGACGTCGTCCCACTCGCGCTCGGACCGGTGGCCTTCGCCGCGTGGGTCGCGTACCTCTACGGGATGACCGGTGACCCGCTCGCGATCATCCACGGGTACACGTCGGGCTTCACGCCGCGCCAACCGCTGCAGGCATTCACGGATCTGCTCGATCCAACGGTCTACGGATTCCCGTGGCTCGTCGCGGGCCTGTTCGCCCTGTTCGTTGCGCTCACGCTGCTCGCCTGGCGGGCCGCATCCGGAGGGCTCGCGGCGTACGCGACCGCGATGATGCTCGTCATCGGCGGCGCCGGGTCGCTGACCTCATCGATGCGCTACGAGCTTTCGGTGTATCCAGCGTTCATCTCGCTTGCGTCGATCACGAGGCGCGCCCCGGCGCGAATCGTATGGAGCCTCATCAGCTTCGCGCTCGCGCTGCTCCTCGCCGGCATGTTCGCGCTCTATTACTGGGTGGGCTAGAAGTGCGGCGGCCTTCGGTCTTGCGGACGCGTGCGGACGCGATTAGAATAGGCGTTCGAAGTCAGGATTGGCATCAGCGGCCGCGGCGCGCGCTCGGGAGCCCGAGCTACGCACGTGCCGGCGCTGTGGCGAAGCGAAGCCGCTCGCCGAATTCGACGTTCGAGCAGACACCGGCAAGCACCGGACCGTGTGCAAAGAATGCCGGCGCACGCGACAGCGCCGCTCGACAGCCGCGGTGTCGGTCGCGACGGACAGCGATGACCAAACAAGGGCGTGCACCCGCTGCGGCGAGATCAAACCGCTCTCCGAGTTCCCGCCGGTCCGGCGCGGCGGTGAAAAACGTCAGTCGTGGTGCCGCGCGTGTTTTGCGGTCGTGAACGCCGCCTACTACGCGAGCAATCGCGAACGTGAGAAGGCGCGACTCATCTCGCAGGCCACGGCTCGGCGCGCGGAAACTCGACGAAACCTCATTGAGTACCTGCTCGTACATCCCTGCATCGACTGCGGCGAGGCGGACATCGTCGTACTCGAGTTCGATCACCGCGGCGAGAAGACCGCAGATGTCTCGACGTACGCAAACGGGCGGACATGGAACACAGTCCTGAAGGAAATCGAGAAGTGCGACGTCCGCTGTGCGAACTGCCACCGTCGTGAGACAGCGAGACGCACGTGGTCAAAGAGACGAGGGTCGCGTCGCACGCGGTCGCGACTGGTGGTTCAGCTCGATCTCGATACGGCATCGCTTCGGCGGGTGTGTCGCGTGTGCGACGCAGATAAGCCCCTCTCCGAGTTTCCGATCCGATCCGCGCGGCTCGGCACCTACCAGCACATCTGTCTTTCGTGTCAGCGACAAGTCTCTGCACATTGGTACGCCGCTAGGGTCCGACACCCGGTCCGCGGGCAGCGCACTCGCGGAACTTCATCTCGTGCCGCACTCGCGGGCCGCGTGTTCGCGTATCTCATCGAGCACCCGTGCATCGACTGTGGCGAGGCGGACCCGATCGTCCTCGATTTCGACCATCGTGGTGACAAGACCGCGAACGTGGCCGACCTCCTGCGCGATCGCGCCTCGTGGGAGACGATCGCGGCGGAGATCGCAAAATGCGATGTTCGATGCGCGAACTGCCATCGTCGAAAGACTGTGGAGCGTGCGAGCGGATATCGAATCGGAGCGTAACGGCGACCCGGGAGGGACTCGAACCCTCGGCCACTTGCTTCGTAGGCAAGTGCTCTAATCCACTGAGCTACCGGGTCAGTTGATGACCCGATTCTACCGGAACGTCGGTTGTCCGACGACGACGGTCGTCGGCTGCTGCGGCGTGATGTGCGTCCTGCGCGGGGTGCGCCAGTCGCGGAGCTCCGCGACGCGCGTGGTCGCATAGACCCCGGCACCAAGCGAGATCGCGCCGCCGATGGCGAGCGCGGCGTGGATCCCGAGCCACGATCCGAGAGCGCCGAGCGCGAGCTGGCCGATCGGCATGAGGCCGATGAACAAGAAGCTCCAGACGCTCATGACGCGGCCGCGGTAGCTGTCCTCGGTATTCGCCTGCAGCATGTTGTTCCCCATCCCGGCCATGAGCGTGCCGCCGAGTCCCGTGAGATACGCGAACGCGAGCGCGACGATCGGCTGCGCGGTGAGCGCGAAGAGGATGAGCATCGCGCCGTTCACCATCGCGGCGACCACGAAGACCCGCCCGAGCGCGCGGAAGCGGCCGACGTTCATCACCGTGAACGCGCCGGTGAACGCACCCGCGCCCATCGCCGTGAGGAGCAGCGACAGCCAACTCATGCCGTTGAAGAGCGACTCGCCGGCGATGGCAGGCAGGAGCGCGCTCGTCGGGCCCGCGAACACGAAAACGGTCCCGGAGATGACGAGGATCCACACGAGGACCGGATTCGCGCGAACGTAGCGCGCGCCCTCGGCCACGGAGGCGAGCACCGAGCGCGTCGCGGTCCCGATCGGCGGGACCGCCGGCATCGCCGCGAGGGCGACGATGATCGCCGCGAACGACAGCGCGTTCGCGAAGAGCAGCCCCGGGACGCCGATGGGCAAGTACAGGACGCCGGCGATGAGCGGGCCGACGATCGACGCGCCGTTGAACGCCGCGGACTGCAGGCCAATGGCCGACGGAAGGAACGCGAGCGGGACCATTCGCGGGATCATCGATTGGCGCGACGGGTTGTCGAACGCGAACGCGGCGGATTGGATCGCCGCAGCCACGAGCACGATCGGCATCGTCGCGACACCGAGGTACGCGAGGAGCGCGAGCACGCCCGCGTTCAGCGCCATCGTCGATTGCGTCACGAACAGGATCCGCCGGCGGTCCTTCCGATCGGCGACCGCGCCCGCGATGAGCGTGAGCGCGACGCCCGGGACGGCGCGCGCCAGACCCATCAGGCCGAGGTACAGCGGCGCGAGCTCGGGAACGCCGTCGCGCTGCGCGATCTGCACGACGAGGATCCCAAGGGCGAAGATCTGCATCCAGCCGCCGACACTCGAGACGGTGAGGCCGAACCACAGATTGCGGAAGTCACGAAAGCGGAACGCGTCGAGCAGCTGGTCCTCCTGGGACGATCCAGTGTCCTCGGGGCGAGGTCTTTGGTCAGTGACCTAGGTCACGAGGCCACGCGCGCGCGCTGAGCAGAACGGGATCAAGGACCTCGATACCCGATCGAGTGACGCGTACGACACCTTCGTCGCGAAGCTCACGGAGCGCACGCGCGACGACCTCGCGCACCGACCCGGCAAGATCCGCGAGCTCCTGCTGGCTCACATGGGCCATCAGTACTCCCCCATCCGCCTCCTGCTCGCGCGCGGCGATCTCAAGGAGATGACGCGCGACCTTTTGCGGCACGCTCGCGAACGCCGTCGCAGCGAGCTCGTGCCACAGCGCGTACACGGTGTTCGTGAGCTCGCCGGTCATCGCCCATGCGACGGTGACGTCGTGTTGCGCGATATCGCGCAGGCGCTCGATGTCGATGCGCAGGCGCTCCGCGTCGGTGAGTGCTTGCACGTGGAGCGGGGCGGGCCCGCCGTGCGCCGCGACGACGCCGAGCATGTCGCCCTCGCGCGCGTACCGCACCGTGACCTGTCTCCCATCCGGACCGGCGAAGTACGAGCGGAAGATCCCGCTCACGATGAGTGACGGCCGAGGCTCGCCACCGGCGCGATAGGTCGTCGTCCCCGCCGCGACGTCCTCGAGCACCGCGCCCTCGAGCAGACGGTCGAGCGTCTCCGGCGGCACGTCGGCGAGGAAGCTGTGCGCGATCGCGCTCGCCACTCGGTCTTCGACCATGCAGGTGGATGTGTACCACCGCGTACCGTGACGCGGCGCGACACTCACGGCCGTTCCGCCTAGCATCGCGATCGTGCCGGCCCTGCGGACCTCGGTCGACGTCGCGAGCACGACGGCGCGCGCGAATCGCGACGCGATGACGGCGCTCGTGGCGGATCTGCGCGAACGTCTCGCGAAGGCGCGGCAGGGCGGACCGGAGCGGTCACGTCAGCGGCACGTTGCCGCGGGCAAGCTTCTCCCGCGCGATCGCGTCGAGCGGCTGCTCGATCCGGGCACGGCGTTCCTCGAGCTGTCGCCGCTGGCAGCCACGGGCATGTATGAGGACGAGGCGCCCGCGGCCGGGATGATCACCGGCGTCGGGCGCGTCTCAAGCACCGAGTGCGTCATCGTCGCGAACGACGCGACCGTGAAGGGCGGCTCGTACTACCCGCTCACGGTCAAGAAGCATCTGCGCGCGCAGGAGGTCGCGTTCGAGAACCGCCTGCCATGCATCTACCTCGTCGACTCGGGCGGCGCGTTCCTCCCGCGTCAGGACGAGGTGTTCCCCGACCGCGATCACTTCGGCCGCATCTTCTACAACCAGGCGCGGCTCTCATCCATCAACGTGCCGCAGATCGCGTCGGTCATGGGCTCGTGCACGGCCGGCGGCGCATACGTGCCGGCGATGAGCGACGAGACGGTCATCGTCAAGGGCCAGGGCACGATCTTCATTGGCGGCCCGCCCCTCGTGAAGGCCGCGACCGGCGCGGACGTCACCGCCGAGGAGCTCGGCGGCGCCGACGTGCACACGCGGATCTCCGGTGTCGCCGACCACCTCGCGCAGAACGACCAGCACGCGCTCGAGATCGTGCGCGAGATCCTGCGCGGAATGGACCGGCCGATGTTCTGGGGAGAGGACCGCGCCGCGCCCGAGCCACCGGCGCTCGATCCGCAGGAGCTCTACGCGATCGTCCCGCCGGACCTCCGCACGCAGTACGACGTCCACGAGGTCATCGCGCGTCTCGTCGACGGCTCGCGCTTCCACGAGTTCAAGGCGCTCTACGGCACCACGATCGTGTGCGGCTTCGCGCGGATCGAGGGATTCCGCGTGGGCATCGTCGCGAACAACGGCGTGCTCTTCAGCGAGTCCGCGCTCAAGGCGGCGCACTTCGTCGAGCTCTGCAACCAGCGCCGCATCCCGCTCGTCTTCCTGCAGAACATCTCGGGGTTCATGGTCGGCAAGGAATACGAGCAGGGCGGCATCGCGAAGGACGGCGCGAAGATGGTCACGGCCGTCGCGTGCAGCGTCGTGCCGAAGTTCACGGTGATCATCGGCGGCTCGTTCGGCGCGGGGAACTACGGGATGAACGGTCGCGCCTACCAGCCGCGGCAGCTGTGGATGTGGCCGAACGCGCGCATCAGCGTCATGGGGGGCGAGCAGGCCGCAACGGTCCTCTCGATGGTCGGCACGTTCGAGAGCGATGCCGCGCGCGATCAGTTCCGGCAGCGCATCCGCGACCAGTACGAGACGCAGGGATCGCC
>Ga0075423_10007169_pt1 | contig 10511 bp, 7 predicted proteins | sample SoiMethybrSBSTD2_FD_80114 | JGI IMG/M metagenome (GOLD analysis project Ga0075423, IMG submission 80114) | Bulk soil microbial communities from a Populus tree surrounding site in Tennessee, USA - Soil MetaG P. TD hybrid SBSTD2 | ecosystem: Environmental > Terrestrial > Soil > Tree plantation...
CCCGTATCGATGTTGATCGTGCGGTTCAACCACTCGGGTTCCGGCACTGGCGTGTGGCCATAGACGACGCTTGCCGTGCCGCGATACTCGGATGCCCAGTTGTAGCGGACCGGGAGGCCAAATTCATCGGTCTCGCCTGTCGTTTCGCCGAACAGCGCGAAGTCCCTGACTTTTCCCGAGCCGCGGCCCTGCATCTCCGCTTTCATGCCGGCGTGCGCGACGACCAGCCGCCCGTCGTCGAAGACGTAATGGCTGACGAGGCCATCGATGAATTCCTGAACGGCAGCGCGGAACTCCGGCGGCTGCAGATCCAGTTCCGCGAGCGTCCGGTCGAGACCATGTGAGATGGCGACGTCACGCCCCTCCAACTTCTTTTTCAGTTTGATGTCGTGATTCCCTGGAACGCAGAGTGCGCTGCCTGCCTGAGACATCGCCATCACCGTCTTCAACGTGTCCACGATCCGAGGACCGCGATCGACCAGGTCGCCGACGAAGATCGCCCTGCGTCCCTGAGGATGTCTCCACGTGTCGTCGCCGTCCTTCGCGTATCCGAGCTGCTGCAGTAAGGCCTCGAGCTCCTCGCAACAACCGTGAACGTCGCCGATGATGTCGAAAGGGCCGTGCTCGGTTTTCCGGTTGTTCCACAACGGCTGCCGCTGGATAACGGCTGTGTCGACTTCCTCCTGGGTCTTGAGCACGTGAACGTGCCGGAACCCTTCGCGTCCGAGGCCTCGCAAGGAGCGGTGCAGTTGGCTCCTCTGGTTGCGGACAACATGCGGCCCAAAATCGCGGTTCGGCCTCGAACGGTTTCGGTCGTGGCACACGCGCTCGGGCAGATCGAGGACAACGGCGACGGGGAGGACGTGGTATTCGCGAGCCAAAGCCACCAGCGGCTTCCGCGCTTCCGGTTGGACGTTTGTCGCGTCGATCACCGTCAGGCGGCCACGGGCGAGCCGGCGTGCCGCAATGTAGTGCAGCGCCGCGAACGCGTCGTTGGTGGCTGCCTGATCGTTCTCGTCGTCGGCCACCAGTCCGCGGAAGCCATCCGACGAAAGCACTTCGGTTGCTTTGAAATGCTTTCGCGCAAACGTCGACTTGCCGCAGCCCGATGGCCCGATAAGGACAACCAAGGAGAGTTCGGGAATGGTGAGGGTCATGCTTGCGTGAAGATCGCCATCTGCGTGGGTGGTCCAAATTGTGCGTCGTCGTCGCCGACCGCAACGAACCGTGGCGCGTAGCCGTATCTCGACGCGACATCAGTGGCCCAGTCCCGGAACTCCTCTCGAGTCCATTCGAACCGGTGATCCTGGTGGCGGAATTGACCCGCCGGCAATGACGGCCACTTCACGTTGTACTCGGCATTCGGAGTGGTCAACACGATGGCGCCTGGCCGCGCGACTTCGAACAGCACTCGTTCGAACGCACGGAGGCGCGGTTGATCGAGATGCTCGATCACTTCCACGACCGCAGCCGCGTCAAAGCCTGACAAGCGCGCATCGCGATACATGAGCGATCCGTGCAGCAGTCGAATGCGCTCGCGCTGCTTGGGTGCGAGGCGATCCAGCTTGAGACGGGATTCGACCAGATCGAGCGTTCGGCTCGCGACATCCATACCGACGATTTCAGTGAACTGGTGATCGGATAACAGCCGGCGCAGCAGCTTGCCTTCACCGCAGCCGAGATCCAGGACGCGTGCCGCACCTGATGCCTTGAGCGCCTCGACGACCGCGTCGAGGCGACGCTCGTTGAGACTGATAGTGCGTTCGATCGTCGCTTCCTGTTCGTCCTTCTGGGCTGCGACCGCTTCTTCCTCCGGCTGCTCCTCTGCCGTTAATCTCGCGATCGCGTCGCGCACGAGCCCGCGCTGGTGCACGAGATAACGCGACACGATCATGTCGCGCGACGGATGCTTGTCCAGCCAGCCTTCGCCATGACGCAGGAGCTTCTCGACTTCCTCGTCGCCGACCCAGTAATGCTTCTGGTCGTCGAGCACCGGGATCAGGACGTACAGGTGCGTCAACAGTTCGCTCAGACGCCGCGTCGATCTCAGTGTGACAGTGAACACTCGACTGGGCCCCAGAGACGGCATGCTTTCGTCGAGTTCATGACGGATTGCATCGACGTCGTACCCCAGAGGTTCGAACAGTGCACGGAGGAATCCCTCGCCGCCGCGGCATGGAACTGCGGCGACTCGCGCCTCCAGCGGCAGCGACGCCCCAACGAGTTCGGGTTTGCGCTCGCACCTTCCACCCAGAGCGGAGTTGAACCAACGCGAAAGGACGACCGACAACAGGGACGAAGCGACGTAGGGGCGATCGTTGACGTACTGGTCCTCGGCCCCGCCTTTGCCGCCACGGCCACGAACCATCCCAACTGGATCAACGTCGAGCACGACTGCTGCCGTGCAGGTCTCCTCCGTCGCTTCCGGATAGAAGACCGTCGCGTGCCCAAATGGGAACTCCCGCGTGTGGACGTGGTCCGGGTGCTTGTGGAGGAGGAACCCTAGATCAGTGGCCGGCCGGTGTGTCGTTCGAATCGTCAGGAGCATGTTGTGGTCGCCGATGTAATCCATCCAGTATCCGCGAAAACGCAAAGATGAATGCGTCGCCGCGATATTGCTTGCGCCTGACTCCGATTGGCGCTACTCTCCACTCAGTAACTGAGAGGAGCGCATGAGCAAGCCAACCGATCTCGTGCAAGGCACGCTCGACCTGTTGCTTCTACGCGTGCTGTCGCTGGAGCCCATGCACGGCTGGGCAATCGCGCAGCGGATTCGGCAGATGTCGAACGAGCAATTACGCGTCGGCCAGAGCGCGTTGTACCCCGCCCTGCACAAACTCGAACAGCAAGGGTGGATCGAAGCGGAATGGGCGGCCAGCGAAAACAATCGTCGTGCGAAGTACTACAAGCTGACCGCGGCTGGCCGCAAGGCTCTGAAGGCCGAAACCGCGCAATGGGAGCGGCTCTCATCTGCCATCACGTTGATCGTCAAACCTGTTTGACGAGGCGATCCTCATGCGCTGGACCAGAACGCTTCGTCTGCGCCTTCGTTCGCTCCTGCGGAGTCGCCGAGTTGAAGACGAACTGACGGAGGAGTTGCAGTACCACCTGCAGCATCTGATTGACGATCATATTGCTGCGGGAGCGTCCCCAAACGACGCGCGCTACGCGGCCCTTCGCGACATGGGCGCCATGGAGCAGCGGAAAGAAGAGTGCCGTGATGCACGCGGACTTCGCCTGATTGAGACGATCTACGGCGACGTTCGCTACTCACTGCGGCAACTGCGGAAATACCCGGTCTTCACCGCTACCGCTGTGCTCACCATCGCGCTGGGCATCGGTCCAAACGCGACGATCGCGGCAATCATCAGCAGCGTGTTCAGGCCCTTGCCGGTAGCCGACGCCGATCGCTTGGCGGTTTTCGCGACGACGATATCGGGAAATCCGAGAATCTGGCAGCGCGTGGCATATCCAGATCTTCACGACTACAGATCTTCCGCCACGCCGTTCGCCGACATGGCGGCGTGGGACCTGACCTCGGTGAGTCTGACGACCGACGGGAGCACCGACCGGCTGATCGCCACGGCTGTCTCCGGAAACTACTTCTCCACGCTCCGACTCGATCCGGCAGCCGGACGATTGATTCTTCCTTCGGATGGCGAGCTGGGTGGCACCCAGCCGATTGCCGTCTTGAGTCATTCCTACTGGTCACGTCGCTTTGGGGCGAACTCGTCGGTCGTCGGTCACGAGGTGCGCATCGATGGTCGTCCCTTCACCGTCGTCGGCGTAGCGCCAGAACATTTCCGCGGTACGTTTACGCTCCTATCGTCGGAGGTGTACGTCCCTCTCGAGCTGTTCGAGTCTCAGGATCGACTCTCCAACCGCGACATCCTGGCGGTGCGCGTTATCGCTCGGCTCAAGCCCGGAGTCGCGCTCGATGAGGCGCGCGCTTCGATCGATACAGTCGCGACACGGCTCGAACGAGATCACGCCGTAACGAACAATGGACGCCGCGTGCGTGTGTTTTGGGAGCGACAGGCGCGACCGGAGCCTCAGAACGCGTCCCAGGCTCCCGTTCTCGCGGCCCTGTTTCTGCTCCTTGTGGGCGCCGTCCTTCTGATTGCTTGCGCGAACGTCTTAGGTCTTTTCCTCGCAAAAGGGCTCGGCCGGGGCCGCGAGATGGCAATCCGCCGAGCACTTGGCGCGAGCCGGTCAGATCTCATTCGACTCTGCGTCGTCGAAGCGCTCGTCATCGCCTTTCTCGGTGCGTGTGGAGGTGCTATCGCCGGGGTCGCCCTGGCGCGCAGCCTTGCCTCGGTGGCAGCGACGCCTGGGTTTCCTTTATCTCTCGATCCTCAATTCGACTGGACGACCGCGAGCTACGTTGGAATCCTGATGGTCGTTTCCACCCTTGTGATTGGGCTGCTTCCCGCACTTCGAGCGTCGCGCGTCGACCCGCGCAGCGATCTTTCGGAAGGCAAGACCGCGACTGAAGGCCGCCGACGACAACTGATTCGCAAGGGCCTGGCTGCTACACAAATTGCGGGCTCCGTCATGCTGCTGGTGGTATGCGGACTGTTCATTCGAAGCGTCCAGAAACTCCAATCCGTGGATCTTGGCTTCGATGCGAATCGTGTTCTGCTCGCGTCGACGGATCCCGGAGCGGTAGGCTACGACGCCGAGAGAGCACGCGCATTCTACGAGTCATTGGACACGGCAATCGAATCGCTCCCGGGAATCGAATCCGCTGCCGCGTCGGTTTTTGTCCCATTCGGAACCGGCAACTCAACTCCGTATATTGCAGCCGAGGGTCAGCCTCCTCCATCGAGCACGACCGGATTGCTGGCCGACAGACATCTCGTCACGGGCGACTACTTCAAAACAATTGGAACGCCTTTGCTCCGAGGTCGGACCTTTTCGAACGTCGATGGCAAGCCATCGCCAAGAGTCGCCGTGGTGAACGAGGCGCTCGCGGCACGATTATGGCCGGGCGAGGCTCCTGTCGGACGACGCTTCCGTTCGAATGACGATCCCGAAGCGCCGTTCGAGGTTATTGGGGTTGTGCCAAATGCTCCGTATCGCCGCGGCGAGATCGGCGGTCCCGCGGTACCTCGTTTTTTCGTTTCACTCGATCAGTTTGACGGCGTTGCGCGCACGCTGCACGTGCGTTCCCGAACGGCTGCGGCCGCGACGCTCGCATCCAGCGTGACCGAGGCGGTACGTCGCCTGGATTCTGCCGTTCCCGTGTACGACGTCTACACTCTCGAGCGGCAAATCAATGACAGCGGAAGTGGATTCGGAGCCGTGAGAGGTGCGGCCGCGATCACTGGAGTTCTCGGCGTGCTGGCGCTCATCCTGGCCCTGGTGGGCACGTACGGTGTTCTCTCCTTTACGGTAAGGGCCCGGACGCGCGAGATCGGCATCCGAATGGCGTTCGGGCTTACGCCACCGCGGGTCTTTCGAATGCTGCTGCGCGAAAGCTGGACCATCGGTCTGTTCGGCGTTCCGATGGGATTGGCCTTGAGCCTCGCGGCCGGCAAGGTCATGGAGGGATTCCTCTTCGGGGTCGTCGCGTACGACCCAGTCACACTCCTCACAGTTGTCATGCTGATGGCTGGGATATCAACTCTGGTTGGGTTTCTTCCGGCCCGGAGAGCGGCGCGCACGAACCCGATCGAAACGCTTCGATACGAATAGGGGCGCAACTCGACAACACCAGGTTTCGTTTCAAAACGGATTCGCAAGCGCACGGCGGACGCGCTCGCTGTAGGTGCGCCCCGACTGCAGTCGCTGCCCCGATTTGAGCTCGATCAGATACTGGCCATGAGCGATCGACCAGAGCTCGGCGATACGGCGAACGTTCACGATGTGCGATCGATGAATCCGCAGGAAGCGGCTGGAATCAAGGACGGCCTCGATCGTGTTCATGGGCACGTGCAAAAGATGGGTCACTGCGCCGGCGTGCAGTCGCACGTAGTTCTGGAACGCTTCAATCCACTCCACCTCGTCGACGGGCACGAAAATGGTGCGCTCACCGGATCGAACTGCGAATCGCTCGAGCTGTCGTGGCGGCTTCGCGACGGCATCGAGCATCGCCAGCACTTGTCGCGAGCTCTCCTGGTACGGCACACCTTGCAGTTTGCCAATCGCTCGCTTGAATGCGAGCGCAAAGCGCTCTTCGGTGACCGGCTTGAGCAGATAATCGATCGCCGCGATCTCGAACGCCTGGATCGCATACTGATCGTGCGCGGTGACGAAAATTACCGACGGCATGCGCTCTGCGCCAATGGCGTTGACGACGGCAAAGCCGTCGGTGCGAGGCATCTGTACGTCGAGGAGGACCAGGTCCGGCTTCTGATCGCGGATGAGAGCGATCGCCTCGCGTCCATTTCGCGCTTCGGAAATAGATTCGACCTGCGGCTGGCGACCGAGGAGCAGCCTCAATCCCTCGCGCGCGAGCGGTTCGTCGTCCACGACGAGAACTCTCAATCGCATCGCCCGTTCTCGGCCGTGACGGTCCGGATCGGCAAGGTGATCGTCACGCGCACGCCCCGGCCTGCTCCTGGCTCGACGACGAGACGCGCGCGATCGCCATACAGCCGCGCCAAGCGCGTTCTCGTATTCGTCAGCCCGATTCCGGAATGACCAGAATTCGATTGAAGCCCGGGCCCGTCATCCGACACGACGAGCGCGAGCGAGCCGTTCGCGCTTGTTGCCCCGACTTCGATCGTCACCGCCTCCTCGCTTTGACCGAGGCCGTGGCGGACGGCGTTCTCGACGATCGGCTGTAGCACCATGTGCGGCACGAGGATGTCGGACAACTCAGGAGCCGGCGTAATGCGGACCCGCAGCCGGTCCTCGAATCGTACCTGCTCGATCGAAAGGTACAGCCGCAGGAATTCCAACTCGCGCCACAGCGGCACTTCCTGCGCCTCCACGTCTTCGAGCGTGAGACGGAGAAGATCGCTGAGCCTCGCGACCATCATTTCGGCCTGTGCCGTTTTCTGCTGCTGGATCAAGACGACGATCGCGCCGAGTGTGTTGAAGAGGAAGTGCGGCTGCAGCTGCATCTTCAGGGCGCCCAGTTGGGCAGCGCCGAGCTGCTGCGCGAGCTCGGATGTTTTTACCCGCAGCTCGACGGCCTCGCGCTCGCGGATCTTGACGTTCTTCTGCGATCGGTACACGGCCTGGAGCGCAATTACGGCCCAATACCTGATGACGCCGCCCTGAATGCCGAACGACAGCATCACTCGGGCGCCCGCGGCAATCGTTGCCGGCGGCGTCGCGGCTGGAAACACGCCGAGCAGCATCAGCAGCGGAACTTCGATCACGGTCGCCATAATCGAGAAGACCACGCTCAGGCCGAGGTGCAATCCCGCATACATGACGCGCCGTTCAACCGGCCACCGGTTGCCAAGCCACAGAAGCGCCGGCGTGAGTGCGGCGCAAACGTACATGCCCGTCATCCACCCGACGAACACGTACTTCCAGGGTACGGTCTGGCCTCGATAGAGACGCGGCACCGAATCCTGGCTGATGTAGAAAAGGCCGGCGATAGTCCACGCGAGCCAGATTCCGGCGACCAGCCGAATCTGCTGGCGCACGCGAGGCGACATCACCGCTTCATTCTGTCGTGAATCGGCGCTCGGCCGAGTCAGCTTTTGACGAAGTGGCCTGCCGCTATGACCAACAGCACTCGCCGGACTCTCGGTCCAGTTCGGCATGGGTTGGGAACGGTCCGTCAAAAAGGTGTATCTGGCTCCTGCGATGCCGAGCCAGACTCGCAACCATGCGGGAGACAAGAACCGGTTCAGAAAGGACGACACGATGACTCGGTTTAGTGCGTGGATCGGTGGAGGGTTGATCGTGACATGTGCGTTCGTTTGCGCAGGTTTGGCGCAAACTCCGGCGACGGACATGGGCAAGACACCGAGCGTCCTGCCAAGCGGGCTGGGCGATGCCATCGATCGTGATGTCGCGAAGGTGCGTAACGCGACGGAGAAGTTCAAGACGACCGACGCTGCGGAAGCGGCAGGTTATAAGCGCGTGACTGAGTGCGTTGAGCATCAACCGGCGGGTGCGATGGGTTACCACTTTCAGAACAACGCGCTGCTCGATACGACCCTGGATGTCGGCCATCCAGAGGTGCTGGTCTACGAGAAAAAACCAGACGGCGCGTTCAAACTGAATGGCGTCGAATTTCTCGTGCCGATCTCCGCATGGACCGCCGCCGAGCCGCCGCGCATCATGGGGCAAACCCTGAAGAAAGCGGACAGTCTGGGCATCTGGTACCTGCACGTATGGACGTGGGAGCCGAGTCCAAGCGGTCTCTTTGCGGATTGGAATCCCAACGTCAAATGCGGCGGCGGTTTATCGAAGCATTAAAGCGCAATCTCTTCCGCCTAAAGGCGGAAGCCACAAGCTAACGGCGGACGATCCGTAGCCTCCCGCTTCCCCACCTAAACCCGAGAGTACAGGGAATCGATCGCCGAGTCCCTGATCGAACAGGATGCCAGGCCCGACGCGAGTCGGGCCTATCGTTCTGTGCGGCCTGCCAGCACTACAATTGCAAACAGCACCGACATCGTGATCACTCGGGCGCATCGGACGCGAGGTAATGGGCATGCGGAAAGAGATCAGGTTTCTGCGCCGAGGACGAGAGGTGCAGCTCCGTGACATTGCGCCGACACTTACGCTGCTCGACTATCTTCGTCTGACCGAGCACGCCGTGGGCACCAAGGAGGGGTGTGCCGAAGGGGACTGCGGCGCCTGCACAGTTGTCCTGCGGAAACCCGTGAACGGCCGGCTTGCCTACCAACCGGTGAATGCCTGCATCCTGCTCGCCGGTCAAGCTGACGGCGCCGAGGTCATCACGGTAGAAGACCTCGCGGATGGAACAACGCTGCATCCGGTGCAGCAGATGATGGCGGAGCAGCACGGATCGCAGTGCGGTTTCTGCACGCCGGGATTCGTGATGACGCTGTTTGCTCTCTCTCACGCGCACCGCGCGGCTCCGCTCGATCGCGGCGTGGTCAACGACTGGATCGCGGGCAACCTCTGTCGCTGCACCGGCTACCGCCCGATCGTCGATGCCGCGCTGTCGTCGTGCAGCGGTTCTGCAGCCGACCGGTTCACGGCGCAAGAGCGCAACGCCATCGCAGCCCTTCGCACGCTCGACGCCGATGACGATGTGTTCGTCGGCAGTGATGAGCGTTTCTTCGCCGGGCCGGCGACCATTGCGGGATTGGCGGCACTCTACATCGCACATCCGGACGCAGTGCTGGTCGGCGGCGCGACCGACGTTGGGTTGTGGATCACCAAGAGGCTTCAGACGTTGCCGAAAATCATCTGGCTGGGGCGCGTGCGCGGGCTGGCTGCGATCGAGGAGACGCGCGACGCAGTGACGTTCGGCGCGATGGTCTCGCACGAAGCCGCGATCCCGCGCCTTGCCGCGATCGATCCCGATCTGGGCGAACTGCTCCGGCGCTTCGCCGGCAAGCAGATCCGCACCGTCGGCACCATCGGTGGCAACATCGCGAACGGCTCACCGATCGGCGACACACCTCCGGCGCTGATCGCACTCGGCGCGACGCTCACGCTACAAAGGGGTGATGCGGAACGCCATCTGGCACTCGAGGATTTCTTCCTTGCCTACGGCAAGCAGGATCGCGCGGCCGGCGAATTCTTGAGAAGCGTGCGAGTGCCAAAGCTCGAGGCGAACGAACGCTTCCGGTGCTACAAGATTTCGAAGCGGTTCGACCAGGACATTTCAACCGTGATGGGCGCTTTCAAGTTCACGCTCGACGGCTCGCGGGTCGAAGCGGCGCGCGTCGCCTTCGGCGGCATGGCGGCGACGCCAAGGCGGGCACGACAGGCCGAAGAGGCCCTGGCGGGCGCGGATCTGGCGAGCGAGACAAGTTGGCGATCAGCCACGGCTGCGCTGGAGCGCGACTTCACGCCGATTACCGACCAGCGCGGGAGCGCCACCTACCGCCGCGATGTCGCCCGCGCGCTGCTGTACAAGGCGCTGCTGGAGGTCGGTGGCACAGCCACGCCGTCCACCCGCATCGTCGGAATTCGAGAGACAGCCGATGCCGCCCCTTGATCCGCTTGGCGAGGCTGAGAGGCCGACGCGCATCGTACGCGTTCCGACGGTTCATGACTCTGCGGCGCATCACGTCAGCGGAGGCGCGATCTACATCGACGACATCCGCGAGCCGGAGGGCACGCTCCACGTCGTGCCCGGCGGCGCGCCGCCCGCGCATGGGCGCATCAAGCGGCTAGGACTCGACGCCGTGCGTGCCGCGCCCGGCATCGTGCGGGTGCTCACAGCCGACGATATCCCCGGCCTCAATGATTGCAGCCCGGTCAAGGGCGACGATCCGATTTTTGCCGAGAGGATTGTCGAGTTCAGCGGACAGGCGCTGTTTGCAGTTGTCGCTGAAGCGCGCGAGGCTGCCCGCCAAGCCGTGCGGCTTGCCGAGATCGAAATCGATCCTGAGCCGGCGCTC
>Ga0075423_10007170_pt1 | contig 10510 bp, 8 predicted proteins | sample SoiMethybrSBSTD2_FD_80114 | JGI IMG/M metagenome (GOLD analysis project Ga0075423, IMG submission 80114) | Bulk soil microbial communities from a Populus tree surrounding site in Tennessee, USA - Soil MetaG P. TD hybrid SBSTD2 | ecosystem: Environmental > Terrestrial > Soil > Tree plantation...
CCGCGGCATTCTCAGCGACGATGCCAGACTGCTCGGAGCGTTCGTCGACAAGTGGCGCGGGCGGGTCGAGTCGCTGTCGCACGCGCGGCATCGGACGATGCTCAAAGTCGTCCTCGGCGAATCGCTCGAGCACAAGCGGTTGTTCGAACAGGCTGCATCCGGCTTCGAGGATGTGATCGGCCGCCGTACCGGAGGCGTCGCGCGCGTCGGCGCCGTCCTGCCGGCGCGCTGGCAAGAGTGATCCCAGTCGCGATCGCCCTGGGCAGCAACCTCGGCGATCGCGAACAGCATCTCCGCGACGGCACCGCGGCACTCACACCGTTCGTCCACCACTTGCGGGTCTCGACCTTTCACGACACCGTCCCAGTCGGCGTTTCCGGCCCTCAGCCGATGTACCTCAACGCCGCCGTGGTCGGCGAGACGACCCTCGCCGCACACGAGCTCCTCGACATACTTCTCGACATCGAGACATCGCTCGGGCGCGTGCGGCCGTTTGCGAACGCTCCGCGTACGCTGGATCTGGATCTGATCCTCTACGACGCGGCGATCGAATCATCGGCCCGGCTCACGTTGCCGCATCCGCGATTCAGAGAGCGCCGATTCGTATTGGCGCCGCTGGCCGAGATCGCGCCGGATTGGCGCGATCCCGTGACCGGAAAGAGTGTGGAGGAGCTGCTGCGCGCGTTGGGTGAATAACGCGCTACGCCGTCTCGGGTTGTTCGTGCCTCGATCGTTTGAACAGGCCCGACCAGCCTTCCTCGAACAGCGTGTAGACCGCGGGCACGAGCACGAGCGTCACCATCGTCGATGTCAACAGACCGCCGATCACGACTCGTGCGAGCGGAGCCTGCAGCTCGCCGCCTTCGCCGATGCCGATCGCCATCGGCACCAGACCGAGCATCGTCGCGATCGACGTCATCAGCACCGGGCGCAGACGAGTGCGGCCGCCGACTTCGACGGCTTCGCGAAGCGGCATGCCATCGCGGCGGCGCAGCGTGTTGATGTAATCGACCAGCAGGATCGCATTGCTGACGACGATCCCGGCCAACATGATGATCCCGATGTAGGCCTGCAAACTGAACGATGTGCCCGTGAGGATGAGGCTGCCAACGACGCCGATGGCTGCGACCGGCACCGAGAACATGATGATGAACGGGTCGCGCAGCGATTCGTACTGTGACGCCATCACCGCATAGACGAGCAGCACGGCGAGAATCAGCACGAGCTGCAGCTGGCGGAACGACTTGGCCTGCTCCTCAAGCTCGGGTCCGAAGCCGACGGCGAAGTCAGGCGGCACGCGAATCTGGCCAAGGCGATCCTGCACGGCCTTCACCGCGTCGCTGAGCGGCACTTCGATCTCGGCGTTCACGTTGGTGATGCGCTCCATGTTCTTGCGTTGAATCTGCACTGGACCGGCATCACGCGTAACCGCGAGCACGTTCTTGGCTGGAACGACCTGGCCGTTCTGCGTGCTCAAGAGCACGTCGCCGACGTCGCCCACTTCCTGACGATCGGCCTGACGCAACTGCACGACGATGGGATATTCGTTGCCGCGTTCGCGGAACTGCGCCGCCGTCGTACCAGCGACGTTGGTCTGAATCGTCGTCGCGACGCCAGAGACGGTCAGGCCGAGTAGGGCTGCCTTCGGTCGATCGACGCGCACCGACAGCTCGGGTCGTCCTTCCTCGCGTCCGATGTTCACGTCGGCGATGCCGGGCGTCTGTTCCATCATCGCCCGCACGTCCTGCGCGATACGCCGGGCATCGTCGAGGTCGTGGCCGCGGATTTCGAGCGACAACCGGCTGCCTTGCTGATTGCCGTTGTTGCCGCCGCCGAGCAGCCGGTTGATCTGGAAGTTGCCGCCGGCGGGGTTGGCGCGGACGATAACTCCGGGAAGTCCCGCGAGGTCGCGGCGTAGTGCCTGGGAAATCTGATCGCTCGAACGCGTCCGCTCGGCTCGCGGCTTGAGGATGATGCGGATCTGGCCGCGGTGGGTTTGACCGCCGCCGCCGTTGTAGTTGCCGTTGTTGCCGCCGCCGCCCCCGCCGTTGACGATGACGTTCTTCAGCTCGGGAACGTACTGGTGGACCCGATCTTCGAGCGCGAGCAGAGCCTCTTCGGTGCGCTCGACCCGCGTGCCGACGGCGAGCTCTGCGTTGACATTGACCTCGCCTTCGTCGGTCTGCGGCAGTAACTCGACGGGAACGTTGGGATAGAGCACAGCGGCGACGACGACGAGCGCTGCGGCGCCGCCGATGACGGTCGGACGATGGTTGAGGGCGATATGGATGGCGCGACGATAGCGATCGTCCATCCCCTCGAGGAACCGTTCGCTGACACCGTACAGCCGCGCCATGACGCCGGTGGCCTTGGTTTCTTCATCCGGTGTGAGCAGCCACCGCGAGCAGAGCACGGGCACAATGGTCACCGCGACGAACAGCGACATCGCGAGCGAGAACATCACGACGAACGACAGCTGCGTGAACAGAATGCTGGCGGTGCCGGAGAGGAAGAGCAGCGGCACGAACACCGCTATGTGGGTCAGCGTCGACGACAGAATCGCCGACCACACTTCCTCGCTGCCGTCGATCGCGGCGGTCATCCGGTCCTTGCCCATGTGCAGGTGCCGATGCGTGTTCTCGAGCACGACGATCGCCGCGTCGACGATCATGCCGATGCCGAGCGCGAGACCGCCGAAGGTCATCGTGTTGAGTGTGAAGCCGCCGAAGTAGAGCAGCGCGAACGTGCCGATCACGGACACTGGAATCGACGTGCAGACGATCAGCGTCGAGCGGAAGCTGCGCAGGAAAGCGAAGATGATCAGGATGACCAGGATGCCGCCGACGAGCGCGTGCTCCTGGACGTTGTCGATCGCGCGCTGGATGAAGACCGAGCTGTCCTGCGTGACGATCATCTTGATGCCGGGTACTTCCTTGTTGACGCGCTCGACCTCGGCGCGAACCAGCCTGGCCACTTCGACCGTGTTCTTCCCCGACTGCTTCTGGACCTGCAGCTGCACGCCGGGTTTGCCGTCGATGCGCATGAAGGAGCGCCGCTGCTCGGTGGTGTCTTTCACCTCCGAGATGTCGCGGACGTAGACCGGCACGCCCTGACGCGTCATCACGACCAGGTTCTTGATGTCTTCCAGGCTCTGGAACTGACCTTGTGAGCGGACCAGGAACGTCGAATCGCCCTGATAGATCTCGCCAAGCGGCGTGTTCTGGTTTTCCTGGCGCAGGGCGGCGACGATGGAGTTCACCGACAGGTTCAGCGCAGTGATCTTTTCTTTCGAGAGCTCGACGTGAATCTGCCGGCGCAGTCCGCCGTTGACCGTCACCGCGGCGATGCCATCGACACGCTCGAAGCGCGGTGAGATTTCGTTCTCGGCGATCTCACGCAGCGTGACCGGGTCGTAGTCGCCTTGAATGCCGATCTGCATGATCGGCTGCGAGTTCGAATCGAACTTGAAGATGATCGGCGGGTCGGCATCTTCGGGCAAACGGTTGCGCATGCGATCGACGCGCGTGCGAACTTCGTTGGCCGCTTCGGCAAGATCCGAGCCCCACTCGAAGTTCAGCTGCACCTGGCTGTTGCCTTCCGACGAGCTCGAAGACACGCGCGTCAGGCCGGGGACCGCGCTGACCCCCTGCTCCATTGGCCGCGTGATCAGCTCCTCCATCTCGAGCGGTCCAACCCCGGTGTACGTGGTGCGGACGGTCAACGTCGGCTGCTCGAACTCCGGCATCAGGTCGACCGGAAGTCGTGTCAGCGAGATCGCGCCAAGCAGCGTGATCACGGCGCTGATCATGAACATGGTGACGGGGCGATGAATCGCGAGTCGAGGAATGCTCATGGCCTATACCCGAAAGACGTTTCGTGAATGAGTGCGTCGATCATTGTTGGGTCCGAGTCCTGCTATTCCTGCGAAGACGGACTGGGCGGGCGCGGCGCGCCGTCATTGCGACGTCCAGACCCATCGCCGCCGTAGCGTCGACCCGATCCGTCGCCGCCATACCGCCGGCCGCCTTCGCGCCCGGCCGATCCTTCGCGTGCGGCGCCGCGGCCATCGGTCGTGTTCTCGCGCTTGTACTCGCCTTGCCGGCCACCCTCACGCCCGCCGGAGAACTGACCGCCTTGCGATGGACCATCGCCGGTCGGCTGCCCGCCAGAGGCCGCATCGCCCCCGCGTCGTCCGCGCCCGCCACCGGTGCGGCCGGGGACGATCACGCGATCGCCGTCGCGCAGCGCGCCGGCGCCGGTCGTGATCACGTAATCACCTTCGGTGATGCCGCCGACGATCTCGATCAGATCCTTTTCCTCGGTGCCCACTTGCACGCTATGGAAGACCGCCGAATCGCCCTGCGGCTGGAACACACCGCGGCGTCCACCAAGATCGACGACCGCGTTCACGGGAACGACGAGCGCATCTTTCTTCACGTTGGTGGTGACGCCCACGCGCGCGTACATGCCTGGCTTGAGGCGGTAATCGCCGTTGGGGATTTCGATCTCGATCGGGGCCGTTCGCGTCGCGGGATCGAGGACGGGCGAGACGCGCGCGATGCGTCCCTTGAAGGTCTCGCCGGGAAACGCGTCCACTTGCACGCGAGTCGGATCGCCGGACTTCATGTGCTTGAGATCTTTTTCGACGACGTTGGCGACCAGCCGCACGGTGCTGATGTCGACGACATCGGCGATCGGAGACTGCTGCGAGACATAGGCGCCGGGATCGACGGCACGCCTGGCGACGAACCCGTTCACCGGTGATGTGATGATCGTGTTCCCGAGGTTGATCCGAAGCTCGTCGAGTCGGGCCTTCGACTGCGTCGACTGCGCACGCGCCAGATCGAGTTGTGCGATCGCCGATTGATAGCGCGCTTCGTTGTCGTCGAGCGTTTGCTTCGGGAGCAATTGCCGCTCGAACAGACTGCGCGAACGTTCGGCGCTGGTTTGGGCTTGCTTGAGGTCGGCTTCGCGTTGACGGATCGTGGCCAGCGACACTTCCTGCGCGGCCTCGGCCTGCTTCACCTGCTCGACGATCTCGTAGTCCTCGATCTTCGCAATACGCTGACCGCGGTTGACGCGGTCGGCGAGCCGCACGTAGATGTCCTGCAGTCGCCCCGCGGTGCGCGGCACAACTGAAACTGTGGCATCGCCAATGAGGTTGCCGACGACGAGGATCTCGTCGGAGATCGACGCGCGCACGACCTTTGTGACTTCGACGGTCATCGGTCCGCGACCGAAGCCACCTCGGTTGCCGCCGGCGAACTGGCCTCCGCCCCCGCCACCACCGCGCCGTCCGCCGCCGCGTCCATCGGCCGCGGCCTGGCCGCCTTGTCCGCTCTGTCCGGCGGGCTGCTCCGACCGCGAACCAAACATGCCGCGGGAGTACCCCAACGCAGCCAGAGCTGCGACCACCACGACGCCGCCGATGATCAGCTTCTTCATGAGTTACTGACCGCCGCCACCGGCGATCGCCGTGATCCCACCGCCGCGAGCCGCCGGCGTCTCCTGCGACCGCTCGAAGTCGACCTGCGCCTTGCGGTAATCGAGGAGCGCGCGCAGCTCGGTGTTCTGGGCCGTCGCGAGATCGCGCTGCGCCTGCACGACGAAGAAGTTCGTCGACAGGCCTACTTCGAATCGGCTCTGTTCCGCCTGCAGGCGCGTTTCCGCGAGCTCGCGCGCCACTTGCGATGCCTCGTATCGTTTCAGGCTGCTCTGGACGGTGAGCGCCGCGTTCGTCACTTCGGTGGCAACCGACAACTCGAGCGAGCGCAACTGCGCAGCGGTTTGATTGCGCTGGACCTTCGCACGCGCGTAGCTCGCGTCGGTGGTGCTGTTGCCGATCTGGTAAGACATGTTGAGCGCGACGTTCCAGGTCGGGTAGTCGCGTCCCGTCAACGTCCTCCACGCGTCGCCGTATCCGCCCGGCACGGTTTGCGTGATTTGCGCGTTGACGCCGGTGCCCGCGCGTATGAACTGCGTTCCGCCCACGCCGGCCGCTCCGTACTGAGCGGACAGGTCGAGCGCGGGCAGCGTCTGGTTGTGCAGGAACTTCATCGTGATGTCGTTCGACGTCAACGTCTGTCGTGCTGCTTCCAGATCGGTGCGTGACGTCAACGCCTTCTTGACCGCGGTTTCGACGTCAGGCGCGTCGCTGCGGAACGTCGGCTTGTCGACCGGCGTAATCGACGAACGCCAGAGGGGATCGTCGGTGCCGCTGACGATCAGCCGCTTGAGCGCGAGCTCGGAGGTCTGCAGCGTGGCTTCAGCCTGAGCGACCGCCTGCAGACGCGTCGCTGCCTCCGCTTCCGCCTGCACGACGTCGAGCGGCGCCATCGTACCGACCTCGACGCGCGCCTTGTTGTCGGCCACCAGCTTCTGCGCCAGATCGAGCGAGCCCTTGGCCACGTCGAGCGCTTGGATCGCGTAGAGCAGTTCCCAGTACGCATTGCGCACCGAGGCGACCGTCGTCGCGAGGGTGCCCTTCAAATTGACTTCCGAAATGTCGCGATTGATCTGCGTGATGCGCAGCTGCTGACGGGTATTGTCGATGACGAAATTACGCAGAAGGGGCTGCGTATAGACCGCATTGAAGTTCGTGTTGAACGCCGGGTTGTAGTTGTTGAGGTTGCTGCTCGATATCTGCTTGTTGTTGTTGAACTGGAAGCTGAAATTGCCACCGAACACCGGCACCGCCTGGGAGAAGCCGGAATTGTAGGTGTTCGTATCGTTCGTCGTAATGAACCCGCCGTTGAGCGTGCTCGTGGGCGGCCGCACCTGCGACTGCCGGCCGATGAGCGATGAGAATGTCGGCAGATACGCGGCGCGAATGCGGGCGAGGTTCCAGTCCTGCAGCTCCGGATTCAACCGCTCGACGGCGATGTCGAGGTTCTTCTCGAGCGCGCGCGCGGTCGCGTCGTCGAGCGTCAACTCGACGTTCGGACCAGGCGTCGTGATCGGGACCGTCGGCCGCGTCTGTTCGGTGTCGGCGCGGGCGGTGGCGAATTGCTGCGCCGCCGACTTCGCGATCTCGGCGTAGCGTTGTTGATCTGCGGTGCTCTGCGCGTGCACGGTGCTGACCACCGCGGCGACGAGAGCGACTGTCAAAAAGGCACACGAAGTCTTCATGATGTCTTGTAAAGCCTGTTAAGCCCTGTGAACGGAAAGTTGCCGACCGACGCTACTTGGTGCTGCCGCGCCCGCTCGATCGATTGCGGTCGCGTTCAGCCGCGCCATGCAAGGCGGTGAACTTGGCCCACTGATCGGTCGTCAGGACGCGCCGCATGCTGAGCATCATCATCGTGTGTGACTTGTTCAGCTCCGCACGCGCTGCCTCGACTCGCTCCACTTGATCCATGACCGAACCATCGTCACCACGCTCCACGAGCCGTTCGAATTCGGCCTCGGCCAGATCGAGCGCCTTCTTGCGCGCCTTCAGTGTCGGAACGGCGGCTTGGAAGATCTCTTCAAGACGCCGACTCTGTTCAGTAGTCAACCCGAGATCACGGCGGTACTGTTCTGATTGCCACCACTTGTTGCCTTGGGCGGCGGAGGGTTGAGCCAAGAGCAGCGTGACCGCCACGAGGGCGGCGAACTGCCCGAGCAGAGACTTCGCTGTCATAGCCACTGTCCGGCGATACGACTGGGGGTCAAATGCCGTTTACTGCTAATGGAGCAAAGACATACGGTAACACGAACACGGCCTGAACGGGGTGCTGAGCCGCAGTTCTGGCCGTCTAAGAATTGGCCAAGCTGTCGAGGCGCCTGATGACCAGTTCGACCAGGTTGTCTGGGGTCGATGCCCCTGAGGTCAAGCCGATTTCGCGGTGGCCTGAGCCCAACCATCCGGTCGTCACGACCTCGTGTTTGCCGTGGACCGGCTTGTGACGGATTTCCACGTCCGAGACGAGCCGGTCGGGGTCGGCCACGTGGTACGTGGGGACCGACTCGGCGCAGATTCTGGCCAGATTGCAGGTGTTGCTGCTGTTGTATCCGCCCAGGACGATCATCAAGTCGAGCTGTCGCTCTGCCAGGAGAGCGACGACGGCATCCTGGCGGTCCTGCGTTGCGCTGCAGATCGTATCGAACGCCCGGAAGCGGGTGTCGAGGTCGCCCTTGCCGTATCGCTGACGAACGGCCTCGCGAAACATCTCGCCGATTTCCAGCGATTCCGAGCTCAACATCGTCGTTTGGTTCGCACACCCGACCTGTTGGAGCTCCCGGTCCGGATCGAACCCGCTCGAACAGGCGCGCGCGAAGGTCGACAGAAACGCGGCGCGGTCGCCACCGTGTCGAATGTAGTCGCACGCCACCGCGGCCTCGGCGCGATCGAGGACGACCAGGTAATGGCCGCCCGCATCCTCGGCCTGCGATGCGGTGGCGCGAGTCTCTTCGTGCCAGTATTTGCCGTGAATGATCGACGTGAAGCCTTCCTGCGCGTAGCGCTTCACGTTCTTCCAGACGTTCAAGACCGAGCCGCACGTCGTATCGACGAGCGTGCACCCGCGATCGCTGAGCCGCTGGAGCAGATCGACCGGGATGCCGAACGCCGGCAGGATCACGACATCGTCTGGCGTCAGCGTGTCGATCGACTCGTGCGAATCGGTCAGAAAGCGGATGCCCTGCGCGCGAATCTGATCGTTGACGTGCGGGTTGTGAATGATTTCGCCGGTGAGATACACGGTGCGATCGGTGAACCGCTGACGCGCCTGGTAGGCGTAATCCACGGCGCGATCGACGCCGTAGCAGAAGCCGAACTCTCGTGCCAGATGAATGCGGAGACGCCCTGACTCGAAGCAGTAATTGGCGGCCTTGATCTGCGTGATGAGATCGCTGTGGTAGCTCGCCTCGAGGACGTGCGCCACTTCGTTGCGGCGATCGAGTCCCTTGCGGAAGATCAGCGGCTGCGGCTGCAAAGGCTGCGCTATCTGACGTCCCACGCGCGCGGCGTCACGGCGTCGAGCGCGCGCAGCGACTCCGGGCCACTGCTTCCGACGGCGGCCTCGATTTGTCCGAGCAGTTCATCGTCGGAAAGCGACGCGGTGCGGATCGGCGGGCGTGTCTCCGCCGAGCGCATCGTGAGACGCGTCGCTGACGCGTCCGGCGTGGGCAGATTCTGAGTGATCTGCGTGAGATGCCCGGTGAGGATGCCGACGACGAACGCCGCCGCAACAGCGCCGGCCGCGGCCCAGCGCCGGCCCGGTCGGCGATAGACGCGCGTCGTCGACGTTTGCGCGGTCGGGAACGTGATGACGCGGGCGGGCCGCCCATCCTGATCGACGCGCAGCATGATGCGCGCGTGCTGACGGGCGAGCCGCTCTGGCGAAAACGCCGCGTCGGCTTCGGCGTTCAGCGCGAGCGCCGAGTCAGCGAGCAGCGACGCGAACGCCGCGCGGCGCGACTCGCAGGTCTCGCATTCGGCGAGGTGAGCGTCGAGGGTGCGATCCCCGCTGTCCAGGGACAGTTCGATCAGTCGTTCGTCGGACAAATGGGTACGGTTCATACGACTGACCTTTCCCGATCGAGCAGCGAGCGCGGCGCAACGGCGACGCTCGGACCTTCTCCTGTGAGCAGTTTGCGTAGCTTGCGAACGGCGCGGAACAGATGCACGCGCACGGTCGCCTCACTCAAACCGAGCGCGCGGCTGACTTCGCTCGTGCTGTGCTCGGCGACGTGGCACAGCGTGAACACGAGACGCTGGCGATCGGGCAGCCGCTCCACTGCGCCGGCAATCTGCTTGGCGCGTTCGCTCGACATCAGACGCTCTTCCGGACTCGGCTGATCGGCCACCGGCTCGACCTGCGCGATCATGTCGGGAGAGACCGGCATCGGCAGCGCCCAGCGCAGACGGCGCGCCCGCGCTTTGCGAAGATCGAGACACCCGTTCACGAGGATGCGCGTGAACCACACCTCGAAGGGGAACTCCTCGCGATAGCTCGTGATGTGCGTGAACACTTTCAAAAACGCGTCCTGCACCGCCTCGTCCGCATCGTGCGCGTCGCGCAGATAGTTGAACGCGATCCGCACCGCCCGCCTCTGCTGTCGCCCCACCAACTCCGCGAAGCGATCGCGCGCAGCGTCGCGCTCGCCAGCCACGACGAGGTGCTTCACCGCGGCCGCCAGTTCCGAGTCCCTCGAGAGCGCCGCGTGTGGCTTGTTCGGTGCCCTTGTCACCGGGGCGGCCGCCGGGGCCACGATCATCGGGTTCCGGCTTGACGTGGCAGCGCCTCGAGGAGGTGTCTTCATGGGATTACGGCAGCCGAGGAAACGCGTTTACCGAGCCTGGACGTAACGTTTTCGCTACCAACACTATAACTCCAAACCGATAGGACAGGCCGCTGAGGAAAGATTCCTCCTGCGGATGGGTTGACTTGATTCCAACCGGGCCGGTACGATCTGACACTTCACGCGACGATTGCCGTCGCCATGTCGAACCGTGCCGTGAACGCCGGATCGACGCGCAGGAGGGAGCCAGATCGCATGTCAATCCAGGTTGAGCGGGCGCACGGTC
>Ga0075423_10007174_pt1 | contig 10506 bp, 4 predicted proteins | sample SoiMethybrSBSTD2_FD_80114 | JGI IMG/M metagenome (GOLD analysis project Ga0075423, IMG submission 80114) | Bulk soil microbial communities from a Populus tree surrounding site in Tennessee, USA - Soil MetaG P. TD hybrid SBSTD2 | ecosystem: Environmental > Terrestrial > Soil > Tree plantation...
GAACGGGTTGACGCCGCACGCGAACAGCGTCTCGCACCGGAAGATGTTGCCCGCCCCCGCCATCACACGCTGATCGATGACGGCCTCACCGATCGCGTCGGCGGCGCGGCCCCGGAGTCGGCGGACCGCTTCCTCGGCGTCGAAGTCCGCCGCGAGCAGATCAGGCCCCATGGCACGCAGCGCGGGCTGCCGCGCCAGCGAGCGCTCGGTGTGGAACTCGGCCACCGGCACCGTGAAGGCCACGGCGACGAAGTCGTCGGTGCCGATCACGATCCGCATGTCCGCCCCGCGCCGGCGCCAGCGCTCGTGCGGCCGGTAGATGTGCCAGCTCCCGCTCATCCGCATGTGCGTGCGCAGCACGAGATCGCCCGAGAAGCGAATGAGCAGATGCTTGCCGGCGGCGCTCACGTCATCGATGCGCCGGCCCGTGATCGGGGCGTCGGCATGCACGCGGAGGAGCGCCGGCAAGACGGTTTCGAAGCGGGTGACGATCGTGCCGGCGAGCGCGCGATGCAGCGTCGTCGCCGTGCGATGAATCGTGTCGCCTTCCGGCATGCGAGCGCGTCAGGCGGGCGCCACGGTGCGGCGGGCCACCGTGAAACCCAGAGCAGAGCCCGCGAAGCCGCTCTCCACGAGGTACGGCGCGAGCGCGTGCGCACCCGCGGGCTGACCGTTGATCTCGGTGACGAGCAGACCGCGGTGATGGCCGGACAGCGCGAGCGCCGCCAGCTCCTCGGCGACCGCGCGCGCGACCAGCGACCGCTGCGGCTCGTCGTCCGGCAGGTAGACGGAGAGCATGCGGCCGCCGCGGGCGACATACGCCGCGCACGCGCCGTTCACGAGGATCACGATCGCTCCCACCGTCCGGCTCGGTCCCCGGCCGGCGCCGACGTCGAGCGCGGGCCACTTCAAGATCGCCCCGTACGGGTTGGCGGGGTCGGTGGCGGCGAGGTGGACGACTTCCGGGCGCTCGGGATCGTCGCGGAGGGCGCGGAGCTGCTCGAGCGCGGCGGGAAGCCCGAACTGCGCCGCGCCCACCCCGCTCGCGAAATAGCCGCGGCGGATTCGCCCCGCCGCTTCGAGCGCCTTGAGCACGTCGTAGACGACACTGAAGCCACCCGGGACCCATTCCGCGGCGACGGACTCGCGGGTGACGACGCCGTAGCGGGCGAGGAGTTGCTGGGCGACCGCCGCGCTCCACTCCGTCGCACTCGCCACGCCGGCCATCCGCGCCGTCGTGAGCGACCATCGGCCCTCGCCCGACGGCGGCGTGGCGCGGCGCGACCGGAACGCGCGGCGCGCGCGCCGCGCCCGGCGGTCGTGACGCTCGACACGGGCGGTGAAGGCACGCAGGGCGTGAAAGGTGTCGTTGGTGATCACGCCGTTCCACACGAGGTTCCACAGCGCGTGCACGGTGTCGCCCTCGAAGCCACCGCCGATGCCGGCGTGGAGCGGCGCGAAGAACGACGCGCCGTGCGTGCGCAGATGCTCCACGATGCGCGCGTCGAGGCGTCCGAGGGGACCGAGATCCGTGGGCGGCCGCCAGAGGCGCTGGAGATGATCGGTGAGGTAGAGCGCGATGCGACCGTCGCGCTCGCCGAGGCTTTCCACGCCGCACCACACCACTTCACCGGCGGCGGCCAGAGCGTCGAGATCCGCCGGATTGTAGCCGTCGAGGCGCGCCGGCAGGATCTCGCTCTCGAGAATCGACGCCGGCACCGCCGCCCCCTGGAGATTCTCGACGACGTCCAGGAGCGCGTCGAGGCCGCTCCGCCGCCGAGTCACGCCTTGCCATGTGGTGATGAGCCGGCCGAGCGTCGCCGGCTCCACGGGCTCGACTTCGTGCCGCACGCGGGCGAGCGAGCGGCGTCGCAGCGCGCGCAGCACCCCGGCGTCGCACCATTCGCGCCCCTTGCCGCCGGGTCGGAACTCACCCTCGATGAGCTTGCCGAGTGCGACCAAGCGCTTCAGCGCGGCCTCCACCGCCGCCGGCGCCATCCCGTAACGACGCGCCAGCTCCGCGGTCGTGAACGGGCCGTGCGTGCGCGCGTAGCGGTGGACGAGGTCGCCGCGCGGGTCGGCGACAGGTTTGAGAAAGGTCTCCGGGAGCCCGGGCGGCAGCGGCACCCCGAGAGCGTCGCGGTAGCGGCTGGCGTCCTCGACCGCCACGTAGCGTGTCTCGCCCGCGAGCGGCAGCGCCACCACGCGCCGCTCGCGCGCGAGCGTGTCGAGCCACGCCTTCGCCTCGCCGCCCACGGAGCGCGCGACGACGTCATCCGCGGTCAGATCGCCGACGGCGAGCAGGAGGTCGTGGACGCCGTCACGGGACTTCACGCGATAGCGCTCGTCGAGATGCTGGAGCTGGCGCTCCACCTCGTCGAGCGCGTCGGCCTCGAGCAGCTCGCGCAGCTCGGCTTCGCCGAGGAGCTCCCGCAGCTGGGTCTGGTCGATGGCGAGCGCCTGCGCACGCCGCTCGGCGAGGGGCGCGTCGCCCTCGTAGATGTAGTTCGCGACGTAGCCAAACAGGAGCGACGCCGCGAACGGCGACGGCGCCGTCCCGTCCACGGTCACCACCCGCAGCTCTCGGCTCTCGATGTCGCGCAGCGTCCCGACGAGGGCCGGCATGTCGAAGACGTCGCGCAGGCACTCGCGGTAGGTCTCGAGCAGCATCGGGAACGATCCGAAGCGAGCGGCGACGGCGAGGAGATCGGCCGCGCGCTTGCGCTGTTGCCAGAGGGGGGCCCGTCCTCCCGGCCGGCGCCGCGGGAGGAGGAGCGCGCGCGCCGCCACCTCGCGGAACTTGGCGGCGAAGAGCGAGGTGGCCCCGAGCTGGCCGAGCACGAGGTCCTCCACCTCGTCGGCGGGCGGCAGGAGGAGCGTGACGTCGGGCGGCGTGTCGGTCTCCGGAAAACGCACGACAAAGCCGTCGTCGGCCCACATCGTCTCCACGTCCACGCCGCGCTCGTGCTGGACGCGCGCCGCCACCGCCATCGACCACGGAGCGTGGATGCGGCCGCCGAACGGCGAGAGCACGCACACGCGCCAGTCGCCGAGCTCGTCGCGCGTGCGCTCGATCACGATCGTGCGGTCGTCGGGAACGGTGGCGGCGGTGGCCTGGTCGCCGAGGTAGGCGAGCAGGTTCTCGGCGGCGCGGGCGTCGAGGCCGTGCTCCGCCACGAGCGTGGCGCGAGCGACGTCCGCGGACGTCTGGCGGAGCGAGCGTATCAGCCGCCCGATCTCGCGCCCGAGCTCGAGCGGGCGTCCGGCGGCGTCGCCGTGCCAGAAGGGCGTCTTGCCGGGCTGGCCGGGCGCGGGCGAGACGAGCACGCGGTCGTGCGTGATCTCCTCGATCCGCCACGTGGACGCGCCGAGCACGAACGTCTCGCCCACGCGGCTTTCGAAGACCATCTCCTCGTCGAGCTCGCCGACGCGCGATGTCCCCGTCTTGGCCCCGGCGAGAAAGACGCCGTAGAGGCCACGATCGGGAATCGTCCCGCCGTTCACCACCGCCACCCGTCGCGCGCCCTCGCGCGCCACGATCGTGTTCGCCACGCGATCCCACGTGACGCGCGGCCGGAGCTCCGCGAACTCATCGGATGGATAGCGCCCGGCGAGCATGTCGAGGACACCTTCGAAGACCGGGCGCGACAGCTCCGTGAACGGCGTCGCGCGCCGGATGACCGCGAACAGCTCGTCCACGTCCCAGGCGTCGAGCGACGCCATCGCGACGATCTGCTGGGCGAGGACATCGAGCGGGTTGTGCGGATAGCGCGTCGCCTCCACGCGACCGAGGAGCATCTGCCGGGTGACGGCGGCGCACGCGACGAGATCGCCGCGGTACTTGGGAAAGATGATGCCCTCGCTCACCGCGTTCACGTGGTGGCCGGCACGACCGATGCGCTGGAGCCCGCTCGCGACCGACGGCGGCGCTTCGATCTGGATGACGAGGTCGATGGCGCCCATGTCGATGCCGAGCTCGAGCGACGACGTCGCCACCAGCGCGCGCACGGCGCCGGCCTTGAGGCGGTCCTCGATCTCCAGCCGCTGCGGGCGCGCGATGGACCCGTGGTGGGCGAGCACGAGCGTTTCGCCGGCCAGCTCGTTCAAAGCCGCCGCCAGCCGCTCCGCCACGCGGCGACTGTTGACGAAGATCAGCGTGGAGCGATGGGCGTGGATCAGCTCGACGAGCCGGGGGTGGATCGCCGACCAGATCGAGGCGCGGACCGGTCCTTGCGCCGCCGGCCCGCTCGGAATCTCGATCGGCTCACCGAGGCGCGCCATGTCTTCCACGGGCACCTCGACCGTGAGTCGCAGGGCCTTCTTCTCCTGAGCATCGACGATCGTCACGTCGCGATGGACGACGCTGTCGTCCTCGATGTCTTCGAACTCGCCCGTGATCTCGTCGATGACGACCGATGGCGGGGCGCCGCGGGGGTTCGCGGTCGCGATCTCGTCCGCCACGTCCGGTCCATCGGCACGAGCCGTCGTCACCGTCGCGCCGCCGTCGTTCGGGTCCTGCCGCCGCTTGGCGCGCGTGACGCGGGCAACGCTTGACGAGCGTCCGCCGGTGGCGCCGGCACCGCGAACGCCGCCGAGGAAACGCGCGACGACGTCGAGCGGGCGCTGCGTCGCCGACAGTCCGATGCGCTGGAGAGGCTGCCGCACGAGGTGCTCGAGACGCTCCAGGCTCAGCATGAGGTGGGCGCCGCGCTTGGTGGGCACGAGGGCGTGAATCTCGTCCACGATCACGGTGTCGATCGCCCGCAGCGTGTCCCGGGCCGTGGACGTGAGGAGCAGGTACAGCGATTCCGGCGTGGTGATCAGGATATCGGCCGGCTCGCGCTTGAAGCGCGCGCGCTCGTTCGGGGGCGTGTCACCCGTCCGTATGGCCACGGCCGGGATGTGATACGGCTCGCTCCGAAACGCGGCCATGTTGGCGACGCCGACGATCGGCGCGCGCAGGTTGCGCTCGATATCGACCGCGAGCGCTTTGAGGGGCGAGACGTAGAGGACGCGACAGCGTTCGCGCGGGAGCGGCACCGCCTCGAACATCAGGCGGTTGATGCACCAGAGAAACGCGGCGAGCGTCTTGCCGCTCCCCGTGGGAGCCACGATGAGCGTCGATTCCTGCCGCACGATGGGCGGCCAGCCCTCGCGCTGGGGCGTCGTGGGCTCGGGAAACGAGGCACAGAACCAGTCACGGACGGCGGGATGGAACGGCTCCAGCGCCGCCAGGGCGCCTCGGGTCGGCATGGATCCATCTTACGTGGCGCCTCAAAACGACCGGGATCGCGCCCCAGCGGCGGATCGCGCGCCGCCATGGGATCGTGCACGGAGCGGTGACGGCCTGTCACGCCAGGCTCAAGGTGTCATGCGCCGGCGGCCCATATTGCGTTCCCCGTTCGCGCGCGACCTCTATATCTAGGGTTTCCGGCCGCTGGGCGAGCGCCGGCGGCGACTTCGAGTTCGGCACCGGATGTGCACCGCGTCCCCCTCGACCGTCAGGTCGACACTGAAGCGTCTGCGTCGGAAAGGAGAAGTCATGGCGGGACTTCGCTCACTGGTGCTGGTGGCCATGCTGCTGATCATGGTGGTGGTGCTTGCCGGCTGCGCGAGTTCTGCCGGCAAGGGAGAGGGATCGTCGTCGGACACGCTGGCGACCCCGGGATCCTCCGGGTCGAGCGCGTCGGTGGACGGTAGCGGCAGGATCGGAGCTCGCGGTCGGTCGTCGGGCGCCGTGAGCGGAGTGGTGGCACGGCCGGCGGTGAAAGACTTCGTGGAGACGGTCGCGCTCAAGGATATCCACTTCGACTTCGACCGCTACGACATCCGTCCCGATGACGCGCGTGTCCTGGACGCCAACGCGGAGTGGCTCAAGGCGCATCCGGAATACCTGGTGCTCGTGGAGGGTCACGCGGACGAGCGCGGCACCAGCGAGTACAACCTCGCCCTCGGCGACCGCCGCGCGCGCGCGTCGCTGAACTACCTCGTCGCCCAGGGCGTGAAGGCGAACCGCTTCACGACGATCAGCTACGGCGAGATGCGCCCGCTCTGCCGCGAATCGACGGACGATTGCTGGGCCGAGAATCGCCGCAGCCACTTCTCCGTCCAGCGCCAGCGCCAGTAACCGCAGCGTCGCCCCGCTGAAACTACGGGCCCGGGAGCATCCCGGGCCCGCTCGTGTTTTTTACCGCGCTCGATCGCTCACGCGGCCGACAGGCCACCCCCCAGCACACGCGCGAGGTCGGCGGCATCGACCGGCTTGAGGAGATGAACGTCGAACCCGGCGTCGCGGGCGCGCCGGATGTCGTCCTGACGGCCGTGCCCGGTAATCGCGACGAGCCGTACGGCGGCGCCGAGGCCACCGCGGATGCGCCGCGCCACCTCGTAGCCGTCGATCCCCGGCAGCACGATGTTGACGAGCACGATCTGTGGCCGGCGGGCGAGGGCGAGCGCGACGCCCTCGCCGCCGTCGGCGGCGGTCTCCACGCGATGACCGTCGAGCTCGAGCGCCATGCGCAACGCTTCGCGCGTGTCGCCGTCGTCCTCCACGATCAGCACGTGACGGTGCGTGGCGGGGGGCCCGACGTCGGCGAGCCCGCGGGTGAGCTTGGCGTCGAGCGGAAGCGGCAGCGTCACCACGAACTCGGCACCGTGTCCGAGACCTTCGCTGTGAGCCTCCACCTGTCCACCGTGGAGCTCCACGAGGCGCCGCACCAGCGCGAGCCCGATGCCGAGACCCGAGCCGCGGCTTCCCCGCACGTCGGCCTGCACGAAGAGCTCGAAGACCTTGGGCAGCAGGTGAGGCGGAATCCCCACGCCGGTGTCGCGCACGCGGATGACCGCGCCCTCCGGCCCGCGGTTCACGCTCACGCTGATCTCACCGCCGCGCGGCGTGTATTTGACCGCGTTCACGAACAGGTTCACGAGGACCTGCTGCAAGCGCGTGGGGTCGGCCACGACCCGCACCGGCTCCGGCGGCATGGAGAGCGAGAGGTGGTGGTCGTGGTCCTCGATGAAGGGGCGGGTGATAACGAGCGCGTCGGCGAGCACGCCCGCAAGGTCGGTCTCGATCATGCGCAGCTCGACCTTGCCGGCGCCGATGCGCGCGAGGTCGAGCAGATCGTCGAGGAGCTGGGCCTGGTAGCGCACCTGGCGCTCCACGATGGTCCGCGCGCGATCCACGGCATCGTCGTCACGGCGGCGACCGAGGGCGCTGGTGGCGATCAGGATGGGCGCGAGCGGAGCGCGCAGCTCATGGGCGAGCGTGACCAGGAATTCGTCCTTCCGGCGATCGGCGTGCTGCGCCTCCTGGTAGAGTCGCGCGTTGTCCACCGCGAGAGACGCGCGGAAGAGGAGATCGTCCGCGCGCGCGACGTCGCTTGCGGTGTAGCCGGTGCGCGTGCGGACGAGCGTGACGAGCCCGAGCGTCCGTCCCCGCGCACGCAGCGGCAGCGCGATGGCGGAGCCGAGGGCGAGATCGCCGAGGAGGCGCGGCTCCACGTCGGCGGCGAGCGCCGCGAGCAGCGGTTCGGCGGCGGTGACGATGCTCGATTTCCCGGAGCGCAGCACGGTGACGATGGCTTCCGCGCCGGTGTGCGCGCGGGCCTGGCGCAAGACCGCGGCCGCGGCCTGGTGGCGCGGGTCGTGAGCGTTCACGGACACCCGGCGCAGCCGCCCGTCCTCTTCGACCACGTCCACCACCGAAAGGTCCGCCAGATCGGGAAGGGCGAGGCGGCCGAGCGTCTCGAAGACGGTGGCGGCGTCGAGCGAAGCTCCGAGCAGACCGGTGGCGTCGGCGAGGAACGCGGCGCGCTCACGCTGGGCTTCCGCCGCCGCCCGCGCGCTTTGCTCGGCCTCGTAGAGGCGCGCGTTCTCCACGGCGATCGCGACCTGATTCGCGACGAGCTTGAAGAGATGCTCGTCCTCGGGCGTTCCGCCCGCCACGATGTCGTAGCGCGCCATGATGAACCCGAGGGGACGGTCACGGACCACGAGCGGGACTTTCCATTCGATGTCGGTCGTCTCGTTTTCGCCGGCGACGGGGAGCCCGCGCGCGGACACCCGCGTGCCGGGTGGGTCGATGAGCTCCACGGTGAGCTCGGCGGCGCCGAGTGCGCGGGCGACGCCGGACAGCAAGCGCTCCAGGAGCGTGGCCGTGCCCAGCTCGGCGGTGAGGTCGTGCACCGCGCGATAGATGCTCTCCAGCTGCATGGCACGGCGGCCGACGAGCTGATGGAGGCGCTTGGCGTCCTCGAGCTGGCTGAGCAGACGGCAGACGAAGCGCTGGTTCAGCTCACGGAGGATCGCGCCTTCGCCGCCGCCGACCACGCGCTCGCGCTTGCCGCGCAGGAATTCCTCGACCTGCCCCGGAAAGCGATCGACGTCGAGCGGCTTTTCGAGATACCCGTCGCAGCCGGCGACGAGCGTGCGCTCGCGATCGCCTTCCTGGGTGGCGTAAGCGGTGAGCGCCACGATGGGTGTGGTGGCGAGCTTCGGGAACGTTCTGAGAATCGTCGCCACCGCGTAGCCATCGACATCGGGAAGGCCGATGTCGAGCAGGATGAGCGCCGGCTGGTCGCGCAGCGCGGCTTCGATGCCGGAGAGGCCGTCTGTCGCTTCGATGACCTCGAAGCCGGCCACGCGGAGCACGGCCTCGACGAGGAGACGGCTGGGGGCATCGTCTTCGATGTAGAGAATGCGTCCTCGGGATCGATCACGCGGTCCCGTCGTTGCCTGCATCGTGACCACCTCTCCGTCCCGGGGGGACGGTTCTTGTGTCAACTGCACGCAGTGCCCGACGTCTTGGGGGCCGAATCATACATCAGGAGCCCACTCATGAGATATCGCTCGATGGTCGTATGCCCGGACGCGGTGAGTGTCTCGACGCGCCGCGTGGCTCCGGACGGTTTGACTTCGCGCCCGCCGCCGTCTAGCGTTGACGGCCATGAACCCTCCGGCGTCGTCCTTTACCTCCGTCGTCACCCGCGAGGCCGATCTCCGCGAAGTGGTAGGCAAACCGAGCGAGCTGGCGTTGAAGAAACAACTCTCGGCGCTGGACGCGCACTGCCGTGCGTTCATCGCGCACTCTCCGTTCGTGCTGGTGGCCACCGCGAACGCGGCGGGGCAGTGCGACGTGTCACCCAAGGGTGATGCGCCCGGATTCGTCCGGGTTCTGGACGATCGGCATCTCGTCATTCCGGATCGCCCCGGCAATCGACGTCTCGACGGCATGCGCAACCTCCTCGAAAACCCGCACGTCGGCCTCATCTTTCTGATCCCGGGCAAGGAGGAGACGCTGCGCGTGAACGGCCGCGCGGACATCGTTCGCGACGAGGCGCTCCTGGACACGCTGCGCGCGATGGACAAGCGGCCGCTGCTCGCCATCGGCGTCGAAGTCGACGAATGCTTCCTCCACTGCGCAAAGGCCTTCAAGCGCTCCGGACTATGGGAGCCCGCGCGGTGGCCGGACACGAGCGGTCTGGCAGCGCCGGCGCGGATGTTCTTCGATCAGGCGAAGCCGGAGGGTACGACGGTGGAAGAGCTCGCGCGCCAACTGGAGGAAGGCTACGCCAAGCGGCTCTACTGATCCGCGCCCGCCGGCCGCCACGCGGAGCGCCTACGACGAGACGTACGCGCGTGCCGAGCGCGATCCGGAGAGTTTCTGGGCCGCGGCGGCCGACGACGTGTACTGGGAGCGTCGCTGGGACCGCGTCTTCGACGCGGCGCGGCCGCCGTTCTATCGGTGGTTCACGGGCGGGCGCCTGAACACCTGCTACAACGCGCTCGATCTCCACGTCGATCGGGGACGGGGCAAGCAGCTCGCGCTCGTCTACGACAGCCCCGTCACCGACAGCATCAAGACCTACACGTACGCCGAGCTCCGCGATCTGGTCGCGCGCTTCGCGGGCGCACTCGAGCGCGAGGGCATCCGCGCCGGCGACCGCGTGCTCATCTACATGCCGATGGTGCCGGAGGCCGTGATCGCGATGCTCGCGTGCGCGCGCATCGGCGCCGTGCACTCGGTGGTCTTCGGTGGCTTCGCGCCCCGCGAGCTGGCCACGCGCATCGACGACGCCCGGCCGGAGGTCATCATCTCCGCCTCGTGCGGGATCGAAGTCACGCGCGTGATCGCGTACAAGCCGCTGCTCGACCAGGCCATCGACATCGCCGCCCACAAGCCGCGCCGATGCATCATCGTACAGCGCTCACACGAGACGGCGGCGCTCCGGCCCGGACGCGACGTGGACTGGCAGGAGGCGATGGCGGCGGCCGCCCCCGTGGCGTGCGTGCCGGTCGCCGCCACCGATCCGCTCTACATCCTGTACACGTCGGGGACGACGGGAAAGCCGAAAGGCGTCGTCCGCGACAACGGTGGCCACGCGGTGTCTCTGAAGTGGAGCTTGAAGAACATCTACACGGTGGCGCCGGGCGACGTCATGTTCACCGCGTCCGACATCGGCTGGGTCGTCGGCCACTCGTACATCGTCTACGCGCCGCTCCTGA
>Ga0075423_10007175_pt1 | contig 10505 bp, 9 predicted proteins | sample SoiMethybrSBSTD2_FD_80114 | JGI IMG/M metagenome (GOLD analysis project Ga0075423, IMG submission 80114) | Bulk soil microbial communities from a Populus tree surrounding site in Tennessee, USA - Soil MetaG P. TD hybrid SBSTD2 | ecosystem: Environmental > Terrestrial > Soil > Tree plantation...
AGAAGGGTCGGAACCCACGCGCCTCGATAATTCCCCACATGTCTGGCCCTGGCAAGGCGCGGGTATAGACGTACGTGGGAAAGTGCCAGCGTGGGTCGAAGCTGACCTGGACCGCGGCATCGCGATCGGCCGATCGTTCCAGCATGTCGAACAGCCCGTCGATACTGAACGTGTCCCAATCGCTCAACGGGGCAGATCTGCCAGCCCGGTCCCACGCCCGCAGAGGCTGTCCCGTGCGAACCTCAATCAGCAGCCACCCCCGCCGTCCCGGGCAGAAGCACCCCGTGCGGAGCAGAAACCGATAGTCCGACAGACTGTTCGCTCGCCACAGCGCGCGTTCCCTTGTGAGCGCGGTCCGCAGGGAATCACGTTGCCCCGGCAGTTGCAGACTGAAGGTTCGTGCTTCGGGGAAGGCGACGACGTGGCCGGTGTCATTGAAGATGGCGAGGAGGCCGGCCGTGTCTTGGGCGATACGGCCAGGGCTGACATGCTTGGCTGGGGTCGGGGTCTCGGGGACGGCGCGGTGACAGGCAACTATGAGGGAGGTGAGCATCAACGGTTTCGCCCAGGCGATCCGGACACGCACACGAATAGGCGCCAACTTCACAGAACCATCACCCCTGACCGTGACGCATCATTGTGCACAAGTATTGCCGTACGCTTCGAGAGGAACATCGTCGACGGCTGTTTGATGCCGCCGGCTTTCAGCACCGACTGGTGCGCTCCGTAAGAAACTCCGTTTCGCTCGATAGGCGCGGTATGGTGACAATGTCGACCGGGCGCGTAATGACGGGCAGAGACCCGCATTGCGAACCGGGCCATTCTTCCCTGACCGTGACCTTAACGACGCCGTTCCGCAGCCGCACGTCCACGACGCCAAACGAGAGGAGTTGAGTAGGCAGGGAACCGGCACCTACAAAGAGGACGACGCGCGATTCAAAATCGATGCTCGGGGCTGGCGGTGCTGGAGGCCAGCGCCCCGCTACCAACTCGGACCACGCTGTGGTCCACGAGTCCTGATCTACGATCATTCGATAGGTCGGAGTATCCAGGGGACTCAGAGTAACCGAGGCGACACGCTCGAAGGCGACTGGGATTCCGCTGCGCTCGTTGAGCTCGGCTTGTACGGCGTCACGAGTGCAACCGGACAGAACCACGCAGCCAACCAAAACCGGGAAGAGATATTTCATGCCATGTAGTCCCCGCAAGAACCACGCGCGGCCCATGTCTTACCGCTGCCTAACGGCTCGCGTTTACCCTGCGGGCGCCATGCCCGCAGGGCGCCGTGCTGTTGAACGATAGTTCGTGCGCGCCAGCGCACAACACTCCCCTTCCGTTAAGGCGATCACCGCCCGCCAGCTTCAAGCGCATGTTAGGCAGCACACGCACGGCGCTATTGATCACTCTTCAGTGCCCCGAGAGCACCCATAAGGGTCAACAGACCCGCGATGGGGAGCACCGCTGTGATGGCGAGGAGTCACACGCCGGCGAGGAGCAGGGCCGCGTTCCTTGCGATTCATTGTCCCTTTTGGAAGTCCGGTTAACGCGGCGGTGCCTTCCCCACATCGACCGGCTTGAGATCGAACTTTCCCTTGCTTTCGACGAAGAACACACAGTCCGAGGCCTGATCGCAGCTCGTGGTGTGGCGATAGTCCCCACCCGGCTGCATGAAATAGGACCCCGGTCCAAGCCGGAATTCGGGCTTTCCTTCCGGGGCTTGAATGTAGGTCCCCGACAGGATGACGACCTTCATGTCGTAGGTGTGTGTGTGGAGTGGAGCTGCGAATCCCGCGGGCAACTTGAAAAGCGCGCCGAACGCGCCGTTCGCATGGTTACCCCACAGATCCGCAACCTTGACTCCCGGGGCACCGGGGTCGAGATCGGTCCATTGCACGTCGCTGGCCGGCAGGACGACGAGTCGGCTTGCCGCTGCGTGCGAAGCGCGCTGGGCCTTCGCCTCTGCGGATGCCTGCGCCAAAACCGCCTCCGGGAACGCGAGCGTCATCCCCAGCATCAGCACATCCCGTGCCCTCATTGAGCCCTCCTTGCCTCGATTCTGGCCGATGGTCGCCGCCGGTCGTCGCCCCCTAACGGATCGCGCTTCAGCTGCGGCGCGCTGAAGAAAGACTCATTCCTTAATCTACGCGCGCCGCCAGCTTCAAGCGCTTGTTAGGCAGCACGCCCGCCTCCCTCATCGCGGGGCTCCGAACGCCCGGATCCAAAACGAAAGCGCCGCAGCGGAGCAGCTGACGGCTAACACCAGGAGGCACAGGCGGCCCACGTTTCGAATGACCCAGAAGAATCCGATGATATCGAAGTCAACCCCCGGCAACCACTTCATTCGGAGGAAGAGGAGCCACGCAGTCGCCGCGAACACCGCGAACAGGAGGGCCACTGCGTTCCAGGCTTGGCGAGGAGTCAGGGGTTCGGGCTCCCTTACGGCGGCGGCCGCACCGCGACAGCTTCAAGCGCAGGTTAGACCGCTGCTTTGGGCTGCGCGGTCAGGGCTAACAACCGGAGAGCCGAGCGCATGAAACCTCCTGACAGAGGGCGGCCGTCGTTCTGTTTTAAACAGTACGCCTGGCGTTGCTCGAGCTGCAAGGCGTTGCGCCAGCGCGACAGCTTCGACCCCCGCGGTCCTGTTTCTCTGGAGCCACGTTTCCGCAGCCAGTGTTGGATGGCTGCCAGCTGAGACACCTGGGCACCGGTTCCTTTGAGAGCGATAGGCCCGCCAGCTTCAAGCGCATGCTAGCCCGCAGCGTCCCCGATCAGAGCGGGAACTTGACGAACCGCGCCGAGTGCTCGGGCGGAGTCAGAAGGGGCAGCGGCGGGAGGTGCAGCTCCACGGTGCCTGGCCCAATGACCCCGGCGTAGGTGAGTCCGGTGCCCGCCGGACGCAACGTCAGTTGATCTCCCGTGCGGGTGAAGGACCCCGTGAGTGTGGTCGTAAAGGTGTCTACGGTGCCGCCCGTGCGAGCGCAGTCCTGGGCTTGGGTGACTTGGAGGACAAACGACGCGCGGGTCTGGAGATCCAGGGAGCCCCGTAAAACGAGCTGATCACACGCGGGACTAGAGGCAACGACATCGGGCACTTGGACACTATCCACAAACGCCATCACGTAAGCGCCAGCGACGGGACCGAGTGTGTCACCGCACCCGATAAGTAGAGCCCCGACCGCGGCACCGATGACAGAGCGAGTCATACCACGATCTCCCTTCGGTGCGGCCTAACGGATCGCGCTTAAGCTGCTCGCGACTCGCCCGCCGGGCGCAATATAGTTGAACGATAGTTCGTGCGCGCCAGCGCACAACACTCCGCTTCCCTTAAGGCGATCACCGCCCGCCAGCTTCAAGCGCAAGTTAGGCCGCGGCTGCATGGGGAACTGGCAAATTCACGACGTCAAATTCGGGCCTGGTGTGGGCATGCTACCTCGCCCATTTTGCCGTGTATGTGGAGCCGGAGGATGCTGCTCGTTCTGCTGGCGGGGGGTTGTAGGCCCGGCTACTGGCGTCCCGCGCCGGTCGTTCCGGACCAAATGATTGCGGCGACGCATCCGCAGCGCATTCGGGTGACGCTCAGCGACAGCAGTGTACTGGTGCTAAAGGATCCGGAAGTGTCGGGCGACAGCATCGCCGGCACGAGTGGGAGGACCTGGGTCTCCGTTCCGTCCGCGCGCATTGTTCGCACCGACGTTCCTCCAGGGCTGGAAGCTGCGCCCATGATCTCAACCTGGCGTACGGAGCGACGCGCGCCGCAAGAGGTGATCTCGCAGAAGCGCCCGGAGCGCGTTCGCCTGACCTTCGCGGATAGTACCCGGCTGGAGCTCGCACATCCCGTGAGCGTGGGAGACAGCATCATCGGCTTCGTTTCCGAGACCCGAAGTGCGGTTGCGTCGGCCGGCATCGTCCGCGTTGAGCTTCGCACCGAGAATTCCTTGAAGGCGGTCGCGGGCGGCGTTTTGTTCGTCTCTGCGGTCGCTGCTGTGTACTTTGCGCTGTGCAGAAACAGCCCTGACTGCCCCGCCCAGCGGTAGCAGGGGCTCGGCAGCCGGCGGCCTAACGGATCGCGCTTCAGCTACGGCGGGCTGAAGTATAGATTCATTCCCTAGTCTACGCGCGCCGCCAGCTTCAAGCGCTTGTTAGGCAGCACATCAGAGATCCTCAGGGTCGGACAATATTGGCTCGCCTGGCAACGGCTCAGCATACGGAGCCAAGCTTGGACGCTTTCCTCCCGATCGCCGAATCGCCACTCAACTGTTTGAGTCTTCGTGGGGCTCATTGCGCTGCGTAACGAGTAATTATCCTGAGTTGCGCGGATCGACGTCCCCGGGAACGATATCTTGTATGCAACCTTCGGCACGGCCTCGCAATCCAACCCATTAATCCATCCCGGGGCCTCACCATGCAATCGCGCTACATCGTCGGGCTCTGCGCCGCGTTCCTCACCGCCGGCCTGACCGGCCCTCGCGCCGATCAGCCTCTGAACGTGCGCCTCGGCTACCCCGCCGACTCAAAGCTGCTCATCATCAACGCCGATGATCTGGCGATGTCGCATTCGGAGAACGACGCCAGCCTCACCGCCCTCGATCAGCAACTCGTCACCGCCGCCACCGTGATGGTGCCGGCCCCGTGGTTCGGAGAAGTCGCCGCGTACGCCAAAACGCATCCCGACGCCGATCTGGGCCTCCATCTGACGTTGACCGCCGAGTGGCAGACGTTCCGCTGGGGTCCGGTGACGCCGCGCACGCTCGTTCCCAGCCTCGTCGGGCCCGATGGGTTCTTCTACTCCACGACAGAAGAATTTGCGAGGCACGCGAAGGTCGACGAAGTCGAAACCGAGATACGGGCACAGATCGAGCGCGCCAAGTCCATGGGCCTGGAACCCACACATCTCGATGCCCACATGCACGCGCTCTATGCCACGCCGCAGCTGTTCGCGGTGCTGCGCAAGGTGGCGCGCGACTACAGACTGCCGATTCGCATGGCACGCAACGAGCAGGTATTTCGGGACCTGCTTCCCTATGTTGACGCCGCCGTCCCGTTCCCCGATGCGATCTTCTCGCCGCTCGACGACGTGCAGCCCGCTGCGTGGAAGGACTACTACGTCAATGTCGTCAAGAATCTGCAAGCCGGCGTTACCGAGTTATTCGTTCATCTCGCGCACGACGACGGAGAGATGCGCGCCGTCACCGTGAACTACTCGGTTTGGGATGCCGCCTGGCGCCAGCGTGATCTCGACGTCATTTCCAGTCCCGAGTTTCGGAAGGCCCTCGTCGATAATCACGTGACGCTCATCGGGTGGCGCCCGATCCAAAAACTCATTCGATAACTACGCCTTGCGTACTGGGTAGCGCAGGTGTGCAACGCCGACGCCCGCGATCACCCTCGGGTTGCCAAGGACGGCTGGCGTGCCGACGGTGCTCGGCGCTCGGCCCGGACACCTTGAACGTCATGGAGTCCGACCCTCCGGTGTGAACGCGCGTTTCTTGAGATCGCGCTGCTCGGCGCCGCGGGCCTCGAGGTCACGGAGGTCCGCTCCCGTATCTACGGCCGAGAGTGCGTGTTCAAAAACCTTCGAGCACGCGATTCCGCGCCGCTCGAACTGGTCGGCGATAACGAGCCAGAACGTCGGCCCGCCGTCAGCGTCGAGACCAACCGGTTCTTTCCAGTTATCAAGGATGATCTCGAGAATGCGATCGCCGGTTGCCGGAAGGTTGGCGAGGGTGGCGATCATGTTACGGAGATCTGCCGCCGAATCATCCTGGTAGAGGCCAGACCCCCAGCTTCCCATGTCGAGTCGATAAGCTCCGTCTACGTCGCGGCCTAACGCACCGCGGTTAAGCTGCGCCGCCCGGGCTGGCGGGCGGGACGACATCATTGATGGAGCACGTCAGTATGTTGGCGCACACATGGAATTCTGCCAAGGCCGGGCGGCGGCAGCTGCAACCGCCAGGTAGGCCGCCGCTTCGAGGACACGGCATTCAATGACCCCGGCCGACAGCAGCGTCCGCCGCGAGTCAGTGCCGCGGCCCATAGCCGCGTGGGCCTAGCTGCACCGCATGGTATAACAACCATGCGATGAGCCCGAGCAGCACGATCAGCTCAATCGCGTTCCGAAGGGGCGAGCCCTCAGTGAGGAGGGACTTGGGCATCGGCCGCAACGCGGCGTGGTCCAGCAGCCGCGCCCAACACCGCGGACAGTAGCCGCGATAGAGGAGCTCGATCGCCTGGCCTGCGCCGCACCGTGGGCAGGTGAGGCCGACTTCCCGAGCGAGCCGCTGGTGGCGCTGCTGCCACATCGAAAGGGCCACGATGCCGATGGGAGCGACGACCACGACCACCAGGGAGGTATTGACATCGGGGAAGACCACGGCTGCGACGAATGGCGTCGCGATCAGCGCGACGATTATGGGGATGAGCACCCAGAGCCGGTCCATTCGCTGCAGTTCTTGGAAAGCCCGTTCGACATCCGCGGGGTGCCACGGCGCCGGCTCATCGCTGAGTGGGGTGGAGGTCGGGGCCGTCAGCTTTCCGGTTGGACCGGACGCGAGGTGTCGCCACCTGCGCCAAGTCCACCGGAACAGGATCACGACAATCAACGTGGCCCACCAGTAACTGCGCAGGAATGACATGTACGGTGGCGGCGCGGCGGCCTGAGGGATCGCGCGTAAGCTGCGGGCGCAACGCCCACAGGCGCACGGCAGTTGAGCCGCAGACACAAAGGCTCGCCAGCGAGGCAACGCAATTCTTCCCACACGAGCGCCCGGCAGCTTCAAGCGCATGTTAGGCGGCGAGGGCGATCAGTACACATGTAACCGGACACCGGCTGGCAGGTGGTCTTGGACGGCCTCAAGTACATCGTGCGTCGATGAGGCGAACATGAGGTTGAAGGAGAGACTGCGACTCAGCTAACTCAAAGGTCCGGAAACCTCGCGAGAGCATGATGAGAGCAGCCGCGATCCAGAGTGGGATCATGACGGCGGCGCTCAATCGAGCTCCGCGACGAAGGCTTGCGTTCGCGGACAGCGTGGAATCACCAGTCATACGCCTCTCCGCCTAACCGATCGCGCTTAAGCTGCGGGCGGCGAGCCCGCCAGCGCACTTGAAGTTGAAGCGGCGCGTATTCCCTTGTTCGAGAACCGCGCCGACCTAGCGAGCTCCGAATTCGTTCCGCCAGCCGTTCGTCGAAGGCCATTCAAGTGTTGAGCTGAGGTGAGGGCGCCGTCTAACGAAATGCGCGTAAGCTGCGGCGCGAGTTAGAAGTGTACACACCGGTAATTGTACTACTCTGCACTTCCGGATGCATCCACACCCACAGGTGCGGGCGCCGTCAGCCAGCGCAGCGGTCTCGGATTCTCCTTGTCCCGGGGTTTCTCGCGCTATAGGTTGGACGCGATGAAGCGTTACGGTATGGCCACCCTGCTATTGATCGCGAGCGCATGTGGGGATGAGCCCACCAAGCCTCCTCCAGGTCATGCTTCGCTCACGTTGATCAACGCAGTGATCAACAACAACAATGGGAGCTTCCGCGACAGCGCCTGGACGCTCGTTGCGAACGGGCCCACACCGTTCTCAGGGCCAGGCGATACCCTCAGCGATACCGCGCTCTCCGCAGGTGCGTATGTCCTGAGCATTTCGGGACCGGCAGGCTACCGGGCGAGTGACTGGGTGTGCAGCGGCTTCGGCGTGCAATCGGGAAACACCATTACGCTCGGCAGCGATGACCGTGCGGTCTGTAGGATCAGTCACGACGACATGCCGCCCAAGCTCACGCTGGTCAAAGTCGTCACGAACGACGACGGCGGCGTGGCGCACCCGTCCGACTTCGTGCTGTATGCTCAGGGCCTGGTATCGTTCGAGGGACCAGGCATGGCCGCCAGCGATGTCGATTTTTTTCAAGGGGGATACACGCTGCGTGAGGGCGGACCTTCCGGATACACCGCGGGCTCGTGGAGCTGTATCGGTGCGACCGCAAACGGGGACCCACCCGTAGTTAGCCTCACGCTCGGCCAGGTCGCGACGTGCACGAGCACGAGCGACGACGTTGCAGCGACGCGCACCACCTATTACGTCGATGATCCGGGCGATTTTCTGATCACGACCGACGTCGCGCCTGCGGGTCTCAGCGCCGGGGACATCGTCACCTTCCGTCCGACGGGCGGCAGGCACAGCGCGGTCGCTGGTCTGACATTCGGCACCAACGCATTTGCAACGATCCAGGACGCCATCGATGCCGTATCTTCAGCCTACGACGTCATCAGAGTCGCCGGCGGCACTTTCGCGGAACAGGTGAGGGTCAACAAGTCCGTGGTGTTGCTGGGGAATCAATACGGGGTGGATGCCCGTCAGCGGCCCGGTACCGCGGGAGAAGCCGTGCTGACTGGGAGCAGCGGATCGACGTCCTTCTACGTCACGGCAGGCGACGTCACGATCGACGGATTCACGGTCCAGGACGCGACCGATGCCGCCAATGCCGGCGCCGGCATTGTGATCGGCTATCTCACGTCGGGGACCAACGTGCGCAATAACATCATCAAGGACAACATCACCGGGCTGTATATCGCCAACTTCAACAATTCACCCTGGACGGTGATCCAGCAGAACATCTTTCGCAACAACAATCGCCCCGGCCCAACGGGTGGGGTGGGGGTGTATTGCGATTCAAGTACGACGGGCGGCACCACGCACTCCAGCATGCTGATCGACAACAACAGTTTTCTCGATCATACCGGCGCCGCCGCCATCGTGTTGACGACGAACACCGAGATTCAGAATGTCACCATCTCGAACAACCTGTTCGATCACAACGCGGGCACGCTCGTGGCTCGGAGACTGCACTTCTGGCACTTCACGGGGAATGAATCACGCAATTCCACGCATGCTGCGGGCGCTGAACTGCGCTTGGTGGATGGGGTGTTCGGCTTGAACGTCACCCACAACATTCTGGCTGGGAGCGGGCAAACCGGCTCGCGGGCCGTGCACGTGAGCTCTGCCGGGAACCTCGCCGGGCGAATCGTGTTCGAGCTGAACAGCATCAGCGGCTACGACAGTGCGGCGGTCGAGCTCGATGCGGGCGCCTACACCGACAAGTTCGACGCCAAGTACAATTGGTGGGGCGCGTCGATCGGACCAAATGGGCTGTGCAACCTATTTGGCCTTGGTGGCGCGGGGCAACGGATCATCGACCAGAATCTTCAGGTCGATTGCCAACCATTCCTCACGAGTGGTACAGATTCAGATTCTGACACGCCCGGGTTCCAACCGCCGGGGTTTTCGGCGCTGCAACGTGTGCGGGCTGATCGATGAACTTCCTCCCCCTCTTCCTTATTGTGGTTGCTGCCTAACGAATCGCGCAGAAGCTGCGGCGCGCTGAAGAAGGATTCGTTCCATAAACTACGGGCGCCGTCAGCTTCAAGCGCTTGTTAGGCAGCGATGCGCACTAACAATTCGTCGTTCAGGGCGAGAGTGGCCCGCAGCCATTCCGTAGCGGGCGACCTATCCGGCTTGCCCTTGTCCCCGAAGGTACGAATAGAGACACCGCACTGGTCCGGGCGCTGCTTGACCCAATCGATGGAGCAGAGGATGTGCTCTTCGCCCCCTACTAGCGAGGCAATCGCGGCGGGCTGGCCATTCAACTGATACTCGAATGAAAGGCCTGGGCATTTACGCAGGGCGGGCACTCGGTCCGGAACAAAGTTCTTCATGCTCTCCGCAAAGACGCGCTGTTCCTCGACATACTCCGGTGAGTCTGTCGGAATGATCTGTTCGGGCGGCGTTACACGGTCCGATTCCGTGAATTTGAAAGCGACGGTGTCACCTTCCCCCACCGCGACGTTCTCGCACCAATACACGTGTGCGGCTCGTCCCTGCTCGAGGTCGCACATTCCACTGACCTGAAGGGAGGCCAGCGACTCATCCGCGACCCACGCGCTCAAGAGCGGGGTGATGAGAGAAGCATTCGCCATGCCTGCGCGCCACCGTACCTCGCCGTTCACTGCCACGTCGATCACGCGCATCGCTGTCTAACGGATCGCGCTTAGCTGCGGCGCGCTGGCGAAAGATTCATTCCTTAATCTACGCGCGCCGCCAGCTTCAAGCGCTTATTAGGCAGCGTCCCATCGAAAGGGTTCTCGTACCCTCGCGATCGAGATTGGCGCCGCTGGAAACCGGGACATGCGCTTGACTGCAAAGCTGACCGGCTCCTGCTCTCCTCCTGGTAAGGCCAGAATCGTTTTCAGCGTATAGTCAGTCCTGAAGAAATGATAGAATCGGTAGCCCGCCAGTGTGAGGATTAGAGAGACAATCTTGGTCCCATCAAGCTGCTCATAGTTGAAGTGATAAGAGTCGATCCAGTTTTGCTCATCCGCATCGCGCGCAAAGGAACTCAACGATGGAGGACTGATTCCAGGCACTAACGCCACCACTGATGCGGGTCCCTTCGCTAGTGTGGTAAGCAGGACATTGACGTAGCTCTCCTCTGCGCCAGGATTTCCGTGAACCAGACC
>Ga0075423_10007176_pt1 | contig 10505 bp, 7 predicted proteins | sample SoiMethybrSBSTD2_FD_80114 | JGI IMG/M metagenome (GOLD analysis project Ga0075423, IMG submission 80114) | Bulk soil microbial communities from a Populus tree surrounding site in Tennessee, USA - Soil MetaG P. TD hybrid SBSTD2 | ecosystem: Environmental > Terrestrial > Soil > Tree plantation...
CCAAGGATGCGCTGGAGCATTGCGCGGTAGAGCATCTCCTTGCTGTCGTAGTAGTAGTACAGCAGCGCCGGGTTCACCGCCGCCTCCTTCCCGATCTGCTTGATCGTCGTCGCGGTGAAGCCGTGTCGAGCGAAGAGCCGCTCGGCCGCGTCGAGAATCTGGTCCTGGGTGAAGGAGGATTCTGCCATGCTCAATTAATTAATCGTTCAATCAACTTCCGCAAGCACCTTGCTCAACTCTCGGCTGATCAATCGCTTATCTTAGGCACCGTGACCACAGATTCGACCCCAGACGGCATTCCGCCATCAATCGAGCGGGTACTGAACCGTTTCCGCTCGCTCAGCCGCGAGGACAAGATGCAAGCCCTCGTGAGCTACGCGAAGAAGCTTGAACCGGTGCCGGAGCGTTTCCTTGCGCTCGATCGCGCCGCGTTCACCGTGCCCGAGTGCCAGACGCGCGTCGACCTGTTTCCCGAGTACCGCGACGGGAAACTGCACTTCTACGCGGACGTGAATACGAGACAGTCACCGACAATCGCGGCGTTTCTCAGCATTCTGTTCAGCGCGATCAACGGACAGCCGCCCGAGACGACGCTCGCGATCCCCGAAGATTTCGTCCAGACAATCATGGACAGCCTCGGGTTGGGAACGCGTGAGGTCGGCCTCAACGCCATGCTGACGCGTATAAAGCGACACGCCGCGGAAGCTGGGAGAGCCGCCTGAGCCGCACATCAAGTAATCAGGCGCCGATCAGTCCGCACGTAGAATCTCCACCGGGTCGACCCGCGCGGCGTGACGCACGGGAGCCAGGCATGACAGACCTGCGGCGACGAAGACTACCACAACCGCTGCGGCGAGCGTGAACGGATCGCTCGGTTTCACGCCGTACAGTTGTGACGCCACCACGCGCGCAGACGGAAAAGCGACCGCCGTCCCGATCGCGATTCCCAGTGCGACCGGCCACAGGCCAGCCGCGAACACGGAGCGCCTAACGTCCGACGATCGGGCACCGAGGGCAAGGCGAATGCCAAGCTCGCGTCGACGATGGCGAACGTGCTCGCCAATGACGGCGGAGATTCCGACCGAAACGAGGACCAGGGCGACCAGCGCGTAGACGGCGCCGAGCGCGGAGCTGAAGCGTGGGCGTGCCATCGGTCCCGCGAGGTAGTCGTCCATGGTTCGCACACTCAACAACGCCGCATCGGGGTCAACCGCGGAGAACACGCGCCGCAGCGCCGGAACGATCGTCTCTGGCAACCGAGCCGTCCGGAGCATGAACCATGTCGGCGCAGCGCTTGTATACTGCGCATTGGGTACGTAGAAGCTGGGCATCGCGTTCGTGAGCTCCCGGTACCGCATGTCACCAACGATGCCAACGACCGTGTAGCGAGGAGCGCTCGTGTCGGCGCGTGCCCCGAGGCGGAATCGCCTGCCGATCGCGCTTTCATTCGGCCAGTAGCGCCTCGCCATCGTCTCGTTCACAACGGCGACAGGAGCCGTACGCTTCCGGTCGCTGGCCGACAGAAGCCGACCGCGAACGAGCGGAACGCCTAACGTGGCGAAATAGTCGCTCGTGACGACTTCCATGTTGACCCGGGGAAGCCGCTTGCGAACCGCGTCCGGCTGGTCGTCGACCGTCGGGAGCGCGTCCCAACCACCGGTGCCCGAGTACGGCGGGGAGGCGGCAACCCCAACGGACGTGACACCAGGCAGCGCCCTGGTGGCTTCCTGCAATCGGTCCAGCAGGAGGGTGAATCGGTCGCTCCCGTCCGACGTGTCGAACCTCCGCCACGGCATGGTGAGTTGTGCGATGACGAGTCGCTCCCGATCGAATCCGAGATCGAGTTGCTGAAGGTTGAGCAGGCTGCGCGCGAGAAGCCCGGCGGTTCCAAGCACGAGCACCGCGAGCGCCGCCTGTGCGACAATGAGTACCTGCTTGCTTCGCGTCGACGCCCGAGACCCGACTGCTCCTCTCGACCCGCTCTGTCGAACGAGGACACCAATGTCGCCGCGCGCGAGAGTGAAGGCGGGTGCCAGTCCTCCCAACACCGCCAGGATCGCCGCACTACAGGAAAACGCGACGACGCGGCCGTCAATTGTGACTTCTTCGAGGCGAGGCACCTCGGCGGGAGCCAGCGCGATCAGCACGCGGACCATCGCAGCGGCAACGAGCACTCCAACGAGCGTGCCGGCAACTGCGAGCATCGCCGACTCCGTCATCAGCTGCCTGACGATTCGACGTCGGGTGGCGCCAAGCGAGGCGCGGATGGCGACCTCGCGCGTGCGGATCACAGCGCGCACGAGCAAGAGGTTCGCAACGTTCATGCAGGCGATGATCAGCACCAACGCCGCGCCGCCCAGCAACGTGAGGAGGCGCTGCTCCACGCTGCCGACGATCGCGTTCTGGAGCGTTCGTGCCGTTGCCTCGAACTTTCCTATCTGTGACCGCCACCTGGCGTATGCGCGATCGAGGAACCCGTCGAACTCTCGACGTCCCTGCTCCATCGTCGCGCGCGGTCGGAGACGTGCGAAGACGTCGAGTGAACCCGGCGCGGTGTCACTCTGGGCGCCAGGAAAGAACGGGACGACCGCGCTCCAGAGCTCCACGCCTTGTGGATATTCGAACCCGCGCGGCGCAACACCGATGATCGTGAATTGCTTTCCCTCGAACGCGAGCGGACGTCCGATCACTGCAGTGTCGGCACCGTAACGACGCCGCCACAAGCCATCGGTGATCACCGCGACGTTCGGTGCATTCGGCACGTCGTCGCTTCTCTCGATGACACGCCCGAGCTGAGGGACGACACCGAGCACGCGGAAGAAATCACCCGTCACCCAGGTGCCTTTAATCGGCGCGGGCTCGCCGCGATCGGACATCGCCCATGTCCAGGCACCGTTGTAATCGATGCCGGCGACGGCCTCGAAGACTCGCGACTCGCTGGCGAACCGATCGACGTCTGCCCACCGCACAGGCACGTGCGCGAAGTCGCGTTGTTTCGACCACAGGACGATCACGCGATCCTGTTCGCGAACGGGCAGCGGTCGAAACACGATCCCGTTGGCAACGGTGAACGTCGCGGTCGCAACACCGATTCCAGTGGCGAGCGTCAGGACGGCCACGAGCGAAAACGCCGGCGAACGCCGAAAGGATCTCAGTGCAAATCGCACGTCGTGTCGAAGGCCGTCCATGTCGGTCTCCCACCATGAAGACGACACAAGTTTGCACTTCCGTCGCACTGCGGGCGAGTCGTGCTCTACCCCGCGATCGGCACACGCGGTACCTTCGCCAGCGTACTCCCACCAAAACTCGCGCCGCCGCTGACGCGACTCCACCTGACAACGCTGGGCATGCCTCGCGTGGAACTCGCGTCCGTTCGTCACATCCTGCGCGCCATTGCGACGACCGTCGTGCCCGAATCGTCGTCGCTGGATGATCGTGCGTGGAAGGATTTCGAGGAGCTGATCTCGCAGGCGCTCTCCGGTCGGGACGCGCGGGTCCAGCGGCAGCTCGTCGTGTTCCTGCGCCTGCTTCAGACGCTTCCAGTCCTCCGCTACGGGCGGAAACTGACGGCACTTCACGCGTCACAACGGAGCGCGTTTCTCGAATCGGTGGAGCGGTCGCGGCTTCTTCTTGTTAGGCGCGGTCTGTGGGGCGTTCGTACGCTCATCTTCATGGGCTACTACACGCGCGTGGATGTCGCCGAGTCCATCGGCTACCGGGCAAACCGCGACGGGTGGGCGGCACGCGGCGGAACCGTTGCGACCGTTCCGCTCGCGCCGACGCTGTGGGTCGAGCCGTGATCGAGGAGCGAGAGTACGACATCGTCATCGTCGGCTCGGGCGCGGGCGGCGGCACCGTCGCGCAGGAGCTCGGCGTCCTGGCGCGAGCCGGCACGCGCGTTCTCGTCGTCGAGCAAGGACCGCGACTTCGCGACGACGAGTTCACCGGTCGCGAGATCGACATGGCCAATGCGCTGTACGAGGACGGCGGCGGATTCCTCACGGCCGATGGTACCATGACGCTCGCATTCGGCAGGGCGTACGGCGGATCGACGGTCGTCTACACCGGCACGTCGCTGATCGCGCCCGAGCGGGTGATTCGCCGCTGGCATGTGCCGGGACTGGCACACGACGACCTCGAGCGCCGCAGTCGAAAGTTCATGGCGCAGAACAACGTTCATGAGCTCACACCGGAGCTGATCAACGACAACAACCGGCTTTTCGTCGAAGGATGCCGGCGGTCCGGATGGATCGCGAGACAGTTCCCGCTCAACCTGAAGGGCTGCCGTGGCTCGAGCCTCTGCAACCTCGGGTGCCCGAACGCCGCGAAGATGGGGACGCATCGCGTCCAGCTGCCTAACGCCGAATCGAATGGGGTGGACGTCGTCACGCGCGCCGAGGCGCTGGAAGTTGGCGATCACACCGTGATGGTGCGCGTGAGCGCCAGGCAACAGGGCGAAAAAGGACTTCCGTCGGAGTGGCTGCCGGGCACGTATCGCATCCGCGCGCACCTCGTCGTGCTCGCCGGGGGATCGATCGGGACGTCGGCACTGATTCTTCGATCTCCCATCGCCCGCACGATCCCACACGTGGGAACGGGGTTCACGTGCCATCCCGCACACATCCTCGTGGCGGAACACGAGCATCCCATCACGAACGACGTCGGGCACCCGAAGAGCTACTATCTCGACCGCGCGGAAGACGAACGGTTCGTCCTCGAGACGTGCATGTACTTCCCGTTCATCACGGCGAAGAACATGACGGGCTTCGGGAGCAGCCACAGTCAGTTCATGCGGGCCTTCCCTCGCCTGCAGATGATCCTCGTGCTCGCTTGCGATCGGGCGACGCCGAAGAATCGCATCACGGTGAACGCGGCGGGCCGGCCAGTCGTCCACTACACGTTCATGCCCGAGACGATCGACGGGTTGGTTGCCGGCACGCGAGCGTCGACCCGGATCTTCTTCGCGGCGGGCGCAGTGCGGGTGCACGCCCCGTCGGCCGACCCGCCGCTCATCGAGCGTCGCGACGCCGCTCAGGCGGATGCGCTGATCGATGCGCGGCATTTCCTACCGGGACGCATCTCGGTTTCTGCCGCTCACCTCATGGGCGGCTGCGCGATGGGGCAGCCACACAGCGCGGTCACGGACTCGTACGGCCGAGTGCACGGCGTGCCATGGCTGCGCATCGCGGATGCGAGCCTGTTTCCCGACGCGCTCGAGATCAATCCGTACCTCACGATCATGGCGCTCGCCGACCGGGTTGCCGAAGCGATCCGGAACGACGCCGGCATGTTGCTCGGTGGCCGATCGGCGTTAGGCAACACGGCATCCAGACCAGTCAGCGTTCACCGATAGGCGCACTGGTTATTGCCGGTCGCTCATTACTGCACCGTGGGTGCCGGTTTTCTCGGCAGCTTCTCGTCTCGATTTGCCGTTAGGTAGACGAACGTTGCCACGACGGCCGCGTTGTGTTTCATGTCCCCCGGCACGAGGCGCTCGTAGACGTCCATGTTCGAGTGATGCGTGCGCGAGCCATAGTCGACCGGGTCCTGAATGAACTGGAACCCCGGCAGGCCGACGGCATCGAACGAGAGATGGTCGGTGCCGCCCGTGTTGTTCGCAGTCAGCGTGCGCATGCGCGGATCGTTGAACGCGGCCATCCACGCCTTGAAGATCGGTGCCACTGCCTGGTTCTTCTGCAGATACACGCCGCGAATCGCGCCCGTCCCATTGTCCACGTTGAAGTATCCGTCGAATCGATCGTGCATCGGCTGCTTGAGTTGCATCGTCTGCGGATCGCCAAAGTGCTCCTTCACATAGGCGCGTGAGCCGAGGAGCCCCTGCTCTTCGCCAGTCCAGAGGCCGAGGCGAATCGTGCGGCGCGGCTTGAGCCCCGTCGCCCGGATCAGCCGAAGCGCCTCGAGCATCACCGCCGATCCCGCGGCGTTGTCGGTCGCCCCCGTGCCCGTGTGCCACGAGTCGAAGTGAGCACCGAGCATCACGACCTCGTCCTTGAGCTTGGGATCGGTGCCCGGAATCTCGGCGACGATGTTGAACGAGCTCGGGTCGTCGTCGTAGAACGTGTTCTTCACGTCCAGCTCGACGGTCACCGGCACTCCCTTCTCCACCATGCGTGCGATGCGCCCGTAGTGCTCGGTCGAGAAGATGAGCCCCGGAATCTTCGTTGGATTCGCCGCATCGCGTGATCCGCTCGCACCGGTAAATACGGTGCCGTCATCGCCGCGACCCGGCGTCACGACCGCGACGATGCCTTCGTCGGCGAGGAACGCCGCGAGCGACCGCTGAAACGCCTGTGCCGCTTGAAAGCGCGAGGCGTTGGGATTGTTACCCGCGTTAGGCCCGCCGCCACGTGGTGGATCGGCGGTGAACGGCGCTTCCGCGAGTCTCGACAGCGAGCTGTCAGCCAGCCGTGTCGCGTCCGCGAGGAAATGCGGCGGAACCGAATCGCGCGGCGGCTGGGTAAACACGATCTTGCCGCGAAGCTTGCCGCGATACTTCTCGAGGTCCGGCGCGCTATCAGCCTTCATCATCACGACTTCGGCTTTCACCGAACCGGTGGTCCCCGGTGTCCAGGCGGCGGCGTAGGCAATGATGGGGAATGGACGCGGTGTCACCACCTGCGCGACGACGCGCTCGTTGGACCAACCGCGTCCGAACGGTCCCCACATCTCGATCTTCGCGTTCGCCATCCCCCATTCGTTCAACTTCTTCACCGTCCAGTCGCCGGCAGCCCTCGCGCTCGGCGACCCGGTGAGGCGCGCACCATAGACGTCAGTGAGCCAGCTCGCGATCTCCATCACCTGCGAACGACTCTGCTCTTCAGCTTTGATCCTGCTGATCGCAGCGGTGTCGATCTTCTCCTGGGCGGCGAGTGGCGCCGCAATGAGCGCGAGAGCGGTGAGTGAATGACGAAGACTGGTCATCGGGTAGCGGGTAGCGGGTAGCGGGATACGGGAAGCGCGTCGAACGTAACGCGAAGCCCGAGGTGGCGCTAATAGCAGCAGCGCGCAGCTCGCGGCACCAGCTCGCGGCCGTCGGCGGTCAGTTAAAGGGCTCGCAGCAAGCAGCTCCCGCTTCCCGCTACCCGCTTACGGTCCCGGTGGCCGATATGCGACGTCGAGCACGCTCAACCGCTGGAGATGCTCATTCAGACGGCCGAGAAAGTCTCTGTAGTTTCGGCGCTCGGGGCTCGACCACAGGACCTCGGCCAGTGCCGTTAGGCGCGGGAACGCCATGTACTCCACCTGCTTCGGACCCGGCAGGTACTCGGTCCACACCTGACCTTGTCCGCCAAGGATGTGAGCGCGGTACTGCGGCTCGAGCTCGGCTGGTACGGGCTCGAACCCGTAGACTGTCTCGAGCGGCAGGAAGCCACCGATGGCGAGCGGCTCGCCGGCAGTGTTCTGCGACTGATAGTAGTGGAAGTAGGTGTTGCTCGTCGGCGCCATGATCACATCATGCCCGGCGCGCGCGGCGTCGATGCCGCCTTTCGTCCCGCGCCACGACATCACGGTCGCCCCGGGAGCCAAACCGCCCTCGAGAATCTCGTCCCAGCCGACGAGCCGGCGGCCGTGAGCCGTCAGAAACGCGTCCACGCGCCGAATGAACCAGCTCTGCAACTCATGCTCATCCTTCACGCCGAGCTCCCGAATGCGTTCCTGAATGCGCGGGCTCGTCTTCCAGAGCGCCTTGTCGGCTTCGTCGCCTCCGATGTGGATGAAGCGACTCGGGAAGAGCGCCATCACTTCGGTGAGGACGTCCTGCATGAAGCTGACGGTCGAGTCCTCGGCATTCAGGATATTCGCGTACACGCCCCAGCGCGTTCCGACGTCGGCCGGCTGACCCGTCACGCCGAGTTGCGGGTACGCGGCGATTGCCGCCAGCGCATGGCCGGGCATCTCGATCTCCGGAACGACATTGACGAATCGGTCGCGCGCGTAGGCGACGACCTCGCGGACGTCGTCCTGCGTATAGAACCCGCCGTGACGCTGGCCATCGAAGCGCCAGGTCGTCGAGTCGTCGCGACTCGACTGGCGGCCGACGACGGTCTGAGTTCGCCACGCGCCCACCTCGGTGAGTCGCGGATACTTCTTGATCTCGATGCGCCACCCCTGGTCCTCGGTGAGGTGCCAGTGGAACGTGTTCATCTTCTGCAGCGCGATGAGATCGATGTATTTCTTGACGAACTCCTTGGGCATGAAATGCCGCCCGACGTCGAGGTGCGCACCGCGCCAGGAGAATCTGGGCCGATCGACGATGCGCACGGCGGGTATGGTCCAGGCAACGCTGTCGACCTTCGCCTCACGGAAGATCTCGGGCGGCAGCATCTGCCGAACACTTTGCAGCGCGTAGAACACGCCCGCGCGCTCGCGTGCGCGGATGGAGATCTGGCGTGCGGTGACGGTGAGCTCGTAGCCTTCGTCGCCGAGCCGCGTTAGGCGTGAGTTGCGCGTGAGCACGATCCCGGTTGCGCCAGCTTGGCCCAGCCGAACTGGAATCGACAGCCCCGTTGCGGGCATGAGCGAGACGGCGAACCGTCGCGCGATGTCGGCCGTCGCGGCGTCCGCGTAGATGACCGTGTTCGCGTTGATCGTGAATTGCCCTCGACCGACGGTCAGGCTCTCTGGGCGCGGGATGATCGCAATCACGGCCGGAGGCGCCGTGGTCTCGCGAGCGGCCGGTGTCTGCGCGACCGCTCCGGCGGACGCGAGCCCTAAGGCGACGACGGGAAAAAAGGAAAAACGAGCTCGGGTCATGGCGGCGCGAGTGAAGGATGGGCCGAATGTAACAGCGGCCGGCACTCCGAGCGAAGCGCGGAATCTTCAGGGTCCCGTCAAAGCGCTCTGTTGTTGGCCTGGCAAGTAGCGCGAGAAGAGCTCCCGAAGATCCTCCGGATCGGCAACCCGCCACCCTCGCCTGAGAAACTCCTCCCATTCGTCGGCGCGCGGATAGGAGAAGTACGTCCCGCCAGACTGCGTACGCGCATCCAGCGACTCAGCGGCAGCCAGTCGCCCGAGCGCGTCGATCAGGAGTGCGATTCCTGGCGGGTACAGCGACAACACGTGCCAGAACAGCGAGCGTTCCCGAACAACCGGCACACGCGCGCGAGCGACAACCGGTCCGGTGTCGATCGTGGCATCCGTGATGTAGTGCAACGTGCATCCGATCTCGCGCTCGTCGGCCATGAGTGCGCGAAAGCTCGCGATCACGCCGCGGTACTCCGGGAGAAGTCCGGCATGGAGGTTCAGGATGCCGAGCTTCGGTACCGCGATCGCCGCCCCCTTGAAGATCGCTCCATAACGAATCGACACGACGACATCGGGCGCGAACGTCTGAACGAACGTCAGCCCTGAGCCTGTGTTCGGGTCCGGAAGCGAACGAACCTGGATCGCGCGATGTCGGTCGATCTCATCGAACGTGAGGTACCGACCGTCATCGGGATACGCCGCGCGCTCGATCAGTGGAAACATCACGTCGTTCGCGAACCGCTGTTCGGCGACACGGAGCTCGCGGCGAGCCTGCGGCTCCGTCGACTCCTGCGACACGCCTCCGATCCGCGTGCTCAAGCCGACGCAGACGTCGTGTCGAGCGAACGTGGGCAACAGCAGGTTGAGCGCGACGTTGCTCACGACGTCCGCGTTGAGACAACACAGGATCTTCATCCCGTAAGGTGTGCGTCCCTACTCGCGAACGCGAATCCTGAGCACGAGATCGTCGCGAGGACGCGGCATGGCGCGGCCGTCGCGATTGCTCGTCGTGAAGTAGAGCATCCCGTCCGGGCCCATCGCGGCGGCACGGAGCCGACCAAACGTTTTGACAAAGAGTGCTTCGTCGGCAATCGCGCGCCAGCCGGTGACAGCGCTCGAGTCGCGCGTCACGACGACGCGACGCAATTGCTCGCCCTTGAGCGCCGCCACGAACACGCTGCCTCGCCAGGCGGAGTACGGGCCGGTGTAGAATGCCGCCCCCGACGGCGCGATCCCCGGGCTGCTCCACTCGACGAGCGGTGGCGAGAAGCGTCGGTCGGTCGACTTGCCGGACGCCGTCGGCCAACCGAGGTTGCCGCCACGTGCGATGGCGTTGAGCTCGTCGCGATCGCGACGGAAGTACTCGTTAGGGAACCCACTCGGCCCATGATCGGTCGCGAACGCCTGGCCAGTGGCCGGATCCCATGTGAGCCCCTGCGTATTGCGAACGCCCCGGGCGTACACGAGCGAGCCCGGGATCGGATTGTCCGGCGCAGGCGTGCCGTCTCGGCGCATGCGAAGGATCTTGCCGGCGAGCGACGTCTCGTCCTGCGCGTGGCGCGGCTCGCGGGCGTCTCCTGTCGCGACATACAGCTGGCCATCGGGCCCGAAGGCTACCGCGTCACCGGCGTGGAAGACTGCCGCAGGGATGTTGTCGAGAATGACCGTGGGCCTAACGCCGTGCCCGTTCTCGTCGGTGAACCGTACGACACGATTTACCAACGTGCCGCCCCGATCGA
>Ga0075423_10007178_pt1 | contig 10505 bp, 10 predicted proteins | sample SoiMethybrSBSTD2_FD_80114 | JGI IMG/M metagenome (GOLD analysis project Ga0075423, IMG submission 80114) | Bulk soil microbial communities from a Populus tree surrounding site in Tennessee, USA - Soil MetaG P. TD hybrid SBSTD2 | ecosystem: Environmental > Terrestrial > Soil > Tree plantation...
AGGCTGTCACTTCGAGGAATTGACAGTTCGCGCTGACACACCGCCAAGAATGTCAACGGACGCCCCGCGCGAGGGCGAAAGAACTGCGCCCCGAGGCCCGCGCAGGCCCCGGGGTTGAAGAGAACAATGAGTGTTAGTTAATGTTCCCGATCAGGCCTTGAGGTGCTTCTCGAAGAAAGCGAGGAGACGGCGCCAGCCGTCCTCGGCGGCCTCCTTCCGGTAGATCTGGGGCCGGTCGTCCGAGAAGAAGGCGTGCGGCGCGTCGGGGTAGAGGATGAACTCCACCGCCGGATTGTGCTTCTTGAGGTCGGCCTCGAACCGCTTCACGTCCTCCGCCGGGATACCGGGATCGGCGGCGCCGTAGAGTCCGAGCACCGGCGCCTTGATGCGATCCACGAGACTGAATGCGTCGACGCCGGGCGCGTCCTTGTACACACGCTTGACCTGGCCGTACCACGGCGCTGCCGCGGTCACGCCCGGATACTCCGCGGTGAAATGGAGGGTGAGCGCGCCGCCGCCGCAGAAGCCGGTGACGCCGAGGCGATTCGCGCGCGCCCACGTCTGCGCCTTGGCGTGATCCGTCGCGGCGCGAATGTCACCGAGGTACTGCGCGCGGGTGACGCCGCCCGAGATCTTGCCCATCTCGGCGAAGTCCTTGCCCTGCATGCCGCCCTCGCGCGCGTAGAGCTCCGGTGAGACCGCGTAGTAGCCCGCATGGGCGAGGCGCCGCACCACGTCCTTGTGCTGCTCGTTGTTTCCGGTGAAGCCCGAGATCACCGTCACCACGGGGTACGGTCCCGCGCCATCGGGCCGCGCCTCGTAGGCGGGGACCGCCGTGCCCCCCACGCTGAGCGAGATGTCGCGCGCCACGATGCCCTTGGCATCGGTCACGATCGCCTGCGCCATCGAGATGCCGGGGGTGAGCACGCCCCCCACCGTCGTGAAGGCGCCGTACTTGAGCACTTCCCTGCGGCTCAGGGGATTGAACGCGCGTGCGGCTCTGGCCATGGGACCTCCTTGTGTGGGGTGGTGGGGAGGTGGTTGGATGAATACCGTCCAAACAACACGGGGCATGGCCCGTGCGTTCCCGCAGGCTTGACTTGCCGCGGCCGCGCTGATACCCACAAGGGGCCGTCATGACCGACCGCCCTACGATGCTCGAGGGCCTGCGGGTCCTCGACTGCTCGCGCGTGATCGCCGGACCGTACGCCGCCATGCTGATGGGCGACCTCGGCGCCGACGTGATCAAGCTCGAGCGGCCCGGCCGCGGCGACGACTTCCGCTCCCTCCGCGGCCAGGGCATGAGCGCGGCGTTCGCGTCCGTGAACCGCAACAAGCGCGGGATCGCGGTCGACCTGGGACACCCCGACGGGCGGCGCGTCGCCCTCGAGCTCGCGCGCCGGGCCGACGTGCTCATCGAGAATTTCCTGCCCGGCGTGGCCGAGCGCCAGGGCCTCGGCTACGCGGCGGTGAGCGCGGTGAACCCCGGCATCGTGTACGCGTCGGTCACCGGCTTCGGCCAGGACGGGCCGCTGTCTCGCCGCCCGGGCTACAACCTCATCGCCCAGGGCATGAGCGGCATCATGGCCCTCACCGGCCAGCCAGGCGATCCGCCCACGCGGGCCGGCGGCTCGATCTCCGATCTCGCCGCGTCGTATCTCACCTTCGGCATGGTGCAGGCCGCCCTCGTGCATCGCGCGCGCACCGGCGGCGGGCAGCACCTCGACGTGAGCCTCCTCGCCGCGACCATCGCGATGCTGCCCGATCCGGTCGCGCACTACTTCGACTCCGGCAAGCGGCCCACGCGCGAGGGCAACCGGAACCCGAACCTCACGCCCGCCGAGGCCTATCGCACCGGCGACGGCTATCTCAACGTGGTGCTGCTGAGCCCCGATCAATGGGACCGCTTCTGCGGCGTGCTGGGCGATCCCGTGCTCCGCAGCGATCCGCGCTTCGCCACGAACCAGGAGCGCCTCGCCCATCACGCGGAGATGAAGGCGCGGGTGGAGGCGGTGCTCGCCACCGACTCGACGGCGGAATGGGTGGCGCGCTTCGAGAAGGCGCAGATCGCGGCGGGCCCCATCTATGAGTTCGACGAGGTCTTCGAGGATCCGCAGGTCAAGCACCTCGGGCTGATCGCGCAGGTCGAGCAGCCGGGCTACGGGACGCTCCGGATGGTGGACTTTCCCGTGCGCGCCTCGGCGACTCCGGCCCGCTTCACCCGTCCCGCCCCTCTGCTGGGTCAACACACCGCGGAGGTGCTGGGCGAGCTCGGGCTCGCCGCCGCCGAGATCGAGCGGCTCGCCGCCGCCGGCGCCATCGCCCTCGGCTAGATCTTCACGGGCTGGGAAGTCTCCCAGCGCTGTCCTTCGTTGTTCACGAACACCACCGTGAGGGTGCCGCTCCGCGTGATCTTGAGGGGAAAGCGGATGAGGGGGTTCGCGCTGATCGCCGAGCCCATCTGAAATTCGCACACCGGCTCACCGTCCAAGGAGACGAGCAGGCTCTTCACGTAGAACTCGGGCCCTTCGCGCACGAGCTTTCCGCCCTTGGCCACGAGGCCCGTGCTGGAGTCGTGGTCCACCTTGGTCTTGACCTCGACGATCTGCCCCGCCCGCAGCGAGCCCGGCAGGCGGAGCTGCGGGTTGCCGATCCGCGTGCGGTCGATCGGGGCGCCCCCGGTCGCGCAGCCGCCCTCGGCCACGCGCACGTCGCCGGCGCCGGTGAAGCGCCCGTGCCGGGAGCATTCCGCCACCGCGCGCGCCGTGCCCCCCGACCCCGAGCGCATCGTGAAGGCCGCCCACGCGCGGCCGTTGGCCGGCGTGAAGTTGAACTTCCCCTTCCACGGCACCGGGTCCTTGTCGAGCGTCACCTCGAGCGAGCGGATGTAGTGATCCGGCTCCATCGGGTGCTCCACGGAGACCCGGACCGGTACCGCCGCAGAGTCCTCGGCGAGGATGGGCATCTCGAGCCGCGGCGCGTGCTCACGCTCGAGGGCGCCCTGAGCCCATGCGCGGCCTCCGGGCCCGAAGAGCCAGAGCGCGCCGCCGCACAGACCCCCAACCAGGAGCCTCCGGCGCGCGTCGTCGAATGGCGTCGTCATGCGGCGAGCCGCTTGTCACACGGCAACGCGCGCCTCCCGCTCGTGGCGCGGATCCCGCACGAGGCCGATGAGCAGGACGAGCGCGGTCAGCCCGCCCAGCGCCGCGCCGAGGAACACCGCGCGGAACCCCACGGTGTCGGCCACGAGCCCCGCGACGAGCGGGGTGGCAAAGGCCACCGGCGCCACCATGGTGAGCCCGAGACCGATGTAGGTCGGGCGCTCGGCAACCGACGGGGCGAATTCCAGCAAGACGTTGAGCCCGGACACGTTGTGCGCGGCGAACTGCACGCCCACGAGCGCGAAGACCAGATCCAGGACATCGGCGGAGCGCGCGGTCAGGACGATGCCGTTGCCGACCACCGTGGCGAGGACGCCCACGATGAGCACGGCCCGGTGGCCGGCGTGATCGGCGACCCAGCCGAGCACCGCGTCCCCCGCAAGCTTCCCCACGATGATCGCGGTGGTGAACACGCCGGCCCGCCACGCGGGCGTCCCCAGCACGGCGAGCGCGTACGCGGTGTAGAACCCGCTCGCCACCCCGCCGACGGTGGCGAAGAGGCGCGTGGCGAGATACCAGGCCAGGTTGCGATCGCCGCGCAGCAGCCCAGGGACGCGGCGGAGCTGGCGCGCGAGCGAGGTCGCGGCCGCGGCGGCGGGACCGTCCGGCTCCTTGACGCTCGCCAGCGCGACGTAGGACAGGCCCAGGAACAGGGCCGCGATGACGAAGCAGATCCCGTAGCTCCGGGGCGCGGGCACGGTGGCGAGCAGCCAGGCGGTCACGAGCCCGGCGCCGAGGCCGGCGACACCCGCCGACATGCTCGTCGCGGCGAAGAAGCGGCCGCGGAGCCTGGTGGGAATGGCGCGACCCACCACGTCCAGCCACGCGGGCATGAGGACACCCCCCGTGGCCGCGATAACGAGCAGCATGGCGAGGAACAGGGCGAGCGAGAGACCGGGTGCCGGATCCGCCAGCGTGAAGGCGACCGCGGCGAGCACCAGGTACGGCGCGCGCTCCCAGACGGTGTACCGGACGATGAACGGCAGCTTGCGCGACAGGGACTCCGTGTAGCCGGCGACGAACAAGGGCGGCAGATACCAGCCCACCGTCATCAGCGCGGGAATCGCGCCGATCACCACGTTGGGCGCGCCCAGGTGGGCGGCGAAGGCGGGCAGGATGGTGGCCTGACCCGCGAAGGAGAGGCCGACCAGGAACAGGCCGAAGTCCAGCCCCAGCGCCAGCACGTTGTGGCGCAGGTGCGGCGGACGGGGCGCGGGGCTGACGGGAGCGCGTGGCAGCGGGGTAGTCACGTTCGGCGAGCCAGCATATCATCGACGCCATGCTTGTCACCAATGCGCGGATCTACACGATGGACGCCCGCGGCTCCGTGGCCGATTCGCTGGTGGTCCGGGACGGCCGCATCGTCTTCTGCGGCCGCCGCGCGGACGTCAATCCCGCCGCCGGCGAGCCGATCCTCGATCTGCATGGGCGCGCCGTGCTGCCCGGGCTCGTGGATGCGCACGGGCACCTCATGCACCTCGCTCGCGCGCGCTTCACCCTCGACGCGGGCGGACGCACCTCCGAGGAGGCCATCGCGCGGCGCGTGGGCGAGACGGCGGCCCGGCTCCCCCGCGGCGAGTGGATCGCGGGCCGCGGCTGGGACCAGAATATCTGGGCGGACATGGCCTTCCCGTCGCGCGCCTCCCTCGACCGCGTCGCGCCCGATCACCCGGTGGCGCTGGTGCGTGTGGACGGCCATGCGACGTGGGCCAATTCCGCCGCCCTCCGCGCGGCCGGGATCGACCGCCACACGCCCGATCCCTCGGGCGGCGTGATCGTGCGCGACGGGCGCGGCGAGCCCACCGGTCTCCTCGTGGACACCGCGCAGCGGCTCGTGGCCCAGGTGCAGCCGCCGCCCGACGAGGCGCGGTTCGACGCGGCGGTGCGCGAGGCCATCGCCCAGTGCCTCGCCGCCGGGCTCACCGGCCTCCACGAGATGGGGGCGGATCTACGCGCCCTCGCCGCCTATCGCCGCCTCGTCGAGCGCGGCCAGTTTCCATTCCGGAACTACGTCGCGGTGGCCGCCCGCGAGCCGGCGGCCTGGGAGCGCTACCGGGCGGACGGCCCCGAGTCCATGGGCGACGGCCGGGTGGAGGTGCGCGCGCTCAAGCTCATGGCCGACGGCGCGCTCGGCTCGCGCGGGGCGGCGCTACATCATCCGTACTGCGACGATCCCGAGAACTCGGGCCTGGTGCTGCTTCCCCCCGACGAGCTCTACCGTCTCACCGCGGACGCCGCCGCGCGCGGCTTCCAGGTGTGCGTGCACGCCATCGGGGACCGCGCCAACACCCTGGTGCTCGACGCCTTCGAGCGCGTGCTCGCGGAGCGGCCGGCGGCCCGTGCGCTCCGGCACCGCGTGGAGCATGCGCAGATCCTCGCCGAGCGGGACATCGGGCGGTTCGCGCGCCTCGGCGTGCTCCCCAGCATGCAGGCGACCCACTGCACCTCGGACATGCCGTGGGCAGAGGCGCGCCTCGGACCGGAGCGGCTGCGGGGCGCGTACGCATGGCGGTCACTGCTGGCCACCGGCGTGCGCATTGCGGGTGGCTCGGACTTCCCCGTCGAGGATCCCAACCCGTTCCACGGGATCTACGCGGCGGTGGCGCGGCGGCCGCGCACCGGCGAGGACCGCGGGTGGCAGCCGGAGCAGCGGATGACGCGGGACGAGGCGGTGCGGTCCTTCACCGCCTGGAACGCGGAAGCGTCGGGTCAGGAGCGCCTGACCGGCACCCTGGAGGTGGGCAAGCGCGCCGACCTCGTGGCGCTCTCCGACGACATCTTCACCTGTCCGGAGAGCGCCATCAAGGACATCAGGACGCGACTCACCCTGGTGGCCGGCGAGATCGTCTACGAGAGCCGGCCCTAGCGGGGCTCAGGCGCAGTCGCGCCGCTCGCCCAGGCGTGCGCCGGCGAGCCGGTCGGAGCTCACGCGGAAATAGCGGAAGGGTGGCCGGCCGCCGCCCACGCAGCTCCGCTGATACGCGATGATGCGCCGGTAGCCCTGCCGCATCGTGGCGAGAGGGGCCCCGTAGGGAATCACCTGACCGAAGTAGCTGATCGGATCCCCCAGCTCGGCGAAGGGGAAGCCCAGCCGCCGCAGCAGCCGCGCCAGCTTGCCCTCCATCGCCGCGATCAGATAGTCGAGGCCGAGCCGCCACGACTCCTCGTAGAGGTGGCGGAAGAGCCCGAAGAGGATGAGGGGCTCCCGGATCGTCGAGCTCCGATACCGGGATGCGATGATGAGGCGCGAGACTTCACCCGTGCGCGCGCGCTCACCTCGCGGGCGCTCGTCGAGCAGCGACAGCGCGTGGCGCTCCAGCGGAAAGCCCAGGGGCGAGTCGAGCACGAGCCGGAGGGTCGCCACCACCTCACCCGTGTCCGTGGCCGCCGCGAAGTGGATCGCGTGCGGATCGTACTCGTCGGTCTCGCGGCCGTCCGTGCAGCACGCGGCGTCCACGAACCGTTGCTCCAGGCAGTAGACCTCATAGCGCAAACGTTGCATGGCATGCAGCGCCGCATCAGGAACTCGAGGCGGTGTCACATAAGGTTCACGGGGGGCAACCACGATTTGCGAGGAGCGGCGGGGGCGGCGAATCCGAAGGAGCGTTTTCATGTTGGCCACCCGCCGAGCAGACTTCATGCCACGCTCGATTCCGGAATCATAGGTCTCCGGCACTAATGTTCGCCTCGTATGGTTTGGGCTTCGGATTGGGTACCCGAATTCCATTGAGAATTTCTTACAATGTTGGCGGCGTAACTCTTACACTCTTACATGACGTCGCCAGAGTGATCTACTAGCGCGCGGCCACGCCCGCAATTTCGACGAGATATTTCGGGCTCGCCAGACGTGCCTCCACCGTCGCGCGCGCGGGCTTTCCATCGGGGTGTACCCACGCATCCCAGGCGGCGTTCATCTCGTCGTAGGAGCCCATGTTCGCGAGCCACACCGTGGCCGAGAGCATCTTCGCCTTGCTCGATCCGGCCGCCGCGAGCAGCTCGTCGATCTTCTTCAGGATCTGCTCGGTCTGTCCCTTGACGCCCGCGCTCGCATCGGTCGCGACCTGACCCGCGAGGTAAACGGTGTCGCCGTGCACGACCACTCCGGAAAACCGCGGACCGACGCTCAGACGCGTGATGGACATTCAAGTCTCCCTTCTCGGTGAGTGTGATCGGCTAGAGCGCCGCATGGTTGTCGAGAATGAAGCGCGCGATGCTGTGGCGCGACGGCCGGTCCGGCAGCGCGTCGGCGGGAAACCAGCGCGCGTCCTCCAGCTCACCGCGGTCCACCGCGAGCTCGCCGCCCGCATAGCGCGCGACGAAGCCCACCATGAGCTGGCTCGGGAACGGCCAGTTCTGGCTGCCCACGTACTGGATGTCGGTCACATCCACGCCCACCTCTTCCTTCACTTCGCGCGCTACCGCGCCCTCGAGGGACTCGCCGTTGTCGACGAACCCGGCCACGAGGGCGTAGCGGCCGGGCGCCCACTCCGGTTTGCGCGCGAGCAGCACGCGTCCGGCATCGCGCACGAGCACGATGACGGCGGGGTGCAGATGAGGGTAGTGCTCGTATGCGCAGCCGCCGCAGCGCTTGCCCCACTCGCCCGCGATGCGCGTGGTGGGCGCGCCGCAGCGCGGACAGTGGCCGCTGGTGCTTTCCCACCAGAGGCCCTGCATGGCCATGCCACCGAGCGACAGCAGCTCGTCGGGCAGTCGCGCCCCACGCATGGGGATCATGGTCTCCGCCCGCAGCCCGCCCGGCACCGGCGCGTCCTTCGGCACCGCGGACACCCAGCACGGCGCCCCGCGCCACGTGCCGAGCCACAGGGGCTCGCTCATCGCGGCGGCGAGCTCGGCGGGCGGGCGTCCGTGCGGCAAGCGGAAGCCATCGCCCTCGGCGGCGACGAGCAGGCTCTGGTCCTGCACGAGGAGCCAGTGTCCCTCCCGCGGCGGCGGCGCGGTGCCCCCCTTCGCGGTCTCGAAGGCGCCGCGAAGGGCGTCGCGGTTGAACGGCAGATAGACCGAGAGCGGCGTCTTCATGCGCGTCGCTCGATGGTGAGCCACGGCTCCTCGTCCGCATGGCGCCGCTCGAAGCCCGCGATGGTTGCCTCGTGACCCAGGGTGAGCGCGATCTCGTCCTCACCGCGCAGGAGGCCCTGGCGCCGGAACGGATCCACCGTGAACGGGATGCGCACCCCGTCGGGGCCCGTGACCGTCTGCGCCTCGAGATCCACCGTGATGGACGCGCCCGGCATCGCGTGCAGCTGGCGGCGCAGCGCCGCCGCCGTCTCCGCGGGCACCACCACCGGCAGCACGCCGATCTTGAAGCAGTTGTTGAAGAAAATGTCGCCGAAGGAAGGAGCGACGACGGCGCGGATCCCGTACGCGGCGAGCGCCCACACCGCGTGCTCGCGGGAAGAGCCGCAGCCGAAGTTGTCCGCGGCCACGATGATGCGCGCCCCGCGGAAGGCCGGCTGGTTCATGATGAAATCGGCGCGCTCGCGGCCGTCCTCGTCGAAGCGCACGTCGTGGAAGAGGAGCCCTGCGTACTCCGGCCCGCGAGATTTATGCAGGAAGCGCGCGGGAATCACGCGATCCGTATCGATGTTGACCGCGTCGAGCGGCACCGCCACGGCGGTCACCGAGGTGAAGGGGTCCACGCTCAGCGCGCCTCGCCGGCGAGCGCCCGGACGTCGGTGAGGCGGCCGGTGACCGCGGCGGCGGCGGCCATGGCCGGGCTCATGAGGTGCGTGCGCACGCCCTTGCCCTGGCGTCCTTCGAAGTTGCGGTTGGACGTCGACGCCACGCGCTCCCCGGGGCGGCCGGTGTCGCCGTTCATGCCGATGCACATCGAGCAGCCCGGCTCGCGCCACTCGAACCCGGCCTCGCGAAAGATCCGGTCGAGGCCCTCCGCCTCCGCCGCGCGCTTGATCAGGCCGGAGCCCGCCACCACCCAGGCCGGCACCACGACGCGACGGCCGCGGACGACCGCGGCGGCGGATCGAAGGTCCTCAAGGCGGCTGTTCGTGCACGAGCCGATGAAGACCCGGTCGACCTTGATAGCGGTGAGCGGCGTGTTGGCGGCGAGGCCCATGTAGGCGAGCATCCGCTCGATGGCGGACCGCCGCGCGGGGTCCGCGGTCTCCGCGGGATCGGGCACGCGGCCGGTGATGGGCAGCGCCTCCTGGGGGCTCGTGCCCCACGTCACCGTGGGCGCGAGCGTGGCGGCGTCGAGCGCGACCTCGGCGTCGAACACCGCGCCCTCGTCCGACGGCAGCGTCTCCCAGTGCGCGCGCGCCGCGTCCCACTGCGCGCCCGCGGGCGCGAACGGGCGTCCTTCGAGATACGCGTAGGTGGTGGCGTCGGGCGCGACCATGCCGGCGCGGGCGCCCGCCTCGATGGACATGTTGCAGACGGTCATGCGCTCGTCCATCGACATCGCGGCGATGGCGGCACCGGCGTACTCGATCACGTGCCCGGTGCCGCCCGCCGCACTAATCGAAGCGATCAGGGCGAGGATGACATCCTTGGCGGCCACGCCGGGGGGCCGCGCCCCCTCCACGCGGATCCTCATGGCGCGGGGCTTGCGCTGCCAGAGGCACGACGTCACGAGCACGTGCTCCAGCTCCGACGCGCCGATTCCGAAGGCGAGGCAGCCGAACGCGCCGTGGGTCGCGGTGTGCGAGTCGCCGCAGACGAGGGTGATGCCGGGCAGGGTGAAGCCCTGCTCGGGGCCCATCACGTGGACGATGCCCTGCCGCGCGTCGCCGGGTCCGAAGTAGGGAATGCGGAGATCCGCGGTGTGGCGCGCCATCTCCGTGACCATGCCGCGGATCGCCGGATCCGCGATGCCGCGGGGGCCGGTCGCGGTGGGGACGTAGTGGTCGGCGGTGGCGGCGATGGCATCCGGCCGGCGGATCGCCCGTCCCGCCTTCCGGAGACGGTCGAAGGTGTGCACGGCGCCGTCGTGCATGAGGAGCCGGTCGATGTAGAGCAGGCTCATGCCGCCGGCGCCCTCGGTCACGACGTGCCGGCTCCAGATCTTCTCGAACAGCGTGCGCGGAGTGGTGGACACGAACCGGCTCAGGCCCCGGTGTACCTCTCCTCGACGGCGTGCCACCAGTCGAAGCCCACTTTTCTGAAGATGTCCATCGGGGAGAGCACCGGGCCCTCGTGCCAGTCGGTACCGCGCTCCTTGAGGAGGCCGAGGGCGCGCTCGATGGCGGGGACGGCCGCCGCCATGCACACCGCGGGGAAGATCGCGATCTTGAACCCGAGGCGCTCGAGCTCGTCGGTGGGCACGCGCGGGGTCTTGCCCCCCTGCACCATGTTGGCGAGCAGCGGCGC
>Ga0075423_10007179_pt1 | contig 10504 bp, 6 predicted proteins | sample SoiMethybrSBSTD2_FD_80114 | JGI IMG/M metagenome (GOLD analysis project Ga0075423, IMG submission 80114) | Bulk soil microbial communities from a Populus tree surrounding site in Tennessee, USA - Soil MetaG P. TD hybrid SBSTD2 | ecosystem: Environmental > Terrestrial > Soil > Tree plantation...
GCGGCGTGACGACCGTGTGCTCGATGGTCTACCAGGAGGGAGCGCTTCGGGCCGGGATCGACCGCGGCCTGCGCGATGCCGAGCGGTCGCTCGCGGACTTCGCCTTCCACGTCGTCGTGACCGATCCGAGCGAGGCCGCGATCGCCGAGCTTCCATCGCTCGCGCGCGACGGTCACACCGGGCTCAAGGTCTTCATGGTCACCCCGCATTTCGGCGACCGGATCACCGACTACGTCCGGCTCCTGCGCGCCGCGGCTGCGGCGGGGATGCTCACTGCGGTCCACGCAGAGGATCACGAGACGGTCCTGCGGGCCACGACGCTGCTGCATGCCGCCGGCCACGATGCGGTCCGATATTTCCCGGAGAGCCGTCCCGCCGCCGCGGAGGACATCGCGATCCGCGCGGCCGCGCAGCTCGCCGCGAAGACCGGCGCCGCCATGTATTTCGTGCACCTCTCCTCGCGCGCCGCCCTGGCGGCGCTCGACGAGGCGAAGTCGCGCGGACTCCGTGTGTATGGCGAGACGCGTCCGCTCTACCTCTATCTCACGCGCGAGCGGTTCGAGCGCCCCGACGCTGCGCTCTGGGTGGGGCAGCCGCCGCTGCGAGAGCGTGACGACGTCGAGGCGATCTGGGACGCCCTTCGCGGCGGCCTGCTCGACACGGTCGGCACCGATCACTACCCGCACACGCGCGCGGCGAAGCTCGCGCCGGATCTCGCGTTCGATCGCGTCCCGCCGGGCGTTGCGAATCTCGAGACGCTGCTGCCGATGCTCTATTCAGAAGGAGTGCGCCGCGGACGGCTCACGGTCGCGCGAATGGTGGACGTGCTCGCCACGTCGCCGGCGCGAATCGCCGGCCTGCGCGGCAAGGGCGAGATCGCCCTGGGCAACGATGCGGACATCGTGATCTTCGATCCGGAGCGCACGCGCACGATCAAGGCGAGCGAGATGCACTCGGCCTGCGACTACGACCCCTATGAGGGATGGGAGGTGACCGGCTGGCCATCGGTCACGCTGCTGCGCGGCGAGCTTGCGTACGCGGAGGGCGAGATCCTCGCGCAGCCGGGTCAAGGTCGCCTGGTCGCTCGTGATCCGTCGCAGGGAGCGCCCTCCTAAACTCGCGCCATGGCGATCACCGCGCCGGCTCCCGTCACCCTCGAACATCTCGATGCGCGCAGCCGCGAGCGGCTCGCGCGAGCCGAGTCGCTCCTGCGACAGCTGGAGAGCACGACCGCGCCGTTCACCAAGGACTCCGTCATCACACCGCTCAACGACCTCCAGCTTGAGCTGCACAACCTGATGGGCGAGTGCGGCATCTACGTCGCCATGCATCCCGACCCCGACGTGCAGCGGCACGCGGAGAAGCTGCAGCGCGAGGGCAACGAGCTCGGTCAGCGGCAGCTGCAGAGCCGCGCAACGTACGACGCGCTCGGCGCGATCGAGCTTTCGTCTCTCGCCCCGGTCGAGCGCCGCTTCGTCAACACCGCGCGCATGGACATGCGGCGAGCCGGCGCCCTGCTTGGTCCGGCCGAGCGCGACTGCGCCCGCACGCTCCGTGCGGAGCTCACCAGGCTCGGGCAGGACCACGCGCGCAACATCCGCGAAGACACGCGCCACATCACGCTCGAGGGACCGGGGGAGCTCGACGGGCTGCCCGACGACTACATCGCGACGCATCTGCCCGGAACGGACGGCCTCATCCGCATCAGCACCAACCCACCGGACCACCAGCCGTTCATGGCCTACGCGCACAGCGACCGCGCGCGCAAGGCGCTGCAGACTGCCTACCTCGAGCGCGCACCGCAGAACGTGGACGTTCTTGCCGCGCTTACCCGTACGCGGCACGAGCTCGCGCGTCTGCTCGGCTATGCGACCTGGGCGCATTACAACGTCGAGGACCGCATGGTGGGAACGCCGGAAGCGCTCGACCGTTTTTTCGCGGAGCTCGACGACGCGTCTGCGGCCGCCGCGAGGGCCGAGCTACAGGTCCTGCTCGAGGAAAAGCGCATCGATCATCCTGCTGCGACGACGGTCGGCGACTGGGAGTCGCAGTACTACCTCAACCGCGTGAAGGCGAAGCGCTTCCGCTTCGACGCCCTGGAGGTCCGTCCCTACCTCGAGTACGGCCGCGTACGGCAGGCGATCCTCGACCTGAACAGCGAGCTCTTCGGCATGACGTTCACGCCGGTCGTGCACGAAGAGCGGTGGCATCCGACAGCCGAGAGCTTCGATGTCACGATCGACGGCGAGTCCGCTGGTCGCATCTCGCTCGACATGCACCCGCGCGAGGGAAAGAACAAGTGGTTCTTCAACGCGCCGCTGCGGCTCGGCGTGGGCGGCAAGCAGTCCGGCCACGGGGTGCTGTGCTGCAACTTCCCGGACCCGACGACACTGTCAGGGCCTGCGCTCATGGAGCACGCGCAGGTCGTGACCTACTTCCACGAATTCGGTCATCTCGTACACGGGCTTGCCCGCAAGGCGGTGCCGTTCGTGCGGCTGTCGCGGACCGAAGGCGACTTCATGGAGGCCCCATCGACGTTCCTCGAAGACTGGATCTTCGACTTCAAGGTACTCACACGCTTCGCGAAACATGTGGACACAGGTGCGCCGATCCCTGAGGAGCTGGTGCAGCGCCTGCGCGCGGCGCGCAGCTTCGGTCGCGCGATCCGCACGCGTCAGATGCTCGCCCGATCGCGCCTCTCGCTCGCGCTGCACGACGGCACGCGGCCGGGCGCGGATCCCCGCGTCGTCGAGCGGGAGATCAACGAGCGGTACGGCCTGTTCGAACGGATCCCGGACACGGCATCACCGGCGAGCTGGGAGCACATGAACGGCGACGCGTATTCCGCGTCGTATTACACGTACATCTGGTCGCAGACGATCGCCGAGGATCTGCACACCGCGTTCGACGGCGATCTCATGAACACGACGGTCTCGCGCCGCTACCGCGACAAGATCCTCGCGCCCGGTGGCACGAAGCCGGCCGCTGAGCTCGTCCGCGATTTCCTTGGGCGGCCCTACGACCTGCGCGCGTTCAAGGCCTGGGTCGCCGGCCGGGACTGACCGCGAAGAACGACACTGGGAAGGTGACGACCATGGAAAAGCTCCGCTTCGATGAGGACAGCGCGTTCACACTCGCCGATGATGCCGCGACCATCGCGCGCATCGTCCGGACCACCAGCGCCGACCGTCTGCGAGCGGTGAAGTTCGGCGACTGGACCGCGGTCGAGGTCATCGGGCACCTCGCCGACGCGTCGGAGATCTTCGCCGAGCGCGTTCGCCGCTGTGTCGACGAGGACCGTCCCGCGCTCCCATCGTTCGACCAGGACGCGATCGCGGCGGAGCGCCGCAACGGCGAGCGCGATCCGATGGAGCTATCGCGCCGCGTCAGCGCCGCGCACGCGCAGATCGTGCGGCTGCTCATGGACGAGCCCGCCCGCTCGCGACCGGGCATCCACTCCGAGCACGGAGAGCTCGACGCCGGCCACTTCGGCGCATACGAGGCGAACCACGCTCACGAGCATGCGACCGAGCTCGCGGCCGCGTTCCCGCCGACGAAATAGCCATTAACTGCTAGGCATGGCGTAATACGTGGCGTGACCTCTCCTCGCGAGGCCGCGCTCGCTCCGCTGTCGCGCGTCGACGCGGAGCGCCTTCTTCCAGAGCTGTCGACTGGTCGCCAAACTCTCGAGCGTCGCGTGCTCCGCGCCAGGTGTCTCAAGTACCTCGAGTCGTTCGATCTCGCGTGGGCCGAGCTCAGCGCGGTGTTGCCGCTCATCAAGGACCCGTTGCTCGTGGCTCGCGTCGCGGTCGACCTGCTTCACCTCTCGTACTACCTGGTCCGTCGCGAAGACTCCGTGCGTTTCGCCGCGATGGCGGAGACCTCGGCGGCCGGCGATCCGCTCCTCCTCGCCGAGCTTCGGCTCGGTTCGTCCATCGTGCAGACCGCTTCGAACCAGGTGCGCGACGCTCTCGTGCTCGCGCGTCGCGCCTCCGACGCGCTCGCCGTCGCGCCGCGCGGCCGCTCGCGCGACCTTGTGACGACCCGCGTGCAGCGTCAGCTCGCGCACCTCCTCTCGCACAGCGGCGACTATGTCGGCGCGGCCGCCGCGGCCGAGGCCACCGCACGGAACGCCGCGCGTGTCGGCGATCCCGCCGAGGTCGCCTGGGCCACATACACGGCCGGCTTCGTCGACTGGTTCGCGGGCCGGCTCGATGCGGCGGTCGATGAGTTCACCCGGGCCGAGCTCGGCCTCCGCCAGTACGGCTCGTCGGTGTGGCGACACACGCTGCTGTGCCTCGCGCGGGCGAAGCTCGAGCGTGGCGAGCTGAGCGAGGGCGAGCGCCTCGCGCGTCAGAGCGCGACCGGCGCGACCGAAGATCACGGCCACATCGCGCTCCTCCGCGGCGAGGCCGAGGTCGCCGAGCTCATCCTCGCACGCGCGCCGAGGGGCTTTCCGGAGGACGAGCAGTTCCGGGACTTCGTCCGCGCGATCGTGCGCGGCCAGCGCGGTGACCCAAAGACCGCGGTCCGCATGCTCGACGACACCGCGCGCGAGTTCGAGTCGCGCGGGATGGACCACTGGGCGATCGGCGCGGCGGTCCACGCCGCGTATTTCCGCGAAACGGTGGTGCGCGGCGGCGGCACATCGCGCGTCGGACATCTCGTGCGCGACATCGGCACGCGTGGCGGCGAGGGCTTCGCGTACTACCTGCCCGACGTCGCCGCGTGGTTCGGGCGGGCGGCGGAGCGCGACGGCCAAGCGTCGGCGCTCGCGCGTACGATCCGCGCGCGCGCCGAGGCGGCACAGAAACGCGCGAAGACGGATGCCGGAGTGGCGGTGGGCGCATCGGCGCTCGACGAGGCGACCTTCGGGCTGCGCAGCATGGGACTCACCTGGCGCGAGATCGGCATCCTCCGCGAGATGGAGCAGCTCTCACGCGAGGGCAGACGCATGGATCGGGCCGCGCTCGCGGCGCGGATCAAGGTCTCGCCGAACACGCTACGCGTCCATCTCACACGCATCCGCGCAAAGCTCGACGTCGCCGACAAGCGCGGTGACGAGGTGCTGCTACAAGCTGCCCTCTCGCAGCGGCCGCTGTAGTCCTAGGCCGCTTGCAGGAAGCTCGTCACCCGATTCGCGACTCCACGCGGATCCTCCAGCCATGGTTCGTGGCTTTGCCCGTCGACGACGTCCAACTTGCCGTGAGGCAAGAGGTCAGTGATGCGTCGCGCGATGCCGATCTGTCCGACCGGATCCGCCGCCGAGTGCAGGTAGAGCGTGCGCTGCGGGATCGCACGCAGCTCTGGAGGGGCGAAGAGGGCACCCGCCCTCCAGCGACCCGTCGGCCAGCTCACCAGTGAGTCGCGCAACATGTCGCGCTCGCTGCGCATCGCCTCGGTGTCGCGTGACGCGGCCAGTCGCCACGCGAGCAGCTCGTCGGGAATGCGCCCGTCGTCGAGGCTCTCCGCGTGGCCGGTCTGCCGGAGGATCGAGCGCAGGTCCCCGAGGCTCGTTTTCCGGAGCACGAGCGCTCCGAGCGGTGACGCCATGATGCGAAGCCAGAGCGGGACGCGTTGCTCGACGAGCACCGGTCCGGCTCCGATGAGCACAACTCGGTCCACGCGCTCGGGTTGTGCCTTGGCGAACCGCAGCGCCCACAGCGTCCCGAAGGAGGCACCGACGACATGCGCGCGATCGAGGCCGAGTCCAGCGAGCACGTCCTTCAGCAGGTCGGCGACGAGCGATCCGTGTCGCGAGCTCGCGTAGTCGATACGCGTGCTCAGTCCCCAGCCGGGACGATCGAGCACCAGGCAACGGAAGTCACGGAGCTCGCGCACCAGTGGCGCGAACGCGTCGGGCCCGAGCAGGCCATGCACGAGGAGCACCGGCTCGCCGAAGCCGATATCGAGCACGCGAAGGCGTGCGCGCGGCTCCCTCAGCTCGATGAAGCGCTCGGCCGGCGCGAGTCCGTATCGCGTCCACAGCGCGCGCTCCGCTTCGTGGTACCGGTCGGTGCCGGTCGACCGCGCCGTTGTCGTGAGTGTCGATGATGGCGCGCTCATGCGCCTTCTCGCACAGCGTCCGCTGCGGTCGACGGCTGCAGAGTGGATGCGCGCGCCAGGATCTGCCGCGCGACGTACGCCGCGTCAAATGCCACACCGCCGAGCAGCGACGAGATGAAGCGGTATTGGAAGAAGCGGCCGACGAAGTACAGGCCGGGGACGGACGCGACGATACCGCGCCGCTGCCGCGGCTCGCCGTCGGCGGCGATGATCGGAAGATCGATCCACGCCAGGTCGGTGCGGTAGCCGGTGCACCAGATCACGTTCGACACGTCGAGCGCCCGGCCATCTTCCAGCACTGGCGTTCCGTCGCGAACCGACACGGTACGCGACACCATCTCGACCCCGGCGGCGACCAGCTCGCTCTTCCGCACGCGCTCCACCGGCGCGCTGCCCCTCACCAGCTTCGCGCCGAGCTTTCGGCCGATGGGCGTGTCGATCGTGAGCGCGAACAGGATCGGCAGAAGCGCGAGCGTCATGAGCGGATGCCGCGACGGTCCGACCGGGGAGCGGCGGTAACGGCCGGATAGGAAGGTGGGGTGCGTCTTTGAGATGTCGAGCGCGATCTCCACACCGGAGTTGCCCGCGCCGACGACGAGGACCGGTCCTGGCCGCAGCTGCGACGGCCGCCGGTAATCCTTCGAGTGCATCTGGAGGATCCCTGGACCCAGGTCCCGCGCGAACGACGGGACGTTGGGTGTGTGCTCGTGACCGGTCGCGATGACGACGTTGTCGGCCTCGATGCAGCCGTTCGACGTCTCGACGATGAACCGCTGATCGTCCCGCGAGACGCGCGTCACCGTGACGCCGGTCCGCACCGGCAGCTCGAAGCGCGCCGCGTACGCCTCGAAGTAGTCGGCCAGGTCGTCTTTTGTCGGAAAGGCCCAGAGCGGTCCCGGGATCGGCATGCCGTGGAGGCGGCTGATGATCGCGGGCGTGAACGCGCGTAGCGAATCCCAGCGCGTGCGCCACGCATCGCCGACGCGTTGATGCGCATCGACGATGACGAAGCGCCGCCCGGCCTTCTTGAGGTTGAAGCCGACTGCTAGGCCTGCCTGTCCACCACCGACGATCACCGTTTCGACGCGCTCGTTGCTCTGCATCACTCGCCTCCTGCGCGGTATCGCCCCGCGTGGCGGTCACGATGGCAAGGAAAACGTGGCGGCGCATCGGGCAAACTGCCCAATCCAGTCGAGGAGCGCGTATGGGTGTTTCTGCGTATCCGGGTCAGACGAGCCGGTGCTCGTAGGCGTACGCGGTCGCGGCCGCCCGAGACGGGACGCCCAGCTTGTCGAAGATGTTGCTCACGTGGCGCGCCACGGTCTTCTCGCTGATCACCAACTCGACCGCGATGGCGTGATTCGTCCGTCCGGTCGCGACAAGACGCAGGACCTCGATCTCGCGTGCCGTAAGTCCTCCGGCCGTGGCTCCACCGGCGGCGCGCGACAGCGAATCGATTCGGGCCAGATCCACGGCCGCGCCGAGCTCCTGGAACACTCCGCGTGCCGCGTCGAGCTCCATCTCCGCGCCGTCCTCGTCATGCACCGCGCGATACGCGATGCCGACGAGGACTCGCAACCGCGCCGCTTCGTACGGCGCGTCGAGGTCGCGCCACGCGCTCCACGAGGAACGAAGATTCGGGATGGCGCCGCGGGCGTCGCCCTCCGCCAGCTGCACCGCGCCCATCGCCTGTGCCGCGATCGCGTCGAGGAGACGGGCTGGCGGACCAGAGCCGAGCTCCGCGATCTCGACGGCGGCCGCGCGCGCGGCGCGCACGTCCTTCGCCGAGAGGAGCGTTTCCACGTACGCGGCGAGTAGTGGCCCGCGAGCCGCGCGGTCGTTCGTCTCCTCGATCGCGCGACGCAGCGACGCCTGCGCGGCGTCGACCTGTCCCTGCGCGAGCCGCAGCAGCGCGAGCCCGGGCAGGGGTGTCTTGCCCCGACGGCTTGCCTCGCGGTACATCTCGTCGGCCTTCGCAAGGTCGCCGCGCAGCCGATGGATCTCGGCCTGTCGGTAGAACACCTCGCCGGCGACGGGATGGCCCGGTTGCCGCGCCAGCCATTCGCCGGCACGCACTGACTCCTCCATCGCGTCTGACCAGGCGCCGTGCAGCTGCATCAGCTCGGCGCGGAACAGTAGGCAGGGCCCACGAAAGGGGACGAGATCGGGCTGCGCCTCGCACCAGCGACTCAGCGCCGCCGTCCACTCCTGCGCGCGTCGCAGATCGAAGATGCCTTTGAACATCTCGATGGCGCTGCAGTACAGCGATCCGACGATGCTGGGGTAGATCTCGCCCGCGGTGATCGCGATCATCGTTTCGTCCACAAGTGCGAGGCCATCGGCGACGCGCCCGGACAGGATGAGGGTGTGTCCGCGACCGTACCGGGCCATGTTCGTCAGCTCCGTATCGTTGAAACGCGTCGCTGTCTCGCCAGCTTGGGTGAACATGGCGTGGGCGCCACCGAAGTCGCCCTCTTCGGTCGCTCGGATCGCCTGCGGAATGAGGAGCCAGCCGCGCTCGACGCAGTCGAGGGCGGCGTCGTCCAGAAGACGTCCGGCACGCGCGAGCCAGCCCATGCCCTGCGCGAACTCTCCGATGCCGAGGCTCTGGAAACCAACGTGGAACGCGTAGCGGGCCGCTGCAGCCGCGTCGCCTCGCCGAAGCGCATCCTCGTGTGCGCGGGTCCACGCCTGCGCGCTTTCGACGTCCTTTCCGATGAGGAACGCGGTGGTCGCGAGGCGCGCGAGGTCCTCCTCGGCGAGTGGTCCGGTGCGATCCGCATTCGCGAGCTGCGCATAGGCGTCGCCCCACGCCCGCTTGGAATACAAGTCGCGGCCATGAACCACGTCTTTGTTGGTGGACGTCTCTGGTGTCACGGCTCCTCGAGTCTGACGGACTCTAATCGAGCGTCACGCGCTCGTGCCACCTCGGGATGTGCGTGTCGAATCCGAGCGCGCGGATCTTCGGCTCGATCGCGGCCTGCGCATCGGGATCGCCGTGGACGATGAACACACGACGCAGCCGTGGCTTCCTGAACGCGCGAAGCCAGTCGAGCAGCTCCGATTCGTCGGCGTGCGCCGAGAACCCGCTGATCGAGCGGATCTGGCAGCGCACGTCGCGCATCTCGCCATCGATCCGCACGGTCTTCACGCCCGCCTGGAGCTGCGCGCCAAGCGTCCCCTCTCCCTGGTAGCCCACGAACAGCAACGTCGCGGCCGCGTCGTCGATGAGCTCGCGCAGATGGTTCACGACGCGACCGCCCGTGAGCATGCCGTTGGACGCGACGATCATGTACGGGCGCGCCGCCTTGCTGATCGCTCGTGAGCTCTCGATGTCGTTCGTGATCTGCTGCTTCGGGTAGTCGAGCGGGTCCTCCCGCTTCGCCAGCAGCTCACGCATCTCCTGGTCGTAGTACTCGCCGTGCCGCCGGTAGATCTCGGTGGCCTTGGAGGCCATCGGGGAATCGAGGTAGAGCGGGAGCTCCGGGATCTTCTTCTCATCGAGCAGCCGATCGAGCTGCCACACCACCTCCTGCGTGCGTCCGATCGCGAACGACGGGACGAGCAGCACGCCATTCGCCTGCGCGACGAGCCGCACGGTCTCGGCGAGGATGCGGACGGCCTCCGTCTGCAGCTCGTGCTCGCGTCCGCCGTACGTCGACTCGATCAGCAGGTAGTCGGCGTCGCTCACCGTCGTTGGATCGCGGATGATCGGCGTGTCGTGACGGCCGAGGTCGCCGGAGAACACGATGATCTTCTCAGGAGCGTTCTCGCCGTCGCTCACTCGAACGCGGATGATCGCCGAGCCGAGGATGTGTCCCGCATCGAGGAACGTCGCGTGGATCCCGGGCGCGACCGCCGTCTCGCGCTCGTACCCGACCGCCTTGAAGAGCTTCAGCGCGGCCTGTGTGTCCGCGAGCGTGTAGAGCGGCTCGTCGATACTGGTCTCGACGGCCGGTGGCTGACCCCGCAGCGCGACCTCAGGATCTCGGGTCTCCGCGGCGCTCTCCTCGTCATCCGCGGCCGCCGCCTCATCCGTGACCTTACGCAGATCCGCTTCGTCCCGGGTCGACTCCTTCGCGGCCCGGTCGGGGTGCTTTCGTCGGAAGCGCTCGCCGCGTCGCGCGGCCTCCTCCTGGAGCTTGGCGGAGTCGAGCAGAACGAGTCCGGCCAGCTCGACCGTCCCGGAGGTGGCGAAGATCGGCGCGCGGAGACCGTGAGCGACCACGTGCGGGATCAGGCCGCAGTGGTCGAGATGCGCGTGCGTGAGCAGCAGCGCGTCGATCTCCGCGGGGTCGTAGGCGAGCGGGACGCGATTGCGGATCGCCTCATGCGGATTGCCTTGGAACATTCCGCAGTCGATGAGCACCTTCGCGCGCGATGTGGTGAGGAGGAACTGCGAGCCCGTAACGGTCGTCGCCGCTCCAAGGAACTGCAA
>Ga0075423_10007180_pt1 | contig 10504 bp, 6 predicted proteins | sample SoiMethybrSBSTD2_FD_80114 | JGI IMG/M metagenome (GOLD analysis project Ga0075423, IMG submission 80114) | Bulk soil microbial communities from a Populus tree surrounding site in Tennessee, USA - Soil MetaG P. TD hybrid SBSTD2 | ecosystem: Environmental > Terrestrial > Soil > Tree plantation...
AAAACCGACCGACAAAAAACGTAATGTACCATATCGCCGGAGGCAAAAGCTGGCTTATGTGTACATTCTCTATTTGATAAGGAGTTCAATCATCGAAGAACGAGACATCACCACCAGTGCGGACGGCAAGCGGCTCTACCCAACCAAAGCCCCGCGCGAGCGCGCCTTTCTGGTCGGTGCCGAATTAACCGGCGACCGCAGCCTCTGGCGCGCGGAAGACTCGCTACAAGAGCTGGCATTACTGGCCGACACCGCCGGGCTAGAGGTGGTCGGGAGCATGTACCAGCGGATCAAACACCCCTATCCAAAGCATTTCATCGGCCCAGGCAAGATCGAGGAGCTCGCCGCGCTGCGCGAGGAGTGTCAGTACGACCTGGTCGTGTTCGACGACGAGCTGACGCCGGCCCAGACGCGCAACATTGAGGCCGATCTTCAGACGCGCGTGCTCGACCGCACCGGCTTGATCCTCGACATCTTCGCCACGCACGCACGCACCCACGAGGGCCGCATCCAGGTCGAGCTGGCGCAGTACAAATACCTGCTGCCGCGCCTGCGCCGCCAGTGGACGCACCTGGAGCGCCAGGCCGGCGGGGGCGGTGCCTCGGCGGGCGGCGTGGTCGGGCTACGCGGCCCCGGCGAGACCCAGCTTGAGCTAGACCGCCGTCTGATCACCCGGCGCATCGCGTTGCTCGACGAGCAACTGCGCGACATTCATCGCCATCGCGAGCTGTACCGCGCGCGCCGCCGGCAGAGCGGCATCCCGATCATTGCGCTAGTTGGCTACACTAACGCCGGCAAATCCACGCTGCTCAACGCGCTCTCGGGTGCCAACGTGCGTGCCGAGGATCGCTTGTTCGCCACGCTCGACCCGACGACGCGGCAGATCGCGTTGCCGGGTGGCCAGCAGATCCTGCTGACCGATACGGTCGGCTTCATTCAGAAGCTGCCGACCCAGCTCGTCGCGTCGTTCCGCGCCACGCTGGAGGAGATCAGCGAGGCCGATCTGCTGCTGCATGTGCTCGACATCACCCACGCCAACGCCGCCCAGCAAACCACCACCGTGATGGAGACGCTGAAGGATCTGCACGCCGACACGCAGCCGATCCTGACCGTGCTGAACAAGGTCGATCGGCTGGATGGCGTGGACGAGGCCGAGGTCGGGCGGCTGGCCGAGGCGCTGGGGCTGCCCGACGATTATGTCGCCGTCTCTGCGGCGCGCGGCTGGGGCCTGGAGACGCTGCTCAAGCACGTCGAGACGAGTCTGGGCGAGCGCATGGCCACGGTTGAGGCATTCATCCCCTACAAGCGCAACGATCTGGTCGCGCTGTGGCGTCAGCGCGGCATCGTCAGCGAGGAACGCTACGAGGCCGATGGTACGCATCTGACTGGCCGCGTGCCAGCCGCAGTCGCGGGCCAGATCGAGCCGTTCCTGGTGAATGGGCATAACGGGCGTTGAGGCGTGAGAAGGGAACCGCAGAGGACACCGGTAGCGCCGAGGGTTTGTACCAAAAGCCCGAGCGGCGCGACCCTCTGCGTCCTCTGCGGTGCAATCTGGTATATCTACCGCAGAGGGCGCGGAGGGCGCAGAGGCGGGAAACGTGAGTAGGACATGCTTCACGTTTCGCGCTTCACGTTTCACATTTCAGACCCCACATGGCTATTCAACCCGCCCCTATAACGCCAGATGCTGTCGAGGCAGTGCCTGACGCTGTTATCGCACGATCGCCACAACCGCCGTCGACGATCCGGCGCAACTACCGCCTCGGCGTAAGCAACGGCGTGCTCTTCACGCTGGGCGACGCGCTCAGCAACGCCGGCCTTGTGCTGGCGCTACTGGTACGCCAGCTCGGCGGCTCGCTGACGCTGGTCGGCCTGCTGCCGGCGCTCCAAGGCGGCGGCTACTTGCTGCCGCAACTGCTCGTCGGCGGGCGCGTCCAGGCAATGTCATACAAGCTGCCGTTCTATCGCCAGGCGGCGTTCGTACGCTTGGGGGCCTGCCTTGCGCTGACGATTGTGATCGGCGGCGCGAGGGTCATTCCCGCGCAGCTGAGCATATGGCTGATCATCGTCTGCTATAGCGTCTTCAATCTGAGCGGTGGAACGAGCACGCTCGCCTTCCAGGACGTGGTCGCCAAGGTCATCCCACCCCGGCGGCGCGGCAGCTTTTTCGGCATGCGCCAGCTGCTCGGCGGGCTGCTGGCGTTCGCGCTGGCCGGGCCGCTGGTGCGCTGGCTGCTCGCGAGGGACGGCCCACTACTCTTTCCCGGTAACTTTGCGGTGTTAAGCGGCCTGAGTCTGCTGTGCTATGCCGGCGGGATGTATGCCATGCTGCGCATCGACGAGCCGCCGCAGGCGCATCCCGGCCCGCGTCTGCGTGTGATCGAGGGGCTACGCCGCGCGCCAGCGCTCATGCGCCAGAACAGCGACTATCGCTGGTTCGTGATCTCGCGCATGCTGACGCGGATCGGGCAGGTTGCCGAGCCGTTCTACATCATCTACGCGATCGAGGCGCTGCGGCTGCCGGCTGGCGTTGCGGGCATCTACCTGGCCCTGCGGGCGATCGCGGGTGCGCTCTCGAACCTGTTCTGGGGTCGGCTCAGTGATCGGCAGGGCACACGGCGGCTGGTGCTGATCAGCGGCGCGCTGCTCGTCGGGCCACCTGCGCTGGTGCTGGTTGGGCCGGCGCTCGTCGCCGCACTCGGCCTGGGCAGCGGCGGAGTGCTGGTGGCGATGGGGCTGGTGTTCCTCGCGGTCGGCGCGGCGAACGATGGCAGCAGCATCGCCGGCACCACCTATCTGCTCGAAGTCGTGCCCGAGGATGAGCGAGCGATCTACCTGGGGCTCGCAAACACGCTGCTGGGCTTGGTGACGTTCCTGCCGGTGCTGGCCGGCTGGCTGATCGGACACATCGGCTATCCGTGGACCTTCGCGATCGGGCTGCTGTTCGCGCTGCTGGGCCTGGCCGCCTCGCTGCGACTCGGCGAGACGGGTACGGAGCCGCGAGGCGGTGGTCGCGGTCGGCGCGGCTAGGTCGCTGAGATGCAGAAAATCTGCCACTCTCGTGAGAAACGTGAGGGGTGAGACAGGAAGCGTGAACTGCTCATCGTCACGTTTTATGTTTCACATTTCGTATATCGGTCGCTGTCCGTCTTTCTAAACCAAAGTCTGATCGCGCTAGGAATCTGATTCCCAATCATCAGCGATTGGATCGTTCACGGAAGCCAACACAAATACAGAAGACACCACCGGTCGTCTCTTCTTGTTCGAGGGCTGATCGAATTTAGGTTCAGGTTTGAAGCGCAAGCGAACACCTATTAGTTTGCAGAACTTATCCCATCCAATCCGTGCCTTCAGTTCGGTGCGATACATAAAATATTCGCGCCCATTATCGCCTCGAATAAAGCAATAACCCTTTTCGGCAACAGCTTTTGTTAATGTACCAGCTAGTTCACCAGAACCAACCAGTTTCTGCGGTCTAAGTATCTGTCGGAAATCATCACGGCTAGTTATCTGGGGACAACTCTCTTTGAACGCCTTGACTTCAGGAGTATCGGAATACGCTAAGAGAAAGTACCCGGACAGTGCATCAGCTATTGGCCAAATCATCTCCCATTCTGATATCAAGCAACGCATGGCAATAATGCGACATGCTCCTTTGAAGCACCTTTGGCCTGTTCGAATGATAGTAGTATTTATTGAATAGCCGTCGGATATCTCTTTGACTACGATGAGAGCATGATGTATGTATTTAATCGCTTCATCGAGGTTTTGACGGAGACGTTCATTTTCAGCGGCATGATACAACACAGTGGCGTATTGATTCAAAATGAAAGAACGCTGATCGCCACTAATAGTATTGATCTGGTTGTACACTCGTTCGAAAAGCTCAGTTGCTTCTGAGAATTGCTTGCGTAAGGTTTGTGTCCATGCCATCGCTGCAATTAATTCCGGAGCCGCATTAGGCCGATCTATTGGTTCGCCCAAGAGCTGAATCGCTCGCTCCAGCTCATTATGCCTCTGCAAGAACTGTGCATAATGAGCCAGCAGGGGCTCACTCTTACCATCCGCTAAATCGAGCGCCTGCTCAAAATCGTTGATAGCCTCCAATACCTTTCCTGCCGCGTTTTTCACCTGTGCAGATACTCTCCAAACTTCATAGAAATCCGGCAGCAATTTGCAAGCTGTCTCAACGAATCTAAGCGCCCGCTCGTGTTTCTTCTCATAGGATGCAAATAGTGCTTCGTTTAAAAGGCTTACAACCATTGCTTCATCCGTTGAACGAGCTTGTATAGCTCGATTGCGAAAAGGGTTAATCAGCATGAATTTCTGTGCTTGATCACGGGCTCGCATCAGCTGACGATACTCTTCCTGCAATCGTGATCTGTCATCAAACAGCCGTTCGCGTGACTTGATAAACCTTTGAGCGAAATCGCTTACACCCCACAATGTAGACTCCCCGCCACCCCATGTGTCACGCGAACGCCTCAACAAATTGGATGCGACTAAATATCGCAAGTCAATTCGAACTTGCTCTATGTCATTCACTCCTGAAAGCAGCGCGAGTTGTACTTCGCTCAATGGTTTGCTAACAGCAACCAAGATACGAAGGTACTTTCTTCGCCTCTCATTCAATGCATCATATAGATTGCTAAAGCAAAAGTCCATTACCTCTGTCAGCTTCCTCGGATGGTGTAGTAGATCGTTTAATGAAATGCGACCCTCGGTATACGATTGGACAAACCATCTAATAGCTAGTGGGTTGAAAAATAGCCCTTTGCAGATATTAGTAATCTCCTCATTTTCCCGCTTAATGAGATCGTCACTATTAAGCAATCTAGCAGTACGCCTAAGAAGATCCACTGCATCGCGTGGTTTCATCGGTTGGAGGGCATAGGCGATCTCAATCTCACCAATGGCAAGCCTCGATGTCAGAAGAATTTTTGAACGTCGCGGTATACGGATTAGCAATGGTCGCAAAGCATCTCTGTCGATTGTCTCCAAGTTGTCAATCACCAATAAAGTGGGAAATGCATCTAGTATTTCCAATATATCTCGGAATAATTCGTTCGGTGTGCTGGCTTCTGAAGAATCTCCAAGACTATCGATAATTGTCTTGAGAAGCTGCATTTCGTTGGTCATCGCGCCAGTGATCTCTTGAATCCCCGCCGATGTCAGACGGGTCATCTTTAGTGAAGTCCAATAAACTATCTCGAAAAGAGAAGGACTCTTTCGGCTTACGATATCTTCAAGACACTTCAGAGTAAGCGATGTCTTGCCCACTCCTCCCTCGCCGGTTACCGTGATTAGCGGATGCGGTCCCAGAATCAGGTCCATTAAGTTCTCACGGTCTGTCTCACGACCTACAAATCCAGTATCCTGGAAGTCAGGTATTGGGAGATTGTTGTCAATTGTAGCAATACCTTGCTGCCAGGACTCAGGAATCGTAAGACTGAGAAGATAATCTGGATTTTCCCTAATCTTTTGCCACTCATCTGAAAGTTCGGCAAGCCGAATTGGCGACTCAGCAGCAATCAATTCCTTAGTAATCTCGATGGTTAAATCATATCTATCTATGGTCACTGCTCTCGAATGAGCAACATCATTCCGAATCGGACTGAGTTTACGGAGGCGAGAAGTAAGTCTTTGGAGAGTACTCCTAGGAGTACTGTAGTATGCACTAATAACCGCTTCATGTCGCGCCAAAATGTCAAGCTCTTGCTGTAGATCAAGGTAATCTAGCAAATCTGTCCATTCAGGCTCCAAGGATAGTTGTCCCTTGTCAGCGATTAGTCGTTGTCTGGCCTGTTGAACCTCAACATCGTTTAGTGGACAAACTATCGGCTGAAGTGTCAACGCACAAACTCTACGCAAGTCCCGTTCAAGCGCACTTAGTAATGCATAAATTGCAATGGCCTGTAATCTTGACATGATGTGACCTCTATAAGGTATACGCTTCGCCGAATTCTCACCAAGCCAGGCCGGGATCATCCGTGCTGTACTCCCAAGTGAAAGAACGAACGCGGGTGATAGAAATATCATACCACAACGGCACAAGAAGAGGTGCGCTGGCTCTACGATGACGCAGAGAGCTGGTACAGGAGCAACCTGACCCGAGCCAGGAGCAGCGCGAGGGGCAGTACGTGGCGCTGGTGGCGCAGGCACATGTGCTTGGGTTGCGCTATGCACGGGCGAAAGCACATGCGTGTCAGGCACTGGCCAAGCGGCTGCTGGGCCTGGCCGCCTCGCTGCGACTCGGTCAGACTGGTGCGCGGCGGCGAGCGCGATAAACCTCTGGCAGATATTCAATTCAATACTCAGTGAATTTGCTATAATACCTTTCGTATGAGGACAGCGTGTGCGCAAGGGGAGCTTTGTCGCGTATATCATTGATTTTGAGTCAGACGCCGTGGAAGACCTCAAAGCGCTTCGCAAAGGGGAGCGGGTGAGAGTTCTTACGGCTATTGAAGAGCATTTAACATATGAGCCAACCCGGCAGAGCAAAAGCCGGATTAAACATCTACGTCCAGGGAGCCAGCCACCATATCGTCTGCGTATCGATACGCTCCGTGTATACTACGATGTCCGGACAGACAGCAAGAGCGTTACTATTTACGGTATCGTGGACAAAGAGCGGTCGTTGGAATGGCTGGCCGCTTTTGCCCAGAAGCTGGCTGGAAAGGATGAACAGCCATGAAAATGATCACCGCCGCTGAACTTCAGCAGCACCTGGATGGGTATCTGACACAGGCGCAACAAGAGGAAATCATCGTTACTCTCACGGACGGTGCATTGGTGCGTCTGTCCGGGATAGATCTGGAAGATTTGGCCGATGAAGCGATCGAGAACGATCCGCGCTTCGCCCAACTGATCGAAGCACGCCGCGAACACTATAGTCAGATCGGCGGTGCTCCTCTCGCCGATGTGAAGCAGACTCTGATCGACGAACTGACCGATGATCTCAGTCACGCCGATCCGCACACACGTCAAGAAGCAGCCGAGCTTCTGGCCGCTCTAGATAACCCCCCGGTAGCTCCATCGAACGACGAGCACCCACTTTGACATTTGGCCGGGCGAAGGCTATAATCGCGGCAGAACAACTCACCCTCCCGCTTAACCCATCCGCTCTGGACGCTCTCGAAGAGTCCCGCGTCTGTGGCCCTGCGCATGGCCCTGTCGATTCGGATCGAAAAGGAGCGAAGCTTCTATGGCGTTACGTACGACCGCGCAAAGCAAGGAGGCCGGGCGCGCGCCGTTGCCCCTCAACAGCCGCCGCGATACCTGGTGGATCAGACCACTCGTCACCGTGATTGTTCTTGGCTCGTTCGTGATCTACGCGACATTGCGCGGGTTGGAAAACCGGTTTTTTGAAGTCGGACCATATCTATCGCCCTTCTACTCGCCGCTGCTGCCGATCAATCTGAGCATCGGCGGTTGGACGATCTCGCCAGCAGTGTACATTATTGCCTTTCCGCTGCTCTTCCGGCTGACCTGTTACTACTACCGGCTGGCCTATTATCGGGCGTTCTTTTGGGATCCGCCCGCGTGCGCCGTACAGGAACTGGCCCAGCGCAAGCATTACACCGGCGAGCGCAAGTTTCCGTTCGTTCTCCAGAACCTGCACCGCTTCGCCTTCTACGGGGCGGTGATCTTCATCTTCATCCTGTCGTATGATGCGATCAGATCGTTCTTCTTCGATGGACGCTTCGGCATCGGGCTGGGATCGCTCATCTTCACCGTAAATATCGTGCTGATCATGCTGTATACCTTCTCCTGCCACTCGTTTCGGCACCTTATTGGGGGTGGAATCAACTGCTACTCGTGTTCTAACGCCTATAAGACGCGCCACGGCATCTGGAAGCGAGTGAGCACGCTGAACGAGCGCCATGGGCTTTTCGCCTGGTGCAGCCTCTTCTCAGTCGCACTGACCGACTTGTATGTGCGGCTGGTGGCGTCTGGCGCGCTTCATGACCTGAGGTTCTTCTAACGACCAACGATACAACGATGAATGACGAATGGATCCTCGCACTTCGTCCTTCGTCCTCCATCTTTCGTCAAGAGTTGCTTATACAAGGGTCTTTATGGAGTCATACGATACCGTTGAGCACGATATCTTGGTGGTTGGTGCGGGCGGTGCCGGGCTGCGGGCCATGATCGCCGCGGCAGAGGCCGGGCTGAACGTCGGCGTCGTCTGTAAGTCGTTGCTCGGCAAGGCGCACACCGTCATGGCCGAGGGCGGGATCGCCGGAGCGCTGGCGAACCTCGACAAGAAGGATTCTTGGCAAGTCCACTTCATGGACACCATGCGTGGCGGCGCGTTCCTCAACAACTGGCGTACCGTCGAGCTACTGGCGAAAGAGGCACCCGAGCGCGTGCTCGAGTTGGAGCAGTATGGCGCGGTCTTCGATCGCACGCCCGCTGGCCTGATCATGCAGCGCCCATTCGGCGGCCACACCTATCGCCGCCTGAACCACGTCGGCGACCGAACCGGCCTGGAGCTGCTGCGTACCCTCCAAGACCGGGCCGTCGGGGCTGGCATGAAATGCTACATGGAAGTCACCATGACTCGGCTGCTGAAGGATGGCGATCGCGTGGTCGGCGCGTTCGGCTACTACCGCGAGACGGGCCGCTTCCTGGTTATCAAGGCCAAGGCGGTGATCCTGGCGACGGGCGGCTGGGGCCGAATGTATCGGGTGACGTCCAACTCCTGGGAGTCGACCGGCGACGGCGCGATGCTGGCCTACGATGCCGGGGCGGAACTCATGGACATGGAAATGGTGCAGTTCCACCCGACTGGCATGGTCTGGCCCCCCGGTGTGCGTGGCATCCTCGTCACCGAGGGCGTGCGCGGCGAGGGCGGCATTCTGCGCAACGGCAAGGGCGAACGGTTCATGTTCGACCCGAAATACATGCCAGCGGCCTATAAAGGTCGCTTCGCCGAGAGCGAAGAAGAAGCCCGCCGCTGGATCGACGATAAGGATAACAACCGCCCTTCGCCCGACCTGCTCCCGCGCGATGTCGTTTCGCGCGCGATCTACCGCGAGGTCTTGGCCGGCAACGGTACCGAGCACGGCGGAGTCTACCTCGATATAACCCACCGCGGCCCTGAGTTGGTCAAAAAGAAACTGCCGAGCATGTACGAACAGTTCCATGCGCTCGCGGACCTGGACATCACCAGAGAGCCGATGGAGGTCGGCCCAACCATCCACTACACGATGGGCGGCGTCCGCGCCGAGCCGGAGACGTGCGCGACGAATGTGCCCGGCCTCTACGCGGCGGGCGAGGTGGCGTGCGGCGTGCATGGCGCGAACCGCCTGGGCGGCAACGCGCTGTGCGATCTGCTGGTCTTCGGCAAGCGCGCGGGTGAAGCGGCGGCCCAGTACGCACAAATGGCCGCGCACGGCTCGATTGACGACGCGCAGATTCGCACAGAGGCCGAGATTCTACTGGCACCGTTTGAGTCCGCCGGGACCGAGAATCCCTATCTGCTCACCCAGGAACTCCAGGCCACAATGCAGGAGGGCGCGATGATCGCCCGCACCGAGGAGGGACTCCTGAAATGCCTGGACCAGGTGCTGGAGCTGCAACGGCGGGCGAAGAATCTGCATGTCGAAGGGTCGCGGATCTTTAACCCCGGCTGGTTCACGTCGCGCGATATCCTGGTCATGCTGAAGACCTCGGAGATCATCGTGCGCTGCGCGCTGGAACGCCGCGAAAGCCGAGGCGCGCAGTGGCGCACCGACTACCCTAACGCCGATCCGGAGTGGGCCAGGAAGAACCTGATCGCCACCAAAGACGGCGACACACTGAAGATCACGACGCGCCCGGTGCCGGAGATGCCGCCAGAGTTGGCCAGGCTGTTCGAGGAGACAAAATAGATGGACACGGTTACTCTGCGGATATTCCGTGGCGATGCCAGCGGCGGCGCCGAGCATGACTACGAGGTGCCGACGTTCCCTGGCATGGTCGTGCTGGATGCCATCCACTTCATTCAAGCCAATCAGGACAGCACGCTCTCTTGCCGCTGGAACTGCAAAGCCGGGAAGTGCGGCTCGTGCAGTGCCGAGATCAATGGGAAGCCGCGCTTGATGTGCAAGGCGCGCATCAGAGACTACACGACCGACAGCGCGCCGATCGTCGTCCACCCGCTCAAAGCATTCCCGGTCATCAAGGATCTCGTGACCGACGTCGCATGGAATTACCAGGTCTCCGCAAAGATCGCGCCGTTTACGCCCAGAGCCGACGCTCCCAAACCGTTCGTGATGCAGCAGATCGACGTGGATCGCATTCAGGAGTTCCGCAAATGCATCGAGTGTTTCCTATGCCAGGATGTATGCCATATTCTGCGCGACCACAATCGCAAGGACGCCTTCTACGGGCCGCGCCAACTCATCAAGCTCGCCAATCTGGACATGCATCCGTATGATGGCCTGGAACGCCGTAAAATGATCCGCGAAGAGGCAGGCGTCGGCTTCTGCAATATCACCAAATGTTGCACCGAGGTCTG
>Ga0075423_10007181_pt1 | contig 10503 bp, 8 predicted proteins | sample SoiMethybrSBSTD2_FD_80114 | JGI IMG/M metagenome (GOLD analysis project Ga0075423, IMG submission 80114) | Bulk soil microbial communities from a Populus tree surrounding site in Tennessee, USA - Soil MetaG P. TD hybrid SBSTD2 | ecosystem: Environmental > Terrestrial > Soil > Tree plantation...
GCAACCCCGCCAGCGCGTCCGGCCGCGACAGATCCCGGATCCAGGCGAACGATCGGTGCTGCAGATCGAAATTCTCGGCCAGCATGTCGAACACGGCGATGAACACGGGAAGCTGGATCATGAACCCGGCCAGGCTCTTCAGGGTGTAGAGCGGGTGAACGCCGTGCTCGCGGTAGAGCGCGATCGTGCGCCGCGTGCGCTCCTCCCCGCGGTACGCGGCTTTGATCGCGTCGATGCCGGGCTGGAGCCGCGCCTGCGTGGCGTTCACCTGTTCCTGCAGCCGCTCGGCCACGATGGTGAGCGGAAGCAAGAGGATCTTGACCGACACCGCGAGAGCGATGACGGCGACGCCCGGGTGTCCGATGAGCTCGGTCAGCCCGCGCAGGAGGAACAGGAGCCCGAAGCTCAGCGGGCGCAGCCAGAACCAGAGCCCGGAGAAGAGCAGCCGGCCGAGCCGCGGATCGGCCCGGGTCAACGTGGCGTGCTCGAGCGGACCCGCGTAGAACGTGTCGCGCCAGGAGAGCCGGCCGCGCTCCTCCGTCAGCGCCAGCGGGGCATTCGCGCCGGGCTGCGCCTCGAGGTCGCCCGCGCCGTCCGAGCGCACGAGCCACGCCCAGAAGCGGCTGCGGAATCCAACCCAGTCGCCGGGGCGGAGCGTCGTCGGCTCGCGCCGGTCGTCCCGGACCGTGCGCACCCGGCCGGTGACGATGACGCGGCTCATCCGCTCGAGCATCGCGGCGAATCCCGCCGCCGGCGGGGGGGCCAGACCGCGGCCGGCACCGAGCTCGAGCGTGAGTCGCCGGCCCGACATGAACGCGGCGGCATTTGGTCCGATCATCCGCGCGGTCATGACGACTTCGTAGCCGGCGCGCGAGACCTCGAACGACTTCACCAGGCGGACGCCGGGTACCGGCAAGTCGGCCTGGAAGGTCGCGATGCGCGCGCGCTCGTCCTCGGTGAGGCTGACGGAGAATCGCAGACCTTGCAGATCCAGCGGAGGATCCAGATCGCGCACGACCAGCCGGATCGCCGGATCGCCCGCGCCGACCAGCCACACGGCTGTGCCGGTGCCGGCGTCGGCGCTCGTACACGATGGGTGGCAGGCCCGCCACTCGACGGGAGTGGCCCCTTCGAGCGCGATGACGAGATTCAAGCGGTCGCCGACCACCCGGACGATTCCGCTCGCCGCCTGCTCCGCGGAGACCGGCGCGGCCGTCGCGCACATCGCGCCGAGGAGCAGCACGCCGAGCGGCCCCGCCCTCAACGATAGAACCGGCTCATCTCCAGCATCGCGGCGCGCAGCACGTCGCGTGGCGGCGTCTGCCTGCGCGCGAGCTGATAGTCCTGAACGCGAACTTCGTAGCCGGCGGGGAACACCACGGTCACGCGCTCCGGCTCGACCACGGCGTACTCGCGATAGCTGGCCACGACGAGCCAGCTCCACTGAGCGCCCGAGAAGAGGCTCGACCCGCTCGCGTAGTCGGACGGCGGATTGGCACACCCGAACAGCTCCGTCAGCAGGGTCGGCGCGATGTCGTTGTGGGACGTACGGCGGGTGACCTTTCCGGGCGGCCGGCCGGGCCAGCGCACGACGAGCGGCGTGCGCATCTGGTACTCGCTGTAGGCGGTGCCGTGGCCCTTGAAGCCGAGCCGGTTCTCGTCGAACTCGATCCCGTGGTCGGACGTGACGATCACGATCGTGCGATCGAGGAGCTTCCGACGTACGAGGTCGTCGAGTACCTGCCCCAGCAGCGAGTCGACGTAGTGCACCGCGGCGAGGTAGCGCTCATTGCGCGATTGCAGCGCCTTCGATGCGCGCGTCGGCGGCAGGATCGTCGGACGATAGCCCGGCGGTGGCTCGATAGACACCGCGGCGTTGTAGTAGAGAAAGCCGAAAAACGGCCGCGCCGTATCCCGCCGGCCGAGCCACTCGCGCCACTCGCCGGTCAGCACGCGATCCCGCCCGCTCGATCCTTCACCCGCGCTGGTCTCCAGGCGCAGATTGGGCACGTGGGCGAAGGCCGTGCGATCGAGATCCACGAGGCGATAGATCGGTGAGCTGGCGAAGATCCCGAGCTGGTAGCCGTGCTGTCGGATCACGTCCATCAGCACGGGCGGCCGGGCGCGAGCGGCGAACTCGTCGAAGTACGTCGCGGGGATCGCGTAGAACAGGGAGAACATCCCGGCCCGCGACGAGTTGCCGCCGCTGTAATGGCGGTCGAATTCGATCCCGCCGCGCGCGAGTGCGGTGAGCCTCGGCGCCACCTCGGGGGTCAGGGCATCGGCTCGCATGGCGTCGATCACGACCAGCAACACGTTGAGCTGGGGCGTGCGCGGGTCACATCGCATGGGCGCCAGCGGATAGATCAGCTCGCCGGTCTCCGCCCGGTCGAGCGCATCGCCGACTCCGCGATCGCGCGCGCCTGCCCGGTCGATGAGACCGAGCCGTGCCATCAGTCCCGGGTTGCGGAGCGGATAGTAGAGCGGCAGGTAGCGAGTGAACGCGGTCACCGACACGTCGTAGTGCGCCGAGCCCCACGCGTGAACGAGGTGCGCGGCGACAAAGCATCCGGCCAGGCCGACCGCGAGATATCGCCCGATTCGTCGACGCGTCGCAGGCCGCGCCGTGCGCTGCCAGATCCAGCCGGCCAGCATCGACTCGATCGCCAGCGCCACGACGAAGTAGAGCGCCAGAAACGCCCAGGTCTGCGGCTCGAGCAGGCTGAAGGTCAGGACGTTCAAGTGGTAGCGGTTCTCGGCGAACACCAGGCTGTCGAGCACCACGAAGGCGACGCCGACGCTCGCGAGCACGACGCCGAGTGGCAGCACCAGACGCGGCCGTGGCATCAGCGCGACGACCGGGAGGAGCAGCACCAGGAGCGGCAGGCAGGCGAGCGCGCTCATGTGGCCGACGAAGGCGACGAGCGCGTAGCTCCACGACACCGTGCGGCCGAGCGCGGCATAGAGCCACAGATAGCGCAGGCCGATGATCGCGAGCACGCCCGCGTTGGCCAGCGCGAACCAGCCGAGCCACCGGAACAGCTGTGGTCTGGCGCTCACGCCTGTCGGCCGCGGGCTCCGATGTCGGCCCGCTCGTCGGCGATGCGCGCGATCTCCCGCGCTCCCGCCTCGACGCTGCGGCCGAAGTTGAACACCCAGGCCTCTCGACGCTCCGCGTTGCGCTTGATGAGGTCGTCGGGGTCGCGAACCAGCTCGGCCACGTAGCGCGGCGCCTCCGCCAGCCGGTCGAGCGGGAGCACCGCGCCGAGCTCGCGACGGATGCGCATCTCCATCGGCTCCAGACCGAGCTCCGCATAGTTCGGGTTACGGATGCGAGGGGGAACGTCGACGAAGAGCACCGGCTTGCCGAGCCCCAACGCGTACTCGATCGCCATCGCGGACCAGTCGCAGATGAGGAGGTCGGACTCGAACAACGAAGCGCTCTCTTCCATTCGGGTGACGTGACGGAAGCCTGGATCCGCGCCGAAGCGCGCGACCAGACCCGCGATCAGCCCGGGCGCCAGGCGCGTCGTCTGGTAGTGCGGGCGCAGGATCACGCGGATGCCGGCGCCCAGCAACGCGGCGATCAACGGCTCACCGCAGACGTGCAGGATCGATTGGTCGCCCCACGTCGGCGCCAGCAGCGCGGTCGTATGCGCGGAGCGCGGCAGCTCAGCGGCCGCCAGCGCGACGAGCCGCTCGAGCCGCGGGTAGCCGTGCGCGAAGAGATGCTTGGCCGGCAGGCGGTGCAGCGCCTCGCGCCGGCGGATCTCGTCGACGTGATGCGGGCCGACGCACAGGAGACTGTCGTAGTGATCGTACGAGTTCGCGTGGTCCACCATGTGGGTGCTGCCCATGCTGTGGAACACGTAGGCGTAGTGGACGGGATGCAGGGAGCGCTTGAGGTGGAAGTTCTGCAGATCGAGCATCGTCAGGACCATCACGTCCGCCTTGATCGTCTGGAAGAACCAGGTGCAGATCGCGCCGGGGCCGATGCGGAAGCCGTGCAGGCCGGGCGCCGACGGCAGCGGCGCGATCGGCTCCGAGGTGACGTGGCACACGGTCCGCGACAATCGCGCGGTCAAGAACTCGATGAGCGGCTGCAGATGGTGCCAATCCTGATGCGTCTCGGAGTAGAAGACGATGTTCCGGTCGCCGGGCGGAAGTCGTTGGAAGCGACGGAAGCTCTTCCAGTCCTGCCACATGCTCATGAACGGCGCGACACTCGGTTCGGCACCGGCCGTCGCGTCGTCGGCGCTACTTGTCCGCTGCCGGCCTCTTGCCGCGGAAGAACCCGATCAGCCGGTACCAGAACATCTTCACCGCGAGCGCGACGGCCGCCGCCACGCCGAACACGGCCGAGATCAGCATGCTGCCGGTGCCCGGATCGAGGTAGGCGTAGGCCGGCGAGGCGATCGACAGACAGGCCACGAGGACGAGCGCGATACGAAGGATCATAGTTCCTCGAGTCGTGACTCAGACACGAAACGTGTAGGTCTGATTGGGATCTCGCTCGATGTCGGGCGGGAAGCTCTTGCGCTTGTCGGCGTAGTACTGCACGCGGTGGTCGCCGGCCGACAGGCGGTTGTAGGTGATGTAGAGCACGCGCCGGCGCTCGGCGGTGAGATTCGGGGCCGAGGCGTGCGGCGTGTAGGAGTCGAAGAACACCGCGTCACCCGGCTGCGTCGGCACCGCGCGCGCGCCGAGGCGGCGCATGTCGTCGTCGGTGAGCGGCTTCCACTCCTCGCCGATCAGCCCGCGCGTGTGCTGCCCGGCGCACAGCTCGAGGCAGCCGTTCTGAGCGGTCGTGGAGTCGATGCTGACCATGGCGGTGACGAACAGATCCGCGTAGGTGCTCCAGCCGGCCTGCTGGTCCTGATGCGGCTTGAAGCCGTCGCCGCCCGGGAGCTTGAAGTTGATCTTGTCCTTGAACAGAACGGCCGGCTCGCCGAGGAGTCGTGACACCGAGCCGAGGAGCTTGTCGCCGTCGCAGAGTCCGGCGAAGGCGTCGTGGAAGGGGCAGAAGTTCTCGATGCGCTGGAGTACGCGCTCGCCCGGACGCAGCAAGCTCGGCTCGTAGTACTTCATGGACCGCCCGGGCACTTCGGGGCTTCGCTCGAGCTCGTCGGTCCACTCGGAAATGCGCGCGATTTCCTGCGCGTCGAAGAGCCCCGGAACCACCACGAAGCCGTCGCGCTGGAACACGTCCCGCTGTTGAGACGGCTCGTGGACTCGCACGAGAGGCGTCTGAGACCGCCGGGTCGTCGTCCTGCTCAATTCGCTTCAATCCCCCATCACTGACCACGGGCCATGCGGTCGAAGTTCGGTGTCGATCCTGCGTCGATTCGGTTACGCACAGGATACTATAGGCACCGAGAAGGTATGAACGAACCAGAGCACAAGGTGACGGCGATCATCCTGGCCGCCGGCGTCGCCCGACGGCTGGCGCCCCTGACCGATCACACCCAGAAGTCGCTCCTTCCGGTCGGCGGCCGCGCGATCCTGGCGCGTATGCTCGACGCGCTCCACGCGGTCGGGGTGCGACATGTCGTGATCGTCGTCGGACACTGCGCCGATCAGGTGCGAGCGCTCGCGGCGAGGGCTCCATCGGGAATGACGATCGAGTGCATCGACAACCCGGCCTATCAGAAGGGTTCGTCGCTCTCGCTCTATTGCACGCGTGACGTCATCACGCGCGAGCCAACCCTCATCATGGACGCCGACGTCGTGTTCCCTCGGGAATTCCTGCGGCGGCTCGTCGGGTCGCCGGCCGCGCAGGCGTTCCTGATCGACGAGGGCTTTGCCGACACGGGCGAGGAAGTGAAGATCTACGTGCGGGACAACCGGGTCATCGCGCTCGGCAAGAAGGTGGTCCCCAAGGCGTGGGATCGCGTCGGCGAGGGCATCGGCTTCTTCAAGTGCGGGCCGGTGGCCGGCCGTGAGCTGATTGGCCTGCTCGAGCAGGTCATCGAGGACAGCCAGGGGATCTGCGAATATGAGGACGCGCTGCACCTCCTGGTGAGCCGGCAGCGCGTCGAGGCCGTGGGGGTCACGGGGTTACCGTGGACCGAAGTCGACTTCGCGGAAGATCTGCACCGGGCTGAGTCCGAGGTCTTCCCGGCGATCGCGAAGCTGGAGGGCACATGACCGCGCGTGGCATCCGAGCCGTCCGAGATCACCTGGCGAAGCTTCCACCGTCGAGCTCGCTCACCCTGGCGGAGCGCCGTGCCCAGTACGACCGCGCCGAGCGCGTGTTCCCCACGCCCGCCGACGTCGCGATCGAGGCCGTGAAGGCGCCGGAGCGAACCGCCGAGTGGCTCACGCCTCCAGGCGTCCGAACCGACGCGGTCGTGCTCTATCTCCACGGCGGCGGCTACGCGATCGGCTCGCCCCGCTCGCACCGTCATCTCGCCGCCGCGATCGCGCGAGCGGCCGGTACCCGAGCGCTGCTGCTCGACTACAGGCTCGCCCCCGAGAATCCCTTTCCGGCCGCGCTGGACGACGCCGTCGCGGCGTATCAGTGGCTGCTGGCGCGCGGCATCGCGCCCGCCCGGATCGTGCTGGGCGGCGACTCGGCGGGCGGCGGCCTCACGGTGGCGACGCTCCTCGCGCTCCGCGACCGTGGACTGCCACGGCCTGCCGGCGGCGTCTGCATCTCGCCGTGGGTCGATCTCACCTGCAGCGGCGCCAGCTACGCGACCAAGGCCGCCGCGGATCCGATCGTCACCCGCGACGGTGTCGAGGCGCTGGCGCAGGCCTACGTCGGGGCCGGCGACCGCAAGGCGGCGCTGGTCTCGCCGCTCTACGCCGACCTGCGCAACCTGCCGCCGCTGCTGATCCACGTGGGCAGCGACGAAGTGCTGCTCGACGACGCGATCGGCCTCGGCGCGCGCGCGCGGGCCGCCGGCGTGGACGTCAAAGTCGAGGAGTGGCCCGCGATGGTCCACGTCTGGCACTGGTTCTTGCCGATCCTGGACGAAGCCGAGAAGGCCATCGCCGGTATAGGCGACTTCGTGCGCGCGCGCATCGGCTAGGCCGTTGGACTCGCTCCGGCGCGGACGATAAAGTTGCGCGCCGGCGGCCCCGACGAATCGCCCCCAGATCCCTCCGAGCTGACCGGTCGAACCCGTGCCTCGGTGCTCACGACCGTGCTCCTGGTCGTCATCATGCTCGCCGCGTGGGCGCAAGTCCTGCTCTCGCCGATGGGGATGGACGACATGGCCGGCATGGAGATGGCGATGCGGCCGACATTCGCCGACGGTCTGGCGTACGTGACCGCGTGGTCCGTGATGATGACGGCGATGATGCTGCCGAGCGCGCTCCCGATGATCGGCCTCTACGCCGCGACTCAGCGCAACTCGAGCAGCGCGCTGAAGGCGATTCGAGTCGGATCGTTCACGCTGATGTACCTCGGTCTCTGGGCCCTGACGGGCGTTCCGGTCTATTTCGCCAGTGTGGCCCTCGGCGCCATCAGCAGCGGCGCGCTGGCCTACGTCGCCGCCGCCGTCCTCATCGTTGCGGGAGTTTTTCAGCTCTCGCCGCTCAAGCGGGTGTGTCTACGCCACTGTCGCAGTCCCCTCGGATTTCTGTTCGGCCATTGGCGCGAGGGGTGGCAAGGCGGCCTGGCGATGGGCCGCGCTCACGCCCTCTACTGTCTGGGCTGCTGCTGGGCGCTCATGCTCGTGCTGGTGGTGGCCGGTGCTATGAGCCTGGCCTGGGTCCTGCTCATCGCCGCCATCGTGGCCTCGGAAAAACTCCTTCCCCGAGGCGAGTGGATCGCGCGGACGACCGGGATCGCCCTCGTGCTCCTCGGCATGGCCGTCGCGGTCCAACCCAGCTTCGCGATCTTGTTGAGAGCGAGCACCCTCCCGCTGTAGCGAGTGCCCCTCCGGGCGCCGAAGGCCGCACGCGAGGCATACCTGATGTATGTTGAGCGTGCGGCCGAGGGCGACAGCCGGCCAGGAGGAAGCTGATGGCGAACGTGCAATGGCAAGTCAGCGGCGAATATTGCGAAGCGTGCAGTTGCGATTCGGTGTGTCCGTGCCCGACCTCGGGCCTCGCGGCACGGCCGACCAAGGGCTACTGCGATGCCGGCCTCGTGTTCCGTGTCGATCGCGGCCAGTATGGAAGCACCCGGCTCGACGGCCTGAGCTTCGCCGTTCTGCTGCACACACCGGGTCCGATGATTCAGGGCAACTGGACGGTGGGACTCGTCGTGGACGAGCGCGCGTCGAAAGAGCAGCGCGATGCGCTCACGACGATCGCCAGCGGTCAGGGCGGTGGTCCGATGGCGGCGCTGGCGCCGCTGATCAGTAATTTCGGCGGCGCCGAGGCGAAGCCGATCAAATTCGAGATGACCGGGATGCGGCGCTCGGTCTCGATTCCGGGCATGCTCGACATCGCGATCGAGGGGATCGCCGGCGCCAAGCCGGACGAGCCGATCTACTTCGACAACGTGGGGCACCCGGCGGCACGCCGGCTCGCGCTCGCGAAGGCCTCCCGCGGCCACATGCACGGATTCGGGATCAACTGGGACGACACGTCGGGGCGCAACAACGGCCACTTCGCGCCGTTCGCCTGGAGCGCGAGCTAGTCGTCGGCACGCTCGATCACGCGCGGGGCAGCACCTCACCGACCGCGCGGTAGGCCTGATCGATCGCCGCGTCCGTGTAGGCATAGGCCGCGGCGTCCGCGTTGGCGATGGCGATACGCCCGAACGGCTGCCGCGCGGCCACACACGGCAGCGGCCCGCCGCTGATCCAGAACGGATCCCAGAGCGAGTTGTACTGGTACGCATAGCCATGCGGCCACCGGTTCACCGTGAGAGCCCGGATGTCTCGCGCCGCGTCGAACCCCCCTGCCCCGAGCATGCGCGTGAGCTGGTCGCGCACGCTCTGCTCGAACGTGTCGAAGGTCGTCGTGAGCAGCTCCACGCGGCCGGCGCGGTGCTGCTCGCGCGCTGCGAGTCCGGGCCGGCATGGCGTGCGCATCATCTGGACGATGATCGGCTCCTCCGGTCGTCGCGGCGGCTGATAGCGTCCGACGCGCACGGGCAGATCCAGGCCGACGGATGTGTGAAAGCTCCCGGGGCAGTGAGCCTGGCTGACGTGCAGCGCGTGAAAGCTGGTCCAGCGTCGCAGCACCGCGGTGGTCTGCACGACCGGAACTTTCGTCGCATAGGCGAGCGCCTCACCCTGCGCTCGCGAGAGCTCAGGGCAGAGATACGGGATCACGCCGCTCCAGCAGGCCAGCACGCAGCTCCGAGCGCGCACCTGCTCGAGCCGGCCTGAGCGCACGTAGTCGACTTCGACTTCGGTCGACTGGCTCGTGTGGCGGGCGCGCACGGCGGTGCTGTTCAGGCGCAGGCGCACCGGTCCGGGCTCGTCGAGTCGCCCGTAGTCGACACGCGACAGCACCACGTCGTCGGCCGTCCGGCCGGGGACCGCGTGCGGGATCAGCCGCCGGACGAGCAGTCGGGCGATCGTCGCGTTGCCGTCGGGGAAGTGCAGGAACGGCGAGCGGCGGCCGGGGCGCGCGTCGAGCCCCATACCGGGTCCGGCCGTCGGCTCGAGCCGCATGCCCGCGAATCCCGGGAGGCCGATGCCCCACGCGTCGAGCGCCGAAACGGCGTCGATGCCCAGACCGTAGAGCGAATGCGGGCGGGCTTGAAAGAACGGCAGCACGCCGGCATCGCAGCCGGCCATCTTCACCAGGAAATCGCCGTAGCTCGTACGAGCGAGCCGCGCCTTCTTCTGGCCATCGTCGAGTCCGGGGAGGTAGTCGGCGGGCGCCGTGACCAGCCGTGCGACGTCGCGTCGCGCCGACTCGGACAGCGGCGCGTCGGCCAGAAAAACGGCTAGCGGATCGGGCTGGCCTGTCCCCGACCTCGCCGCCCCTTGCTCGATGATCGCCGCGGGCGCGCGCACGAGCCGATCGACTCCGAAGGTCTCACGATCGAAGAAGACCGCGGAACTCATGCCGAGCCCCGCGTAGAGACCGCGCTCGACCATGCGCCCCCACCGCGAGACGTCGACACCCAGCTCGGTCAGGAGTGCGCTCGCCGTCGGGCTGTACGGCGCGGGGCTATCGATGGCAAACGTGCCGCCGTAGCCGATCAAGATGCGCCCGCCGATCCGGAACTCGTTACGCCGCGCGTGGCCGCCGAAGTCGTCGTGGTTGTCGAGCACGAGGATGCGCGCCGACGGGCCGGCGGCCTTGCTGAAGTACCAGGCGGCGGCCAGCCCGCTGATGCCGGCGCCGACGACCACGAGATCGTAGCGTTCGCCGGTGTCCGCGGGCGGCCCCGCGGTCGTCCAGAACGACCCGTCCCGCAGCGCGTGAGCGACCTCGAAGGAGCCGTCGGGACTGCCGCGCATGCCGGTGAGCGTCGGTGGATAGGAAGACGGCTCGCCGAACACCGCGCGCGGCGAGAGGAGAGCCCCGCCCACGCTGAGCGCGACGCCGTTCAGGAAATCGCGTCGCGTCAGCGAGCTCAAGGGGTCA
>Ga0075423_10007182_pt1 | contig 10503 bp, 9 predicted proteins | sample SoiMethybrSBSTD2_FD_80114 | JGI IMG/M metagenome (GOLD analysis project Ga0075423, IMG submission 80114) | Bulk soil microbial communities from a Populus tree surrounding site in Tennessee, USA - Soil MetaG P. TD hybrid SBSTD2 | ecosystem: Environmental > Terrestrial > Soil > Tree plantation...
CTTGTCGCGCGCCCACTCCCCGATGACGGTGCCCGAGATGTAGCGGATGTTGTACTGGTCGAACATGAGGAGGGCGCCGAGGCCGGAGCGCGCCAGCGCCTGGCGGGTGCGCGCCAGGCGATACGCGTGCAAGCGGCGGAAGTCCACGCGCTCCTCGAAATCCACCTGCATGCGGCCGGGCGCCTGGAGGGGCCGGTCCCAGCGGTGCCTGGGGTCGATGGAGTCCGGCGTGACGGGGTGGGGCTCGGCGGTGGGCTTGCGGGCCATGGGGCCTCCTCGGCGTGTGAGCGGGCGCGGGCCCTTTAGGATCTCGGCCCGCATCCTATTATCCTGGGGTCATGGTCCGCTACCACTTCTCGGGCATCGGTGGGGCGGGCATGAATCCCCTCGCGCGGCTCATGCGGGCCCGCGGTCACGACGTGCAGGGCTCCGACCGCGCCTTCGATCAGGGCAAGAGCGCCGATCTCGCCGCGCAGCTCCGCGCCCTCGGCATCCGGCTCCTCCCCCAGGACGGCTCGGCGGTCGCGCCAGGACTCGATCGCTTCGTCTACTCGACCGCGGTGGAGGCGGACACCCCCGAGGTCAAGGCGGCGCGCGAGCTCGGCATCGCACGCATCGCGCGGCCCGCGCTGCTGGCGGAGATCGTCAATGCGGGTGGGCCCGGTGTGGCCATCGCGGGCACCAGCGGGAAGAGCACGATCACCGGCATGGTGGGCTGGGTCACGCGCGAGGCCGGCCTCGCCGCCACCGTGCTCGGCGGCGCCGCGCTGGTGGGCGAGGGCGTGAGCGGCTGCTTCCAGGCCGGGCCCGAGGGCGCGCCGGTCGCCGCGGAGGCCTGCGAATCGGATGGCACCCTCACCGGCTACGCCGCGGGCATCGGGCTCATCCACAACATCAGCCGCGACCACGGCGAGGTGGAGGCGCTGCGCCCGCAGTTCGAGGCCTTCGCGCGCCAGTCGCGACGACTGCTCGTCAACGCCGTCTCGCCTGAGGCGGCCGCGCTGGGCCGCGAGTTCCGCGCGCAGACCTACGGTGCGGCGGCGGACGCGAACGCGCGGCTCGAGATCGCCAGCGTCGGCCCGTCACGCGGGCGGGGCGCGCTGCAGACTCCCCATGGGACGATCGCGCTCGACGTCCCGCAGCCCGGCGCCCACAACCTCGAGAACGCCGCGGCGGCCGCGCTGATCGCGCTCGAGCTGAGCATCGCGCCGCCCACGGTGGAGCATGCGATTCGCACCTTTCCCGGCGTGGCGCGCCGCTTCCAGGTGGTCGGCGTCACGAAGAGCCGGGTCCGGGTGGTGGACGACTACGCGCACAACGGGGAGAAGCTGCGCGCCGCGCTCGCGACGGCCCAGGCCGGCGCGGCCAGGGTCGTCGCGGTGTTCCAGCCTCACGGCTACGGCCCCGCGCGCTTCCTCCGCCCCGAGCTTCGCGAGATGCTGCCGCGGCTCCTGCGCCCCGCCGATCGCTTCTGCTACGCGGAGGTGTTCTACGCGGGAGGCACCGTGACCAAGGACGTGACGAGCCAGATGCTCGCCGAGGACCTGCCCGCCGCGCTTCGCTGCGGCTACGCGCCCGACCACCCCGCGGTCGTGCGCTGGGTGGCGACGGAGGCGCGTCCCGGGGACACCGTGCTGCTGATGGGCGCGCGCGATCCCGACCTACCCGGCCTCGCCCGCAGCGTGTTCGCCGCCCTCGCGTAGCGGCCGGCGGGCGCGACTAGCGGTGACGCCCCAGTAGGGTCACGAGGGCCGTGATCCCTTCCTCCACGAGGTTCGTGCCCGAATCCAGGTCGTACCGGAGATACGGCGCCTCGATCTCCATCTTGCGGAACTCACGCGAGACGGCGGCGCGATCCTGCAGGAGCTGGGCGAAGAGGAGCGGATCCGTCTTGCCCTGCCGCGCGTCCTCGCGCTTGGCGTCGTCGCGCTTGAGCCCCGCGACCACCGCCTCCACTTGCTTGGCGTCGAGCATCGAGAGCGGCGCCCGGCAGTAACCGCACGTGGAGCCCTTGGCCAGGTCCACGGGCGCCCCGCACGCGGAGCAGGTGACGCTGCGGACATTGCGCTTGAGATCCTCGATCTCCAGGGGGCTCAGCGGCCGCACGAAGTTCTTCTCGCGGAGGAACTCGAGGAACGTGATGAAGTGACCGTGCTCGGCGGGACAGCGCCAGTAGGCGAAGCGCGTGCTGCGCTGCATGTTCGCCGTCCGCGCCAGGGGCGCGCGGCAGCGCGGACAGGCGAGCGCGGTGCCCGGCGGGGTGGGCCTCCGTTTGTTCTCGTGGATCAGCACGAACAGATCGAGCACCGCGCCCGGGGCGAGGGCCAGGCTCTCCATCCCGTCGAACCAGAACGCGGCGCAGGTCAAGCAGAGATCGACGACGACGGGCGCGCCGTAGTTCGCCTCGAACGTCCGCTGCGTCATCTCCGCGCTGCAGCCGGGACAGGCGAGCGCCACGATGGTCCTCGGCGACGCGCTAGGCCAGCGCGTGACCGCACTCGGGGCAGAACTTGCTCGGCCGGTCGAGTCGCGTGCTGCAGCGCGGGCACACCGTGCCGATGGGCGCGGGCGCGGCGGGCGTCGCGGCGGCGCCCCCGGCGGGCGCGGCCGACGCGGCGGGCCGCTGCATCGCCTGGCCCATGGCCTGGCCCATCGCGATGCCCGCCCCTACGCCCACGCCGGCACCCGCTGCGCCGCCGGCATTCGCGGCGGCCGTCGGGATCGAGCGCGCGGTCTGGAACTGCGTGTAGCGCGGGAGATCGCCCACGATGCCCATGCCGATGCGCTCGTCGAGCCGCTCCTGCAGCTCTTCCGGTAGCGAGATGTTCTGGATCTGGAAGCTCACGAGCGAGAGGCCGAGGGCCTCGAAGGCGGGCTGGGACTTGCCGAGCACCGCACGGGCGAGCGCCTCCTGGTTCGCGGCCATGTCGAGGAAAGGCACCTGGCTGCCACCGAGGTGATCCGTGAGGGCCGAGACCAGCGTGTTCCGGAGCTGACCCTCGAGGTCGCCGAGGCCGTAGCTGTCGCGGGTGCCGGACAGCTCGCGGAACATCACGCGCGGATCGCCGACGCGGAAGCCGTAGACGCCGAACGCGCGCACGCGCACCGCCCCGAACTCGCGGTCACGGATGGTCAACGCGTTCGCGGTGCCCCAGGTCTGGCCCAGCCGCTGCCGCGTGGAGAAGAAGTACACCTCGCTCTTGAACGGCGACTCGAATTGCTTGTTCCAGTGGCGGAGATCGGTGAGCACGGGGAGATTGCGCGTGTGGATCGCGTGGGTGCCGGGGCCGAAGAGATCGCCCACCTTGCCCTGATCCACGAACAGCGCCATCTGCGTGTCGCGCACGATGAGGCGCGCACCCTGCTGGATCTCGAGATCGGCGGTGGGGAAGCGCCAGGCCAGTACCTCGTCGCCGTCCTCCGTCCACTGCAGGACGTCGATGAACTGCTTCTTCACAAAGCTCGCGATGCCCATGGGCCCCTCCCGCGCCGTCGGTGGCGAAGTGTTCTCCGTCCAGGGACACACGTCCCCGGAGGGGAAGGAGCAACCGATATGCCAGCGAAGTCTACAGGGATTTCACCTACTTGACCGACGCCTCGGCGGGGGAGGTGTCGCGGACTGTAGGGCCCGGCTGCCCCCGGGCGTCAGTCAGTCGGCGTCGTGCGCGTGGGCCCCGCCCTCGCGGACGAGGCGGAGGCTCCGCGCGCTGGCCTCGAGCGTACGCCGCGCGTGGGCCAGCGCGAGCAGTGGGAAGTAGTTCCGGTAGAGCGTGTAGCGCAGGTAGAACACGCCGGGGAAGCCGGTGCCGGTGGCGAGCGACTCGTCCCAGGTGCCGTCCGCCTTCTGCGTGTCGATGAGATAGCGCACGCCGCGAATCAGCCCCTCGCCGTCCCCCTGCCCGGCGGCGATCAGCCCGAGCAGCCCCCACGCGGTCTGCGACGGCGTGCTCGCCGCGGGCACGAAGTGACCTTCGCTGTAGCTCTCGCAGCCCTCGCCCCAGCCGCCGTCCACGTTCTGCACCGACGCGAGCCAGCGGCCGGCCTGGAACATGGCGCGCGAGGCGGTGCGATCGTGGGCGGCGCGCAGCCCACGCAGCGCCAGGAACGTGCCATAGACGTAGTTCACGCCCCAGCGCCCGTACCACGAGCCGTCCTCCTCCTGCGTCTGGAGGAGATAGGACGCGCCGCGATCCACCGGCTGATCGGTGATGCGCAGTCCGCGGCGGCAAAGCGCCTCCAGCACGCGACCGGTGATGTCGGGACACGTGGGATCGAGCATCGCGTTGTGGTCGGCGAACGGCACGCGGTTGAGCAGCGCCCAGTTGTTGTCCACGTCGAACGCCGCCCACCCGCCGTCGCTCGACTGCATCTGGGTGAGCCAGGTCAGCGCGCGCCGCTCGCAGCGATCCTGCGCCGCGGGATCGCTGGCCTTGGCGTGCTGCAGCGCGAGCAGGACCATCGCGGTGTCGTCGATGTCCGGGTAGTGCTCGTTGTTGTACTCGAACGCCCACCCCGACGGCTCCGTCTCGGGACGCTTCACCGACCAGTCGCCGCGGCGACGGATCTCCTTGCCGATGAGCCAGTCGGCGGCGCGCCGCTGGGCGTCGGTGGCGTCGCGGCCCTGCTCGCCCAGGGCGAACATCGCGATCGCCGTGTCCCAGACCGGCGAGAAACACGGCTGGAAGTACAGGCGCTCCCCCGTGTCCGTCATCAGGTCCTCGTACACGCGGATGGCCTCGACGACGTCGGGATGATCGCGCGGGTACCCGAGGCACTCGAGCGCCATGATGAAGTACATCATCGCGGGGAAGATCGCGCCGAGCCCGTCGCTGTGGCGCGTGCGGTCGAACATCCACTTCTCGGCCTCGCGGAGCGCGGACCTGCGGATCACGTCGGGCGCGCGATGCTCCCACACCTTCAGCGCGGCGTCGATCTGCGTGAAGACGGCGGAGAGCCGGTCGCGCCGCGGGAAGCGGAAGCTCTTGCCCGGCACCGCCAGCTCGTCCAGTGTGAATCCGGCGGGAACCGGTCGACGGCCCGCTCGGGCTTGCACGACCGACAGCGGGACCACGATCGCGCGGGTCCACGACGACATCTCGTAGATGATGCCCCCGGGGAGCAGCACGAGCTCCGGCGGGATGGTCGGCACGTAGCGGCGGGGGTAGAGGCCAAACAGGCTCAGGTTGATGCGGACGTAGCTGTTCGTCTCCTGGATGCCCCCCAGGCGCAGCACCGCATCGCGCGCGCGGCGCATGGGCTCGGCGTCGGGCGAGAGCCCGGCGAGCTTGAGCGCCGCGTAGGCCTTCACGGTCGCGTTGATCTCGCCCGGGCCGCCGGGATAGATCGGGAAGCCGCCGTCCGGCCCCTGCTGGCCGAGGATGGCCTCCCGGGCCCTGAGAATGCGATCCCAGCTGGGCGGTCGCCACGGGCCGTCGTCGGGCGGATGCAGCCACAGCTGCAGCACCACGTAGTCCGATTCCAGCGTGCTGTCGCCGAGGAGGTCGCCGCACCAGTAGCCGTCGGGCTTCTGGAGCGCGAGCACCGCATCGGCGGCGTGGTCGGCGACCGCGCCCGCCTTCTCGGCGAGGACGTCGCGGCTCTCCGCCGCCGGCCGGACGCGCCGCACCACGCCGTCGCCGGGCTCGAACGATGAGGACGACATATGCGTCGAGTGTAAACGATCGATGCCCCCATCGACGAATGCCGGGAGAGTCATGCCGCGGGTCCCGCGCGCCCCCCACCGCGTGTGGTACCATTCCCCCTCGACGCGCGATCCGCCCGGAATCAGCAATCCATCCGCACACGAGGAGATCATTCATGGCCATCAAAGTCGGCGACAAGCTGCCCAGCGGCACTCTCACCGAGATGATCGACACCGAGCAGCCGGGCTGCACCATCGGCCCCAACAACTTCAACGTCGCGGATCTCACCAAGGACAAGCGGGTGGTGATCTTCGGCCTGCCCGGCGCCTTCACACCGACCTGCTCGGCCAAGCACGTGCCCGGCTACGTCGCCAACATCGACAAGCTCAAGGCCAAGAAGGTCGACGAGGTGTGGTGCGTGTCCGTCAACGACGCCTTCGTCATGGGCGCGTGGGGCAAGGATCAGAAGGCGGGCGGCAAGGTGCGCATGATGGCCGACGGCAGCGCCCTGTTCACCAAGGCCCTCGGGCTCGAGATGGATCTCACCGCCCGCGGCATGGGCGTGCGCTCGCAGCGCTACTCGATGCTGGTGGACGACGGCACCGTGAAGGCGCTCAACGTGGAGGCGCCCGGCAAGTTCGAGGTGAGCGATGCCGACTCCATGCTGAAGGCGCTCTAGCCTCCCTGTCGTGAACCGGCTGCGGGTCGGCGTCCTAGGTCTCAGCCACGATCACGTCTGGTCCAACCTCGTGGCGATCGCCGCCGGTGATCAAGGCGTGCTCGCGGCGGTGGCCGAGCCCGACCCGCGGCTGCGCGAACGCCTCGCCCGCGAGCACGGCGGAGCGATCGCGCTGACCGACTTCGCGGGGCTGCTCGAGCGCCGCGACCTCGACGCCATCCTCTGCTTCACCGACAACCGCGCCTCTGCCGAGTGGGGCGCCCGCGCCCTCGACCGCGGCCTCCCGGTGATGGTCGAGAAGCCCATGGCCGCCGATCTCGCCGGGGCGGAGGCCCTCGTGGCCGCCGCCCACAAGTCCGGCCGGCCGCTCATGGTGAACTGGCCCACCGCGTGGCGTCCCGCCCTGCGCCACGGCGTGAGCTTGGTGGCCCAGGGCGCGGTCGGCGAGCCCGTGCAGCTCGCCCATCGTGGCGGCCACTCGGGCCCGCGGGAATACGGCTGCTCGGAGCAGTTCTGCGCGTGGCTCTACGATCCCGCGCGGAACGGCGGCGGCGCGCTCGTGGACTACTGCGGCTACGGCGGCATCCTTGCCCGCACGCTCCTGGGCCGGCCCGAGGCGGTAACCGCGGTGGCCGCGCATCTGCGCAAGAAGGACCTGCCCGCAGAGGACAATGCGGTCGTCGTGCTGCGCTACCCGCGCGCGCTCGCCACGCTGGAGGGCTCGTGGACGCAGATCGGGGGCGAGCCCGGCTTCGCCTTCGTCGTCTACGGCGACTCGGGCACCCTGATCGTGCATCAGCCCCGCGCCACCCGCGAGGGTCAGGCGGTCGGACCGGGGCGCGTGCAGATCGTCCGCGGCGACGGGGGTGAGATGATCGAGCCGCCCGCCCTGCCCGCGGACGAGCGCGACGGCGTGTCCCACTTCCTCGCACGGGTCCGGGCCGGCCGGCCCATCACCGGACTCTGCGCGCCCGAGGTGGGCCGCGACGTGCAGGAGATTCTTGCCGCCGCGCTCGAGTCGAGCGCGACCGGACGCGCGGTCCCCCTGACGCCGACGCGCGCCTAGGCTACTTCGCGCCCGCCTCCAGCACGTCGATCACGCGACGAGCCATCGTGATGTCCTCGCCGCTCTGGGATGAGAAGCGGCGCATGGCGTCGATGCGCTTGCCCTCCCTGAGAAGCCCCACCAGCTCCGCGCGCAGGGGCGCCGCGAGGCCTTTCGCGAGGGACTGCGCCTTCGCTTCCTGCTCCGCATTGGCCTGCTTCGCCGAGCGGAACGCGGCCAGGCCCGCGGCGGTGGGACAGGGCACCACCTGGTACCAGGTTGCGCCGACGGGCGCGAGCTCGGCGACGAGGGACGCCGCCCGCGTCGCGCTCATCTGGAGATCGATCTGGATCTGATGCGTCGGCGCCACCGGGTAGCGTCCCATGCCCGGGGGCAGGGTAGGCGGCGCCTCCTTGGCGAGCGCCCGCACCACCGCGATGCGGTACGGGCCCTCCCACTTCCACCGGAACGCGCGCCCCATCCAGTCGTCGAAGAAGTCGCGATTGTCGTCGGTGATGCAGGCGAGGGATTTCGGGTGGATCAGCGTTCGGTACCGCAGGGGGTCACGGGCGCTCGCCGCCGCCACGTACTGCTCCGCGAAGCGCCGATGCCCCGCCTCGATGGCCACCTCCCGGCTCTGCCCGCGGGCGGGTGCGCCGGCGGCCAGCAGCGCCAGCGCCGCGAGAGCGGCGATGATGACGGTGTTCATGGTCTGGTGGCCGACAGCATACTAGGATCTCCCCGTGCCCGAGAGCGTTGAAACACTCATCGTGGGTGGAGGTCAGGCGGCCCTGGCGCTCAGCCATCACCTGCGCGCGCGGGGCCGCGAGCATCTGATCCTCGAGCGGGCCCGCATGGCGGAAGGCTGGCGCAGCGAGCGCTGGGACTCCCTCACCTTCCAGTTCCCCCGCTGGAGCATGCGGCTGCCGGGCCATGACTATGATGGCGACGACCCGGAGGGCTTCGCGCCCCGCGACGAGGTCGTGCGATTCCTCGAGGCGTACCGCGCGAGGATCGCGGCGCCGGTGCGCGAGGGCGTCACGGTGCGGGCCGTCTCGGCGCGCGGCGCCCGCCACCTGGTCGAGACCGACGCGGGCGACTACGAGGCCGTCCACGTAGTCTCCGCCACCGGCCCCTATCGTGCGCCCGCCCTGCCGCCGGCCGCGGAAGACCTTCCGCCCGACGTCGCCCAGGTGCATTCGAGCCGCTATCGGAGTCCCGACGCGCTGCCGCACGGCGCGGTGCTGGTGGTGGGCTCGGGGGCATCCGGCTGCCAGATCGCGGAGGACCTGCTCGCCGCCGGTCGCGCGGTCTTTCTCTCGGTCGGCCGCCACCGGCGGGTGCCGCGCCGCTACCGCGGCCGCGACGTGTTCTGGTGGATCGAGCGCATGGGCGCGCTGGACCAGACGCTGGCCGAGCGTCCGGACGCACGCGCCACGCCGAACCCCCTGGTGACGGGCGCGGCCGGTGGTCACACCATCGATCTCCGCGACTACCCGCGGCAGGGCGTGACGCTGGTCGGCCACCTGCGCGGCGCGCGCGAGGGCCGCCTCCACTTCGACGACGACGTGGCGGCGCAGATCGCGCGCGGCGACGAGGGCATGACCGCGTTCGCGCGCGGGGCCGACGAGTGGGCGCAGCGGGAGGGGCTGGGACCGCCGGGCGAGGACGAGCGCGTGGACCGCATCCCGACCGATCCGCTCCCGCCGGCGCCTTCGGTCCTCGACCTGCGCGCGCGCGGAATCACCAGCGTGGTCTGGGCCACTGGCTTCCGTCCCGACTTCGGCTGGGTCCGGGTGCCCGTGCTCGATGCGGCCGGCGACGCCGCGCACCGGCAGGGCTTCACCGCGCGCCCCGGCTTCTACTTCCTCGGCCTGCCGTGGCTCTCCAAGCTCAAGTCCTCCGTGCTCTGTGGGGTCGGCGAGGACGCCGAGCGCATCGCCGACGCCATCGCCGGGCGCCCTTGAAGGCCCCGGGACCGGAGCGTACTATCGCGCCAGGATGCCCATCGAGCTCATCGGAATGATCGGGGTGCGCCCCGAGGGCGCGGACGGCGCCGCGGTGCACGTGATCGGCGGCGCGATCGACCGCGACTGGGTGCGCGACTTCTCCCAGGCGCACGAGCGCGCGGACTTCGACAAGGTGCTCGTGGGCTACACCACCGCCGCCGCCGACGGCTTCCTCGTCTCCGCCTATGCCGCCGCCCACACCGAGCGACTCGCGTTCCTGATCGCGCACCGTCCCGGCTTCGTGGCGCCGACGCTCGCCGCGCGCAAGGCGGCCACCCTCGATCAGTTCACGGGCGGGCGTGTGGCCCTGCACATCATCACCGGCGGCAGCGATTCGGACCAGGCCAAGGACGGCGACTGGCTCGACCACGACACGCGCTATCGCCGCACCGACGAATATCTGACCGTGCTGCGGCGCACGTGGACGGAGGAGCGGCCCTTCGATCACGAGGGCGAGTTCTACCGCGTGGCCCGCGCCTACTCCGAGATCAAGCCCCTGCAGAAGCCGCACATTCCTCTTTACTTCGGAGGCGCTTCCGAGGCCGCGCACGCCATCGGCGCCAAGCATTGCGATGTCTACATGCTGTGGGGCGAGCCCCTGGCCGCCATCAAGCAGCGCATCGCCGACGTCCGCGAGGTGGGGGCGCGTGGCGGCCGCGCGCCGCGCATCAGCGTGTCGCTGCGCCCGATCATCGCTCCCACGGAGGCCGAGGCGTGGGAGAAGGCGCGGCACATCCTCGCCACCGTGCAGGCGAAGCAGCCCGATCGCACCCTCCCGCCGCCCGAAGCCGTCGGCGCGAAGCGCCTGGTGGAGTTTGCGCGGCAGGGCGAGGTGCACGACAAGCGCCTGTGGACACCCATCGCGGCGGCGATGGGCGGCTCCGGCAACACCACCGCGCTGGTGGGCACGCCCGAGCAGGTGGCGGAGGCGTTGATGGACTACTACGACCTCGGCGTCACCACGCTGCTCATCCGCGGCTTCGATCCTCTCGCCGATGCCGCCGAGTACGGGCGCGAGCTGATCCCGCTCCTGCGCGCCGAGGTGGCCCGCCGCGACCGCGAGCCCGCGGCGGTCTGATGCCGCGGCTCGTCGCCCTGGTGGGCGCGGTCACGCCCCCGGGCCGGCTC
>Ga0075423_10007183_pt1 | contig 10502 bp, 11 predicted proteins | sample SoiMethybrSBSTD2_FD_80114 | JGI IMG/M metagenome (GOLD analysis project Ga0075423, IMG submission 80114) | Bulk soil microbial communities from a Populus tree surrounding site in Tennessee, USA - Soil MetaG P. TD hybrid SBSTD2 | ecosystem: Environmental > Terrestrial > Soil > Tree plantation...
AGCTGGCGTGACCGGACCGCCCCCGACCTTCGCCGAGCGGCTAATCCCGCTCGCCGCTCGGGCCGCCGCAGACCAGGCTCAAGCAATCCGCGACCGCGGAGAGGATCCTGCGCGCGCCGTGGAACGGCTGCATGACCTGCAGAGCAGCTACCCGACTGTTGTCAAAGATGCTGGGCCCGGGCCGATGTACCAAGCTCAGCTTCATGCCATGCAGGCCTGGTACGACGCCGAGATCATGCGGGGCCTGCAGGATCCAAACGCCGGAGTGGCGTGGATCCAGGCAGCGCAGGCCTGCGCAGAGGGCGATCTCGCCTGGGACGAGACCTATGCCCAGTGGCGCGCCGCGGAGGCGTTGCTGGCAGACAGGTCGGAACGCGCCGCAGCAGTGACGGCGCTGCGTCGGGCACACGAGCTGGCCATCGATCTGGAGGCGGTACCGCTACGGGTGCAGGTGGAGGCGCTGGCCGGAACCGCACGCATCCCGCTGACGATCGCCCAGCGCTCACAGGACGAAAAGGCGGCAACTCTGTCCGGGCTCACGCCGCGGGAACGCGAAGTGCTTGCATACGTGCTGGCAGGCCGTACCTACGGCGAAATTGCCCGCGAACTCGTCATTAGTGAAAAGACCGTGAGCGCTCACATCTCCAACCTGCTGCACAAGACCGGTACCTCAAGCCGCGTAGAGCTCGCCCAGCTGGTCGGACGTCTTGCCCGGCACCGTGATCAACAGGGATCCAGTTTGTGAGTGGCCCGCCCGCTAGCCAGCTCTGGAATCCATGGCGGGGCCGAGACGCCCGCTCCGGTCAGGTTGTCGCAGCGGACAAACTGAGTGCCGATTCGCGTCAACGGACAGTTACCGGGAGAGGTGGTCACAGGATCCGGAGTGGGGCTGGCTTCCGCGAGCGACACCGGAACTGTGGTTAGCAGGATGACTGAGGCAGCGCCGGCGCAGCTCCGAATGAGCGCGGCAATTGGTCGGCGGCAGTGATCGCTGAGCATGGGATGCTCCTTTGGGTCGTGGTCTGACGCCTCCACGCTGCGCCCGTAGGACAGTGCGGACATCCGGCTTGACCCCTTAGATCTGGGCTCAGCATCCCTAGATCTGACGTGAGGGACAACACTCCGCCGGCCGGGTGGGGGTGGCCCGGCCGGCGGAGCGTGATCGTCAGCTACGACTCGATCTTCTTGTTGGCGACGATGCCGCTGGTCAGGATTGCGGCGGTCATCGGCATGTGCTCGGCGGCCTTGCTGAGCTTGGTCTGGAAGTCCGGCTTGCCGGCCACACTGGCGTCGATCGCGGCGTACAGGGTGTCGACGTGCGGAATGAGTTCCTTGGCGACCGCATCGGCGGGCAGCTCCGGGATCACGGAGTTGATCAACTCACCGAATGAGGTGCGGTAGGCATCAAGATCGGCCTTTGCCTTGGCGACCTGCTTGTCGTTCTTGGTGGCCTTGCCCAAGGTGTAGTTGACGAAGAATCCGATGTGCTGCCGCCAGGATGCCAGGAACGGCTTCTCGGCCTCGGGGTAGACCGATCCGACCGTCTTGGCCAGGGCCACGGAGTTGGCGTCGAGTGCCTTGACTGCGCCGACGACCTGCGGGTCCTTCAGATCGCCCTTGTGCCGGACGGCGGTGTCGATCGCATTGCCGGCCAGCCAGACGTGCGCGGAGAGCTGGCTGGTGAGAGTTGCCCGGACGGTTGAAGCCATGCCGTCGACATCGCCTTCCAGCCCCTTGTTCTTCGCGATGCCGCCGGCGAGGATCTCAGCGGTCATCACCATGTGGTCGGCTGCCATGGAGAGCTTGGTCTGGTAGTCGGGCTTACCGGCCACACTGGCGTCGATCGCGGCGTACAGGGACTGGACGTGCGGCTTGAGTTCGTCAGCAACCGCATCCGCGGGCAGCTCGGGGACCACAGAGTTGATCAACTGTCCGAACGAGGTGCGGTAGGCATCAAGATCGGCCTTAGCCTTGGCGACCTGCTTGTCGTCCTTGGTGGCCATGCCCAAGGTGTAGTTGACGAAGAATCCGATGTGCTGCCGCCAAGAAGCCAGGAACGGCTTTTCGGCGTCGGGGTAGACCGATCCGATGGCCTTGGACAATGCCACGGAGTTGGCGTCGAGTGCCTTGACCGCGCCGACAACCTGCGGATCCTTCAGATCGCCCTTGTGTTGCACCGCGGTATCCAACGCATTCCCGGCCAGCCACACGTGATCGGACAACAAACTTGTCAGGGTCGCACGCAAGGCGGCCGCCTCTGTCGTGTCCGGCGCCACTGCGGTCGTCGGGGAGTGATCAGCGGAGTGAGTCATCGTGACCGATGGGACGGAGGCCGGTGACACCCCTGGGCCTGGCACACCCGCGGGAGAGCCTGAGCTGCTGCATCCGGCAGCGAGGACGAGTACCGCGGCGGTGGAAATCGAAAAGCGGATCAAACGCTTGTTCATGGTGAACCTTTCGTGAGGCGCGAATTGCGCTGAGCTTGTGAAGGCGACGGAATGTTCTGCTATTTCTGGTTGCCCTCGGTGGATGCGGAGTCTGCGACGACCGTGATCGTGGCGTTCATGCCCTGGTGAATGTCGCAGTAATAGGTGTAAGTGCCGGGTTTGGTGAACGTAAAGCTGAAGGTTTTGCCTTTTCCGGAGAGCTTTGCGTTAAACGTGCCGTCGGGGTCCTGTGAGGACCGTAGCCCCGTGGTCTTGTCGACTCCCTCGAAGCGTCCTGAGGTCACCGTATGCGTGATGGGTTCGTCATTACGCCAGGTGATTGTCGTGCCCATCTTCACCGTGGTGGTTGAGGGATGGAACATCAGCGAACTCAGGTTGATGACCGGGCCCGCAGGCGCAGATGCCGTCGGCGTTGGAGCGGTCGCCGGCGTTTCGGCGTCGGCGCTGCAGCCCGCTAGGCCGGCAGCCGCGATGAACAAGGATGCCGCACAAACAACGAGCCGGCGGCGTACGGGTTGGCTTCTTGCAATATCCACGACCGCTATTCGGCATGACGGAATAGGCGGATGGGTGCGTATTCAGAACCGCTTCTTCAGGAGCACAAATGTGCGACGAAGTGACGACGGGACCAATCCAAAACACCTCGGAGTCCGAAGTAGGATTCAGCGGGATTTTCCGGCCGCATACAACGCCAAATTGAGCTGGCGCCAGGGTGTGAACGCGCGCTGGAGGGCCCCCGCGGTGTTTGATCTTGAGCGCCCTCGCTAACGTGCGACTATGACGACCAATGACTACGCGGAGCCTGCCGCCGCGTTGCCGAGCGGCGACATGCCACTCCTCGGATTTGGCACATGGCAGATCAGCAACTTCGATGCGACGAACGCGACCGCTCGTGCCCTAGAGGCGGGATACCGACACATCGATACCGCGACCGTGTACCGCAATGAGGCAGGCATCGGTAAGGCCCTGGCTTCGACCGCCGTTGACCGGGAACTGCTGTTCGTGACGACGAAACTGCCACCGCATCATGCCGGTCGCGAGCGCCGAACCCTGGGCGAGAGTCTGACCAAGCTCGGGCTCGATTATGTCGATCTATGGCTCGTGCATTGGCCGCCTCATGGCGGGGCAGCACCGCGAGTCTGGGAGCAGCTCATTCGGGCACAGCAGGACGGATTGGCCAAGGCGATTGGCGTCAGCAATTACTCGCTTGGCCAGATCGATGAGCTGATCCAGGCGACCAGAGTCGCGCCGCAGGTCAATCAGATCCGGTGGGGTCCGCCGCTCTACGACCCGAGCATGGCGTCGGGACTTGAGGAACGCGGAATCGTGCTGGAGGGATACAGCCCGTTCAAGTCGACCAACCTGCACGACCCAACGCTTGTCTCAATTGCCGAACGGCACAGCGCGTCTTCGGCTCAGGTGATCGTGGCGTGGCACATAACGCATGGCTTCGTCGTGATTCCGAAGTCGGTACACCCTGAACGCATCGTCGCCAATGCCGCCGGCACACGCATCCAGCTGACCGCAGACGAGGTCAATGCGATAGACGGTCTTTCCAGGGTTGCCAAGGCGGGATCCTGGCGCAACTAGCTCCTAGTCGACGGCTTCGCGTCCACGTTGGACCAACAGTGGGTCGGCAGCGTAGACAACCTCTGGATTCTTGTCCTCATACTCGAACTGGTTGAGAAAGAATCGCATCGCGTTGATCCGAGCCCGTTTCTTGTCGTTGCTCTTGATGGCAGTCCAGCGCGCATAGTCAGTGTCGGTGGTCAGCAACATCGTTTCTTTTGCCTTGGTGTAGTCGTCCCAACGATCCAATGAGTCAACGTCCATCGGTGAGAGCTTCCAGCGCCGCACTGGATCGATCTGCCGGATAGCGAACCGGGTGCGTTGTTCCTGTTGGGTGACGGAGAACCAGAGTTTCGTCAGCGAAAAACCACTCTCGACCAGCATTTCCTCAAACAAGGGTGCGTGGCGCAGAAATTGGCTGTACTCCTCGTTGGTGCAGAACCCCATGACTTTCTCGACTCCAGCCCGGTTGTACCAGGAGCGGTCGAAAAGCACGATCTCCCCCGCGGTTGGCAGATGGCTCACATAACGATGGAAGTACCACTGGCCACGCTCTGTCTCGGTTGGCTTGGTCAACGCGACCACTCGCGCCGCGCGGGGATTGAGGTGTTCCATGAATCGTTTGATTGTGCCGCCCTTGCCGGCGGCGTCTCGGCCCTCAAACACGATCACATGCTTGGTGCCAGTCTCTTGAGCCCAGTCCTGGAATTTGAGCAACTCGATCTGGAGAGCGTACTTTTCATCTTCGTACAGGTCGCGCTCCATCCGCTCCTCGTACGGATAATCCGTACGCCAGGTTTCAATCGGATTCCCGCCCGGATCGATCAGATCGGGGTCTGAGCCATGTTCGTCGTGACGAACCGTATAGCCGTCACGAATGATCTCCTCAAGGTATTCACGGAAGTTCTCGCGGATCACGGTGTTACTCCTCATCAAGATGACCGACCTATCGTGGCCGACTGCGACGGTTCTCCTGGACCAACTATGGGCTACACGTCGATGAACTTTCGCGATGGTGCAGATCCGGATCAGGCCTGAGTGGGGGCTAACGTGATCGACTTTCAGACGCGCTTCCCAGGCGCCTTAGGTATCTGATGGCGATTTGGATCACTCGTCGCTCTCCGCAGCCGAATTGGCTGGCATCAGAACGCGCAGTGCGGACATCCCGCTGAGATCAAGCCACAGCGAATCCGGCGTACGGACCACCCTCAGCAGCACGTTCTCGCAGCCTGGGCAGCGGCCGACCAATCCCGGGTCGGGGCCGTACACCTGGAAAGTGGCCACCTCCGACGACGTGCCACAACCGCGGCATCGACCGACTGCCGTCGTGACCTCAACCGCGAAGACCTCCGAGAGCGGACCAGCCAACGCATTCCCGTCGTACGCCGCGGTCGTTCGTGTATCCATTTCTCTTCGCCTCCTGTCACGGACCACTCGGCCCGAACCGCTCGGTCTTGATCTTGGTTGGGTCATGGCCCATGAAGATCAACAGATCCGCCACGGCCTCGACAAACCCCGTCGGCCCACAGACGTAGCACGTCGGTTCCACTTCTGCGGGCCAGCTGTGCGAGACCAGGTCATCGAGGCTGATCCGTCCGACCGGCCGAGTCTCGCCGTCGGGCGCGGCTCGCGTGTAGACAAACGTGACGTCCAGCCCACCGTCCTCCGCTGCCCTACGCCGAAGTTCATGATCATAGATCCGGTCTTTGGGCTCGCGGACGGAGTAGATCAACCGGAAAGGTGCCTGGCTAACTCGGTCTCGGCTGCGAATCATGGCCATCAGTGGTACGACCCCTGACCCACCTGCGACGAGCAGTACTGGTCCGCTGCTCTCGGGCCTCCACACGAACCAGCCGCCGACGGGTCCGCGGACCTCGACGGAGTCACCGGACTGGGCATCGCCAACGAGATAGGTGGACACTTCGCCGTCGGGGACCGCTTGCACCGTGATCTCGATGCGGTCGCCGTCCTCCGGTGCAGCCAGGGAGTAGCTGCGCGCAGCCTGATAGCCGTCGGGCGCTGTCAGGCGTATATCGACATGCTGCCCAGCCAGGTGCCCGGTCCATCCCGGGACATCGAGACTCAGCGTGGACGCGCTCGGCGTCTCCTGCCGACGCTCAAGGACTACCGCGGGGCGCCAAGTGCGGCGGACCTTCAATCCCCCTGATACCGCTGCTCGCGCCATGGGTCGCCATAATCGTGATAACCGAGTTGTTCCCAGAAGCCGGGAGAGTCCTGCAGCATCAGCTCGATGCCGCGAACCCACTTGGCCGACTTCCAGAAGTAGAGATGCGGGACCAGCATTCGCGCAGGTCCTCCATGCGCGGAAGGCAGGTCTTCTCCGTCGTATTGATAGGCGACCCAGGCGTGACCGTCCAGCAAATCCTCCAGCGGCAGGTTGGTCGTGTAGCCGCCGTAGCTGTGGACCATTGCAAAGTCAGCCTCGGTCTCGACGTCGGCAAGCAGCGTGTCGATCGAGACACCGCGCCAATCGGTATCCAGTTTGGACCAACGTGTCACGCAGTGGATGTCGACAGTGATCGACTCGGCAGGCAGCGCCATCAGTTCTGTCCAACTCCAGCGGTGGCTGTCGCCCAGTTCTGTGGTGACGGCGAACTCCCAGGTATCCAGTGGCACCCGCGGAGTAGGCCCCGCAGAAAGGACCGGGAAGTCCTTGGTGAGGTACTGCCCCGGTGGTAGCTGCCGTGTGCTGTCTCGCCGCCGTCCCCGGAAGCCCCGGCTAATGATGCCCATCGGCGCCCTCCTTCAACGATCAGCTTGGCTCAACCTAATCTGACACCATGCCGGGGGTTCGTGGCTAGGTGGGGGAAGGGCCACATCGCGGCACAGCCCGACCGGCCCCGAAGACGGGAAACAGACCTTGAGCTGCATCAGGGTCCGGATGATGGGCGCTCCGTCAGCTCTCCAGCCCACGAAACGGCGTGCCTGTGTCCGAACAAACCGGGCAGTCCCCCGCTGTGAAGGAGGACGGTGCGACGCCCTGGCGTGATGTCCTGGTCATGGACCGCTGCGATCATGCCAGCAAGTGCCCGTCCGGTGTAGATCGGATCGAGGATGATGCCCTCGGTTCGTGCGGCCATCACAATTGCGTTCTCGACCTGACTTGTCAGCTCCGCATAGCCACCGCCGACCTGGTCCAGTCGCAACCGAAGCTTGCCAATCTCTAGGCCCGGTGACATCCCCTCGACCAGCCCCGTCACGATCGTGGCCGGATCGGAAGTTGCACCGCAATCGACTCCGAGCACTCGATCAGCGCCAAGTGCGTGAATCAGGCCGGCCATCGTTCCGCCCGACCCGACCGCCACTACGACTGTGTCGAGATCGGGCGCTTGCTGCGCGAGCTCATGACCTGCATCGACGTACCCTCGCGCACCCAGAACGCTCGATCCGCCGAAGGGGATCACGGCCGGGACTGAACCGGACGCTCGGAGGCTGTCTGCGACATCCTGCACGATCTCGTCGATCTCCGCGGAGCTCTGCTGACCAACGCGGACGACCCGTGCCCCAAGAATTCGGTCAAGAACGAGATTGCCCGACTCCGATGCCGACGGCTCTCCCGTGAGGACCAGGACAACCTCCAAGCCCAGTCGAGCTCCGGCTGCTGCTGTGAGCCGGGCGTGGTTGCTTTGGGGTGCGCCGCTCGTCACCAGTGTCGTCGCACCCTCTGCCAGTGCCGTGCCAGCCAGCCACTCCAGCTTCCGTACCTTGTTGCCGCCTCCACCGAGTCCGGTGAGGTCATCGCGCTTCACCCATAAATCGTCTTCGCCGAGACCCAGTGCCAATGCAAGGCTGGGCATGCGCTCCAATGGCGTGGGCCAGCTGGCCAACTCGACTCGAGTCCAGCGCTCAATATTCGTCACACCGACAGCCTTCCAGGCATTCTTCGGGCCACGGATTGATTCTGAGACCTAATCGATTCCCCGTTCACGTTTGGCTGGTATGACCGCGGGTAGAGGTCCGACTGTCACAGCTGGCCGCGGGAGACGCGGCTGGCTCACAGAAAGGCAGATGCCATGGAAATAATCGGAGTGATCGTCGCAGGCATCATCATCGGGTTGTTGGGTAAGTTTGTTGCGCCAGGCAGCAGAGACAACACTCCTCTTTGGCTCACCATTCTTTGCGGAATTGGGGGCGTCCTCATCGGGTGGTTCATCTATACAGCCTTCGGAGGAAACGGCAGCCCGGGAATCGACTGGGTGCGCTGGCTCATTGCAATAGTCGTGGCCGCAGTACTTGTCGTGATCGCCTCCACTATCACGGGGAGAAACACGGCCACCCGGGCCTAATATCCGACCGGGGATGAACCGGTATTGATTCACTTTCCGGCCTTTCACCGTACGGGTTCATCGTCCAAGCCGAAGAAGGTGGCTGTTTCGCGGTCCTGCGTTGCTTTCGGGCAATGCAGGACCATCCATCTCAGGCTCCATTGAACTTCCCTGATGATCGAACGACAGGCGGATCTGAGCGACATGCACATGGTTTCCTCACCCCCAAATGGTGGCCCCAACCCAACGCCTCGACGCGCGAGAACGCCACATCGGATAGCGCTAACCACATTCCGTCCGGCGGGTTCGGGAGCGTCTGGCACGGCTGGCAAGGTCCCGCCGGCGTCTCAAGAAGCCTTCCGGCGCAGGTATCAAGCCCACGAGCTCATCGGCCGCGGAGGAATGTCCGAGGTCTACCGCGCCTATGATGCGCAACTCAACCGGTCGGTCGCGATCAAGCGTCTTCGGCCCGACCTGGCCTCCAGCCCTGTTTGCCGAGCACGCTTCCGACGAGAGGCCCAGGCGGCGGGCCGGCTCACCCATTCAGCGATCGTGGCTGTGTACGACACTGGCGAGGAGCGCGATACCACGGGCCGTTCGGTCCCCTTTATCGTGATGGAGCTGATCGAGGGGCGTAGCCTTCGCGACGCCTTGCGCGAGGACGGGAAGCTTCCACCCGTACGCGCTCTGGAGCTAACGGCAGATGTGCTTGACGCTCTCGCCTGTAGCCATGCAGCAGGGATCATTCATCGCGATATCAAGCCCGGCAACGTCATGCTCACAGAGACCGGTGGTGTGAAGGTTGCGGATTTCGGCATCGCTCGTGCGATGTCCGACTCATCGGGTACTGCGACCATGGCCGGGACCGTTATGGGCACCGCGCAATACCTCTCGCCTGAACAAGGCCGTGGCGAAGTTGCCGACGTTCGGAGCGACATCTACTCCGTGGGATGCATGCTCTATGAGTTGCTGGTGGGCGAACCTCCGTTTGCCGGCGACTCTTTGGTGAGCATCGTCTTCCAGCACATCTCGGATCCGCCAACCGCACCCAGTGCAGCGGATCCTGAGATTTCGGCAGAGATCGACGCGATCACCCTGAAGGCGCTCGCCAAGGACCCGAGCCACCGCTATCAGGCCGCATCGGAGATGAAGGCCGATATCGACAGGGTGCTCCGCGGCGACCAACCGGCCGCCACAACGGTGCTCCCCATGATCAAATCATCTGACGCGCGCGTCGATCAGGCCCATCCAAGCCATCGACAGAAAGCTGCACGCGTTGTTGGGATCATGGGCGCGCTCCTGCTCGTCACAGTCTGCGCCAGCGCGTTCGCGATCACCAACTCCACTCGGCCGCAAGCGATGAGCCTTCGGACTACCGCGGTTCCTGCTGTGCTGGGGCTTGATCAGGCAGCGGCTGAAAGCCTGCTGCGCAACGCTCATCTGGTGCCGCGGTTCGAGTTCGTCCGTGATGCGGACGGCGCGTCGATCGACACCGTGATCAACCAGAGCCCGAGAGGAGGGCACATCGCCACGATCGACAGCGATGTGATCGTGGCGATCAACATCGGACCGCCACGCGCAAGCATTCCGCTCGGCCTCATCGGTCGCGATATTGATCAAGTGAGGAAAGCTCTGCGGCGAGCGGGCTTCCGGAACGTCAGAGCCGAGAAGGTCGTTCCGGCGTTCACCGACGTGACCGCTGGCCAAGTCATGTGGGTGGCCCCAGCGGGGGGACAGATCGTGCCTTTGGGGCAGCGCATCACCGTGACGTACGCCGGAATCGCAGGTCACGCACTGACCAGGACGCCCAGTGTCGACGACGGTCGCAATTCAAGCCCAAACACCGACTCTGGAAGCCCTCAGGATTTGCGGCCGCGACAGAGCGCCGGGTCCGGTGGGCCAGACGCCTCGCGTGTGGGCAGAGACAACAAGATTGAGGACAGCAAAGTCAAAGGCAAGCCTGAGAAGAGCAGGAAAGTCAGGAAGAGCTAGCCGTCCCAAGACGAGGCGACTTTGACTACTGTTCCGGCGTGGAGTCTTGGACTGCGTCGTGAGCACATTCATCTTCGTGCACGGCGCGTGGCATGGCGCATGGTGCTGGAACCGGCTGCTGCCGGAGATGGAGGCGCGTGGCCACCAGTCGGTCGTCATGGACCTGCCGGTGGAGGACGGTGCTGCGACATTCGAGGACTACGCCGAC
>Ga0075423_10007184_pt1 | contig 10499 bp, 12 predicted proteins | sample SoiMethybrSBSTD2_FD_80114 | JGI IMG/M metagenome (GOLD analysis project Ga0075423, IMG submission 80114) | Bulk soil microbial communities from a Populus tree surrounding site in Tennessee, USA - Soil MetaG P. TD hybrid SBSTD2 | ecosystem: Environmental > Terrestrial > Soil > Tree plantation...
CAGAAAGTCGTCGGGGCCGGATCGAACACCGGGCGGGCCGTTACGATCGAATGGGATCCGGTGGATCGGCTGACCGCATGGCGGTTCGGCCTCGCGACCGCGACCGGCATGGTCCCGCCCGATCGCCTCATCAAGCCGGCGTCCTCTCAGCTTCGCGCGTTCCAGGCGCGGGCGCCCTTGCTGTCGGCGGACGCACGGCTCGATTCCGCCCAGATCGCGGCGGGGCTGGGGGTCTTCTCGTCCCAATCGATGATCGACCTCTATTCGGCGATCTACGATTCGACCGACCCGAGCGATCTGCCGAGCACCGACGCGTGGCAGGTACGGCAGGCGTTCGTCGGCAAGGACCGCGATGCGAAAGTCGCTGCCATTCGCAGCCTCCTGGACAAGACCAAGGACCCGCTGCCGCACGAGGCGATGCGAGCCATGCTGGGCCGGGCGGCGAGCCTGATCGATCCGGACCCGAAGCTCGAATCCGATGCGCCCGAGCTGATCGCGGCAATGCTCGCGGCCGGCTACGACCGGGCGGCGGCGCGGTGGATCGGAGTAAGCCGCCGGCTGGACGGCGACGACGGCGATCGCTGCTGGGCGATGCTGGCCCTGTCCACTCCCGATCCGCGAGCGCTCGATCTTAGCGTCGCGCGGATCACCGGCTTCATCAGCCGCGACAAGAGCCCGGGCAAGGTCCGCAGCGCGCTCCTCGTCGCCGGTCTGGTGGGTGTGGGCAGGATCAACGCCGGTGCCGCCGAGACCTTGAGCCGGCGCTTCGAGTTGGGCGTTGGGCGCCAGTCCTTGTGGACCAGGATGATCGATGCCGCTGCGGTGCGCGATCAGCCGGGCACCGTGCTCGTGATGGCCGGAACAGGATTCCAGACGCCGGATTTCGCGCAGGTCCCCGCTTCGCATCTCTATCATGTCGTCGCGGGCCTGGTGCGTACCCATCAGGATTTCACGGCACGGATGATCGCCGCCGAGGCGCTCGCCCGGACGTGACCGCCGACGATCAGGCGCTGGTCGACCGATTTCTCGACATGATGGCTGCCGAGGCCGGTGCTTCACCCAATACCCTGGCGGCCTATCGCAATGATTTGGAGCGCTCGGCGGACGCGCTCGGCGGCTCTGTCGGCTGCGCTGACTCGACCGCGATCGCCCGGCTCGGAGAGCAATGGCGCGACCTCGCGCCCGCAACGGTCGCCCGGCGGTCGGCGGCGCTCCGAAGGTTTTTCGGGTTCCTCGTCGATGAGGGTTATCGGAAGGACGATCCGTCGGCGGCCCTGCCGCGGCCGCGCTTCGAGCGCCCGCTGCCGAAGATCCTCGACGCGGACGAGGTCCAACGGATGTTCGTGGAAGCCGAAGACCGAGCGGCAAGCGGGGCAGCGATCCCGGTTCGCAACCTTGCCCTGCTCGAGCTGCTCTACGGCTCCGGGCTTCGGGCGAGCGAGCTAGTGACCCTTCCGCGCGGTGCATTGCGCAAGGGCCAGCCCTTCCTGATTCTGCGCGGGAAGGGAGCCAAGGAGCGGCTCGTCCCCATCTCTTCCCGAGCGGAAACCGCGGTCGAACGGTGGCTCGAGCACGTTCCCTCCAAGAGCCTGTGGCTCTTCCCGAGCGGCAAGTCGCACCTCAGCCGGGTTCGTCTCTTCCAGATCGTTCGCCAGATGGCGGGCGACGCGGGAATCGTGCCGGAGCGGGTCAGCCCGCACGTCCTTCGCCATGCGTTCGCGACGCACCTCCTGTCAGGGGGGGCGGACCTGCGCGTCCTCCAGTCGCTGCTGGGCCATGCGGACATCGCGACGACGCAAATTTATACGCATGTGGACAGCGCCCGGCTGGTCGAGCTGGTGAACACTCGGCATCCGCTCGCCACCCGTTCTCGTTGACGGCCACGGCTGCTTCGTCCTACCCGCCCCACAAGAATGTTCACGTATCTCGATTTTGAAAAGCCGATCGCCGAGCTCGAGACCAGGGTCGCCGAGCTCAAGGAAACGGCCAGCAGCTCCGAAGACATCGACATCGACACAGAGGTGGCGAAGCTCGAGGCCAAGGCCAACAAGCTCCTGCGCGACACCTATGCGAAACTCACGCCGTGGCAGAAGACGCTCGTCGCGAGGCACTCCGATCGCCCCCACTTCAAGGATTATATCGCGGGGATCGCCGAGGATTTCTTGCCGCTGGCGGGCGATCGGGCCTTCGGTGACGACCCGGCGATCGTCGGCGGCCTGGCGCGGATCGACGGCCGCAGGGTCATGCTCATCGGTCACGAGAAGGGCGATGACACCGCCTCGCGGCTCAAGCACAATTTCGGAATGGCCAAGCCCGAGGGGTATCGCAAGGCGATCCGCCTGATGCAGCTCGCCGACCGGTTCGGAATCCCGGTCGTCACATTGGTCGACACTCCCGGGGCGTTTCCCGGCGTTCAGGCGGAAGAGCGTGGCCAGGCAGAGGCGATCGCCCGCTCGACCGAGCAATGCCTCGCTCTCAAAGTGCCGATGATCGCGGTTATCGTGGGCGAGGGCGGCTCCGGAGGGGCGGTCGCGATCGCGTCGGCCAACCGGGTGCTGATGTTCGAACATGCGATCTACTCGGTGATTTCACCGGAAGGCTGCGCATCGATCCTGTGGCGCACCGGGGACAAAGCCGCGGAAGCCGCCGAGGCAATGAAGATTACTGCCGCGGACCTGCAGGGATTGGGCGTGATCGACCGGGTGATCGCCGAGCCGCTCGGCGGGGCTCATCGCGATCCCGAGGCCGCGATCGGTGCTCTGAAGGGCGCGATCATCGAGGAACTCGAAGGTTGCGCCGCGCTCGGCCCCGACGAGCTGCTTGCCCAACGACGGGCCAAGTTTCTCGCCATCGGCTGACTGGCTTCCGGTTCCTTTCGGAACCGGCCCAGTCATCTCCCGTTCAAAAGATTCGCCGATATTCCGCAGGAAACCGCAGAGGTCCGTGATGCGTAAACCTATGCTTTTGATTGCCGCGGCTGCCGTGGCGCTGACGCCTGTAGCGGCGCAGGCACCGCGCTATCTCAACCCACGCGACGTTGCCGAGGCGCAGCAGCAGCATGCCGCCCTGATCCAGGAATTCGGCGGCGCCGAAACCGGTGCCCGGGCGGCCTATGTCGAATCGATCGGCCGCCGCGTCGGGGCCTATTCCGGAGTCGCAAGCCCCGGCCAGACGCTGCACTTCACGACCCTCAATTCCGCCGTGTCGAACGCGATGTCGGTGCCGGGCGGCTATGTCTACATCACCCGCCAGCTGCTGACGCTCATGGACGACGAGTCCCAGCTCGCCTTCGCGCTCGGGCATGAGGTGGGCCATATCGCCGCCAATCACGCGCACATCCGTCAGCAATATGCCAACCGCACCGATATCCTGGGAGTGTTGGGCGCGATCTTCGGAAGCATGATCGGCGGACCGATCGGCAGTGCCGCGGCGCAAATGGCTCAACAACGGTCCCAGCTCGCGACGCTCAGCTTCTCGCGCGAGCAGGAATATCAGGCCGATGAACTTGGTCTCAGGTACCTTACGGCGGCCGGCTACGATCCCGAAGGCGGGCCCGGCATTTTGGCCGCGCTCGCACGTTCCAGCGCACTCGAATTGCGCGTCCAGGGCCGCACGAACCGCCAGACGCCGGAATGGGCGAGCACGCATCCGCTGAGCGAGAACCGAATGCAGCGTGCGCTGGCCGAAGCGCGGGCGACCGGGCGGCTCGGAAAGGGTCTTCGCAACCGCGACCTGTTCCTGTCCGAGCTCGAGGGTCTGTTCGTCGACGACGATCCGGCGCAGGGAATCATCGAAGGTGCGACCTTCACTCACCCCGATCTCAAGATCCAGTTCAGCGTCCCACAGGGCTACCGGATGCAGAACGGCACCGATGCCGTCACGATTTCCGGCTCGGCCGGAAAAGCCCAGTTCCGCCAAGGCCCGCCGAATCTGGACCAGGCTATTCTATACGCCTTTCGGCAACTGACTGAGGGGCAGGTGCAGCTTGCCATTCCGCAGCCTCAGCGCACGACCGTCAACGGGATGCCTGCGGCCTATACGACCGCGCGGACGCAGACGAGCTCCGGAGTGGTGGACGCAAGCGTGTTCGCCTACCAATGGGCGCCCGATCGGGTCTATTATTTCGTGATGATGACTCCGGGGGGCTACGGCATCCAGCCGTTTGCTCCCATGATCAATTCGTTGCGGAGGATCACTCCGCAGGAAGCCGCCGCTATCCGCCCGCGGATCATCCATGTCGTGGGGGTCGCGCCGGGCGATACGGTGCAGTCGCTGGCAAGCAGGATGGCCTACCGCGACTTTCAGTTGGATCGATTCCTGTCGCTAAATGGGCTCGCCGCGAACAGCCGGCTCGCTCCGGGCCAGAAGGTGAAGCTCGTTATCTACGGCCCGCGCCGGAGCTGACTTCGCCGGCGTCTACATCTTGGTTTGAACGGTAGTGTCGAGCTTCGACCACATGCCGCCTACGCCGCCGCCAAGGTTGCTGAGCGCACCCATGATGGCGACGCCGATGAGGGCGACAATCAGGCCATATTCAATAGCAGTCGCGCCGCGATTATCGCGGCGGAGCCTGCGCAAAGTTGTCCGGATAGCGCCCACGCCACCCTCCATTCTGGTCCACGTCCACGCGACAGGTTTACCGTCAGGCAGGTTAACAACTCTCCCTGCGGACAAAGTTAACGCGGGCTCATCCTTACGCTGGTGTCCAGGCCGCAAAATTGAGGATTTCGAAGGTCTCAACGGTACGCCCCGCCTGACCTGCGGCGGCGAAGGCGTCGAGCGCGGCCTGCCGGGCTGCCCTGGACATCGAGCGCGACGGCCGCTGCTTTAGGATATTGGTCGCCCCCATGGCGCGAAGGTCATGCACCAGGCGTCCAAGGTCTTCGTATGAGACCTGCACCCGATCGACATCGACGACCGGGTTGGCGAATCCGGCGCCGGACAGAAGGGATGCGAGCATCGCGGATTCGATCCGCGGATGGACGTGCGGAACGGCGAATCCCTGAACCAGGTCGGCCGCCCGCATCGCAGCACGAAGCTGCGGCAATGTATCGCCTCCGGCGATCGCTCCCAGGAAAAAGGCACTGGGCGCTAGCGACGCTCGGATCCGCGTCAGGGCCCTCGGAAGATCATTGACCGTGTCGAGTGTTCCGACCGCCACGCAAAGGTCGTGGCGCTCCGCTGCCACTTCCAGCTCGTCTTCGACGACGCAGGAACCGCCCGCCGCCTGGGCGACGCAGCGACCGGGATCGAGAACCACGACCTCCCGAGCAAAGTCGCAGAGGCGCTGAGGCCAGGCCGGATCGGGGCAGCCGATCAGCAGGGCCGAGCCAAAGCTCTGCTGAAGAAGTCCGAGACGGTCGAGGCAATCTTCGAAAACCCGCTCGAGAAGGAACAGCTCACCGCCGCGCCGGAAGGCACGGTCGCGGCGCAAAGCGCGAAGTTCCATGTCGAACAGCTCGGCCGGCATGGCGGCGCTTGTGCGATGCCGCGCCTCAGGCGACAAGCGGGAGATGGTCGTTGCCGCGTTGAGGACCTGCGCACGCTGGGCGCTCGATTTCGCGCTCCCGCCGCGGTGCGCGGGATGTGGAATCATCGTTGACGACGTCCACAGCTTTTGTCCGGGCTGCTGGAAGCAGGTCGAGTTCCTCGGCGAAGGCGGGTGCAGGGTATGCGGGATTCCGCTCGCTTCAACTGATGCCGAGACCTGCGCTGCCTGTCTCGCAAAGCCGCCGCGCATCGCTCGCTCGCGGGCAGCCGTCGCCTATGACGATCTATCCCGAAACCTGGCGATCCGACTGAAGTACGGGCGCAAGGTCGCAATCGCGAAGACGATGGCGCGCTACATGATTCCCCTGGTGAAGCAGGATGGCGGCGATCGGCTGATCGTATCGGTCCCGCTTCATCGAAGCCGCCTGTGGTGGAGAGGGTTCAACCAGTCGGCCCTCGTTGCGTGTGAACTGTCCAGGGCCCTTGGAATTCCCGCGGACCCGTTCGCGCTTCGCCGGATCAGGCGCACACCGCCGCTCAAGGGCATGAGCGCCATTCAGCGCAGAAAGACCGTCGCCGGCGCCTTTCGAATCCGCGACGCGAGTGCCGTTGCCGGTCAGACGGTGATCCTCGTGGATGATGTGCTGACGACGGGAAGCACGGCCGAAGCCTGCGCGCGTGCCTTGAAGCGGGCAGGAGCAGTTCGGGTCGAGTTGGTCAGCTGGGCCCGCGTGGTGAAACCTTCGCAATTGATGCGTTAGGGACATCGCCTAAGTATCGGCGTGAAAGGAAGGTTCGTGCCGCTGGTCGAAATCTACACCAAGAGCTTCTGTGCTTACTGTTGGCGGGCCAAGCACCTCCTCGATGGAAAGGGCGTCGAGTACCAGGAGATCGCGGTGGATTTCGGAGGCGAGACGAGGCAACAAATGATCGAGCGCGCGAACGGACGAATGACGGTTCCGCAGATTTTCGTCGCCGGACGCCACATCGGCGGCTGCGACGACCTCGTGGCGCTCGAGCGCGAAGGAAGGCTCGACGAGCTGTTTAACGCATGACTCGCATCGCTCTTTTCCAGTCGAACACGGGCATAGACCCGGCCGCCAACGCGAAAGCGCTGGTCGACGCGATCGGCGAGGCCGCGCGCGGTGAGGCCGCAATGCTGTTCACGCCGGAGATGTCCGGACTGCTCGACCGCAATTCCCAGCGCGCCTCGGCGAACCTGCGTCCGGAAGACCATGACCTCGTCCTCGCTGCTTGCCGCGATGCGGCGCGCGAGCATGGGATATGGGTTCACCTGGGCTCGCTCGCGATCCTCGTCGACGATGGAAAAGTCGCGAACCGCGGCTTCGTCATCGACCGCGCCGGCAATGTGCAGGCGCGCTACGACAAGATTCACCTGTTCGACGTCGACCTCCCGACCGGCGAGAGCTGGCGCGAGTCGGCCGTCTACCGCGCCGGCCAAAACGCGGTCGTCGTCAACGGCACCCCGATCGGCAAGCTCGGTCTCACCATTTGCTACGACCTGAGGTTCCCCGCCTTGTTTGCGCGCATCGCCGAAGCGGGTGCTGATGTCATTACCGTCCCGGCCGCCTTCACTGTTCCCACTGGACAGGCGCACTGGCATACATTGCTCCGGGCGCGCGCGATCGAGGCGGGGCTGTTCGTCGTTGCCGCCGCCCAGGTCGGTCATCATGAAGACGGACGAAACACTTTTGGCCATTCTTTGGTGATCGACCCGTGGGGAGACATATTGCTCGACATGGGCGAGGAAACCGGCGTCGGCTTTGCCGAAATCGAGCTTGCACGAATCTCCGACGTTCGCTCGCGCATACCGGCGCTTAATCACCGCCGTCCTATCCCCGAGGTGGTGAGCAAATGATCGTTTTCGATCTTCAGTGCCTCGAATCGTGCTGTGCCGGGGGCGAAACCTTCGAAGCATGGTTCCGGTCAAACGCCGATTTCGATGAGCAGAATGTGGCTGGCCTGGTGCGGTGCCCGTTCTGCAATTCGACCCACATTACCAAAGCGCCGATGGCTCCGAGCTTGCCGCGCAAGACCTCGGAAGGACTTTTGTCGAAGGTCGCCGCCGTGCAGGCCGAGATGCTGAGGGAATCTCGCTGGGTCGGCGACGAATTCGCCGAAACCGCCCGTGCGATGCACAGCGGTGAGATCGAACGGGAGCAGGTACACGGGCAAGCGACCATCGCCGAGGCGAAGTCGCTGGTGGACGACGGCGTTCCGGTCGCTCCGCTGCCGCTGCCGGTGATTCCGCCGACCCAGGTCAACTAGGCGACCATTCCGGCTCTGAGGATCGGAGGCGGCTCGTCCTGTCCTTTTCTTCGTTCCGGCTGGGCTCGGAATGCAGTATATCGCCATCGGGGACGTGCCGACTCCATTAGCTTGCACCGCAGTGCAAGGAGGAGGCTGGCATGACCATTCTTACGCAAGCCGATTTCGCTTCTGAGCCCGATTTTCTCGGTTCGTCGACGCGCCGCGTCTTTGTGAAGGGCGTCGGCTTCGTCGGCGTCTCACTTTTGCTTTCGATGATGGGCGGCTGCGACAAGATTGCAGAGCAAATCAAGAATCGCCCGGTCCGACGGCGCATTCGAAGCGGATCCGCGGCGGTCGACGCCGACGTGGCAACCTATCGAGATGCGGTCAGCCTCATGAAGGGGTTACCGGTGGCCGACCAAAGACGATGGTTGGCGGAAGCGACGATCCACGGAACGCCGGCCGGGTTCAACATGTGCGAGCATGGATCGATTCACTTCTTCGATTGGCACCGCGCTTACCTCTTCTACTTTGAAAAGATCTGTCAGAAGCTCACGAACAAACCCAAGTTCGGCCTGCCTTATTGGAACTGGAATCAGAACCCGGACGTGCCGACGCCATTCCTCGACAACGCCAGTCCGCTGTTCGCGACGCGAACCCGAACCACCATGGCAGGCAATTCAGCGGTCTCCACGCCAACGCTGGACATCATCTTCGGCGACACAAACTTCTTCAGCTTCTCAAACCAGATCGAGGGCACGCCGCACAACACCGTCCACGGCTACATCGACGGGACCCTAGGCCAATATGACTCGCCGCTGGATCCGCTGTTCTACAACCACCACTGCATGGTCGATTATTGCTGGTACAAATGGAACGTCGAAATGGGCCGGCAGAACACCAACGACCAAACATGGCTGAACAGATCGAATGGCCAGTTCGTCGATGGCAACGGCAGCCCAGCGACCTCGACCGCGCTCGCGACCATACTTATGCCGCTGCTGTCCTATCGTTACGAGAGCAGCGCCATTGGCAGCGCTGCCGCTCAAGCCAGGGCCTGGACGGCTTCCGAGTTTAAGAGTCTCGAAGCTCGGCTGCGCGCCGGAGCACCGATTCGGTTCGCGATCACACAACGGGCACGGCTGGCCGAGCGCGTCGGCACAATTGCGCAGCGGCCCGTGGTGCTTCGTTCGCAGGTTCGCCCGGAAAGTTTCGCGGCGATTCTCGAAAGCCGAACGGCCACCGAACGCGTGTTTCTTGCCGTCGAGCATGCGAACGTACCGCAATCCAGGGATTTCAGCGTCCGCGTGTTCGTGAACCTTCCCGAAGCGAGCGCACAGACCCCCACGACGGATCCGCATTTCGCCGGCAGCTTCGCCTTCTTTGGCAATCCTGCAGCTGAGCACTCCCATGTCGACGCCCCCGCCGGCGAGCAGGCCAAAGTGCCTCGCTTCCTCGTGGACGTCACACACACACTTCGAACGCTCAGGGAGCGTGGGGCGCTCGCCGCAGGAGAGGCGCTCACGGTTCAGCTGGTCCCAACGCCGTTCGACGTTGAACGCCCGCTCGAAAACGCGCAGCTCGAATTGAGCGGCGTGGACATAATCACCACGCCGGTGATCGTCGCTCGCGACGGGGAGGGTCCGCGATGATATAAGCCTCGCCCTAATGGCCTTGATTTTAGGGCGATCGGTCTGGCGGACGTTGAGTGCAGTTGCAGTACTCGTGCTGCCCGCCGCGGCTGCGTGCGGTCCAACCGCCACAACGAACGATGTGCCGAAAGACCGATCCGAATATTCGCTCGGCCGCGAGATGCGTTACATCGATTCTCATAACTTCGAGCTTACCTGGCCGGTAACCGCAGCGGCCGCTGCTCGCCGCTCAAGGTTCGTTATAGTCAGGATCGGCGAGATCACGAATCCCGCTCGCGCGTCTCTTACCTTCGCCGTTGCGTTTCGCTCTTCTGGCAACGACCTGATCCAGCTCGGCTCCTTCAGCCTATATCCGTCAGACAATCCCGGGCGCTTCATAGTGGCAACCCAGGGGAAGATTGCGGCAAACGGACACATTGTTCTGTCTCTCAAAGATCCGAACATCGAAGGAATGGCGTCGGTGCGCGTTGGCGTGGCAGAGCTGGCACTCGGCGATGGCTGATGGGGCGTCGTCGAATTGATCGACCGGGTGGTTGCCTCTATGCCTCGGCCAAGGCCGACCCCGTAGCTCAGCAGCATAGAGCATCAGATTCCTAATCTGAGGGCCACAGGTTCGAATCCTGTCGGGGTCGCCAACGATTTGGCGGGAATGAGACATGGCGACCGATCAGCCTGACGTTCAAAACGACCATCGCGGAGCAATCGACCGATTGTTCCTTGAGCACCCGCGTTCGCTCGGGATGAGCTGGGCCGGCCACGGCGCGGGCGCCGTCAAGATCGGCGCCGAGCTGATCGGCGCGGGCGCCGCCTGCCTGATTCACGCGGCGATACCCGCCATCTTCACGCAAACGGCCGGCAAGACCGTTGAGCGAATGCACGACCATATGGTGAAGCGCAAAGCCGGCGCGGCAAACCCGGAGGCCTGGCCTGATTACGAAATCTGACCGGGTCGTCCCGGTTGCGATTGTCGGAGGGGGCGCGTCGGGGACGATCCTCGCCGCCCAGCTGTCGCGACGCGGTATCGGCTCCATCCTGATCGACGGAAGCGGCCGTGCGGGGCACGGCGTCGCATATTCGACGACCGAG
>Ga0075423_10007185_pt1 | contig 10499 bp, 9 predicted proteins | sample SoiMethybrSBSTD2_FD_80114 | JGI IMG/M metagenome (GOLD analysis project Ga0075423, IMG submission 80114) | Bulk soil microbial communities from a Populus tree surrounding site in Tennessee, USA - Soil MetaG P. TD hybrid SBSTD2 | ecosystem: Environmental > Terrestrial > Soil > Tree plantation...
ACGCCGCCGCAACCGACGGAGCGACCCGCGTCCCAGTGGTTCCGAGGCGGGGAATGGAGACGGTGCTCGTGGTGGAGGACGAGGAGTCGGTGCGGAAGCTGGCGCGCCGCGCGCTAGAGGCGTCAGGCTACACCGTGCTCCATGCCGGATCTCCCCTGGAAGCGATCGAGATAGCCGCCCAGTATCCGGGACGGATCGACCTCCTGCTTACCGATGTCATGATGCCCGATATAACCGGGCGGCAGCTGGCCGACCGGCTCACGGCTTCTCGGCCGGGCATCGCGGTACTCTACATGTCCGGGTATGCCGAGGACGCCATCGTACACCATGGCAGACTGGATCCGGACACGGCCTTCCTGCAGAAGCCGTTCTCGCCCGACACGCTGTCCCATGCGGTCCGGGCGGTCCTCGACGGCCAAGGGCACGCGACGGAAGCCAGCCGCGCCTGAGCGCTGTCTGTTCTCTAAGCGGGAGGGCGTTGAGCGGCGATTGCGTCCGCAGTAAGCACTTCTCTCACCCGTCGGGTCAGCTCGGCGATCGAATAGGGCTTTTGGAGAAAGGCCACGTCCGGCGCCAGGAGGCCGTGCGGCGTGAGCTCGCGCCCGGTGTAGCCTGACGCGTAGAGCACCCGCATCCCGGGGCGGATCCGGTGCAGGTCGGCCACAACCTGTGGGCCGCTGCGACCCGGAAGGATGACATCCATAACCACCAGCTCGATGATCCCGGGGTGGTTTTCGGCCAGCTCAACGGCGGTTTCCCCATCGGCGGCCTCGAGCACGGTGTAGCCCCGTGAGCGCAGGCCCCGGGACGTCGTTCGCCGAACCGCAACCTCGTCTTCGACCACCAGGATCGTCTCCCTCCCGTATCCCGCCTGAATCCCCGCCTCGCCGGTTGCCGCACCCGCCGGGCGGTCGACCCGAGGCAGATAGATGGTGAATTGGGAGCCCTCACCCGGGGCGCTTCGGACGCTGATCGCGCCACCGTGCCGCTGGACCGTGCCGTATACGGTCGCGAGGCCGAGGCCGGTTCCTCGGCCGAGCCCTTTGGTCGTAAAGAAGGGCTCGAAAATGCGCGCCTGAGTCGCCGCGTCCATGCCCGTTCCCGTGTCGGTCACGCGCAGAGCGACGTAGGGTCCCGGCGGCAGGGCAGCCAGCTGGCGATCCGGTGGATGGGCGGGCAGGTCGATGCTGAGGGCCTCTAGAGTCACCGTCCCGGTTTCCGGGATCGCATCGCGGGCATTGACGATCAGGTTGACCAGCGCCTGCTCGATCTGCGCGACGTCGCCCCGTACACAGCCGATATCGTGCTCGATGTGCACCGCCAGATTGATATGCTCTCCGATGAGTCGCTGCAGCAGGCGATGGGTGCTGGCCACGACCTCGGCGACCTCAACGACCTTGGCCTCGATCACGTGCTTGCGACTGAAGGCCAGCAGTTGCCCCGTCAGTGTCGCCGCGCGTCGTCCGGCGGTCCGGATCTCCTCGATTTCCGATCGCAGCGCGGCCTTCGCGGGCAGCCGCTCGAGAGCGAGCTCGGTCGTCCCCAGAATCGTCGTGAGCAGGTTGTTGAAGTCGTGGGCGATGCCGCCGGCGAGCTGGCCGATAGCTTCCATCTTCTGGGCGTGGCGGAGCTGCTCTTCCAGCGAATCCCGCTCGGTGACGTCGTGGGCCGTCAGCACCAGGCCGTGCACGCTCTGATCGGCCAGCAGGTTGGTGACGACGACTTCGAGATGGCGCCACCCGCCGCCCTGATGGGCGATGCGCCACCGGGCCGAGCGCACGACGCCCAGACTGGGGATGGCTTCCTGAAACAGCCCGCGGGCATGAAGCGCGTCGTCCGGGTGGAGCAGATCGAGGAACTCGCTGCCAACAAGGCTCTCAGCCGTTCGCCCGGCCACCCGGCCCACCGCCGGGCTGGCAAACCGCATGACCAAGTCCTGATCGAGAATGAGCAGCGGGTCGGTGGAGTGACGGACCAGCGACTCGAAACGGCTTTCGCTTTCGCGCACCACGCGAGCACGCAAAAGCCTGACGTTTTGCCGTACGGTGGCTGCCTCGCGCAGGCTGAGCAGGGCGGTGAGTACAATGGCGACGACGGCGAGCGCGCTCAGGGATGATGAGCGCCACGACACGATGGCGTTCCACAGCAGGAGCACGTACACCGCGCCAGCCGCCAACCAGGGCAGCGGGCTCCAGCTGTAGGTGAGGTCGGGCTTGGCAGGCGCAGGTGTCGGCCCCGGACCCCGGGAAAAGACCTCGCCGCTCCACACGACGAACGTATAGCTCACCGCGTAGAACACGTACGTCCATTGGAGGCCGGCGGACGATGGGTCGCGGTAAACTGTCTGGTAGAACAGATCGGTCAGGAGCGACGCACCCTCGCCGATTACGAATAGTCGGAGCGCGTGCAGGTTCACGCCGGCAGGTCGCCGCAGCGGGACCGTGAGGAGGCCCACGAAGTACGCCAGCGCCCCAAAAGGGAAGGCCAACAGAATGGCGCGGTGCATGGGCGGCAGGTCGACGGCAGTCAGCGGGCGAATCACGATGAACCAGATTACGGCGCCGCCGCCGATGACCGTCAACAGCGCGTCTAGCACGAATCGCCACGGCTCGATGCGGTTCCGCTGTTCGAGCGGAAGCGCGATCAGCCCGGCGATACCTACGGCGTACGAGACGAGATAGGGAACGTTGGGCCAGGTAAAGGTCGGGTCCACGCGGAGCAGCGAGTCCCAGACAAACCAGGCGGTGTTTCCGACACAGATGCTTGCATAGCAGGCTGCGAACAGGCCGAGCGAGAGTCGTAGACGGGTGCCGGGGGCGGCACGCCTGGACGCCCGCCAGAAAACCCAGGTCGCCGCAAGGTTGAGGGGTTGAAACGCGAGGTTGAGAATGAACTCCCCGACTTCGCTGTGGACGCCCCACCCGGATGAGACCCAGCCGACCAGCACCGCAGCGTATAGCGCCGATGCTACGGTCCATGGCCCGGGCGCGACCGTGCGTCGGGCTCGGGTGCCCGCCTCTGTTCCCGACCGTTCAGCCGGGGTCGTTGCGACGAACGGGAAGAGCGTCATTGCAGCAGAGTCATCTGCTCAGCGTCGCGCGGCGAGTGCGAGGCAAAGCCAGCCTCCCAGGAAGCAAAGCCCGCCGGCAGGTGTCATCGCTCCTAGCCACCGAACGCCCGTTAGGGCCAGCGCGTACAGGCTACCAGAAAAGATCAACGTGCCGACGAGAAAGAGCCAACCCGCCCAGGTCGGCAGCGGCCCTGGCCACCGAGTCGTGGCCCATCCGACCGCGAGCAGCGCGAGCGCGTGGTACATCTGATAACGTGCCGCGGTCTCGAAGACCCCGAGTTGCTCCGGCGCGAGCTGGTGCCGAAGCCCATGCGCGGCGAACGCTCCGGCTGCGACTGCGATCAGCCCCGACAGCGCGCCCGCGACGAAGAACACCCGGTCCATCAGTGTCGCTCGGTTGGCACCAGCCAATGTCCCCCATCGACCACGAACACCGCACCCGTAATCCAGTCGCCGGCGGGCCCTGCGAGATAGGTGACCATCTGACCGATGTCTTCCGGCGTGCCCCAGCGACCGGCGGGTATGGACCGCTTGGCATAGGCTTCCATCCGGAAGAAGTCCGGCGCATCCTGGTCAGGCGGAGTGAATGCCTTCTTCACACCTTCGGTGGGTATGGGCCCAGGCGCAACCGCGTTGACGCGGATGTTGTCCGGCGCCCACTCGAGCGCGAGGGTCCGGGTGAGGGCATCAACCCCGGCCTTGGCAGCGGTGGCATGCGCCATTTGGGGCCAGCCGCGATAGTGCAACGTCATCGAGATCGACACGATCCGGCCGCTGCCGGCCTCCCGGAGTGCCGGGTACGCAGCCTGGCAGCAATAAAAGGTCCCATACAAATCCGTTTCGACCACGGCGCGCCATCCGTTGGGCGACAGGCCGGCTGACGGCGCGTAGAAATTGCCGGCGGCGTTGTTGACCAGAATGTCGAGCCGGCCCAACTCGCTCGTGACCCGCTCGACCATGCGCCCAACAGACTCCGTATCGCGCACATTTGCTTCGACGCCGATCGCGCGCGGGCTCGAGGAGCGGAGCTGGGCCAGCGCGGATTCCAGGTGTTTGGGGTTTCGGCTCGCGATCGCGACGCTGGCTCCCGCGGCGGCAAGACAGCCGGCGATACCAAGCCCAATGCCGGTGCCACCCCCGGTGACGAGCGCCACCCGGCCGGCAAGGAGGTCCGGGGCAAAGACCGCTCGCTCGGGACTCACGCCCGCTCCTGCGCACTCGCGCGCGCGAGAAATGCGGCCAGGCGTCGCTGGAATTCAAGACTGAGAAACGCCTCGATCTGTGCCTCGCCCTCGGCACGCAGAGCACGCTCGAGGCCGGCCAGCTCTTCGGTCCGGCAAAGCCGCTTGATGGATGAAAGGCTGATGGGCGCGTTGGCGGCCAGTGCCTGGGCCAGAGTCATCGCGCGGGCATCTAGTCCGGCGTCTTCCACCACCTCGTCCACCAGCCCGCACCGGAGCGCTGCCGCGGCATCCACCGTCTCGCTTGCCAACAGGAAGCGGAGTGCCGCACCGTCGCCGATGAGCCGGGGAAGCCCGTAGGTTGACCCCCCGTCGGGTACCAATCCCATGCGGGAGAAGGCGGACGTGAAGTTGGCGCTGGTGCCCGCGAGTCGCATGTCGCAGGCGACGGCGAGGTCCACGCCAAATCCGGCGGCCGTCCCCCGCACCAGCGCGACGACCGGGAGGGACGCCTTGACGATCGCCAGAATGACGGATTGAAAGCGCTCCAATCCGTCGCGAATGTCGCCCCGGATCGGATTGGGCCCGAGCTCTGCCAGCCAGCGCAGATCCAGTCCGGAGGAGAAATGACCCCCGGCGCCTTCCAACAGGATCACGCGGGCCCAATCGCTCGCGCAGACCTGTTCGATCTCCCGGGCGACGGCTGCGGCAAGCTCCGGCGTGAGCGCGTTCCGGCGAGCCGGGCGATTGATGGTGAGCCGCCACGCCGCGCCGTCGGCGCGGCTCACCAGCTCAGGCGATGCCATGTCCGACAGTCATTCCGGCGTGCCCGAGGTCGGTGGTGCGATGGCCATCCCCATCGCGTGGTACCCGTTGTCCACGTAGACCACGCTACCGGTGATCGCGGCGGCAAGGGGGCTCAGCAGAAACGCCGCCGCGTTCCCCACGTCGGTCGCATCGATCGCCCGCGGCAGCGGCGAGTTGGCGGTGGTGTACGCAATCATCGTATGGATGAAGCCGATCGCGGTCGCGGCGCGAGAGGCCCACGGTCCCGCCGAGATGGCGTTGACGCGGACGCCCCACTTGCGCCCGGCCTCATACGCAAGCGTCCGGGTATCGGCTTCGAGCGCGGCCTTGGCACTCGACATGCCGCCACCGTAGCCCGGGATCACCCGCTCGCCCGCCATGTACGTGAGAGAAAGGAAAGCGCCGCCCGGACGCATCACTGGCGCCAGGTGACGGACCAGCGAAATGTTGCTGTAGGCGCTTACGCTCAAGGCCGAGAGGTATCCGGCTCGACTGGTTTCGAGCAGCGGATTCTTGACCTCGGGGGCGTTCGCCAGGCTGTGGACCACGCAATCGAGACCCCGATCGCCGAAATCCTGGCGAATTCGCGCCGCCATTCCCTCGACGCTGAAGTCTCCCTGCTCCTTGTATCGCTTGTTGTCGCGTACGTCAGGCGGGGCGTCCGCGAAGCGATCGAATGCGGCATCCAGCGGATAGATCCGCTCGAACTCGAGCTTCCGGCCGTCGGCGAGTCGCAGCGACTCTTCCATCTTGCCGCGCTCGAGCAGCTTGTGAAAGATCCCGAGGGCCGGCGGCCAACTGCCTACGCAGATCGACGCGCCGGCTTCGGCAAGGGCCTTCGCAATGGCAAACCCAAAGCCGCCGTCGTCCGAAACCCCGGCGACGAGCGCCCGCTTGCCGGTCAGATCGATGGCGAGCATGTCACTCCCGAACCCGGTAATACCGAGGCAAATGGCACTGGAACAAGTGGCGCTGGAATAGTAGGCGGCTTCACTCCGCCCGCAACACCTCGAGCGGAGTGCCGCTCAGCGCTTCGCGCGTAGTCCAAAGTCCTACCCCGGCGCTGAGCGCGGCGATCGCCACCACGAGCCCCGCCAGCGGAAGAATAGGGATCCAGAACCGTCCATCGAAGTACCAACGGGTGAGTCCCCAGCCCGCCGCCGTCGCAAGGAGGACGGCTGTAACCGACGCGAGTAGGCCCAGCGTGAGATACTCCGCCAGCGCGATACGGAGGACCTGATGGCGCGTGGCGCCGAGCGTCCGAAGCAGCAGTGACTCGCGCAGCCGCTGAAGTCGGGTGGTCGCGATGGCCCCGACCAGAACCAGTCCGCCTACCGCCAGACTGAAACCCGCCATGAATCGGATGGCCAGTGCCACCCGGTCAACCAACTGCTCGAGCTGCTGTTGAACCAGCGCGAGGTCCACCGTGGTTACGTTGCTGAAGCGCTCCGCGAGGGTGCGTTGAAAGGCGCCGCGGACGGCAGGGTCGTCGATTCGGGTAAGGGCAACCAGCATCTGCGGCGCCTGCTCCAACCGGCTCGGTGCAAAAACGACAAAAAAGTTGGGCTCGAAACGGGCCCAGTTCACCTCGCGCAGGCTGGTCACCCGCGACGGAACCGTCACGCCCTGAACGTCCCACACGATCTCATCGCCGATACCTACCCGCAGCTCCTTGGCAAGGTCCTCCTCGACCGATATGGCGACAGGGTCTGCGTTCTCGGAAGAGTGTCCGGCAGCCCACCAGCGTCCCGCTACCAGCCGCTCCGACGCGACCAGCGTGTCGCGATAAGTGCTTCGGTACTCGCGCCGCAACGCCCACGCGTTAGCCGGCTCGCCGCTGCCGCCGCGAACAGTGTCTGCCAACAGCCCCTGCACGGAACGACCTTTGACCGAAACAATGCGCATCGGTACCAAGGGGACAGGGCCGTACTCCGGCAGTTTGCGCGAGCGTAACTCCGCAGCCACGGCCGGCGCCTGATCGGTCTGGATATCGAGCAGCAGCAGGTTGGGCCGGCGGGGCCCACCGGTGAGCTCGAGGCCGCGCCGGAGATTGTGCTGAACCAGGAAGAGGGTGCTGAGCAGAAACGCGCCAAAGCCAAGTGCCAACACCACGGCCACCGTCTGATTCGCCGGGCGGAACAGATTCGCGAGGCCCTGCCGCCACACGTAGGGCCAGGTTGTTGGGAACCACCGTCGCAGCCCGCGCACCAGCAGTGCGGCCGCGAGCCAGAGCGCGCCCAGGGCGAGCGCGATACTGCCCGCGAATGCGGCACCGGTCCGCATGTTGCCGACTTCCAGCGACGCCAAGCCGATCACGCTCCCGGCCAATGCTGCGATCGCCGGCCAGCGCCAGCGATCGGGGGGAGTCGGGGTCGCCTCGTAAGGCCGTCGGATCGCTGCGAGTGGGGAAATGAGTCTCACAGCCAGGAGCGGGAGCAGCGCAAAGATGAGGGCGGTCCAGGTGCCCAGGCCTACCGCCAGCGCAATCGCCCCCGGCACTATTGCGGCGTGCACATCCACCGGCAGCAGGCCGCGCAAGAGCGTCGGCAACACCAGCTGGACCAGTAGACCGCATGCCGCTCCGAGCAGACTGCCTGCCAGCCCCAGTATCGCCGCTTGCGTGAGATAGATGGCGAAGACCTGGCGAGCGGTCGCGCCGAGACAGCGCAGCACGGCGATCGTCTCGAGCTTTCGCCGCACGAACACCAGCACCGCGCTGCCGACACCAACGCCGCCCAAAAGGAGGGCAATCAGGGCGACAAGGCCGAGGTACCGGGACATCCTGGTGAGGACGTTGGTCAGGTTCTCGCGATCATCCGCGACCGTCCGAACCCGCACATGCTGTGCATTGAGCCCGGGCCGAAGCTTCTGCGCCAGCGTCTGAGCCGACACGCCGTCACGCAGCTGGACGAAGGTCTGGTGCTCCGCTTGCGATCCAAACCGAAGAAGCTCGGTCTCGTCCAAGAACCGCGCCGGGATGAAGATGCGGGGTCCGAACGCTGTTCTGATGCCCACATCGCCGGGGAGGTTCTGGAGCGTCCCGGTGATCAGGAAGCGAGCCTCGCCGAGCGTGAGAGAGTCGCCGACCTGCGCGCCGAGCGCGGGAAGCAGGGCAGGGTCCACCACGACGTGGCGGCCTTGCTGCAGCGCCGCCCATGCGCTGGTGGGGGCCGTCTTGATCGCCCCATAAAAGGGAAATGGACCCTCGACCGCCGACGCCTGCACCAACCGGCTGCCGCTGGTGCGAGCAACGTAGGCCATGGCGGGAAAGTTCGTGAGTCGCGCCATGCCGCTCGCGGGCAGAGAATCGATTACGGCTTGAGCCGCTGGGGAGAACGGGCGTCGGCTGGAAAACCCGAGGTCGGCGCCCAGCAACGCCCGAGCCTGGAGCCGAACTGATTCCTGCACGTTGGCGGTAAATGAATTGATCGCGACGAGCGCGGCCACCCCGATCGCCACGGCCCCGAGCAGCAATGCCAGGTGCCCCGCTTCGGCCCGGGTTTCTCGCCAGGCCATTCGAAAGACAAAGCCGGACGTGGTCATCAGGTCGTGAGGCCGACCATCCGGCCGTCCGCCAGGCGAATGGTGCGGCGAGCGCGGGAGGCCAGGTCCGCGTCGTGGGTCACCAACACCAACGTCGTGCCCAGATCCCGGTTCAGCTCTACCATCAGGTCGATAATGGCACCGCCCGTGGCGGCGTCGAGATTCCCGGTCGGCTCGTCGGCGAACAGGATGCGGGGCCGGTTGCTGAACGCGCGGGCCAGCGCGACCCGCTGCTGCTCGCCGCCGGACAGCTGGGCCGGATAATGATGACCCCGATCGGAGAGGCCGACCCGGGCGAGCAGCTCGTCCGCCACTCGGCCGTTCCCGTCGCCGCGCAGCTCGACCGGAACCTGGATGTTCTCTCGCGCCGTGAGGGTCGGAATGAGCTGAAACGACTGAAAGACAAAGCCGACCTTTTCGCTCCGGAGACGAGCCAGCGCGTCTTCATCGAGTAGGGTCAGCTCCTGGCCATCGAGCTCGACAGTGCCGGTGGTCGGGCGGTCGAGCCCTGCCAGAAGGCCGAGCAACGTGGTCTTGCCGCTGCCGGAGGGGCCCACGATCGCGACGAAACCGCCCGGCTCCACTTCGAAGCTGATATCCTTCAACACCGTGAGCTCGCGCCCGCCCGAGAGATAGGTGCGGCCGAGCGATTCACATTTGAGCATAGGTCGAATGATATCTCGGTACGTCGCCTTCGTTCTTCTGCTCGCCGCGGCAGCTTGCGGCCGCACGCGGGACGAGCCCGCGATCTCGAGTGACGGCGACGCGTCGGACACCGCTGCGGCGCCTGCCCCGACCGGAGCCACACCGACTGTTGTATTTGTCGGTACCAGCCTCACGGCGGGATTGGGCCTCGATCCGGCGCAGGCCTACCCCGCGTTGCTTCAGGCCAAGATAGACTCGACGGGGCTTCGGTATCGCGTCGTCAACGCCGGCGTGAGTGGCGAAACGTCCGCCGGCGCCCTCCGGCGCATCGACTGGGTCCTGCGCGATCACCCGGCCGTGCTGGTGATCGAGACGGGGGCTAATGACGGGTTGCGCGCGCTGAGCCCGGACTCGCTCGAGGCCAACCTTCAGGCGATGATCGATCGCGCGAAACGCTCCACGCCGTCCCCTACCATCCTGCTGATCGGGATGGAGGCGCTCCCCAATTTCGGCCCCGCCTACGGGCGACAGTTTCGGCGGATCTATCCCGATATCGCTCGGAAAAACGATTTGCCGCTGGTGCCGTTCCTGCTCGCAGGTGTGGCTGGCGTAGACTCGCTCAACCAGGCTGACGGGATGCATCCCACGGCGGCGGGACAGCGGATTGTGGCGGGGACCGTGTGGAAGACCCTGAAGCCTATTTTGGAAAAGCGTGTTCAGGCTTCTCCTAGAACTTCCCCCAGTTCTGCCACCGCCGTCTCCACCTCCTCCTCTGTGTTGTAATAGTGAGGTGAGAAGCGGAGCGCGGCCGCTGCGTGCTTCTCGTCCATGTCGATGACGGCGCTGGCCCGAGTCGTCGTGCTCACGTTCACCCGGCGCCGGCGAAGCTCGAGCTTGATCGCCTCCGGATCGGGATGCGACAAAGCGGCCGTGACGATGGCGCACAGCTCCGGCCCACGATCGAGCACCCGCACTCCGGGAAGCCGCGCGAGCAACCGCCGCGCGAGGTCGGCAAGCTGCCGAGCCCGGTCACTCGCGATTGCCACGCCGACGCTGAGAGCGTACCGGGCGGCAGCCCCCATGCCGAGCACCAGCGCGCAGGGAGACTCCCAGGTCTCGAATCGCCGAGCCCCGGCTGCGACCTCGAAGGTGTCCGGGTTGGTCCAGGTGGCCCCGTGCATGTCGACCAGCAGCGGATAGGCCCCCTGCTGCAGCACCCGGTCCGATGCAAACAGGAACCCGATGCCGCGCGG
>Ga0075423_10007186_pt1 | contig 10498 bp, 9 predicted proteins | sample SoiMethybrSBSTD2_FD_80114 | JGI IMG/M metagenome (GOLD analysis project Ga0075423, IMG submission 80114) | Bulk soil microbial communities from a Populus tree surrounding site in Tennessee, USA - Soil MetaG P. TD hybrid SBSTD2 | ecosystem: Environmental > Terrestrial > Soil > Tree plantation...
CCCGAAGGAGAAGACGCGGCCGGTGTTGTACGCGGCGGCGCAGTAGTACTGCGGCACCGGCATCTGGGCCATCACGGACCAGACATTGTTTACCGGGTCGTACCGCGTGCACTGCTGGTAGTAGTACGGATAAGACGTGGACGCGCCGTACTGATATCCGCCCATGCAGTACAGGTAGGTGTCGTCGGCCGCGCCGGCCCCGTAGTTGAACTGGTAGCCGCCGGTCTCATTCGCCCACGAACCCGTCGGAGCGACCTGGGCCGAGGCCAACCCGCTTCCGGCGACAAGCGCCAAGACCGCCACCAAGACTTGAAATTTCGATGCCACAACCACCTCCATCGATTTCGCTGACTGGGGATCGGCGGGAGCCGGCCCCGGTTAGCCCACCATCTGCGACTACCACACCGCCCGGAAGCGTTCCGTTACATCGAATCTGAAAATACCCGCACTCCAGGGCCTCCCCGAAATCGTCCGAAATCGAAATTTCCGCGTCACGCTTCGGACCCCTGGGCATCTCCATTGCCGGCGTACCTGAAAGGAGGCCGTATGAAGATCGTGGGATGCGCGGCACTGGGGCTGGTCCTGTGCGCGAGCCTCGGTTATCCGCAGGACCCCCCCGGGGAGAAGCCGGGGACCCGGGCCGACTCCAAGAAGTGCGACCTGGCCAAGGTGGAGAACCGCGCCTACTGTGACCGGTGCGACGCCTTCCCGTCCGAGGCGGAGATCGACAAGGGGACCTGCAAGAAGTGCAAGGAGAAGGTCCAGCAGGTCGCCGCCTGCGTGAAGACGGCGTTCCGATGCCACAAGCACGGCGAAAGCGAGGTCCTCCATTCGCGCCGCTGCTGCCGGCCGGAGGTCAAGGACTGCTGCGCCGAAGTGACCCTCCTCTCGAGGGTGACGTACAAGTGCGACGCGTGCGGCCAGTCCAGCCCGACGGAGAAAGGCGTGCGCCACCTCAAGGACCCGTGCGACGGCAAGGTCGCCCGGACCTGCGAGAAATCGGGAACCTTCCCCCACGGAGGGGAGGAGACCGTGAAGGCGGACGAGCCGGCTCCCCCCAAATAACCCCCTCGCCAGCCATCCCCTGACGAAGCGCGGCCCCGGCCCCCCAGGCCGGGACCGCGCCTTTTTTTTCGGAACCCCATAACTTTCCGGGTCGGGGATAATCAGTACAGTGGATGCAAAGAGGACTCGAATGAACGACGCCGACCACTCGACGCGGCTGGCCGACCTCCTGGCGCGGAAGGCGGATGAGACCACCCTCCGGCTGACCGGGGAGGCGTCCACCACCGACTCCGAGCTGATGGAAATGGCCCGGAATGGCGACCGGGACGCGTACGGGAAGCTCTTCGAAAACCGGGCCGCCGGCATCTGGCAGATGGCTTATCTCATCCTGCACGACGCCGAGGCGGCCGAGGATGCGGTCCAGGAAACCTTCACCGCCGGCCTGGAACACCTCGCCGATTTCCGCGGGGAGTCCGAGCCCCGCGCGTGGTTCTGCGCCATCGCCCTGAACGCGTGCCGGCAGCGGATCCGCCGCCGGCAGATCCGGGAGACGCTCGCCGAAACCTCGGCGCTGGAGGCCGCCAAGCCGCACGGACCCCCGAAGCGGGGCGTCCTCACCAGCCTCCTGCGCCACGAGACGAGCCGGAGACTCGCGATCGCCCTCGGCTTCCTCACCGAACCCCAGCGCGAAGTGTTCGTCCTGCACTACGTCGAAGGCCTGGCCTTCGAGGAGATCGCGCGGATCACCACCCGCAAGCCGGGCGCGTTGAGGGCGCTGGCGCACCGGGCCCGGACCGTCCTCCGCGAGAAATTGCGCGAGGAAGAGACCTCCATGCCGCGGGCGTGAGACCGACTAGGGGGGCTGGCTTCCAGTTACCAGATCCCAGATCCCAGCTCCCGAAGTGGCGAGTTTCGAGCCAGGCGGAGTGGATGCATTCGAAATCTCGGGCCGGGGCCTGGGATCTCGAATCTGGTAGCGAAACCAATGCCGGCTACGGCAGATCCTTGACCAGGCGGAATCCGAACGAGCGATCGCGCTGATCGGGCGCTTTGCCGATGCGTCGCGCGGCCCGGGCGGCGGACTTGGAATCGTCTCCCGCCGCGACCCCGCCCCGCAACACGCGGTACCCCTTGCCGAAGTCGGCGTGACGCGACGAGGATCCCGGGTAAGGCTCGAAAACGTTCGCGGTCCATTCCAGCGGCCCGCTGCCCATGCCGGAGCAGCCCGAGGCGGAGATGTCCTTCGCCTGCCGATCGAACGCGTCGCCCCAGGAGTAGACGCGGCTCCGGTCCGCCTCGGAATCGAAGGCCGCCGCTTTCTCCCACTCCCCTTCCGTCGGAAGCCGCCCGCCCGCCCACTTGGCGTACGCCGCCGCGTCGTGCCAGTCGATGCCCGTCACGGGTTCGTTCTGCGGCAGGTCGGGCGACCACCCTTGGGGCGCGTGGTCCTTGTCCGCGGGCTCGTCGGCCGGACAGGTCTCGTGTCCCTTGGCGCGGACCGCCTCGAGGAATTTCGCGTACTCCGCGCGGGTCACTTCGCGCGCGCCGATGTAGAACGCCACCGTCTCGGCGGTGTGGCGGGGCCGCTCTTCCTCCGGACCCGCCTCCGAACCCATGAGGAACGGCCCGGTCGTGACGAAGATGAATCCCGGCGGCGTATTGGCGGCCGCTTCCATCTCGCGGACAAGAGAGGTTACGCCGGCGGAGACCTCCCCCGTCTTGAGGAACTCTTCCCGGGCGCGGCGGATCGCGCCCAGGGCCTCGCTCCACGACCGGGATTTGCGAAGGCGCACCGCCTCCTCGAGCAGTTTCCCGCCCTCGCGGCGGGCGACGTCCACCTTGTCGTGGCGCGCCTTGGACTGGCCCGCCTGGGCGCGATTGAGCGCCTGCTCCAGGTACGGCCGGAGGGCGCCGGGCGCGGCGAGCCGTTTCCGGTAGATCTCGATCGCGCGATCCCACGCCTCGGCCGCTTCCGCCTCGGTCGCCGCCTGGAGGTCGCGGCAGAATTCCAGTCCCACGGATGCTTCCGGATGGCGCGCCTTGTCGGCGAATTCGAGCATGACCTCGTACGCCTGCACCGCCTCTTTCCAGTTGCGCTCTTCGATCTTCTGCGCGGCCTTGGACTCCCACTCCTTGAAGCGGGCTTCCCGGTAGCGCTCCCGCGCCCGCTTGTACTCCGGCGACTCGAGGCCGAAGTGGAGCTCGGCGAGTTTCATCGCCTCCGGGTAGTCGCCCAATCCGATGGCCTGTTCGACCGCCTGCGCGTGCCGCTCGCGATCCGACATCGGGGCCATGAAGAGCCGCCACGCCACCGCGCCGGCCGCGACGCCGGCCACGAGGAGCACGAGGGCGAGGATCGCCAGCCTCCGGGGCCGCCGCCGGCCGGAAGCTCCAGCGCCCGCCTGGAGTTCCTCCCTGGTCTTCGCGATCCCGTCGAGCAGCTCCTCGGGATTCTGGTAGCGCGCTCCGGGCTGCTTGGCGAGGCACTTGAGGATCAGCCTCTCGAGCGGCTCCGGCACCGTGGGATCGACCGCGCGCGGCTTCGGAGGTTCGTCGTGCACGTGGCGGAACATGAGCGACGTGATCCCCTCGTCCTCGAAGGGCGTCCGGTTGGTCGCCAGCTCGAAGAGGACCACGCCGAGCGAGTAGATGTCGGAGCGTACGTCGGTGGCGAGGCCCAGGCCCTGCTCGGGCGAGAGGTACCGGGCCGTCCCGGCGACGGCGGCCGACTGGGCGGCGTCGTTGCGGAGGCTCTTCGCGAGCCCGAAGTCGGCCACCTTCACGGTACCGTCGGGCGAAATCAGGATGTTGGAGGGCTTGATGTCGCGGTGGATGATCCGGAACCGCCAGGCCGCGCGCAGCGCTCTCGCGACCCCTTCGGCGATGCGCAGGACCTCCTCCGGCGTGAACCGGTCTCCCCGGCGCAGCCGCGCGCCGAGGTCGTCGCCGGGGACGAACTCCATCGCGTAGAACTGGCGGCCGTTCCATTCACCCGCGCCGAAGACCTGGACCACGTTGCCGTCGATGACCTGCGCGAGGAGCTCGGCTTCGCGGCGGAACCTCTGGACGAACTCGGGGAGGTCGATCGAGTCGGGGCGGAGGAGCTTGATGGCGACGTCGCGCCCGAGCGATATCTGGCGGCCCCGGCAAACGGTGCCCATCCCGCCCTGTCCCAGGATCTTGTCCTGGAAGATCTCGTAGTCGGAGATTCTCGATGCAGAATCAGTCATGCGGAACCGCGGCCACTATACCGCAATCCTCCTCGCCTAAGAGAAGTCCTGCGTCCTGTGTCCTGAGTCCAAGGCCCGTCCTGCGTCCGCGGTCCACGGTCTGTCCTGGATCCTGGGGCCAAGGTCCGTCCTGCGTCCGCGGTCCGACGTCGGTCCGATGGCCAAAGCGGACTAGATGATCCGGCACGCGGTCCACCCCGCGGGGGATGATTCCACGTAACGCCCGATCCGCCTGGCGCATCAAGAGGGCATGAGGAAACGCTGCGCCCTTGCGGCGACGCTGGTCATCGCGCTCTTCGCGACGGGATGTTCGTACCTGGGCTCGGCGAAGAGTTTCGAGGCGGCCGATCTCCGGCGCGAGCCGGGCTGGATCGCCGTCCGCGGTGTCACCGAAATCCGGCAGGAGTCCACGGAGGATTGCGGCGCCGCCGCCCTCGCGATGGTCTTTTCCTGGTGGGGAGTGCGCGAGAACGGCCGGGACGTGCTGGCCGCGTGCCCGCCCGTCGAGGGAGGCATCCGCGCCGCCGATCTCCGGGAGCACGCGAAGGCCAAGGGCCTGTCGGCCTATCTCTTCCACGGACAGACGGAAGATTTCGAACGCGAGCTGAAGCGGGGCCGGCCCCTCATCGTCGGAATGGTGAAGCCGCACGTGTCAGGCGGCCGGACCCACTACGAAGTCGTCGTGGCCTGGCACCCCGACAAGCAAATCGTCGTCACCCTCGATCCCGCGGCCGGGTGGAGGCAGAACGCGCTGGAGGGGTTCCTGCGGGAGTGGGAACCGGCCGGGCGCCTGACCCTGCTCGTCTTCCGGGGATCGGAGGACGACGGATCGAAGTCCGCGCGACGTTGATCACGAAGGGAGGTCGACCATGCGTTGGATGAAGGTGTCGCTGGTCCTGCTCTCGGTTGCGCTGCTCACGGCGACAACGCCGATGCCGGTGGGCGGGGCGGAGATGACGGTCTCGACGGTCAGCCTTGACAACTACGCGGCGCGCGAAGCGCAGGCGCCGGAGCTGGCGCAATTCACCGGCGGGTTCCACGGGGTGATCATTACCCTGGCGCTCCTCGTGATCGTGGTCTGGCTGGTGCTCGAGCTCTCGGACACGCACATTGAGGTCTACCACCATCCGACCCATCCGCCGCCGGAACCGAGGCCGTAAGGACGGCCGGCGAAGTCTCACGCCGCGCGGCCGGCGTCCGAACCGGGCGCCGGCCGCTGGAGAGGGAGCGTCATCCCACCTCGGAAGCAACGGCTCGAAGGCGGCGCCGAAGCGGGCCTCCCCGTTCCACCGCCACGGATTCCGGATCGACGTCCTGGCTCCGCTCGTGCTCGCGACGGCGGCGCTGACGCTGGGGTTGATCCTGCCGGTCATCCACTTCTCGTGGGCGCTGAAGACCGACACGACCTTCTCGGTGCTCACGGGAATCTACGACCTCCTGCAGGGCGGCCACCTCTTCATCGGACTGATCATCCTGGTCTTCTCCGTGATTTTTCCCGTGACCAAGATCCTGTCGCTGTACGCCCTCTGGTTCGTCCCCCTGAAGGCGGGATCGGGCGAGTCGGCGCTGAAGTGGCTGGAATTCCTCGGCAAGTGGTCGATGCTCGACGTGTTCGTGGTGGGGATTCTCGTCGGGACGCTCGATCTCGGGATTCTCTCGGAAGCGACGCCACGGATCGGCGCGTATGTCTTCACGCTGGCGATCCTGCTCTCAATGACGGCGACGCGGCGCCAGTCTCACTGGGCGCGACGCGGGGAGTCCCCCGCTCCCGTCCCGGGCCGGCCTTCATTCCTGGTCCCGGTGCTCGCCCTCGCGGCGCTCGGCCTGCTCGGCGCGGGGCTGGATCTCCCGCTCCTGAAGATCGACAAGTGGATTTTCTGGAGGAATGAATACTCCGTCCTGAAGGGAACGTCGGCGCTTTTCCAGCAGGGTCATGCCCCGCTGGCCGTGATCGTGGCGGGATTCGTGATCGTGGCGCCGATGCTCCAGGCCGCGGGGGCGATCGGCCTGTGGGCGGTCGGGGGCAGTCCCCGCGTGCGCGGCTGGATCATGGCCGTCCTCCGCCCCGTCGGACGATGGGCGATGGCCGATGTCTTCGCGCTCGGTCTCGCGGTGGTGCTGACGAAAATCAACGGCGTCGTGAACGTCGAGACCCAGCCGGCGCTCTGGCTGCTCGTCGCGGGCGCGGCGCTCGTCTCCGCGGTCTCGTGGATCCTGACCGCTCCGCCCGCGACGCGGGCGTAGCGCTACCGCCGCTTCTTGGCGCGCGGGGCGGGCTTCTTCGCCGCCGTCCGCTTGGAGGCCTGGGGCTTTTTCGCCGCGGCGGCGGCCCTGTTGGCCTGCCAGAGGCCGAAGCTGTTGCCGTCGGGGTCGGCGACGATCCGGAACGATCCCATGCCGGGGACTTCCATCCGGTCGGTGCAGACGCGACCGCCGAGCTCCGGAACTTTCTTCGCGGCGGCCTCGAGGTCGGCGACGGTGATGTAGTTCGTGATCTGGCGCGGCGTGCCGGGGGGCGGATCGAAGAGGCCCCCGCCGATCTCGCCTTCGCCCGCGTTGTAGATCGTGTACTTCATCTCGGGCACGTGGGTGAACGACCACCCGAAGAGCCCGGCGTAGAACTTCTTGGAGTTCTCGGGAGCCGCGGTCGGAATTTCGATGTGGCACCACGCCCCGTGCTTCATCCCTGCCATGGTCGGTCTCCTGGAATTACGAGTCCCGCCCCGGGGGCCGTGGAGCTTCCACGCCCGTCCCGCGAGGCAGGATATATACGCCCTGACCCGCCGGAAAAAGTCAAAAGAATCGGACCGCTGAACGCGATCCTAATTCGCAGCGTCGACCGCTTCCGGCTAAGTCGGTCGGGCGGGCCTCGCTTCCGATTCCAGAACTTCGCGGACTTTCAGAAGCAGGCGTTCTCCCGTGAAGGGCTTCTGGAGGAAGGGAATGTCCGGCGCCAGCTCTCGATGATGAATGGAGGCGTCCGTGTAACCGGACATGAACAGCACTTTTGTATTCGGACGCCGTTCCGACAACAGGCGCGCGAAATCCTGGCCCCTCAAATTCGGCATGATGACGTCCGTGATCGCGAGGTCGATCGCACCTGAATGGCGGTCCGCCGCCTCGAGGCCCTCGACGCCGTTGTTCGCCACGATCAGCGCGTAGCCGTTCTTTCGCAGGACGGAGCCGGCCAGAGCCCGCACGGATTCGTCATCTTCGACCAGGAGGATGGTCTCGCTGCCCCGCATAGTCCGAGGGGCCGGGGGCGCCACTTTCGGTTGCACTTGACCCTCGACGCGCGGCAGGTAGATCTTGAAAGAGGTGCCTTTGCCCCTCTCGCTGTAAACCGAAATCTGGCCCCCGGATTGTTTGACGATTCCATAAATGGTCGCCAGGCCCAGGCCCGTGCCCTTTCCGACGTCCTTCGTCGTGAAAAACGGCTCGAACAGGTGGGCCTTGACCTCTTCAGAAATGCCGGTGCCGGTGTCGGTGACCGCCAGCATCACGAAGGGGCCCGGGGTGGCCCAGGGATGGCCCTTGAGGTAGGTCTCGTCGAGCTCGGTGTCCGCCGTTTCGATGATCAGCTCGCCTCCCTCGGGCATGGCGTCGCGCGCGTTGACGGCCAGGTTCATGACGACCTGCTCGATCTGCCCGGGATCGGCGTGGACCCGGCCGATTTGCGGGTCCAGCCGGGTGACCAGATCGATATCCTCGCCGATGAGGCGTTTGAGCATCTTCGCAATGTCCGCCACGCTGTCGTTGATGTCGAGCATGCGCGGCTGGAGCACCTGGCGCCGACCGAATGCCAGGAGCTGGCGCGTGAGGGCCGCGGCCCGTTGACCCGCCTTGACGACCTCCTTCAGGTCTCCGGCCAGGGGATCCCCCTCAGGAAGTCCGGCCAGGCCCATTTCGGAGAAGCCCAGGATCGCCGTCAGGAGGTTGTTGAAATCGTGCGCCACGCCACCCGCGAGCTGGCCGATCGCCTCCATCTTCTGGGCCTGGCGGAGCTGGTTCTCGGACTTGCGGAGCGCCTCCTCGGCCCGCTTGCGGGGCGTGATGACCTCGCTGAATATGACGATGCCCCCGATGCGTTCGCGATTATCCCGCCAGGGGTGAATTTCCCACCGGACCCATTCGACGGAGCCGTCCGGCCGCGTGAACGAATCGTCCTCCGATTTCTCGACGGCGCCTTCGAGGCAGCGCCGATGGATCTCTTTCCAGCGCTCGGGCAGCCCGGGGAACACGTCGTAGTGGCTGACGCCGATGATGTCCCGGCCGCCCAGGCTGTAGTCCGAGATCCAGCGAGGACTCACCATGAGGTACCGCATGTGCCGGTCGAACATGGCGATGGCCGCCGGGGAGTTCGTCACCATGAGTCGCAGGCGTTCTTCATTTCCTCGGACAGCCTCCAGGGCTCGCTCCCGCTCTGCTTCGACTTTGAAGAGGGCGCGCGCGCATGCCACGATCAGGAGGATGAAAATGATGATGTTGGAGAGGGCGTAGGCCGAAAGTCCGATTTCCGTCCCGTAGAATCCCTTCCGTTGACCCCATAGGCGCAGCCAACCCAGGGCCAGGGGCACGAGGACGGCGGCGGGAAGGAGTTTTCGAACCATGACGCCCGCCGAGCTGTCGCTGATGACGATCCGCATGAATCCTCGTTCGGGGCGGGCGCACAGGATTCCGCCGGAGAGGATCGCAAAGGTGGCCGCCGTATGGAGGGCCACGGAACCATAGCCGGGCAGAGTGTAGAGCGCGGAGACGTTGAACAGATATCCGGCGAGGGCAATGCCCGAGATGAGCGCCACTCCTGAAACCAGCCCGACCATCGACCCCCTGTACTTGGGCCGATCCAGAAGGAACAGTCCTGTTCCCAGCATCAGGAAACTCGCCGCCGTCGTCGGCGCCATCCTCCCGGGAGGAGCCACGGAATCCGGGCTACCTGGATCCGAGAAGAGCGCCTGGTCGATTCCAAGGTGCCATGAGAAGAGATACTCGAGAATCGTGAGGAATCCGATCCCGGCGCCGATGGCGGCCAACGAATGACCCGGGAGTCGACGCCGCGCCTCCCCGGCTTCATTGCCGAGCAGCCAGAATGCGGCTCCCAAGAGCAGGAAGCAGAGCGCGGTGTTGGCCTTCATCGTCGCGAGCCCCGGCAGCACTCCCTTGAGGGCTCGGACATCGAAGGCCCAACCCAGCAGGACCGCCAGCCCCACCAAGAAGGCGAGCGCCGCGCATGTTCGGGCGATCCGCGTCAGGAAGACGGCGCGGATTCCCGCCGATTCTCGTACATGCCCGGACCGGACGATGCTGTCGAAGAGGCTGACACGGGCCCCCGGACCTTGACCCGGATCAGGAGAGATCACGGCGAATCCCTCCGTGCGCAGGTGTGACGCACTGGGGAGGGAATCGATCGTGATTTCGCGTGCAGGATCCCCGGTCCCGGCTGGAATCGAAATCAGCCGGCATTGGAAATGAATGCCACCATAGGAAGCCTCGCGGAACGGCTCTAGGGGCCAAGACCGCTGAAGATATCCTCCCGATTAAGTGAGAATTAGCAAGGAATGTTCATTACAACTCTTACCAGCCCGCCCCTCAATCTCCTCCCAAAGCGACGAAATTTCCAGGGAACAAGGAATTTGTGTACGAATCCGCCTCGCCCGCGCGGGCTTTACAAGGCTCGTCTCCCTCCCTACCTTGGCTTCCGTGAGAATCCTCGCGCTGGCCGCCCTTATCCTGCTCCCGCAGGACACCGCCGGACCCGGCGACACGAGACGCATCGACTTCTTCTACGCCGGACATTTCAAGGAAGCCCTGAAGAAGGCTTCGGACGAGAACCGGATGCTCCTCGTCAAGGGCGTCAGCGTCATCCTCGACGAGGACGCCGCCGGCGACATCAAGCGCGGCACCTGCTGACCCGCCGGCGATCTCCTGCGAGGGAGTTCCTTCGCCGAAAGACGGATCATCGACCTCGTCAACGCCCGCTTCGTCGCCTTCTATTTCTGCTTCCGCGAAGGCCGGGTCGGGTACGACGCCGACGCCGCCGCGATCTACAACGAGACGCTCAAGGAGGACGCCGACTTCAAGAACGGCCTTCCTCCCGCGGTCGTCTACTCCCCCGGCGGCAGGACGGCGCTGAAGCTCCTTCCCCGCGAGATGCAGTTCGACAAAGACAAGTTCCACGACGCCCTGCGCGCCGCGCTCCGCGAGAATCCCGCGTACGATCGCCCCTCGGCCGAGGAAAAGAAACTGCTCGCGGCGGCCGAGGC
>Ga0075423_10007188_pt1 | contig 10495 bp, 7 predicted proteins | sample SoiMethybrSBSTD2_FD_80114 | JGI IMG/M metagenome (GOLD analysis project Ga0075423, IMG submission 80114) | Bulk soil microbial communities from a Populus tree surrounding site in Tennessee, USA - Soil MetaG P. TD hybrid SBSTD2 | ecosystem: Environmental > Terrestrial > Soil > Tree plantation...
CTACTTCTTTCGACATCAAGCTCTTCACTGTAGTACTTCCACTCTCGATAAAAACGGGTTGCACGTCCAAGCCGTATTTACGGAAAAAACCGGCGTCATGCGCGATCCATACCGGAGCCATGTGGCCAGAAACAGAGCTGTAAGCAATCGTGATCTTTTCCGGTGGTGAATCTGTCTCTCTGTCGGCCGCGCTGGCGATAGTAATGAAAAACACCAACCCAAACACCATACTTAACAACGTAACGAGTTGCTGGTCTTTTTCGATGCGCATTACTCCCTCCACTACTGTAACTGGCGTTGCAGACGTGCCATAGCGGGTCTTAGGCTTGCGCGCATCCGCTTCAGAGAGCGGGCGAGGTCCCCGATCTCATCGCGAGACGTGGGTATTCCCCTGATGCTTTCAGATCGCCTTCAATGATTTCTTCCGCAACTTTTCTCAGCCGAATGAGCGGCCCAGCAATCCAGTGACCTAAAACAAAGGCCAGTGCCACACCGACAAGGGGTATGATCCCAATGATTGCGATGCATCTGATGATGTAAAGCTATGCGACGAAAAAGCTTGGGACAACTTCTGGCAGCTTTAGTAAAGGGGGTGCCGGGTTGTCAAGACGCGAAAATAGGGAATTTTATGGAGCTATAGCGCAAACTGGAACCCGAATTGATCGGCCGACAAACGAGCAGCGTGGTATCGAACAGCCCATTCTGAAGTTGAATTCGTCTTGGCGGGATTGAGTACCCGCCGGATTCTATCGACGAGGGGCGGTGTGAATCCGACCGTGACGCTCCAAAGTCTCAAGCGCTACAAAAATAGGTGCGGAATTCAGTTTTCATTCCGTGGATCGTCGCCCGTGCCTTTATAATCGATGATGGCACGGGCGCGATTTCGCTACCTTCTGAACTGACGCGACCAAGTCGCTCTAACTAATTTGTCGATGCCGGAGTGATGGTGCCGAATAAGCCGTCAGTTTCATCGTTAGGACCGGCTGTGAAATAGAGCGTGTCGGAGCTTGAATTTCTGCCCCCGCCCAACGTTAGCGTCCACAGGCCCTCGATAACGATCGGCTTGCCCTTCTCATCCCTCAGGATACCAAGAAAATTTCCGCTAGAGTCGAAGACATTAATTTTTCCATCACCGAAATTGCCGACAAGGATGTCCCCGCTGAACCGGCCAAACGCGAATGATGCCCGCGTCACTCCCCACGGTGAGTTCAACGGTCCCCGTGAAGCGAAGCGCCGCAACAAATGCCCGTCAGTGTCGAAAACGTCGACAAAGCCATTGCCCCTGCCTGCCACGTCGTCGTGCTTGTCGGCGTTTTGTAGTGCGTAGGTAACAAAGAGATCGCCGTTAATGTTCTGGATGCCGAACGGCGCAAATCCAGCTGGAATATTTGGATCCGTAAAGTCGCCGTCAACCTCTGTAGATGTCGCCGGCCTGAACCCGGCGGAGCCATTGGGGCCGAATACGTCAATCGTTCCGGCCTCAAAGTTCGTCGCAAAGAGAAAGACGCCGTGAGCATTGGTGCCGAAAACGAGACCTTTGTAGACTGCGCCTGCCGAGTTATCGACGGCGAGGACCGCCTGATCAGCCGGGGTCAGACCGCCCGTCCAAGCTGAAATAGTTCCATCCTCGGTGTCCCAGATGAATGTAGCCGGGCTCGTCGTGCCCGGCACGAGAAACGTCGAGGTAGGGTTCCACACGAGGCCAGTCGGCGTGGCAGGAGCGGGGTCCGGCGGGTTCTTCGGGTCGGCATGCCTGCAGGCGGTAGCGGGAATACTGCCTCCGGCTAAAGGAAGCTTAACTTGGAGAGTCGACGCGATCGCCCCCTTACCATCGTAAAGCGTTGAACACCCCGTGGCATTGTCCGCGATCCAGAAGGGACTAGCGCCAGGCGTAAAAGTCACGCCCCAAGCATTTTGCAAGACCGCATCGGTGTTCTGCGCCATGCCCGGCAGATCAGAGGTCAAATTGCTTACGACATAGCGATTTGGCCCTTTGCCCGGGTCTTGGCCATCTTCGGCATGGACAACGCTGAGATAGATCGTGATGATTATCGCTGCAGATAAAATTCGAGTGACATACTTCATGACTTTGTCCCTCCAAATTTATATCTGCGCTGTAAGTGCGGTTTTTGTGGGCGGCATTCCATCGAAGATATTCAACAGCACAGATTTTCGATAGAGTACCTCCCACAAAATTCAACTAGACAGGATTCATCGCATAACCAAGCCCGTTGTAAGTCAAGTCCCCCCAACGGGGGATTTTTTGACCACCCGAACGGTTCTCGCGAGTCGGAATGCCGTGAAAATGTTAAAGAGCGAAATGCCGAATACTCGACGGCTCGTGAGTTACGTCGATCTAAATCACGGACACGAAGGCAAGATTTACAAGCGAGCAATTTGCTGTTCGTCGGAGTGACAGGTCATGAGGCGGGCATCACATTGAACGGCAAACTAACCCACGAAGGACGATCAACTCGAAAGACGGCACGAGCGATATTCAGTGGCTCCGACAGCGGATTGAGCCGTCTGCAAACCCAATATGAAGGAAAGGCGAAATTAAAATATCTGCTTCAGCTGGATGACGAAATCGTTGAGCGGATCAAATTATTAGCGAAACCTTACCCAATGCGCCACAAGCAAAGAGAACGTTGCGCCTGAAATCCATCCGGAAGGAGGCGATCCGACCGTGGCGCTCCAAAATAGCCAGTCGCACATGTGCCAAGTCAACGTGCCTCAGCCAAGGCCTTTTCAGCTTCAGCCAGCCAGAATCGCATGTTCATGTCGCTATAAAGTACACTAGCTTTGGCCAGCTCATGCGGCGCTGCCTTAGACTGCGCTTTTAGATAGAGCTTGCCTAAACTAAAATTGCAGTGCGCTTCAAGAGGACGCATGCCCAATTCGCAGGCTAATCTCAGGGCACGCTGGTAAAAAACTTCGCTTTCGTGGCCACCGGGGTTTTCATGCGCGGCAATGTCTCCAAGAACCTTTAATGCCCCTGCTTCGTGTCCCCGTTCTTTATGAGTTTGCGCTAACTCGAGTGCCTTCTTTGCGGCATCATGTGCCTCAATAGTTCGTCCTGACAGAAGATAGCCTTCACTGAGCCACACCATGCTTAACGAAAGAAACGCCACCCTACCTACTGAGGCCGAATCACCAACTCCTTGCTGGAGATATGGTAGCGCGTCCGCAATGCGTCCACCGATCACGTACGCGGCTCCCAGCCGTGATGCGACAAAAGGAATGTAGACAGGTACTCCTTCTAATTGGCAAATTTTCATGCTCAGATCGAGCAATTGAATTGCCCGCTCGAATTCGCCGCGCAAAAGGAACAGAAACCCGAGGCTGCAATTGGAGTAGATACGACTGACAGAGTGCTCGACTTCGTTGGCAATCTGAATACCTTCCTCTCCATAACGTATGCCTCGATCAAAAGCACCCGTCGCAGCCAAGCATTGAACTAAGTGGCTCCGACAAACGACCGAGATTACGAGGGTGGTTCCAAATCGCTCATGCCGCAGCTCGGGACTGATGCCTTGCAGACCCCGCGTGAGGACGTCGATCGCGTCTCTATAGTTTCCCATCTTGTTATAAGCAGCCCCCAAATAATAATGTGCCACCGCACCAATCGACGGATCGGCGCTGATGATCGGTAGGGCCAGAGCCCGCCGTCCGTATGAGACCGCTGCGTCAGGATCGCCAACTAGGCCTGTGTAACTGCACAAAAAGTTAAGGACCCGGCCAATTCGGAGTTCATCTCCAAGTTGTTGCGCGAGATTCTCGGCCTCTCCTAAGTATTGGTAGAGCTTCTTAGACTCACCCAACAAGAATAGGACGTTGCGTAGCTGTAAACGTAAATCAATCGCCCACTCCAGTTTCGCCTTGGAATCAGCTGCGTGCTCCAAAGCCTCTAATCCTTGCTCTAAAAACGAAACTGCTTCTCTAAACGCGCAGCAGGCCAATGCCTTCGCTCCGGATTGGCTCAAATAGGGAACTGCCTTGTCCCATAGCCCACCGTGAAGAGCATGGTGCGCGAGCGTCTCGACATGATCATGCAGATTGTTCGCTTCGATCTGCTCAAGCGCGTCCAGAATCTTCGCGTGAAGGGAAGTCCTGCGTTCTTCGAGCAAAGCGCTATACGCTACTTCCGTTGTCAGAGCATGCTTGAAAGTATAGGACTCGGGGAAGAGATTTGTTTCAAAAAGAAACTCCGCGGATCGAAGATGCGCAAGGGATTGATAAAGTTGGTCGTCGGACAGCTGCGACACCATACGCAATAATTCAAAAGGAACTCGTACTCCAATTACAGCAGCCATCTGCAAAAGGTGCTTTTCCTCAATAGGCAATCGGTCTATACGATCTGCTACAACGTTTTGGACGGTACTTGGAATATGGATCTCATCAATTTTTAACGCAGGCCGGTACGCGCCTTTCTCACCAGTCAAAACTCCAGTTTCGACCAGAGATCGGACGCTTTCCTCCGCGAAAAAAGGGTTTCCTTCAGTCCGCTGAATAAGTAGGGTCTTGAGCGGTGCCAGATCTTCATTGGGTCCAAGAAGGTGTTGCAACAGTTGCTCCGCGCTTATTGGCTGCAATGGGTCCACACGGAATTGGGTGTAATAGCTTTTTTTCGGCCAACCGTGGGTATATTCCGGTCGGTAATTGACGAGAATTAGGATACGGGCCATCGGCACGCTATCCATCAAGCCATCGAGGAATGCTTGTGTTTCGTTATCAATCCAATGGAGATCCTCAAAAACGACCAATAGGGGTTGTCGTTGACTCTCCCGGATCAACACGCGATTAATTGCGTTGAGAATGTGACGGCGCCGTTGCTGGGGTTCCGTCGAGTTGAAACGCATGATCAGCCCGACCAACTCTTGTGCATCCAATAGCGAGTTCCAGTCGGCTTGTCCGTAACTATTTTGGTCATCTGATAAAACGCCAAATAACGAAAGAATCGGCGGGATAGCGTCTTTGAGGAGACTGTCAAATTCCAAAATACGCGTCACCACTCGATCCCGCACGTTTTCACTACAATCGCCATCGGCAGTTTGAAAGTACCTGCGGAGCATCTCGATGAGCGGAAAATATGGAGTTGCCTTGCCGTAAGAGACGGATGTGGCTTCAAGCACAAACCAGCCTGGCGGCAGCTGATGGCAAGTAAATTCGTGGACCAGACGCGACTTCCCAACCCCAGGCTCGCCAACCATCGCCAGTATTTGGCCACGGCCCGCACTTACCCGCTTTACAAGTTGCCTAAATATGTCAATTTCCGTGCTGCGTCCCACCAGAGGCGTTAAACCACGGGCTGCGCCTGCCTGCACTCGGGTACGCGCGCTGGTAGCGCCGATGACAGAATAAACTTCGACTGCCTGTGAAACACCCTTCACTTGCACAGGACCGAGGGGCTGGATGTGAATAAAACCTTCGACTTGCCGCAGCGTGCTGGCCGACATCAGAGCTTCACCGGGGCCTGAAATCTCCTGCATCCGGGCGGCGAGATGTGTGGTGTGGCCCAGAGCCGAGTAATCGATGTTTAAATCGTTGTCGATGGAGCGCACCACGACTTCCCCGGAATTCATGCCAACGCCGATCTGCAGACCTGTCTCTTCGGATTGCCCGAGCTTTTGGCGATAGCGGCGCATCTCGTCTTGCATGGCGAGTGCCGCGTAGCAAGCGCGTAGCGCATGGTCCTCGTGCGCCAGCGGCGCACCGAACAATGCCATGATGCCATCGCCCAAAACCTGATTGACGGTCCCCTCGTAGCGATGGACGGCATCCATCATGATGCGAAGAACGGGATCGATGAGCTTCTGCCCCTTTTCGGGATCTAAGTTTTCAATCAATTTTGTGGAGCCTTTTATATCCGCGAAAAGGACTGTGACTTGTTTTCGTTCCCCTTCAAGTTTGTGACGAGAGGCAAGTATTCTTTCGGCGAGATGCTTCGGAGTGTAAGTTTCGATGGAACCAAATTTTCCGTTGATTACCAGCGATGCCTGGGCAGCTTCGATCAGCTGCTGTCCGCATTTTCTGCAAAACCTCGCGCCGAAGCGGCTCTCCACACCGCAATTTGGGCAGGTGACTTCAAGCTGAGAGCCGCAGCTTTCGCAAAATAAGGCGTCGCCTGGATTTTCGGCATAGCAATGAAGGCAGTTCACGGCGGCGCTAACCTTAGCTCCTGCGAACTGAGAGCGTCAAGCACTGCAATTATCGCCATGGAATAGAACTCAGAGGTTTGCGTTCGGCGCGGATAAAAATCGATGAAAGCGAAGTCATCGGCGGGACGCGGAAACACCGTTACTTCCTACCGCTCACGTCGCGAATGAAACGTCGCGCTCAAGATGCAGAAGGGTTATCCGAAAGCCGTTATAAGCAAAGAGAACGTTGCGCCTGGAGTCTACCCAGGAGGGGGCGGTGTGAATCCGACCGTGGCGCTCCAGAGTTTTGCCGTTACTAATCGCTTCCGCAACTTGTTCCGAAACCGACCGACTCATGGGCTGAGCGAAGCAGTATAAGCGGCAATCGATACCATATCTTCGATGCTCAGTCTCGCAACACTCTCCTTCATCAGCGCACTCAATACACCAGCGCGGGCGCCGCTTTGGAAGTCGTATAACTGGCGAACGGTGTAAGTCGGTGAACGACCCGCCAGCGGCGGCACATCTCCCATGCCCTTCAGGCCCTGACCATGGCATGTTGCACACACAGTCGTTTTCCCCCGGCCTCCCGTGGTGACGAGTGCCTCACCTTTCTTTACGCTGCCTACAGGTACGTATGCGATGAATCCAGATCTTGAATCGCGGAGGCTGGTTCGTGCAACATCTTGCGCAACCTCGATAACACGCTCACCGATTGGTTCCACGCCTGCTCCCTCCAAGGGTACTAGCATGAAGCCCGCCACATGCGTTTTCGGCACGGTCTCGGTTTCGACGACTTTGATCCAGGGCTGGTACTTGAGACTGGCGAAGTACTCGGCGGAAATTTTTATGTCTTCGTCTGTAACGCTTTTTGCGTTGTCGACCATCATCGGCGGCGGCACCATCTTCGGTTCGGAGGTCATTCTGAGGTTATTCTTATAATCGGCGATCTGCTGGGCGATATAGCCGGCGCTAAGCCCGGCGAGGCTGGAGTTCTCGGGACGTCCCTGTCCGTTCGGATAGTGACAGTACCCGCAGGCAAATGTTTTTGGGTTTCTGCCGTGGCCGACGACTCCCGGCATCGGCGGGTGATCGTCGGGATGCCAATCCGGTGGAACATAAAGGTTGCGAATCTGAGTGAGCGTGAGCGACACGCTACTTCCCGGAACACGCTTAGGCACGCCATCATCTGGAGCTGGTGTCTGAGGAGGCTGAATCGGATACGCCCACGACGGAGGTGGTTGTTGCGATGTTATTGGTGCCGGGGTCATGTCTTTCTCAATCTCTGCACACGACAGCAGGGTAAGGCAGATAACCACCGCCGCTGTGATCCAGGCGCTGTAGTGGGGGCGGCGGCAACGAGCATCAGTCATACCCAATCGGGGTTTCATCGGTTCCTCCTCGTGCGCAACTGTTGAGTGACCAGCTTAGGCGGCAGAAATGTCGGCTTCCCCGGCCAATAAATTCAGACCGGTCGCAATATCTCGCCAGCTGCCCGAATTTGTCAATGTTCCGACAAATCCGCCAAAGCATATCGCCTAGACAGCCACGTTAGAACGACTCGACCTCGATACGTTTTCCCTCCAGACGAGTTTCGGAGGTGCCTATCTCGTTGTCCTGCAAATCACGCGTGCTGACCTTGGCAGTCCCGGTGAACTCATTGGGTCCCGGACCAGGAGTAATACGTATCCGGGTCTTCTGGCTCCCAATCCATTTTCCGCTTTGATCAAATCGAAAAGCGATATAAGTCGCGTTATATTGATTATCGCTTATCAGTTTCCACGTACCATGACCGCCACTGAGCACCGGATGTGTATCTCCGCTTCTGAAGAAAGTGCCGTCCGACGAAAATGTCAGAAGGTTCTTTCCCGCCCCAGCCGGACGACTTGCTGTGACAATCCAGGCCCCAACTAAACTTCCGCTGGGATCGGCATTAGAGCTGACAGTTGAGCAACCGCCAGCGAGCACCATGACGAATAGAGCGAAGACAAGAGACACATACTTAGGCATCGGTAATTGCCTCCGAGAACTAAATTCATGGTAATTTAGTTCAGCGGCTTTTTTGATTGCAACACGAGATATTTGGGAGTTATTGCAACGGCACTTTGGGCGCTCTGGCTATTCAGCTCAGAAGGGCTTCGCCTGGAAGATCCGCGGCCACATGCTAGCGGCGCTATTGCGTATCAAATCCTGCAACGGGAACGTCCAGCTACGATTCCACTTGAAATATCTGCTGCCGCGGGACGATGACATCGCCGACGAGATCAAATCGCTATCGAAGCACACGCCCCATAAGTGACACCCACGCCGGGAGTCCACCGAGAGGGGGCGTGTGAGTCCAACCGTGGCGCTCTAAACAACCAGTCGGGTCAGATGAAAATGAACGTTGCTATTTAGTGCCGCTCTTGATTATAGAAGCTACTTCAGCGACACGCTTACCCAGATCGCGAGCGGCTACCAATTCTTTGTCGTCGATTCCCGGTGAGTCGGGGCCTGTGGTAGCGCTAGCACCAAACGCGCCGCCACCACCTATCACAACCATCTGATTCACAAGCATCGCTTCCAGGATGGACAACATCGTGAGTTCTTTTCCGTTCGACACCGCTGCTCCGGTGGTGAAAGCACCTCCGACCTTATTGCGCATCTTGAACTCGCGGAAAACTCCAAACTTGAGAAGCCAATTATCGAAAAACGTCTTTACCTCGCCAGACATGTTACCGAAGTAAACCGGCGATCCGACAATCACTGCATCGGATGACAACAAATCATCAGTTCCAACATCGGCCACCCGCTTGAGAATGACCTTGGTTCCTGAGACTGCTTTAGCTCCGTCCGCGACTCCCTGGGCCATTTTCTCCGTGTCCCCGGAAACCGAATGGTAGGCCACCAGCACGGTTACCGTCTGGGCTTCGGCTGCGTGACCTGTATCCCAGCCGAGAAGAAAAGCTGCCACTAGCAATAAGAGACCAGGCTTTTTAAGGAACTCTCGGTCATCCATGTGCGTTCTCCTGATAGGGTTGTGGAGACCTGCTTTATTTATCACGATCCGTCAAGCATCGCTGTTCAAAGTCCGAGCAGATATAGACGCTCAAAGGTCTCAGCTAAGATTCACTCCCGAAGAAGAACCTACGGAACAAACATAGTCGCGCCAGGATATAATCAAGAAAGTCGCGGACGTGAATCCGACCGTGGCGCTCCACCGATCAATGACATCGAGTTGAGTTTAAGAAGAAATGCGGCCATCTATTTCATCACCTTATCCGCCCGTTGCAGCAGCAAGGGCGGGATCGTCAGGCCGAGGGCCTTGGCGGTCTTGATATTGATGACCAGCTCGAACTTTACCGGAGCCTGGACAGGGAGCTCGTTCGGTGTCGCGCCCTTTAGAATGCGATCGGCATAGGTCGCCGCGCGCCGAAAATTATCGTACAAATCATCTCCGTAGGACAGCAGCCCGCCCACCTCAATGAAATCACGGAACGGATAGACGGCAGGAAGGCGGTAGCGAGCAGCGAGCGATGTGATCTTTGCACGATGAGTGACCAGGAATGAATCCGTCATCAGGACAAGACCGCCATTCGGCCGGCGCGCCTGTGCTGCAACGGCGGATTCGAGCTCCGAGGTATCGCGAACAGGGGTCGGGATCGCTTCAAAAGCGAGGGACGCAGCGGCGACTTTAAAAGTCCCCAGGTAATATTCCGCATAGGGTGCCGTCACCGGGTTGAAGATGAAAGCGACCCGGGTGACGCGCGGCGCAATCTCCTTGAGATACTCCAGCCACTTGCCGGGCATGGTTGGCTCAATGTTGGTGAACCCGGTGACATTGCCCCCAGGCCGCGAGAAACTCTGAGCGAAGCCGGTGCCGATCGGATCGGAAACGACGGCGAAGATGATAGGGACAGTGTGCGTTTGTCGGAGCAAAGCCGCCGTGGTGGGTGTGTTATGCGAAAGAATGAGTTGGGGCTGCAGCGCGACAAGTTCCTTCGCGAATCGTTGCATTGCTGGCGCGTCGGACGTCTCCGCCCAGCGGATGTAGATGCGGATGTTGCGACCCTCCACCCACCCGAGCGTCTGGAGCCCCTCGCGGAACGCAGCGGCACGGGCCTGTGCTTGGCGGTCACTCTCGGCAAGTCCCATCAGCACGCCGATGCGTCGCATTTGACCCGTCTGCTGAGCTCCGGCGCCGAGCGCCGCGAACAAGCCAACCACCGCGAGCGCCGCGACGGCAAGCAACCGTGGGACCCAACCGCTAAGGACGCGCCTGGGAATGGAAGGGCCGTGGCCGCTACTCGACATCAACATGTTTTGCTGCCCAACTAATAAGCGAGCCGCCTAGCCGTCGACAATTACTGGCCTTATCA
>Ga0075423_10007189_pt1 | contig 10495 bp, 13 predicted proteins | sample SoiMethybrSBSTD2_FD_80114 | JGI IMG/M metagenome (GOLD analysis project Ga0075423, IMG submission 80114) | Bulk soil microbial communities from a Populus tree surrounding site in Tennessee, USA - Soil MetaG P. TD hybrid SBSTD2 | ecosystem: Environmental > Terrestrial > Soil > Tree plantation...
GAGCCTCCGGCCGACGCTGCTCGACAACGTCGGCCTCGTCGCGGCGCTGCGCTGGCTGGTGGACGAGACCGTGCGCCGCGCCGGCATCGCCTGCGAGGAGAACTATCCCGAGGTGATGCCGGAGATCTCCGCCGACGCCCGCATCGCGATCTACCGCGCGGTCCAGGAATGTCTCATGAACATCATGAAGCACTCCAAGGCGAAGTCGGTCCTGCTCTCCCTCACCGCCGACGACGACTTGCTGAGCATCGTCGTGCGCGACGACGGCATCGGCATCGACGAGTCGAGGCTCGACACGCCGCAGTCGCAGGGTGTCCTCGGCATGCGCCATCGCATTCAATCGCTCAACGGCGATCTCACCGTCCGCTCGCTCGGGACGAACGTCGGCACGGAGTGCCGCTTCACGCTCCCGCTGGTGCGGATCCGCAACACAGGTACCCAATGATGAACTGCAAGGAAAGCTTCGCACTCACCGCGCTTCTCCTCCTCGCCGCCTGCGGGAAGGCTCCCGCGGAACCGCCGTCGGCCAAGGCCGACCTGATTGACGCCGCGTCGTCGCTCCCACCTGCGATCATCGCCCCCGAGGAATCGACGGTGCCCGCCGGCCCGCCGAGCTACGAAGTCTCGATCGCGACCGCAGCGGCGGACCACAACAAGGCGGTCAGTCGGTGCAATTCGCAGCCTGAAGCGGTTCGCACGCAATGCCAGCAAGAGGCGAACGCCGCGTTCGTCGAAGCGCAGGAGCAATTGCAGGACTTACGCGGCAACCAGCAGTAGTCCTACAGTCTGCTTTTTTTCGATCGCTCATTCTCATCGAGCGTGCCGCGGATTCCCCGCGGCTCCGAAGACTCAAGGAGTGAGCAGATGAACTGGGATCGCATCGAAGGGAACTGGAAGCAGCTGTCGGGCAAGGTGCGCCAGCAGTGGGGCAAGCTCACGGACGACGATCTGGACGTGATCGACGGCCGCCGCGAGGAGCTCGCGGGCAGAATCCAGGAAGTCTACGGCGTATCGAAGGACGAGGCCGAGAAGCAGATCGATCGCTTCGCCGGCACCTTGGATTCGGGCGGCGATGACATCGCGGGCAGCCGCGCCCCCGGCATGGAACGCAAGAAGAACTGATTCGGTCTTAAAGGGGACGGTCACATTTAAAAGTGACCGTCCCCTTTTCCGATGAGCAACCACCAGCCCTTCAAGCTCCCGCCGCTCGGCTACGCGTTCGACGCGCTGGAACCCGCCTACTCGGCGGAGCTGCTCGAGCTGCACTACTCGGGCCATCACAAGGCCTACGTGGACGGCATCAACAAGACGCTCGATACCCTCGCGGAAGTGCGCGGCAAGAGCGACTTCGCGCGCATCAACCAGCTCGAGAAGGACCTGGCGTTCCACTACTCCGGCCACCTGCTGCACTCGATTTTCTGGCGCAACCTCGAGCCGAACGAGGGTGCGCCTCCATCGGGCCAGCTCGAGTCCCGCATCAAGTCTGCCTTCGGCAGCGTCGATGCGTTTCGGCGGCAGTTCGGCGCCACCGGCGCCGCGCTCCAGGGCTCGGGCTGGGCCGCGCTCACCTGGGACACGACCCAGGACCTGCTGCTGATCGAGCAGATCCACGACCACCAGGACCGTAACGCCATCGCAACCGTGCCGCTCCTCGTGATGGACATGTGGGAGCACGCGTACTACCTGCAGTACCGCAACAAGAAAGAGAAGTGGATCGTCGCGTTCTGGGAGCTCATCAATTGGGCCGACGTCGCACGCCGGCTCGAGAACGCCGAGTGCGTCGATCTCGCCCTCGAGCCGTCGATGCCGCGCTCGGACGCCGCCTGACGGCATTCCGTCTCAATTCCGGCATTTAGCGTTTTGACCCGGGGCGGACGCCCCGGTTAACCTCGCGCAAGGCGCCGCCGAATTCGGGCCGGCGTGGAGGCGGGCATGCGCATTCTGATCGCGCTTCTGGCGTCAATGGTCGTCCTGGCCGCTTGCGGCGGCGGCGACAAAGCCGACGTCACCCGTGTCAACAAGAGCATGGTGGCGGAGGTCGACAAGGCGGCGCAGGGCGTAGCCGCGACCATCACCAAGCGCCTCGACTTCGAGGCCTGCCTGGGCGACGACGAGGCGCAGGCCACGCGCTGCCCGTCCTTCGCCCTGCTTTCGCTCGATTACCTGAACGCCCAGTGCACCGGGGGCGGCGGCAAGCTCAAGGCTCGCGTGCCTTCGGAGGCCTGGTCGCTCGACGTCGACGGCGACGCCAGCGCCGAGGTGCTCGTCGACCTGGTGAACAACTTCGAGTGCGAAGGTGTGCCGGGCGTCTTCGCCTGCGGCAGCACCGGCTGCCCCTTCCTGCTCGAAAAGAAGCGTGGCGAGTCCTGGGTCGAGCTCGGCGCCATCAACGCCGACGACGGGCCGGGCATCCAGGTGCTGAAGGCCGATGAAGGCAAGTATGCGGAGCTCGTCGGCGGCTGCGGCGGCAAGTCGCCCTGCAGCGAGTACACGCACTACGCGTGGAACGGCAAGGCTTACGTCCGCACCTGGATCGATTTCAAGGACCACCCGGTCGACGTCGCGTCCGGCGGCATCATGACGCTGACGCAGGACACCTCGGTGATCGACGCGCCCAACAAGAGGGGCCAAGTCCTCGAAGAGTACCCGGCCGGCACCGCCATGATCGTGATCGGTAACGCGCGCGAGGGCGGCTACTCGTTCGTCTCGCCGTGCAACGCCTGCCGGCGCGGCTTCGTCGAGACGGCGCTGCTCCAGAAATAAACGCGCAGCCTGCCGGTCATCAGCCGGCAACATCGCGGCCCTATCATTCCGGCCACGCCAGGGCGGCGACTGTCGACGTACCGGATCTCGCAATCCTTCGCAGCCGACCAAGATCGGCAGCATCGATCTCGTCGCCGGCCTCGCGACCGGTTTCGGAAACTCGGTCGGCGGGACGACGTCAATTCACGGGTTCCGTTGGTCGAGGCGGCGGCGGCCGTTCCCCCGACGGCCGCCGCCGCGGGGCCGGTGAAGCTCAGTTCTTCTGGTACGTGCCGATCAGCTCGGCTTCTTCCAGGATGTGGCCGTCCATCGCCTTCAGCAGGTCGGCTTTCGTCGGCTGGTGCAGGTCCGGCAGCACGGTGTTGAGCGCATAGAGCTTGTGGAAGTAACGATGACGGCCGATCGGCGGACAAGGGCCGCCATAGCCGATGCGGTCCCAGTCGTTCTTGCCTTCGCGCGTGCCGCTCGGGAGCTTGGGCCCTTCGACCGCCTCCCTGAGCTCCGTCGTTTCCGGTGGGATGTTGTAGACGACCCAGTGCACCCACGTGCGCTTCGGCGCGGCCGGGTCCGGCGCGTCGGGATCCTCGATGACGAGCGCGACGCTCTTGGTGCCGTCGGGCACCCCGCTCCAGCTGAGCGAGGGCGAGATGTCCTTGCCCTGGCAGGTGTAGATCTTCGGGATCGAGCCGTTGTGCGTAAACACAGGGGACGTCAAGGAAAGCGCCATGATCAACTCCAGCATTAAGGGACTCCCTGTGACGGTTTTGACCGCGCGCAGGCCGATCCGTTGCGGGAAATACAAGCAGATACCGTAGAGCGCCGGGCGTCAATCGGACGGACACCGGCTCTCCGTAGGAGCGCATTGGCAAGCCAATTGCGTAGACTGACAACGTGGCGCGGCCCGTCGCACTGGTGCTTGGCGGATACGGCGTATTCGGCAGACGAATCGCAGCCAATCTCGCGCGGCACGGAGACATCGACGTCGTCATCGCCGGCCGCAATGCGGTTTCTGCCGGCCGGGCCGTGCGCGTGGTGGGCGCGGATCGCGCCCGGTTCCTGGTTGTCAACATGTCCCGCCCCGATGCGATCGCGCAGGTCATCGCGCAAAAGCCGGCCGTGGTCGTCGACGCGCTCGGCCCGTTCCAGACGCGCAACCTCGCGCTGCCGCGCAAATGCGCCGAGCGCGGCATCCACTATGTCGACATCTCGGATGCGCGCGCCCGAGTCGCCGAAATCGCTTCGCTCGATACGGTTGCCCGTCTCGAGAATTGCGCGATCATCACCGGCGCCTCCACCGTGCCCGCCTTCACAACCGCCATCGTCGACGAGCTCGCGCCGAATCCGCGCGAAGTCGTTGCGATCGACGTCGGTATCTCGCCCGGGCATCTCGCAACGCGCGGCGTCGCGACGGTCGGCGCGATCCTGAGCTATTGCGGCCAGCCGATTCCCCCAATCCGCGGCAACCGGCCGTCTTACGGCTGGGGTGACCTGACGCAACACGAGTATCCCGCGCCGGTCGGCAAGCGATGGCTGTCGAACGTCGACACGCCCGAGCGAGCGCTCTGGCGCAGGCGCTATCCGGCGCTGGAAGAGGCCAATGTCCGCGCCGGGCTCGAGATCGGCATCCTGCACCTCGCGCTGTCCGGGCTGTCGCGCGGGGTGCGTATCGGCGCTCTTCCCCGACTGACCCGCTGCGCGAAGGCTTCGCTGCAGGTCGCCAAATTGTTCGATTGGCTCGGCACCGACACGGGCGCGATGCATGTCGAAGTGCTCACACGCGACGCGAATGCACGCTCCCAATCTCATGGCGCCCTGCTCGTCGCCGAGCAAGGGGACGGGCCGCAGGTGCCTGCGGCGCCGCCCTCGGCCGTCGTCAAGAAACTGCTGAATATTCCCGGCTATGCCCCACTCGAGAATCGCGGCGCCTTTCCCTGCATCGGCCTGCTGACGCGCGCGGAAATCATGAACGAGCTGGCCGGATTCGCGATCCGGTACGAGTCGGATCGCTGACCGGGCTCAAGGCAGGTAACAGGTGTCGCGCTTGCCGAACCACCTGTAGCGATTGCGGGCGAGTACGCGGTAAGCCCAGTCGCGCAGGCGCTTCGGGATGACCCGTCCCGCGCGCGCAATCTTCCAGATGCCGCCGAGCTCGATCGCGACATGGATGCACCCGTCCGACTCGGTCATGGCGCGGTCGCCGTCAATCACGAGGAAAGTCATCGGATCTTCCGGATCGATGCCATGCGCAGCGAGGAGCGCGCGGCCGCGCTCGCTCTGCATCGGCACCATCTCGAAGGGCGGATCGACTTGGTGGCGGAGCACGAAGCTGACGCCTCCGCTGCACACGTGACAGTAGCCGTCGAACACGACGATGCGGGCGGCAGCCATCAGCAGGCGTCCCGGAAGAACGCCACCTGGCGGATCGTCTCTCCGAACCACGGGTGCGCCACGATCAGCGTGAAGCTGAAGCGCTCCGCACGCTCCTCCCGATGGATCACGGCGATTCGACCCGGCGTAAGCCAGTCAGGGATGCGGAGCCGCAGGCGGCCGTAGCGCCAGAAGTACTCCGTACTGCGAAAGACGAGCGCGCGATGCTCAACGCTCACCGCAAGCGCCATGCCGATGCCGGCGCCGACGCATTCCTCGAGGCCGGTGGGACCCGCGAAGCGCTTCGTCGAGCAGATCACTTGCGGGCGCTTGCCCGGCTCGTGATAGAGCCGTGTCCAGGACTGCATGGCTTCCCGCGCGTCTTGTGTCACGACGACCGCCGCAGGGGCCCTTGACAGCGACTCGAGCGGGAGCGGCGCGCCGAAGAGCCGCGCGAGCTGCGCCCAGAGCCAGCCGAACGCCGTCATGCGGGTCTCGGCAACTTCCCCGACGAAGGCCGCCGAATCGCCCGGCGCGAGTTCCCGTTCAAACCGGGCCCGCACTGGCGCTGGCAGCTCGCACCACTCATCGGAACGGACGAGCTGCCTGAATGACGCATGTGCACCTGGAGCGTGCGTGGGCCCCGTTCGAGGTTGAATTCCCATGGGCAGCGCGTGCGGCATCGATGCCCTCCCTCCCGTCGCGATCGCTATATCCTGCGCGCCCCGGCGATCTTGAAGCCCACGATCACCACGCCGGCGATCGAGCCGAACAGCGCGGCGAGCAACGCCGTGCGGACTGCGAAGACCTTCGACACGTCGTAGAACGGCGCCCACAGCACCGCGAAGAAGAGTGGCGTCGCGTACAACATGACGCTCGTGAAGCTGACCCAAAAGGCGGTCGACTCGCCTCCGCGGCAGATGACTCCGAGGACCTGGCGCAATGGCTTGACGAGGGCCAGGAGGATCGCGGTGCTGATCAGCACGCTGACGACGATTGCGGACACCAGTGAGAAGAGCTCTTGCATGGCGACCTCCTGTGGGTGGTGGCTACCGCGCGGCGGCTGTATCCCCGCCACGCCTCGAGCTGCCGCGATCGAGCAGTCGCACGACGCCGGCACCGAGCTTCATCAGCGCCGTGATCTGCACGCGCGGCAGGCGAATCATCTGCTCGTACCAGCGGCTGGTGCGCTCTACGAAATCGAGCATTTCGCGCAGTCGCCGCGTCACGAGCGGGCTTGATTGCCCGTCCTTCTCGGCGGACTCCAGGCACTCCTTCAGCGCGGCCGCAGCCGGGTCGAGCTCCCGCTCCTTGCGTCCCGCCGCGATTCGAGTGACCAATGTCCACAGGTCTGTCTCCGCCACGTAGAACGTGCGACGGTCACGCAGCACGGGCACTGCGCGGATCAGGTTCCACGCCTGGAGCTCGCGAAGCGAGTTCGACACGTTGGAGCGCGCGATGCCGAGGGAGTCCGCAATCTCCTCCGCCGTCAACGGCCGGTCAGAGACATAGAGCAGCGCGTGGATCTGGCTGACCGAGCGGTTGACGCCCCACCGGTCGCCCAGGTTTCCCCAATGCAGGACGAACTGCTGCACCGCGGGCGAAAGCACGGGGGAACCCGTCGTTTCGCTGTCTTTAATTTCTGTCATGACAGAAATTACAGACTAAACTGGTCACGAAGTCAACAGAAATTACGGGCCTGGTTTCAGGTGGTTACGGGCGTTAGCCGGCATCAGGTGGTTGGCGTGACGGGACCATTCTTGATGACGACGGATTCGCGGGCGGCGACGCGACGCGCGGACTCCGTCGCCCCCGCGATCGAATCGAGCGCCTGCGTTGCTCCCGCGAGCAGGCGTGTACCGGCCGCGGTCAGCGCCACGCCCTGGCTGCTGCGGTGAAAGAGTGGAATGCACAGGTACGACTCGAGCCGCCGCACGTGCTGGCTCACGGCGCCCTGTGTCATCTCGAGCTCGCGCGCGGCGGCGGTCATGCTGAGCCTGCGCGCGACGGCCTCGAACACGCGCAAGCCATTGAGCGGCGGCAGCCGGCGACGCGGGCTGAGGTCACTCAATGCCGAAGCTCCATGCAACGATCATCGGCCCGAGTATAGGAGCGGCCCTCATCGGCCCGGCGCGGCAATGCCACGCTTCGGCGAATGCCTTCCCCGGCTTTGCGAATTAAAGGGGACGCGCCCTTTTAATTGCGGCGGCGGAAGAAGGGGTAGAGCGGAAGGCTGAGGCCAAGCAGCACGAGCGTCGCGCCGGACTCGGCCGGGCTCTCGATCACCGTGCTAACGATGATTCCCGTCATCACCAGCACGTAGATGACGGGCACGATCGGATACAGCGGCACTTTATAAGGCCGCGGCGAATCCGCCATGCGGCTGCGCAGCACGATGAGCGCGACCCCGGAGAGCGCCCAGAACAGCACGAAGATTAGCGTTGCTAGGTTTGTGAGCTGGTCGAACGTGCCGGACAGGGCGAAGACGATCGCGAGCGCGCCGTGCAGGATGACCGAGTTCGCCGGAACGCTGCCGCCGGTGTTGAGGTTCGCATAGGCAGTGAAGAAGAGTCCGTCCTGGGCCGCGGCATAGGGCACGCGCGCCCGCGTCAGCATCACGCCATTCAGCGCGCCGATCGCCGAGATCAGGAAGACGACGCCCGCGAGCGAGATCGCCTGCGCGCCGAGGAAGGTCTCCGCGGCGCGCTCACCGACAGCCGGCGCGTCCGGGTAGGTCGTCGAGCTCGCCGTCAGCACGGATTCGAACGGCAGCGCGACGAAGTACGCCGAGTTCACGAGCAGGTACAGCACGACGACGAGGAGCCCGCCTCCGATCACCGCGCGCGGGACGTTGCGCGACGGATCGCGCACCTCCGCGGCTGTCATCGGCAGGTATTGCCAGCCGCTGTAGGCCCACATCGCGGAGAGCATCGCGAACCCGAATCCGCTCAGTGTGAACGCCGGGATCGCAACGTCGCCGGACGGCGCGCTATCCGTCACATGCGGCGAAAACAGATACACGCCGACGATCACGCCGATGAGCGAGAGCACCTTGAGCGAGGTGAGGAAAGTCTGCACGCGGCCGCCGAAGCCGACGCCCGCGAGGTTGACGCCGGTGAAGATGACCACGGCCGCGATGCTGAGCAGCTGCTTGAAACCGAACTGCCAGTTCATCGTCTGGCCGAACAGCTGGTAATGATGCTCGAACCACGGTCCCGGCAGCGGCACGACGCCGGCGAGGAAAATCGTGAACGCGACTGCGTATGCGGCGACGCTCGCCGCGCCGATGATGATGCTCATGCAGACGTAGACGAAGCCCGGCAGGTCGCCGAAGGCGGCGCGCACGTACTGGTACTCGCCGCCGGCGCGAGGGATGAGCGTGCCGAGCTCGGCGAAGCAGAGCGCGCCGAGCACCGCGACGAGTCCCGCGACGGCCCACGCGCCCATCACGAAGTACGGAGATCCGACCGCCTGTGCCATCGGTGCGGACTTGAGGAAGATGCCGGTGCCGATCGTGATGCCGACCACGATCGCGATGCCGTGCGTGAGCGTCAGGTCGCGTTTGAGTTCCGCCATCCGCGGAGCTTACTTGAAGGGGACAGTCCCCAAAGGGGACGGTCACTTTTAAAGGGGACGGTCACATTTAAATGTGACCGTCCCCTTTTAGCGAATTTTCAACGACTTAGCTGGAGACGGCATTGTCACCGCTGCTCGACTGACGCCGTCACCCTCGCTCCACATAATCGCGCCATGAACGCCAAAACGGTTGCGATCATTGGCGGCGGATTCTCCGGCACGGTCGCGGCGATCCGCCTGCTCGCGTCCTCCAAGGATGGCGGACCTTCCCTGCCATTCGGCAGCCGCGTCGTGCTCATTGAGCCCGGCCGCGCCGGCGAGGGCCTCGCATATCGCGCGGGTCCCGATTGCTGGCGGCTCAACGTGCCGGCGTCGCGGATGTCGGCCTTCCCTGAGTGGCCGGATGACTTCCTCGAATGGGCACGCGGGCATGACCCGCAGGTCCAGGGTGGGGATTTCCTCCCGCGCAGCTGGTATGGCAACTATCTTTCCGAGCGGCTCGAAGCCGCGCGCAAGCGCAGTCCCCGCTGGCTAAAGTTCGAGCGCATCCGCACGCGCGCGACGTCGCTCCGCGTCGAGGACGACACCGCCCGCATCGGCCTCGCCGACGGCGAGTCCATCGAGGCCGACCGTGTGCTGCTGGCGCTCGGCAACTCCCCCACGGCAGGTCCGCTGCCCAGTGTCCAGGCGACCGACGACGCCTTGAGCATGCACTGGCTCGAGGACCTGCCGTCCTATGTCCCGCGCGTGCTGTTCGTTGGCACGGGCCTCACCATGGTCGACGCCATGCTCGCGCTCCAGGAGCAGCGCCCCGATTCGCGCGCGATCGCGATCTCGCGGCACGGCCTGCTCCCGATGCCGCACGACCATGAGCACGCCAAGCGCTCGCGATTCGACGCGAAGTCGCTGGCGCGCGGACCGCTGTCGCAGCGGTTGCGCGAATTCCGCGAGCAGGTGGCCGCCTCCAGCGACGATTGGCGCAGCGTGCTGCAGCGCGTGCGCGAGGACTTTCCGGTACTGTGGCGCGCGGCGCCGCGACGCATGCGCCGGAGATTCCTGCGGCACCTGCGTGCCTGGTGGGACGTGCATCGTCACCGCTTGCCGGAAGCGACATTCCAGCACATCCACGCTCTTCGCGAGCGCAAGCGCCTCGAGATCGCCGCCGGCCGGATCCTTTCGACCAAACGCATCAAGGGCGGCACGATCGTCACATGGCGGCCACGCGGCAGCGACAATTTCCGCGAGGAGCTCGTCGACGCCGTCGTCAACGTGACGGGCCCGGACAGCAATCCGACACGCTCCGGCTGCACGCTCGTGCAGTCGCTCATGGAGCAGGGTCTTTGCCAGCCGGACGAGCTGGGGCTCGGATGGAACACGGATCTGAATGGCCGCTTGCTGGACCGCATGGGCGACGCATCCGGCGTTCTCTACTACGTTGGGCCGCTGCTGCGCGCGAAACACTGGGAAGCGACCGCGGTGCCGGACCTTCGCGTGCACGTGCAGATCACGGCACACGCTCTCGCCGCCTCGCTCGCGACGCCCGCGGGCTCGTACGTCCGCAAGCTGGCCGCGCCGCTCTTCCGCCGCGCCCGCCTCGCCTTCTAAAGGGGACGGTCACTTTTAAAGGGGACGGTCACTTTTAAAAGTGACCGTCCCCTTTTTCTGCAGCGCCGATCGCATCGAGCAGCTCGTCATTCCGGTCCTGGCTGAGCTCCCAGAACATCACGCCGCCGAGCTTCCTGCGGCGCGCGTAATCCGCTTTCTTGCGGATCGACTCCGGATCGTCGTA
>Ga0075423_10007194_pt1 | contig 10493 bp, 18 predicted proteins | sample SoiMethybrSBSTD2_FD_80114 | JGI IMG/M metagenome (GOLD analysis project Ga0075423, IMG submission 80114) | Bulk soil microbial communities from a Populus tree surrounding site in Tennessee, USA - Soil MetaG P. TD hybrid SBSTD2 | ecosystem: Environmental > Terrestrial > Soil > Tree plantation...
ATCAGTGCGGACTTGGGCGACTACATCGCCGGATCGGCAGACGGGCGCTCGCATTATCTGTTTACGGCATGACGCGCAAAACCGGAAGCGTCGAAGAGGGCTTGGCTGCTGTGAAGCTCGGCGTGGATAAGACCGAAGCGACTGAGAGAGTCGAGCGGGTAAGGCAAACGCGTCGAAAGCAATAGGCAGCAATATCGCCACCACTCGCGGCCGCGACTGAGCTGCCAAGGACGCCTCGTGTGTCAGGGGCGTGGCGCCGCCGGCACGGCTTCGACGGGCAGGCCGCGCGTGTGCCACGCGGGGAACCCGCCCTCGAGCGGTCGCACGCGCGTCACGCCGCGCCGCCTGAGCGTGAGCGCCACCCGGGCGCTCGTCGCTTCGCTCGGACAGGAGCAGTACAGGACGATGTCCCGGTCGCGCGGAATGTTCTGATGTCGGCGCTCGAGGTCATCGGGCGCGATGCGCAGCGACCCCGGGATCATGAACGGCACCGTGGCCACGTCGAGCGGCGAGCGAAGGTCGACGATGACGATCGACTCGCCGGCATCGAGCGCGCGCTTCACGTCGTCCTGACTGATCTGGGCGACCCGCAGGTTGCGCAGGAACCGGCGACGCTGCATCCACTTCCCGCCGACGTAGATCACCAGGCCCGCGGCCACGAGCGCCGCGAGTATCCGGCCCACGCGCGCGCTCTCGTCGGTAACACGCTGCACCGCCTCGCCCGTGACGTAGCCCAGCCCGCCCCACGTGGCCGCCCACAAGAACCCGGCCGCGACGCTGTAGGCAATGAAGCGAGGTAGCCTCACGCCGGTCATTCCGGCCAGGGGCGGCGCCACGGTGCTCAGCCCGGGGACGAACTTCGCGACGATCAGTGACCGCACGCCGTAGCGGATGAACACGTCTTCGGTCCGCCGCATGCACGAGTCCGGCTCGAGTGAGATCCTGCACATCAGACGGAGCACCTGGTGCCCGCGCCGTCGTCCGAGCCCATACCAGATGAGATCGGCCAGCAGCGAGGCGCCGACACTCGCGACCAGGGCGAGGGCGACGTTGATCTTGCCCACCGCGGCCAGCGCCCCCACGGCTAGCAGACCCGGTACCGCCGGGACGGGGATGCCGATCTGATCGGCGAAGACGTACAGAAAGATCAGCAGCTCACCGTGCCGCAGCGCGAACATCATAGAACGAAAAACTCTGCGGACGGTTGCCGGCAAACGGTATGTCTGGGGCGGCCGCGTCCCCAATCGTTGCGACTCCGGCCGCAACCATCAGGGCCGAGACCGTCAATGGCGATCGCGATGTTCCGAATCATCATCGTCATCTCTTGCCTCTCTCTCCTGTCGGCCCCGTTGTGCAAGTCATGCACCGAAAGCCGGGAGCGTGCTGACGATGAATCGGGCCGTTAATGCGAGGATGTCGCGTCAGGCCGCCGCGAAGGATGCCAGTGTGCTGGCAGACCGCCAACGGACTCCGAAGCCGTCCGGCCGGATCAGCGCTTGCGCCAAAAGGGGAGGGAGGGGAAATGCCGATTCGCTATTCGATCGACGGGATCAACCGACGGCTGTTGACGCACGCCGATGGCCTGGTGCCGTTTCACGACATCAACGCCCACCGGGACCACGAACAGCGGAACCGTGATCTCGATCGCCCCGAGCTGATCGGACGCGCGTGGAGCGACGACCAATCTCACCGCCGATCAGGTACGGCAGCTGGCCACGGGCGCGGCGGACATGCTGCGGGTCGTGGATCTCGGGTCGACGGCCATCGTGACGACGAACGACGTGGTGTACGGAATGGCGCGGATGTATTCGGTGCTCGCTGAGCCAGCCGGCGCAGCCGCCGAGGTGTTTCGCGATGTCGAATCGGCCTCGAGGTGCCTGAATCGGATGGCCGACGAGCGGGACCGATCAGCGCGTCAGGCGACGTCGAGATACTGATCCCGATCGACCGCCCGGGGTGGCGCCGCCTCGACCGCGATCGCATGATTCGCGATGCGCTCTGGGAGAGACAGTGTCCGCCGATGCGGCGCACGTGGTCGATGGAGAGCGGCGAGAACAGCACGACCTCGGATCCGGTTGCGGAATTCCGGCGTGCCGGCCACGAGGGCGTTCATCTGAGGGAATGCACTTCGGCGATGTGGCCGCCTGGGAAATTCACCATGGCGGCCGTTCGCTTGTCATCGGCATAGGGGCCGTCAACAACTTTGGCCCCAGCCGCCTTTGCCTTTGTGAGGGTTTCGGAGAGATTGGCGACCTCGTATCCCGTAAACTCCCGCCCATAGGGATAAGGGAGATGTCCATCCGTCACCAAAAGCACGATCTTTCCGAAATTCGAATCTATGCCAACCCGACGATAGGTGTCGGCGGGTCGGCCGATCCCAACGCCGGCGGCATCTGCTACATCATAGGTGATTTGTCCCCGTGAAAAGCCAACAAAGCTTTTGATAAACGCATCGACCCTATAGGGAGACATGTAGATTCTGTTTTCAGGAACGGTTTGAAGCACCTTATAAGCTGGCGGGGTTGTGTGTGTGTAAAACTGCATATTGACGCCGCCTGGCCACCGGGTGATGGCGTCACTCCCGATCGGATCGTCGAAGGGACTGACGACAACATCCGCGCCGTGTGCCAACGCGGCCTGCACCGCCGTCTCCATGTCGGTCACCAGATAGCCTGTGCGCTCTTGTCCGAACGGAAATGGGATCGGTGTCTTGAAGCCGAGCACCGACAAAGTGCCGACTGGAGTCATGACGAGTTGGAACATGGTCTGACTGGGAGCCGGCGTGATCTGGGTAAGACTCATCGGAGTAGCCATGCCCCCGAACGTCGCCACGAAGCTGGCGACGAATTTCTCGAAATCCTCTGGCTCAACGTACACGTGCGTGGTGTCGTATTGCGGGCCAACGGCGAGATTCGGAGTGGCGGCCTTCGGTGCGTTATTATCAGTCATAAAGACTCCAACAATGAAAGTGCCTGCGGACGTGCGATGGCACCGAGTCTGCTGGTATGCATTATTGCTGCCTGACTTTCACACTATGACGGAGTCAGTCCCCGCCCTGGTGATCGGAATAAATCGACAAAAGAGAAAGAAGAGCCGAGCGGCGCTGCGTCATGTGCCTTCTACTGCGAACAACAATTTCGACATTGTTGGCGCGGCTTCGGCCCGCTGCCAATCGCGCTGCAGCTCGCATAGCAATTGGACCCAGCTCGTTGGGCGTGCGCCGGCTTGGCAGACGCGCTTCAGTCCCGCGCGATGCGCCTCCAGGGAGGTGCCGCCGACCGCGTCTACGACCGGATAAACCTCAAAGCCCTCCCGCAATGCGTCAAGCGCGGGGAAGGTCAGGCAGGCCTCGGTCCACAGCGCAGTCATGATGAGCTTCTTGCGCTTCGTAGCCTTGACGGCCGCGAGAAACTCGGTGTCTTCCCAGGCATTGATGGTCGTGCGGTCAAGCACGGGCACGCCTGGCAGCAAATCCAGCAGTTGGGTAATGGTAGCGCCAGTACGCGAGGCGTTCACTGTGGAAAGAACAATAGGCAAGCCGTAGAGTATTGCCGTCTTCGTCACCGCGACGATGTTGGTAACGAGCTCGCGGCGATCCATGGACGCCACAGATTTCACCTGGACGGCTTGATAGTCGATGATGATTAGCGCGGCGTTCTTCGGCGTGATGAGGTCGTCTTCGATTTGGTCACGCGGCACCAGAGGAGAAGGCATTGTTCACTCCGTCGATGTGTGTTGAGGACCGACCAGGAAGCTTCCTGCCTCGAAATAACGAATCGAGGTCACTTCATGGTTGCGTTCAGATAAGCGGTGAACCGAGCCGCATGACAGAATCGAACAGTCGGCTCGACGTCTTATGCGCCTCGTAGTCGTCGGCGCTGAACGGCGCACAGTGTTCGACGTCCGCGAGGAAGTCCGCCTCGAGCTCCTGCGTGACCGCCTCGTCGTAGACCACAAGATTCGTCTCGTAGTTAATGGAAAAGCTGCGAATGTCGATGTTGGCCGATCCGATCGAGCAGATTCGTGAGTCGACGCAGACGGTTTTCGAGTGGAAATACGCCCCGTTGTACAGAAGCACCTGAACGCCGGCTCGCGCCAGATCGGCCGCGTACGTCATGCCCGCACGATACGCCGGCGATACTTCCCCGCCGCCCGGCGCGATCATGACGCGGACGTCGACGCCTGAGAGCGCTGCCGTCGTCATGGCTTCGGCCACGCTTCGATCCAGGATCAAGAACGGCGACTGCAGATACACGTGATGGCGGGCGAGCGCGATCATGGCGAGGTACGCCTGACGGATCGTTTCCCACTGCGAGTCGGGCCCCGCGCTGACCACCTGAATCGGAACCCCGCTCCCATTCGCAGGGAGGGCAGGAAAATGCCGCTCGTCGAACAGGTGCTCGCCGGTCGCGTTGGCCCACATGGTGGCGAACACCGATTGAAGAACGGTAACGGCTTGGCCCGTGACGCGCGCGTGCGTGTCACGCCAGCCGGTGAACCCCTTCGGTCCGGTCAGATGCTTCTCCGTCATGTTCAAACCGCCGGAGTACCCCACCCGGCCATCCAGAATGGCGATCTTTCGATGGCTGCGGTAGCTGAGCGTGTGCAGCTCGTACACCGACGAGAAGGGTTGCATCTGCACGCCGTCGCGCCGCAAGCCGTCCACGTAGGGGCGGCTGAGCATGAAGTAGCTACCAACCGGATCGTAGAGGATGCGCACTTCGACGCCGTGGCGGACCTTCTCGCGAAGCGCCGCGGCGACCTTCTCCGTGAAGGCGTCCGACGCCCACTCGTAATAGAGCAAATGGATGGACTGCGCGGCGGCGTCGATGTCTTCGAGCAACCGTGGATATTTCTCGCTGGCGTTTTGGAGAATCTCGAGCGTGTTGCCCATCACGAGCGGTGCGTGCCCCGATGACCACAACATCCTGGCCAGCGCCGAGAATTCACTGTGCGTATCGGCGAGCGCGGCGATCGTGCCTGGCTGCGCGGCGAGAATCTGCGCCTCGCGATCCGCCAGCGTTGAGTGCTCGAGCAGCTTGGCCGTCGTCTGCTCCCGACTGAACGCATGCCGCCCCCGGCCGAACATGATGTACACGAGCAGTGCGACCGGCGGAAACAGCACGAAGAAGAGAACCCAGGCGAATGTCGACTGGGGACTTCGATTCTGAAGCGCCAACAAAGTCGTGATGCTTAATGCGTACGCGAGGAACAGCGTCAACAGGATCATGGCCTTACCCACCTCGCGTGCCATTGAGCCGATCGAGCAGTTCCTGACACAGCGTCTGACGCTTGAGCAGGATGTGGCGGAAGTCCTTGTCGTCGGTCCTCGTCACTTCGAACTTCAGCTCCGGCAGGCAGTCGTGCAGCAGCTCTTCGAGCGTCTGAATCTCGTCCCAGGTCAGTTGGAGATTCATGAGTGTTCCACGTGTCAATTCATCTGGACCGCGGTGACCTGGCTTGGCCAGTCGCGGCTAAGGTCCGGCATGTCATGCTTGACCTCGTTCGGCCTGCCATCCATGACGCAGGTTTCAACGGGGATGGCGCGCGTGTGCCGATCCATCGCCAGCATCGACAGGAGCTGGCACGCCTCAACGTCGCCGATCTCCATCAGGACAATGATTAGATCGGGATCGGTCTTCTTGACCCGCGAGTAGGCACCTGCGATCGAGTCAACCACGACGGTGTCGAACTCGCTCTCGCCGTAGAGCAGCGCATCGAGCAGCTCCGCTCGCTCCGAATCTCCGCTGGCGACGACGACGCGTCGGGACGTGCGGCTCATGGGTCGTTCCTCCTTGCTCCTGTGGAACAGGAAGGCAATGACGGTGCCGCCCGTGTTTCGCTCGCCTGGCGTCGAAACGCTCGCCATCGTGCCAGCCGGCGAGGCAGCTGCCAGCCGATTGGCAGATCTCCTCGGGTTTGCAGCCAATCGGACGGGACAAAAGCGAGCACGCAGTTTGCCCTACGCGGATCGCATGACGAATGTCCCTCGCTCCAGAGAGCACGTCGCACACTTCGTGGGCCGCGTCCAGCCGGTGTCTCAGTTTCTTGCGGTCCTTGGCTTCTCGCTCATTCTTGCTGTCCGTGCGACCGCTCAATCGGCGTCACCGCAGCCTCAGCCGGGTAAGTTGCAGAGCGATGGACTGATTCACGTCGACGGTCAGACACGGCTGGCCTATATCAGTCGCGCACAGCTTTGGCACGCCGTCACGCTCGACGACCTCGATACGCGATCGGGCGGACAACTCGGCCGGTCGAAGACGATTCCGAACGACGCGATCGTCGAATGTGACTACGCCTATGAGGGTTCCCTCGGAGGCACGACGCCCAAATTCAGATGCATCAACCCGAAAATCACTCTCGCCGACGGAACGCCCGTCGTCACAACGTTGAACAACCTCAAGGTCCGATACAACAATCTCAAGACGTTTTCGACCGTCATCAGCACACGGCTGGCATGGGCCCTCGGTTTCACAGCCGACACCGAAACTCCCGTGGCAAAAGTGATCTGTCACGGTTGCTCCAGCGACCCGTTCAAACAGAAATCCCCAGCCCGCGGAGATGCCACGTTCACCCAGGCGAGTGTGGCACAGCACTTTCCGAGCGTTGGCATCTATGGGGAGGGTCTTCACTACTCGCACGACGACGGCGAGCCCGCCCCCGCGTGGTACTGGTCAGAGTTGAAGCTGATCACCGACAAGGACCGGGCCGACCAGGCGAGCGCACTCGAGCTCTTCGCCGCGTTTCTCAAGCACGGCGACAGCAAGGCTGTTCAGAATAGACTCGTGTGTCTCGAAGATCTCGACGCCAGCGGCATCTGCACGACTCCGGTGATCTATGTTCACGATTTCGGGAACACATTGGGATCCGACGGAATGAGGGTCAACCCCCTCGATCTCAAACGCTGGCAAGGCTCCGAGGTATGGAAGGACGACCGGCAATGCGTGGCGAACCTTCACATGAATGCCTTCAACGGATCCGGACTCTCAAGCCCTGAGATTACCGAGGGCGGCCGCAAGCTCCTCGCTGGGCTCTTGAACGACCTCGTGCACAACCATCCGCAAAAGCTTCGAGACATTTTCGACGCCGCCCACATCGAGCGATTCGACGACAACGGGTTCCACTATTCGGCTGATGCGTGGGTGCGCGTCTTCACGGCGCGGGCCGACCAGATTATCAACCACGCCCCTTGCCCGCGCTGAGTCCTGGCTAGCCCTTCTGCATCGACGCCAGGAAGGCGGCGTTGGACTTGGCTTTCCCATCTTGTCGAGCAGCTGCTCCATGCCCTCGGTCGCTGACAGTGGGGCCAGGACCTTGCGGAGCACCCACACAGCGTCTGGAGAGGCGTGCAGAACTTCGTGAACTCCCCGCGCATCATGGGCGACCGACTCCAGATCGAGCCGTTCACCGTCATCTTCTCGCTCATGGCGGGCGGCCAGATCGGTGGACTGCTCGGCGTCGTGCTCGCCGTGCCGGCGGTCGCCGTGTGCCGCATCCTGTGGCTCGAACGCGAACGCTCTTCATCAGAAAAGACGGCGGCCGCATGACGACGATTTCGTGAACCGTGGCATTCGCTGTGCAGCACCATTTGGCATTGCTCGCTGTCGACCAGAATTCAAGCCCGGTCGACGTCAGATTCCCAAATCCTCGCGAGCGCCAACCGTTGCTTGAAGGCGATGGACGGCTCACCAGCCGTTCATCGTCACCTTGCCTTTCCGCGGGCGGCACGCAGTGGAACAATGAAGAGGACCGGCTGCTTAGTGGAGGAACCGTGATGCTCCGATTCATCGCCTGGTTCAGCGTGGCATTGCCGCTGGCGCTCGCGGCGAGTGAGCAGCCCGCAAAGCCACACGCGTTGTCCGTTTTCGCGACCATGGGGCTCAGACCGCAGCAGATCGCGACGATCGACGCGGTGGTGATCAAGCAACTCTACCCGAGCCACTACTTCCACACCGCGCTCGACATCTCTGTCTGCGTCGACGATACGACGAGACCGGAGTCCCGCGGTTTCTACCTCCTGACGCTCAAAGGCTCCGAGCAGGACGGCCTGACCGGCATCAAAGGCTCCACGTTGCGAAAGATCATCGTCGGCAAGACTCGCTCGTCGCTCGAGAGCGCGCTGGCGGCGATCAAGCGAACTGTCGAAGAGTCGGCGCCCCCCTCCGCACGCTGACGTCTCGTCAGATGCCAGCGAGCTACCGAGCAGCCGGCCCGCTGGCAGCCTCCTCTCACCCCCTTCGACATTCCGAACATTTCTCCGCCTCCCGTCGCGGCACCAGCCGTGCACAACCGTCATCGGCCGCAATGGGGCGGCTGGACGGTAGTGGCCCAGAGTTGCGAAGAGGATGAAGCCTCCAAGAACGTCGAAGCCGGATGGCGTCGCTCGGCGGCACGCTCTTCCGCCGGGCGTTGTCGGACGTGGCCGACACCGAGTACGACTGAGAAGAAAACGAGTGTTGAAAGCGCGCGTCGCCGAGCTCGAGAAGTCGGTGCCGGGTGGGCCCTCGTAATGCTCGCGGCGGCGTTGAAACAACTGTCGAAATCATGCGCGTAGAAAGCGCAGAACACGGAGCAGAGTCATCATGAGGCCGACCGACTTTCTTCAACTTCCGCCGGCCGTCCGAACGCTGGTTGTCGTGATGCTCTGGCCGGCGATTTGGGCAGGAGCGCTGCTGAGCGTGGCGTTCGCCGGCGACGTGACTCGGCAATTCAAGAAACGCCCGTCGCCGGCGCGGCGCAAGGCTGCCTGATTCCAGAGGATGAATGCCGTGGGTGACATGCAACGTTGTATTCAGGAATGCGAGAGGTGCCACGACGTCTGTCTTCAGGCGATCGCGCTCAGCCTCCGCAAGGGCGGACGCCAGGCCGAGCCAGGCCACATCACGACGCTGCTCGACTGCGTCGACATGTGCGCGACGAGCGTGAACTTCATGCTGCGCGAGTCTACGCGACATCGCCGCACCTGCGAGTTGTGCGCCGAGGTCTGCGACGCCTGCGCGAAGAGCTGCGCGTCGTTCCACGACGACGACGAGATGCGCCGGTGCGAAGCAGAGTGCCACCGGTGTGCCGAGTTGTGTCGCGAGATGGCACGCAGCGCCGCATAGAACTAACTTCAATCAACGATCGTGGAGCTGCTGACCAAGAAGCAGGCATCGCGCAGAAGGTGAGCAAGCTCAAAGCATCGAGTGAGACCACGTACGAGCTTGAGAAGTCGGTACAGGCGATCGAGGCCAAATTCAAGGCCGCCTAAGCGGCTGGGAGAGAGGTTGTCATGAGCTCAGAGACGATGACCGCGACTTCGCTCGCGGGCGGCGACAGTGTCGGAAGCGTTCGGGGGTGGGTGATCTTCGCCGGGATCACGAGCCTGGTCGTCGGGACCGCGGCGGTGATCTACTGCATCGCGAGCATCACGCCGAGTGCGACCGATACAACGCCGGACGCCACGCTCCAGCCCCAGCCCGGGAACGGCACTGCGATCGAGCCGAACGTCTTGAATAGTCCGGCGACGATGAAGTAGAAGCTGAGAAGGAGCGTGATGCTCTGCGCGCCGGCGTCCGGATAGAGCATGAGTAGCGCACCCACCACCGTGCGAACGATCCCGTCCAGCAGATTCGCGTAGAAATGCTGAGACGAGACATGACGCCCGAAAGAGAGAACATCCTCGTTGTCGCGACCGCGCTCGTCGCGATCATGGTCATCGCTGGGGCGTTCGCCGCAGGCGAGCGCCGATGATTCCCGTGAGAAGCACGTGAAAGACGCCGCCTCGCAGTCCGCAAAGGCGGCGAAAGCGTTCGACGGCATCATGCAGGTGCGCGACAAGGCGATCCCGCGAGACGTGGTGGTGTGACCGTCTGTCGCTGCCGGTTGACCCAGCCGGCGAAGAGAAGAACGACGAAGGCAAGCGGAGGAGGGAGCGCGTCCATGCCGCAAGCGTGCCCGAGAGGGTGGCACGGTGCAAGACGCGCCAGATTCGAGATCGTGGACCATTGGGTTGGGGCCGAGTTCCAGGGCCACAAGCCTCCTGCGATCGTGTCGAATACGCCGATTGTCGAGTGATCCGGTCTCGGCCGAGTTTTCGCGCAGGACGCCATCGTCGGCGCGCTGGGGTTGTACCTGGACTTCATGAATCTGCCGCTGTTCCTGCTGCGCTTCACTGGGAACCGACAGGATTGAAGCATGGGACGCCACTCGCGTAGAATTGGCGATCTTCCGAGTTGACGGCTGGTCCCACAGGGTCCGCCATGAAGATTGCCGAGCACGGCCCAAATCTCGCGAGCCTGCAGCAGCTCGTCGATTCCGTTCCTACCCTCATCCATACCGCTCGTCCAGACGGCTCCATCGATTTCTTCAACCAGCGCTGGCTCGAGTTTGTGGGACTGCGATTGGAGGATCTCGAGGACTGGAAATGGACGGCGGTGGTCCACCCCGACGACGTGAGCGCGCCGGTCGCGAAGTGGCGGGCGTGCCTCGCGAGCGGGGAGCCGTTCGAGTTC
>Ga0075423_10007196_pt1 | contig 10492 bp, 7 predicted proteins | sample SoiMethybrSBSTD2_FD_80114 | JGI IMG/M metagenome (GOLD analysis project Ga0075423, IMG submission 80114) | Bulk soil microbial communities from a Populus tree surrounding site in Tennessee, USA - Soil MetaG P. TD hybrid SBSTD2 | ecosystem: Environmental > Terrestrial > Soil > Tree plantation...
ACGATCGCCCACTACGCGAAAGGGCCTGACACAGTGCGCACGCTGCGGACCGAGGGTACGCGGGCCCAGTAATCGGCGCCGAAGCCCGAGCAAAGCGGAGGGGGAGCCGGACCGCCACTGCGTTCTTTTGTGGCGGTCCGGCTCCCCCTCCGCTTTGCTCGGGCTTCGGCGCCGATTACTGGGCCCGCGTACCCTCGGTCCGCAGCGTGCGCACTGTGTCAGGCCCTTTCGCGTAGTGGGCGATCGTCGTGCCCACCAGCTTCCCGTCCTTGAGCCGAAGCACGCTGTTCGTGGTGACCTGAACGCCCTTCCTGAGCACGCTCTCGTACGGCCCCGCCTCGGCGATGAGACTGTCGCCCGAGGCCTGGACGTGAACCGGCACCGGCTTCCGCTTGGGGAAGTTGAAGGTCCACCCCGCGCTATCGGCCACCAGCTCGTAGGTGATCAGGGTGGTGTCGGCGTTCTCGGGCATCGTGCGCATGGTCCACTTGCCGGCGAGATCGGCGAGCGAGAGCGGCGCGGGAGCCGCGGCCTCGGGTGCGGGCGCGGCCGCCGCGGTGGTGTCGGCGGCCGGTGGCTGCTTGGGCTTTTCGCAGGCGACGACGAGGACGGCAACGGAGCACCACAGTCCGAAACGGCGCATAGGGTCCTCCCAGAATGTTGGTGGGCCGAATCGTGCGGGGATAGCAGTTGATGGGCTCACGATGACTTGGTGGCGTTCGCCGCGTCCAGCATGGCGCGCACCTTCGCGGCCAGCGCCTCCGGCTCGAGCGGCTTCTGCAGGAACTCCCGGCCCTCCTCCACCAGCCCGCGGCTCACCGAGTCCACGCTGGTGTAGCCGGAGGTGAACAGCACCGGGAGACCGGGCCAGCGTTGGTGCAGCCTGGTCGAGAGGCCCTGGGCGCCCAGCCGGGGCATCACGACGTCCGCGATCACGAGGTCGGGCGGCGTCGCGGCCGCGTCCGCGAGCTCGAGCGCCTCGACTCCGTCCCGCGCTTCGACGACGGCGTAGCCGTACTCCCGAAGCACGCGGGCCAGGACGTCCCGCACCGAGTCGTCGTCTTCCGCCAACAGCACGGTCTCCTGGCCGCCCTCGACCGCCGGCGTCCCTGCCGCCTCGGTCACGCCCGCCGCCGGATGCAGCAGCGGCAGGTAGATCTTGAACGCCGTGCCGCGGCCCGGCTCGCTGTAGGCCCAGATGAACCCGCCGCTCTGCTTCACGATGCCGTACACGGTGGCGAGGCCGAGCCCGGTGCCCTCGCCCACCGACTTGGTGGTGAAGAACGGCTCGAAGACGTGGCCGAGCGTAGCGCGATCCATCCCCTGGCCGGTGTCACTGACCACCAGCATGGCATACGCGCCGGGGCTCATCGACCTGAGTCCCTTGGCCTCGACGTAGGTCGTGTCGAGCACGACGTTGGCGGTCTCGATGATGAGGGCGCCCCCGGCGGGCATGGCATCCTTGGCGTTGAACGCGAGGTTGAGCAGCACCTGGTCGAGCTGGCCGGGGTCGGCCTTGATGAGGCCGAGGTCGGCCGCGAGCTCGAGCTGGACCCACGATGTCTCGCCCAACGCCCGCTGGATCACCGGCTCCAATTGGCGCACGACCTGGTTCAGGTCCACCGTCTGGACCTGCAGGATCTGCCGCCGGCTGAACGCGAGGAGCTGCTGGGTGACGGCCGCCGTCCGCTGCGCCGCGCGGCGGATGTGCTGGACATCCTCGAGCGCCTGGGAGTCGCGGAGCCGGCGCTCCAGGAAGGCGGCGGCGCCGAGGACCACCGTCATCTGGTTGTTCGCCTCGTGGGCCACTCCGCCGGCCAGGCGTCCGACCGATTCGAGCCGGTCCGCCTGGCGAAGACGGTCCTCCGCGGCCCGGCGCTCCTCCACGTCGGTGAGCGTGCCGATCCACTCTCGCACGGCGCCATCCGCGGCGCGCACCGCCGCTGCCCGGGCAATGAAATGCCGGTAGCGACGGGTCGCCCGGTGCCAAAGGCGGCCGGCCACCTCGTAGAACGCGAAGCGCTCGCGAGCCACAAACCAGGACTGCGCGACCGACTCGCGGTCGTCCGGGTGGACCGCGTTCAGCCAGCCGAAGTTCCGATACTCCTCCCACGTCTGTCCGGTGTACCCCTCCCAACCGGGCTGCGCCTCGATGAAGTTGCCCGCGGGGTCCGTGGCCCACACGAGCGAGGTCGTGGCCATGACCAGCGCGCGGTAGCGCTCCTCCCGCCGGGCCAGCTCGTCCGCGGCGCGCTGCCGCTCGGTGACGTCCCGCTGGATGGACGAGACGCCCGTCACGACGCCGGCGGGATCCCAGATGGGCGACACGGTGAGCGAGACCGCGAGCCGGGTGCCGTCCTTGCACAGCCGCTGGGTGGTGGAAAACTCCACCCGCTCGCCCCGGCGCACCCGCTCGAGCAGCTCCCGCTCGGCCGCGTGCAGCTCGGGCGGCACCAGCATGAACACGGAGCGGCCGAGCACCTCCTGCTCACTGTAGCCGAAGAGGCGCTCGGCGGCAGCGTTCCAGCTCGTGATGATCCCGTCGGTGGTCTTGCCGACGATGGCGTCGCTGGCGGACGCGACGATGGCGGCGAGGCGCAGCGTCGCCTCTTCGGCCGCCTTGCGTCCGCTCACGTCCTCCATCGCTCCGACCGCCCGCGCCGCGCGGCCGGCAGCGTCGCGCACGATGCAGGCGCGCTCGCGCACGGTGGCCCAGGTGCCGTCCGCCCGCCGGAAGCGGTACTCGTGCTCCCAGGTACGGGCGCCGCTCACGAACGCCGCCCGCGCCGCTGCCTCGGCGCGGCTCAGGTCGTCCGGGTGGACGCGCTCTACCCAGGCCTCGTGGTCCGGGCCCGTCTGGCCGACGTCGCCGAAGTAGTACTGGGTGGCGCCGGCCCAGCTCACCGTGCCGCGCGCCACGTCCCAGTCCCAGATCAGGTCCCCGGTGGCCTCCGCCGCCAGCAGGAAGCGCTCGCGGTCCCGGCGCAGCTCCTCCGCCGCGAGCTCGGCCGACGCCGGCGGCTCTGCGGCCGGACGCAGCACTGGGAAAGATCCGATGCGATGGACGGCCACGGTCGCTGACACACCTCGGGTGAAATTCGGCAGGGGCATAGGAACATGCAGCGATTCGGCTCGGCCCGGCGTGCTGCGGATCACACCGATTCCCCGCCGCTCGTCACCTTGCGGAGGGTCTTTTCGTTTCGCTCGGGATGACACGTTGCCCGACCTGTGCTCGCCCGTTAGGATGCACGTAGAACGTTCTTCTGCCGACTCACCGGCAGGTACCCGCGGGGCGAGGTGGCACATGGCATCATGGAGCCAGCTCCTGGAAGAAGCCAGGGGCGGCGAGCACCTCGTTCAGCTCTATGGGGAGGACGACCAGCTCCTCGCGCGCAACGTGAGCCGCTACCTGGCGGAAGGGCTCAAGCGGGGCGACGGGCTCGTCGTCATCGCCACCTTCGAGCACGCCGCGGCCATCCGGCGGCACCTCGGCGAGGAATGCCCCGAGGTTCCGGCGGCGCTTCAGGTCGGTCGACTGCAGTTCCTGGACGCCCGCGACACGCTCGAGCGGTTCACGGTGGAGGGTGAGCCGGACGGGCCGAGCTTCCAGCGGGTCATCGGTGGCGTGCTCCGCGAGGTGCGGGCCCGGTCGGCCACCGGGCGGATCCGGGCGTTCGGCGAGATGGTAGCCCTGCTGTGGGCGGACGGCCGTCCCGACGCGGCCGCGCAACTCGAGGAGTACTGGAACGGCTTGCTGCGGGATCGCTCGTTCAGCCTGTTCTGCGCGTACCCCATCGACGTGTTCTCTCCCGACCGCGAGCTGGAAGGGCTCAACGCCGTGCTCAGCGCGCACACACATCTGTGCGCGGGGCCGGGGACGACGCTGTCGAGCCCGCGGGCAGGGCGGTAGGAAGACGGAACGACGGCAAGACGGAACGAGGGGGCAGGCCGAGATCTCGCGCCTGCCCCCTCGTTCCGTCTTGCCGTCCTTCCGTGTTTCCGTCTCCTACGCTGCCTTGATGCTGCTGTACTCCGGCGCCGAGAGAATCACGCTCTCCGAGCCGGTGATCTGGTACTCCGGATACGCGATGGACCCGTGTTCGTGCAGGTCCAGGCCCTCCAGCTCACCCTCGGCCGACACCCGGAGGGTTCCGGTGGCCTTCACGGCGTACATGAGGACGAGGGCCAGCGAGAACGCGGCGGCCGTCACCGAGGCGCTGCCGATGATCTGAGCCTTCAGGGTCCCGAGTCCTCCCCCGTAGAAGAGTCCCGTGACGACGGTGCTCGTGTCCGAGCCGGTCGGTGTGGGCAGGCCGTACTTGCCTGCCGCGAACAGACCGAGCGAGAGCGTGCCCCAGATGCCGCAGGCCATGTGGACGGGGACTGCGCCGATCGGGTCATCGATGCGAGCGTATTCCAGCGCATCTATCGCCCACACCACGACCAGCCCCGCGACCAGGCCGATCCAGAAGGCGCCGACCGGATCCACCCAGTAGCACGGGCAGGTGATCGCTACCAGCCCGGCGAGGAAGCCGTTCGTGGTGAGCGCCAGGTCCCACTTCCTGGTGCGGAAGTACGAATACCCCAGCGACGTCAGTCCGGCCGAGCAGGCGGCGAGGGTCGTGTTGAACGCCACCCGCGCAATCCCGGGCATGTCCATCGCCGACAGCGTACTGCCCGGGTTGAACCCGTACCACCCGAACCAGAGGATCAGGCCGCCGGCGGCACCCACGATGAGATCGTGGGCGGGCATGGGCCCGCCGCCATCGCGCTTGAAGACGCGGCCGAGCCGGGGGCCGAGGGCGATCGCGCCCGCGAGCGAGATCGCGCCGCCGATCGTGTGAACCACGGTCGAGCCCGCGAAATCATGGAACGAGATCGGCGCCATGGTGGCGAGCCACCCGTCCGGTCCCCAGGCCCAGTGGCCGACGATCGGATAGATGAAGCCGGTGACGCCGACGCTGTAGAGCAGGTCGCCGATGAAGCCGCAGCGGCCGATCATCGCACCGGAGGTGATGGTCGAGGTCGTGTCCGCGAACGCGAACTGGAAGACCCAGAACGCCAGCAGTGGGATCCCGGTCGAGCCGTAGGTGGGCGCGAGCCCCTGGAGCGCGAAGCCGGTCGTGCCGATCCACGGCGTGCCCGGCTCGAACATGAACGCGAAGCCCCAGAGCCAGAAGGTGATGCCGCAGATGCAGGTATCGGCGATCCCCTCGACCAGGATGTTGACGGCCTCGCGCGAGCGGGCGAAGCCGGCCTCGAGCATCACGAAGCCGACCTGCATGCAGAAGACGAGGAACGCCGCCACCAGCGTCCAGACGGTGTTGATGGCGTTGACCGCCGCCATCGGATCGGGCGCGGGGGGTGCCGCGCTCTGGGCATCGGCGATCTCGGGCAGGAACCAGCGGGTGATCAGCGTCAACACCAGTCCCAGGCCGATCATCTTGCCGAGGAGAAGCAGCCCGGCGTTGCGCCGGACCCTCGGGTCCTGCCAGCTCGTTCGCAATCGTGCTCCCAGGCCCTGCCACGCGTCGGACATACCAGTCGGCTCCCGGTGAAAGTGTGAGGATGCGAGTCCCATGCGGCCGGACGGCTAGCGCGAGCCGGTGAGCTCGAGCGCGTGCCGCTGGACGTTGTCGGCGGTAACCGGCGTGAGAGCGGCGTTGTCCCGCTCGCCGGTGCGGATGCGGATGACGCGGTCGATCGGCTGGACGAAGATCTTGCCGTCGCCGACGGCGCCGGTGCGCGCGGCGGAGAGAATGGCGTCGATCGTCGGCTCGACGAACGGCTCGGAGCACGCCATCTCGATCTTCACTTTCTCGTGGAACTCGAGGACGACGTTGGTCCCCCGGCGGACCGTCACCGTGTCGCGCTCTCCCCCGTGGCCGCTGACGCGGCTGATCGTGATCCCGGTGACCCCGGCCCGGAACAGCGCCGCCTTCACGGCCGGCAAGCGTTCGGGGCGAATGATGCAGCTGATCAGCTTCATTGCCTTCACTCCTGGAAGGGTGGACGCAATCGACCACGCGAAAACATCAGTGCCCCCGCGACACGGACCGAATCGCGGGGGCACGGGCAGCCTCGGATACACCAGCCGTTTACCCAGCGGTTCGTGGGGGGGAGCGCGGCGAGTTTCGCAGATCGAAGGGCATGAGCTGCTCCGTTGACGTGTCCTGGCGCCTACCTGGGATAGCGTAGTGGTCTGTCCAGGTTCTGTCAAGGTTTTTCTGCAGATTTCGCAAAGTATACAGCGACATTGCCAATATGTCCCGCATCTTGGGCAGTTTTGTCACCATTTCTGTGCAGATATTCCAGAATGAGCAAGATGGGAGCTCGACGGGTCCGGGCCTACGGCTTGAGGAGGTCCGGTCAATGAACGTCGCGGGGAGAGAGACGCGGAAATGTAGACCGAAGGATGGAATGGCGGGAAGACGGAACGGCGGAAGGAAGGACCGTTCTGTGTGGCCGCCCGCGCTCAGCGCGCAAGCACCTCCACCCGCGAGATCCGATCTCCCTCGAGGATCCGCTCCGCGACGGCCTGGCCGCCGTCGATCCGGCCGAAGATGGTGAACTCGTGGTCGAGCAGCGGGTTGTCCACCAGGTTGACGAACCACTGGCCGTCGCCGGTGTCGCGCCCGCGGGCGGAGATGCCCAGCGTCCCCCGGGCGTGCGTGCGCATGGTGAGCTCGTCCCGCATAAACGCGTCGTCGCCGACATACTCGTTCGCGTCGGGCCCGCCGCCCTGGATCACGAAGTTGGGCTCGACGCGCTGAAACACCTTGCCGTCGTAGAAGCCTTCCCGCACGAGTCGGAGCACTCGAGCCACAGTGGCCGGGGTCTCCGCCGGAAACAGACGCACGGTGAAGCTGCCGCCGCCGCTCGAGGGCGCCATCGTCACCCGCAGGCGGAGGCCGTCGTGCGCGAATATCTCCGCCAGCGGCTCCGGGCGGATCGGGAGCGGGACCGGGTGCGCCTCGACCGGCCCGTCGGTCCACGCCGCCAGCGTCGTGGCGGTGAGCGCTGCGACCGCGGTGTCGTAGTCGGCGAGGTACGGCTCGAGCCGGGCGCGGGTGGCCGCGGAGCCGAGCTCGCCGATCCGCGTGAGCATGGAGACGCGTGGGTCGCGGGCGTTCTCGCTCCGGTGGGCGCTCAAGTCCTCGAACGCGGTGAGCAGCGCGTCGAGCGCCGCCGAGTCGGACGATCCCTTGAGCGCCTCCGCCGCCGCGAGCGACACTTGGTGGCCGCTCGACCCGAGTGCGGCGATATAGACGCTGTCGGCCTCGTGCCCCGCCACCACCGCGAGCCCGGTGATCGCGGCTTCCTGCACGTTGCGGTCGGCGTCTCGCGCGAGCCGGTGGAGGACGGCGCGGTCACCCGCGACGGCCGCGGCGCGCGCGGCGTAGGCGCGGACCTCGGGCCGCTCGGCGCGGGCGAACCGGGGCAGCAGCGCCGCCGCGGCAGCCGTGTCGAGCCGCACGAGCGCCAGCAGCGCGTGCGCGCCGGTCTGCCAGCGGTGGTCGGCCGGTCCAGCCGTGACGCGAGCCGCAGCGAGACGCCGCAGCGCGGTCGAGGCTGCGCCCCGGTCCGCACAGCCGCTGCCGAGCGAGTCGATGGCGGTGAGGGCGACATAGGGATCGCGGTCGCGCGTGAGCGCGAGGAGTGGCGCGCAGTCCGGCGCGCCCTCGCCTAGCCGCGCGGCAACCGCGACGTCGGTGCGGACGATCGGGCTCGGATCAGCGAGCGCCCGGCGGACGAGCGTGGCGCGGAGCGCGGGCGAGAGCGCACCAGTGCCGCGCAGCATCATCCGGCGCGATTCGGCGTCGCGGTCGCGCGCTGCCCCAAGCGCGGTGGCGCTGTCGAGGGCGCCGGCCGCCCCGAGCGTGCGCAGCGCGAGCCGGCGGACGACGGTGTCGGGCGACTGCACCGCCGCTCTTCGCAGCAGGGCGATGCTCGTGTCCGTGAGGTTGCCCGTCGCGCGGCGGACCCTGGCCAGCGTGTAGAGTCCGTGGGTCAGCCCGGCCGACTGCCGCGACGTGAACCGCGCGCGGATGGCTGCCTCCGCCGCGCGCGCGGCCACCGTGTCGGGTAGCGGCAGCCGGCCGAGCGACTGGCCCAGCACGTCCACCACCGATGGATCACGCTCGCCGGCCAGCGCACGTGCCAGCACCTCGGCGGCCTCGCGCGTGCCGAGCTTCGTGCTGTCCGGCGGGCCCTCGCTCCGCGGCACACGCCGGAGCGACTGCGCGATCGCGTTCGCGGCCTCGGCACGCACTGCCGGCACCGAATCGGCGAGCGACGACAGCAGCAGCCGCCCGAGCTCAGGGCGCTGAAAGCGTCCGAGCCCACGGACCGCGAGCCGGCGGAGCAGGGTGTCCGGCCCGCGCAGGGCGCTCAGCAGCGGCGCGATCCCGTCCGCCCCCGTGCCCCGTGCGTCCTCGGCGACCAGGAGGCGCTGGAGCGACGCGGTGTCCACGGTGAGGGAGGCCGGCATCTGGGCGGCGGCCAGCTGCGGCACGAGGGCAAGGCAGAGGCCGAGCAGGAGACTGCGTGGGCGCATGAGGAGTCCGGGAATCGGGTCGGGAGCCACTACGCGGGGGTGAAGGAGAGAGTTGCAGCTTTTCATCCGCCGCCCCTATCGTTCGTCATGCACACACGCACACTCGGCACCCAGGGTCTCACCGTCTCCGCGCTCGGGCTCGGCTGCATGGGGATGAGCCAATCGTACGGCTCGCCCGACGACGCGGAATCCATCGCCACCATCCATCGCGCCCTGGAGCTGGGCGTGACCTTCTTCGATACGGCCGAGGTCTACGGCCCGTACACCAACGAGACGCTGCTCGGCCGCGCGCTCGAGGGCCGGCGCGACGGGGCGATCATCGCCACCAAGTTCGGCTGGGAGATCGGCACCCAGGGCCGCGGCGGGCTCGACAGCCGGCCCAGCCATATTCGGGAGGCGGTCGAGGGCTCGCTCGAGCGGCTCCGCACCGACCGCATTGACCTGCTGTACCAGCATCGGGTGGATCCGCAGGTGCCGATCGAGGACGTGGTCGGCACGATGGCCGACCTGGTGCGCCAGGGCAAGGTGCGGTTCCTCGGCCTGAGCGAAGCCGGGGTCCAGACCATCCGCCGCGCCCACGCCGTGCACCCGATCTCCGCGCTCCAGAGCGAATACTCGCTGTGGGAGCGGAACCTCGAGGCCGAGATCATCCCCGCGCTGCGCGAGCTCGGCATCGGCCTCGTGCCGTTCAGCCCGCTCGGTCGCGGCTTCCTCACCGGCAGCGCCCGGCGCGCCGAAGACTATCCCGAGGGCGACTACCGCCGCGGCGACCCGCGCTTCCAGGGCGAGAACTTCGACGCGAACATGCGCGCCGCCGGGGTGGTGGCCCAGATTGCGTCCGAGCTCGGCGCCACGCCGGGGCAGGTGGCGCTCGCCTGGCTGCTGTACCAGGGCGAAGACCTGGTCCCGATCCCCGGTACCAAGCGCCGGCGGTACCTGGAAGAGAATGTCGCCGCTGCCGACCTGCGGCTCGACGCCGCGCGGCTCCAGCGCCTGAACGACGCGTTGCCGGCCGTGGCGGGAGCGCGGTATGGGGAGGAGATGATGAGTTACGTGGATAGGTAGGGGGGCGTGGACCCCCCCCCGGCCTACGGAAAGATCCCGAGCTGCTCGTAGCTCAGCGCCACCTTGTCGATCGCCACGATCATCGCCGCGGTCCGCATGTCCACCTTGCCGTCCCGCTCCTTCCACTCCTTCCGGATCGGATGATACGCGCCGATCATGGTCTCCTCGAGCCCCGAGTTGACCAGGTCCTCCTCGCTCGCGCCGTGCGTCACCCGCTCGATCTCCTCCGCGGTGAACTTCCTTCCGGTCACGCCCTCGACCGCCTCGAGTAGCCGGCCGTAGGCGCCTTGCTCGAACCGCTTCTGCATCCGGCCGAAGCGCACGTGGCCAAGGTTCTTGACCCACTCGAAGTAGGAGACGGTGACGCCGCCCGCGTTGATGTAGGCGTCGGGCACGACGAGGATCCCGCGGCGCGTGAGGATCTCGTCCGCTTCCGCGGTGGTGGGTCCGTTGGCAGCCTCGACCACGATCTTCGCCTTCACGCGCGGCGCGTTATCCTCGGTGACCTGCCGCTCCAGTGCGGCGGGAATGAGGATGTCGCAGTCGAGCTCGAGCGCGTCTTCCCGGCGCGCGAGGTCGGTCCCGCCGGGGAAGCCCAGCATGCCGCCCCGCTCGCGGCGGAACGCCATCACCTTCTCCAGATCGAGCCCCTTCGGATTCGCGATGGCGCCTTCCGCTTCGGCGAGCCCCACCAGCAGCGCGCCGCCCTCGCGGAAGTACTTGGCGGCGAAGTAGCCCACGTTGCCGAGGCCCTGGATCACGACCCGCTTGCCCTCGAGGCCGGTCGAGAGTTTGAGCGCCTTCATGTCCTCCGCCACGCTGCACAGCTCCCGGGTGCCGTAGAAGACCCCGCGTCCGGTGGCCTCGGTG
>Ga0075423_10007198_pt1 | contig 10491 bp, 8 predicted proteins | sample SoiMethybrSBSTD2_FD_80114 | JGI IMG/M metagenome (GOLD analysis project Ga0075423, IMG submission 80114) | Bulk soil microbial communities from a Populus tree surrounding site in Tennessee, USA - Soil MetaG P. TD hybrid SBSTD2 | ecosystem: Environmental > Terrestrial > Soil > Tree plantation...
CCGCGCACGAGCGTCACGTCGGCGGCCTCGATCGCCACGTCAGTGCCGGAGCCCATGGCGATACCGACGTCGGCCTGGGCGAGCGCCGGCGCGTCGTTGATGCCGTCGCCCACCATCGCGAGGCGGTGTCCTTGAGCCTGGAGCCTGGTGATCTCGCGGGCCTTGTCCTCCGGCAGAATCTCGGCGAGGACCTTGTCAACTCCGGCTCGGCGGGCGACGGCCCCGGCGGTCGGCCTGGCGTCGCCGGTGAGGACGATGACGTCAAGGCCCCGCCGCTTCAACGCGGCCACCGCCTCGGGCGCCTCGGGCTTGAGGACGTCGGCGGCGGCCAGCAGGCCGAGGGCTCGACCACCGAGCGCCAGGTAGACCGCGGTCTTTCCCTCGGTGGCGAGCGCCTGGACGCGCGGCACGAGGGCGCGGACGTCGACCCCGCGAGCATCCATCAGCGCCCGGTTGCCGAGCAACACGCGGCCGTCCGGCGCCATCGCGTCGATCCCCTGCCCCGGGACCGTCGTGAACTCGGTGATGGGCGGCAGCGCGAGCCCGCGTGCCTTGGCGGATGCAACGATCGCTTCCCCCAGCGGATGCTCTGAGCCTTGCTCGGCGGCCGCCGCCAGCGCCACGATGTCGTCCTCGGACATCGGAGGGAGCGCGACCACGTCGGTGACCGCCGGCCGACCCACGGTCAGCGTGCCCGTCTTGTCGAACACGACCGTGTCCACGCGCTCGAGCAGCTCGAGCGCGGTGGCGCTCCGGACCAGGATCCCGCGCTCGGCTCCGCGCCCCGTGGCCACCATGATGGCGGTAGGCGTGGCGAGCCCCATCGCGCAGGGGCACGCGATGACGAGGACCGCGACCGCATTGGTGAGGGCGAAGAGGCCGGCCGGCTCGGGACCGAACGCCCACCAGGCGAGGAACGTGAGGCCGGCGATTCCCAGCACGATCGGGACGAAAATCGCGGCGACGCGATCGGCCAGCCGCTGAATGGGGGCGCGCGAGCCCTGCGCCTCGGCGACGAGCGCGACGATCCGCGACAGCGCGGTCTCGCTGCCCACGCGAGCGGCTCGGAAGATGAAACTGCCGGTGCGGTTGACGGTCCCGGCGTAGACCTTCGATTCCGGCGCCTTCTCGACGGGCAGGCTCTCGCCCGTCAGCATCGACTCATCGATCGTCGAGGCGCCCTCCGTCACGACGCCGTCGACGGGAATGCGCTCCCCCGGGCGAATGCGAACGAAATCGCCGACGCGCACCTCGGCCGTCGGCACGTCGACCTCGGCCCCAGCGCGAACGACGCGGGCGGTGCGCGGGGCGAGGCTCACGAGCCGCCGGATCGCCTCCGAGGTTTGCCCGCGCGCGCGCGCCTCGAGCCAGCGGCCCAGCACGACCAGCGTGATGACGACCGCGCTCACGTCGTAGTACGTCACGCCGTGCGCTTGGAAGGCGTGCGGCCACAGGGTGACGGCCACGCTGAAGAAGTACGCGGCGCTGGTGCCCACCGAGACCAGCGTCGACATCGACGCGCTCCGGTAGCGCAGGTCGTGGAGGAGCCCCTGGTGAAACTGCCAGCCGACCCAGAACTGAACGGGCGTGGTGAGGATCAGGAGAAGCCACGGGTTCTGGAGCGCCACCGGGACCCACGGCAGGATGTGCGACATCCCGCCCAGCAGCACGGGCGCCGACAGCGCGGCACCGACGATGAACTTGATCTTCTGATACTGCTGGTCGGCCTCGCGCGCGGCCTGCTCCTTGTCGAGCGCGGCGCCGGGCGCCGCGTCGGGTAGAGGCCGCACCAGCTCGTAGCCGGCCGCGGCGACCGCCGCCTGGAGCGCGTCGAAGCTCGTCTGCTCCGGATCGAACGACACCGTCGCCTGCTCGGTGGCGAGGTTGACAGTCGCCTGCTCTACGCCGTTGACCTTGGCGAGAGCGCGCTCCACCCTGCCCACGCACGCCGCGCAGTGCATGCCGCGCACCGGAGCGACCTGCGTCGTCATCACTTGCCCCGGAACCGCGCGAACACGTCGAGCAGCTCGTCGATCTTCTGCTGGCGCTCGCTCTTCGAGCCCGTGCGAATGGCGTCGGTCACGCACGACTCGATGTGCCGGCCCAGCAGGAGCTTCTCGACCTGCTCGAGCGCGCCCTGCACCGCCGAGACCTGGAGCAGGATGTCGACGCAGTATGCCTCGCCGTCGATCATCCGCTGGAGACCCTGCACCTGCCCCTCGATCCGTCTGAGCCGCCCGAGGGCTTTGGCCTTCGTCTCCTCGTTGATCATCTCGTATACCCCCAGGGGGTAGTATCCGCCTGGGCTGCGCCGCTGTCAAACCACGGCCGACTAGATGTCGAACAGAGAGGGCTGCTCCCCCGAGGAGATCGCTCGGCGACGCCGGGCCGGCGTCTTGGCCGCCCGCGCCTTCACCCCCACGGCTGCGGCCGGCTTCGGGCGGGGCAGCTTCCAGCCCTTCTGCACGGCGATCCGATCGCCCTGCTTGATCACCAGCAAGTCGACGAGGCGCGCCAGTGGGCTCGATAGCAGATGCAGGTACTTCTCCCAGTAGCGGGGCGAATGGGCGAGTGTGCGCATTTGGTCGAGCGCGAGCGACAGGGCCGTCCGGTCGCCGCGCTTGGCGGCCACCTTCAGGTCGGCGAGCAGCCGGGCCTGGCTGATGCGCGAGGGGCGGGCCCGCGCCATCAGGGGCTCACGGGGTCGCGCCGCCGCGCAGCCGTACTTCGTAGCCCTCGCGGTCGGCGTGGTTGGGCTGGATCGTGATCTTGCGGTCGAGCGCCCGCGCCAGCCGGTCGAGTCCGTCGCGGCCGTCACCCTCGAAGTAGCGGGCGAGGTCTGGGTGGACGCGCACGACCACCTCGCGGACGTTGGCGTCCTCGGCCGCCCGCACCTTCGCCGGGATGGCGCGGAAGATCTCGGCGGCCAGGGTCGCGTCGGCCTTCGTCACGCCGCTGCCCTTGCAGGTCGGGCACACCGTGGAGAGCAGCGAGCGGAGGTCCTGGCGCACGCGCTTGCGCGTCATTTCGACCAGGCCGAGCTCGGAGATCTCGAGCACGTTCGTCCGGGCCTTGTCGTCGGCCAGCGCGCGCTTCAGAGCTCGGTAGACCTGCTCGCGGTGGTCCGCCGTTTCCATGTCGATGAAGTCGATGATGATGATACCGCCCAGATCGCGCAGCCGGATCTGCCGGACGATCTCGACGCCCGCTTCCAGGTTGATCTTGAGCACGGTCTGCTCGAAGTCGCGCTTGCCGACGTACTTGCCGGTGTTCACGTCGATCGACACGAGCGCTTCGGTGTGGTCGATGACGATGTACCCGCCGGACTTGAGCCAGACGCGGCGCCGGAGCGCGCGCTCGATGTCCTTCTCGATGCCGAGCGCCTCGAAAATCGGAGTGGGCTCCGTCCACTGCCGCACCCGGTCACGGAGCGACGGCACCAGGGCTTCGACATAGCCGGCGCACCGGTCGTACACCTCGCGCGCGTCAACGACGAACTCGTCGACCTCCGGCGAGAAGAGATCGCGCACGACGCGGAAGGTCAGATCGCCTTCCTCGTGCAGCGCCGCCGGCGCCGCCGCCTGCTCGAAGCGCGTCTGGATCTGCGCCCAGAGCCGCGTCAGGAATTCCACGTCGGCCGCGAACTCGCTCTCGTTCTTGCCCTCGGCGTTCGTTCTGAGAATGAAGCCGCCCGGCGGCAGCGTGAGGCCGCGCAGCGCCGCCCGCAGCCGGTCGCGCTCCCGCTCGTCGCGGATGCGGCGCGACACGCCGATGTGGCGCGCCTGCGGCATGTAGACGAGGTAGCGCCCGGGCAGCGAGACGAACGACGTGATGCGAGCCCCCTTGGTCCCGAGCGATTCCTTGGACACCTGGACGAGGACGTTCTGGCCCTTCTGGAGCAGCTCCTCGATCGGTGTGCCGTCGCGGCGGGGCGCCGGCTCCTCGACGTCCACATCGGCGTCGGGATCGGTGTCGTCGTCCTCCTCGCCCGCAAGCATCGCGCCCGCGAAGTCGCCGAGGTTGGTCGTGTAGTCGCCGGCGTAGAGGAAGGCGTCCTTCGAGAGCCCGATGTCGACGAACGCCGCCTGCATGCCCGGCAGGACGTTCGTCACGACGCCCTTGTAGACGCTCCCGACGATCGAGCGGCGGTGGTGCCGCTCGAGGTACAGCTCGGTGAGGAGGTTACCCTCCTGGACACCGACGCGAGTTTCGATGAGTTCCGCATTGACCACGATCCGTTTGCGCACGGCAGCACCTCGCCGACACGGCGCCTGGTGTCGATCGACCGCAGCGTCCGCGTCTCATTGGAACTGCCGCATCCGTACCGAGAGCAGAAGGCCCAGCGTCAGGCAGGAGGCGACCATCGAGGAGCCGCCGTAGCTCATCAACGGCAGCGGGATCCCGACGACAGGCAGGAGCCCGGTCACCATGCCCACGTTGATCAGTACCTGCGCCGCGAACAGCGACGTGGCGCCCAACGCCACGAGCCGGCCCACCGGCTCGCGCGCGGTCGCCGCGATGTCGAACCCCCGGAGAAGGAGCAAGACATAGCACAGCAGCAGGATGAGACAACCGACGAACCCCCACATCTCGGCGAACACGGCAAAGATAAAATCCGTGTGACGCTCCGGGAGGAAGGCCAGCCGGCTCTGCGTCGCGCCGGCGACCCCCTTGCCCAGGAGCTGACCCGATCCGATTGCGATCTTCGCCTGGATCACGTTGTACGCGCTCCCGAGGGGATCGCGGAACGGATCCAGGAAAACGAGAATTCGCTCGCGTTGGTACTCCTTGAGCGCCATCCAGGCCAGCGGCATCGCCGCGAGCGCGGCGAGCGCCAGGGCGCCCAGCGTTTTCATGCGGAGCCCGGCCCCGATGAGCAAGATCGTCATCACGGGAATGAGCAGGAGCGCGGTGCCGAGGTCCGGCTGCTTGATGATCAGTACGGCCGGCACCGCGACGATCGGCATCGAGATAATGATGGCCGTCCGGCCCACCGGCTGCGCCCAGCGGGACGTCACCGCCCAGACCGCCATGAGCAGGAAGCAGAGCTTGAACAGCTCGGAGGGCTGGACCGACAGCGGTCCCATGACGATCCACCGCTTCGCGCCCGACACCGTTCGGCCGAGCACGAACACGGAGACCAGCGCGGCCAGCCCCAGGGCATAGATGGCCGGGGCCGCCCGCACGAGCCGCCGGTAGTCGAGGCTCGCCACCAGCACCATGACCGCGAGGCCGATCGTGAACCACAGGAGCTGACGGATGACGACGCTGCCGCCGGCGCGGCCCACGTGCAGGCTCGCCAGCGTCACCGAGCTCATCATGATCAGCGCGAAGGCGACGACCAGCAGCGCCCAGTCGACGTTCTGCAGCAGGCGCCGGTCGACCCGCAGCACTAGCCGCCGAACCCCACCGCGGCGATCTTCTCGAGGAAGATCGCGTTGAAAATCTTGCGCGCGATCGGCGCGGCGACCTGGCCACCCTTGCCGCCCCGCTCGGCGATCACCACCACCACGACCTCGGGCGCCTTCGCCGGGGCGAACGCCGCGAACCACGCGTGGTCCTGGCCCTTCTCGGCCTTCGACTTGGCGATCATCTGCGCGGTGCCCGTCTTGCCCGCGATGTCGATTCCGGGAATGCGTGCCGCCGCGCCGGTTCCGTTGTCGTTCACCACCGCCCAGAGGCTCTGTCGGAGAAACGCCCACACGACCGGCGACAGCTCGACGTGGCCGTTGACCTGTCCCTGGTCGCTCCAGACGACGCCGCGATCCGGCCGCTCCACCCGCTGCACCAGGCGCGGCCGCCACAGGACGCCGCCGTTGGCGACCGCTGCCATGAAGCGCGCGACCTGCATGGGTGTGACGAGCACGGTGCCCTGCCCGATCGACATGTTAATCGTCTCGCCGACCGGGAACGGCTTGCCCTGACGCCCGCGCGCCGTCTGGGGCTTCGGCAGGAGGCCGAACTTCTCGCCCGGCAGGGCGATGGCGGTCGGCTGACCGAACCCGAAGGCGCTCGCGTAGCGAACGATGGCGGCGCCCCCGATCTTGAGGCCCGCCTCGTAGAAGAAGATGTTGCATGAGTGCTGGATCGCACCGCGGAGATCGACGGTCCCGTGCCCGCCTTCCTTCCAGTCCTTGAAGATGGTGCTGCCCAGCTGGAACTCGCCGGAGCAGTGCGTCCGGTCGAGCGGCGTGATCGTGCCCTCCTGCAGGCCGGCCGCCGCCACGACGATCTTGAACACGGAGCCCGGCGCGTACTGGGTCTGGATCGTGCGGTTGAGCAACGGGAAGTTCGGATCCTGGACCACGCGCAGCCAGGCTTCGCGATCGATAGTCCCGGTGAAGCGGTCGATCTCGAAGGCGGGCGTGGACACCATCGCGAGCACGTCGCCGTTGCGCGGATCCATGACGACGACGGCGCCGGCCTGGCCCTCCATCGCGCGCTCGGCCGCCTCCTGGATCCCACGATCGATCGTCGTGGTGACCTGCGCACCGGCGTGCGGCTCGGTCTGCTGCACCCGGCGAACCGGGCGACCCATCGCATCGACCTCGATGCGCTCGCCGCCGTCCTGGCCGCGCAGATGCTCGTCGAGGAGCCGCTCGAGTCCGGACTGGCCCACCATTTCGCCGCGGCGGTAGCGACCCTGCTTGAGCTGTTCGTCGCTCGCCTCGCGCACGTAGCCCAGGAGATGGGCAGCGAACCGGCTGTTCGGGTACACGCGCTGGGGCTCGACTTCCGTGATGACACCCGGAAGCTCGAGCTTCCATTCCTCCACCTTGGCGACTTCGGCGAGCGAGAGGCCCCGGCGCACGCGCACCGGCAGGAGCGAGTCGGGCGGCACCTTCGCCACGGCGTCGGTCAGCTCCTGGAAGGGAATGCGGAGCAGCGAGGCGACGCGCCCGAGGACCGCGTCTCGCGTCTCGTCGTCGCGCGGGAGCTCGCGAGGAATCAGCGACAGGGTGAAGGTCGGTCGGTTGTCGACCAGGGGCATCCCGTGGCGGTCGAACAGGATGCCACGCGGCGCGGCGATCGGCCGGACGCGAATCCGGTTCTTGTCCGACGCGTCGAGGAACCGCCCGCCCTCGAGGACTTGCAAGTACCAGAGCTGCCCGATCAGGACGAGGAACGCGAAGATGGTCGCCGTCGCAATCACCATGACGCGCTGGCGCCCCGGATCGCGCCGGCTCGAGAGGGAGCGTCGAGCGGCGCTCATGACGGCAGCCCCTCGAAGCGCTCGCGCAGGACCTGCGACGCGGACAGGCTCAGCACGACCGCGGCGCCGACGAACCCGTTGAAGATCGCCTGGGGGAGCACGACGTACAGCATGAGCTCGCCGAACGGCGCCGGGAACCGGAAGATCTGCAAGAGCGCGAACCGGGCCAGCCCTTCCAGGATCGTCAGCACGACGAGCCCGGGCACCTGCACCAGGGGCTGACTCACCCGGAGCCGCTCGCCGGCGACGCCGATCCCGAACCCGATGACCGCCTTCGTGAGGGCCTGAACCCCGATGAGACCGCCGCCGGCCGCGTCCTGAAGGAGTCCCGTGACGAAGCCGGCGAAACAACCGAACTCGGGGCCTCGCCGGAGCGCCAGCAGAACGACCATGATCAGCGGCAAATCGGGCGTCACACCTCTGACGCTTACCAGCGGCGTCAGCGTCGCGTGTGCGACCGAGCCCCCCGCAACCGTGAGCATGAGCAGCCCGCGCATCAGCCGCCCGCCGGGAAGAACGCGGTGAGATCGCGCTGCGTGTCGCCGGTCACCAGCAGCACCTCGTCGACTCGCGCGTAGTCGACCGCCGGCGCCAGCTCGGCGTAGTGGAAGAGCGCGGAGCCGCGGTTGTCGATCGTGCGCACGGTGCCGATGGGGATGCCACGCGGAAAGAGTCCGCCCTGCCCGGCGGTGACCAGCACGTCGCCGCTCTGGATCGACGCACCGTCGCGCGCCATGAACTTGAACCGGAGCGTCCCCCGCGGGTCGCCCTCGACGATGCCGGGGGTGCGGGTTCTCAGGACGTGGGCGCCGACGGTCGATGCGGGATCGGTCAGCACCTGCACGATCGACGCGCCGGGGCGAACGTCGACGATGCGGCCGATGAGGCCGTCGGGCGAGATCACCGCGCTGAGTCGCGGGATGTTGTCGGCCCGGCCGCGATTGACCGTGAGCGACCGGATCCAGCCGCCCCACTCGCGCCCGATGATCTCGCCGGAGAGCGTCGTGAGCGGGAGCTTCTCCTGCAGGCCGAGGAGACGACGCAGTCGCTGGTTCTCCACGTCGGTGTCGTCCACCCGCAGCGCCCGCACCCGCAGCTGCTGCACTTCCTCGCGCAGGCGGTGGTTCTCGGCGCGCACGTTCTTCCAGTCGAGGTAGGTGGACCAGAGCCCGAAGGTGGCCCGGCTCGCGCGGGCGAGCCCGGTCTGGACCGGCGCGGTGACCATCGTCAGGAAATCGCCCGCGGCTGCGCCGTATCCGCGCGTCTGGAGCGTGAGCAGGAGAAGGCAGATCCCCACGAGGGAGACAAGCAACACCAGCTTCTGAATCTTCACCTTCCGAACCCCCCGAGAGGAGCGGAACCCCGCTGATTACGCGGGGATGGCCACCTTCTTCAGGAGATCGAGCTCGTCCAGCACTCGCCCCGTCCCGAGGGCGACACAGGACAGCGGGTCATCGCCCGGTGTGACCGGGAGGTTCGTCTCCTGACGCAGCAGGTGGTCCAGGCCCCGAAGCAGTGCGCCGCCTCCAGTGATGACGATGCCCTTGTCGACGATGTCGGCGGCGAGCTCGGGCGGTGTCCTCTCCAGACACGTCCGCACCGTTTCGACGATCGTCATCACGGGCTCGCGGAGCGCTTCCCGGATTTCCTCGTCAGTGATCACAATGGTCTTGGGAATCCCGTCGATCAGGTCGCGACCCTTCACTTCCATGGTGCGGCGGTCGCCACCCATGGGGTACGCCGACCCGAGAGTAACCTTGATCTCCTCGGCGCGTCGCTCGCCGACGAGCAAGTTATAGTGCTTGCGGATGTACTGAACGATCGCCTCGTCCATCTCGTCGCCCGCGATCCGGACCGACTTCGAGTAGACGATGCCCGACAAGGAGATGACGGCCACCTCGGTCGTACCGCCGCCGATGTCGACGATCATGTTCCCGCCGGGCTCCTGGATGGGCAGCCCCGCGCCGATCGCCGCCGCCATCGGCTCCTCGATCAGGTAGACTTCGCGCGCGCCCGCCTGCATCGCCGAGTCGCGAACCGCGCGCTTCTCGACCTGGGTGATTCCCGACGGCACGCCGATGACGATGCGCGGCCGCACGAGCGTCCGCCGGCGGTGCACCTTCGAGATGAAGTAGTGCAGCATCTTCTCGGTCACGTCGAAGTCGGCGATGACGCCGTCCTTCAGGGGCCGGATGGCGATGATGTTCCCGGGGGTGCGCCCGAGCATGGCCTTCGCCTCGCGCCCGACCGCGAGCACGGAGTGATCGGCCTGGTGGATCGCGACGATGGAGGGCTCGTTGAGCACGATGCCCTCGCCGCGGACGTACACGAGCGTGTTAGCCGTCCCGAGGTCGACGGCGAGATCATTCGAGAACATTCCGGCCAGAAGGTTGTAGAACATCACCGCTCCATCGTTCGTCGATTGAACCCCCGCCTCGGGGATCTAACAGTAGCACAGTCCGTGCCACCCAGAAACGAAAACTCCATTTTTACAAGGCTTTAGGCACCGGGGCAATCAGCCGGGAGCTACGGGGCTACCGGCCGCCGACAGAATCCGAGGAATTTCAGGATCTTCCGGGTTGGCTCCGAAAGCCGACCTCCCGGTCGGCGGAGCCGCTCTCCCTCGGGGAGGTCGCCGGCAGGGGGGTCCGACGCTCGGCGCTCGTGCGGAAGTGCTCAGGATGGCACCTCTCGTGACAGCCAGCGTCAGCGCCGGCCTTCCAGGACGCGCTCCCCAGCGTGGGAATTTTCGGAAAGGGCGATCTAGCGGTCTCGACCTCGACCCACTTCGCGACGCCCCTCATCGTCGTCAACGGACCGACCCGCACGCGCATCAGTCTCAACAGCACCTTCGGCGCCTTGGCCCGGGCTTTGCGCGAACGCGATCGGCGAGCGCTCGGTTTGCTCATCGATCAACGTCGGCGGCGCGGCCGGGCGAGATCTCGATGTCGACGTTCGGTCATCCCGGACGCGACACGTCGGCGAGAACGAGGAAGCGAGCCCACTGGCCGCCCTATGATGCCGGGCGAGTTCCTTCGGCCGGCGTGTCGGCCGTCAGGCTACTCGTCGGGCGAGGCGCCACACGGAATCTCGTATCGCGCGAGTCGCGCGACGCGAGCCCTCGCCGGGTCGCTCGGCTGGTCGATGAACAGCAAGCACTTCCCGCTGTGCCGCCACACGATGCTGATCGTCGGTCCCCGAGCACGCCAAGACGTTCGCCGGCGACGGATGGTCGTCGGAAGACCTCAGGCGCCATCCCTGCGAGTCGGTGCAACAGC
>Ga0075423_10007202_pt1 | contig 10490 bp, 7 predicted proteins | sample SoiMethybrSBSTD2_FD_80114 | JGI IMG/M metagenome (GOLD analysis project Ga0075423, IMG submission 80114) | Bulk soil microbial communities from a Populus tree surrounding site in Tennessee, USA - Soil MetaG P. TD hybrid SBSTD2 | ecosystem: Environmental > Terrestrial > Soil > Tree plantation...
CACTAGAACCGCCGAATTATTGCTAACCCGACGATTCTCGTTCGACTTGCATGTGTTAAGTACGCCGCCAGCGTTCGCTCTGAGCCAGGATCAAACTCGCCAAGATAAATCGACAAACTTGAAGCCTGGTCCCTAAAAGCCCAACCAATGATGTTGCGTCGGTCGAGCGCAAGGTACTCAGTAGTTACGGATGGTGCTCACACTTCTTCGGTGAGCCAGTAACATATGCGATTTTCAAAGAGCGGTGGGGTCGGAACCCCTGAGGATTGAAACAGGTCAGCTGGACTAATGAGGCCGGCTGCCCACTCTCAACCAACTCATCCCGTCCCTGCTTCGGGAACAGGATGGGCAAGGAGTGATGATACGGATGGCCCCCGGACCTGTCAAGGGATCTTTGCTCTAGGCCTTCGGACCGAAACCGGGCCCCTCAGGACCTCCGCGAGCCCCACTTACCCTTGATCTTCGGGAGGTTAGACCGCGTCAGCGGGCCGACAGCCGCCCGGCGTAGTAGGTGCGCCGGCCCTTCCGGACGATCCAGAACCGCTCGTGCAGGGGCCCCACGCTCCGCAGGGTGCCGGCGACTCCCGTGACGCGCTGGCCGTTGATCGTGACTCCGCCTCCGGCAAGAAGCTTCCGCGACTCGCCCTTGGAATCTGCCGCGCCGACGCGCACGAGCAGATCCACCACCCCGAGCGCGCCCGCTTCATCCGCGCTGATCTCGGCGGTGGGGATCGCGCGGCAGACCTGCTCGAGCTGCGCGGCCGTCAGCGCGGCGACGTCGCCCCCGAACATCGCGGCGCCGATCGCTTCCGCCTCCTTCATCGCGGCGTCGCCGTGGACGAGCGCGGTGACTTCGCGCGCGAGCACGCGCTGCGCCTCGCGGCGCTCCGGCGCGTCCGCGGTCGCCCGCTCGAGATCGGCGATGCTCTCGCGCGAGAGGAACGTGAAGTACTTGAGGAACTTCACCACGTCGGCGTCGCCGGTGTTGAGCCAGAACTGATACATCTCGTAGGGCGACGTCCGGGCCGCGTCGAGCCAGACGGTGCCCGACTCCGTTTTGCCGAACTTGGCGCCGTCCTCCTTCGTCACCAGCGGATGCACGATGCCGAAGGCCTGCTCGCCGGCGACGCGCCGGATCAGCTCGATCCCCGCGGTGATGTTGCCCCACTGATCGCTTCCACCGAGCTGCACCCGGCATTCCTGGTCCTGGAAGAGGCGCAGGAAGTCGTACGCCTGCAGGACCTGGTAGCTGAATTCGGTGTAGGAGAGGCCCGCGTCCGCTCGTCCCATGCGGGCCCGCACCGATTCCTTGGCGAGCATGGCGCCGAGGGGAAAGTGCTTGCCCACGTCACGCAGGAATCCGATCGCGTCCATCTTGCCGAGCCAGTCGTAGTTGTTGACGAGGAGGGCGCCGTGCGGCCCCGCGCCGAAGTCGAGGAAGCGCTGCACCTGGATCTTGAGCCGGGTCGCCGCCGCCGCGACCTGATCCTCCGGACTCAGCGCCCGCTCGCCCGCCTTGCCGCTGGGGTCCCCGATGAGCCCGGTCCCCCCGCCGATGAGGACGATGGGCCGGTGGCCCGCGCGCTGGATCCGGCTCAGGACCACGAGTCCCAGGAGGCTCCCCACGTGGAGGCTGTCCGCGGTGGGGTCGAAACCGATATAGGCCCGTCGGCCCGGCGTCACGAAATGCCGATCGGCCTCGGCGGGGTCGGAAATGTCGCTGATGAGGCCCCGCCAATGGAGATCGCCGAGTAGCGGAGACGCAAAAGTCTTAGGATTCACGCCTGTATAATACCAACGATATGGCCACGCCCCCACGCGGGAAGCGGCTCGCCTGGCTACGAAGCCGCTGGGTCCGTACCCTCGTATTCGCCCTGGTGATCGTGTTCTTCCTGGGCGGCCTCGGGGTCGGGGTGGCCGCCCTCTGGGCCTTCACCATCCTCCCCCGCTCCCTGCCCGCGGTCACCGCGCTCGAGAACTTCGAGCCGGTGCAGGGCACCAAGGTCTTCGACGACAACGACGAGTTGATCACCGAGTTCCACGTCGAGCGTCGCATCTTCGTGCCGCTCGCCCAGATTCCCAAGGCGCTGCAGGACGCGGTTATCGCCACCGAGGACGCGCGCTTCTACTCCCACTGGGGCGTGGACCCCATGGGCGTGGCGCGCGCGATCTACCAGAACTTCCGCCACGGGCGCATCGTGGAGGGCGGCAGCACCATCACCCAGCAGCTCGCCAAGGTGCTCTTCCTCACGCCCGACAAGAGCCTCGACCGGAAGCTCAAGGAGGCGGTGCTGGCGGTGGAGCTCGAGCGCCGCTATCCCAAGGACCGGCTGCTCGAGATGTACCTCAACCAGATCTACTTTGGGCATGGCGCCTTCGGCGTGGAGGCTGCGGCCCGCACGTTCTTCGGCAAGTCCGTGAAGGAGCTCGCGCTCCCGGAGAGCGCGCTCCTCGCCGGACTGCCCAAGGCGCCCTCGACCTACTCGCCGTTCGATCATCCGGAGGCGGCCAAGCGCCGGCGCGCCACCGTGCTCGCCCGCATGGCCGACGTCCACGTGCTCAAGGAGGCGGACGCCAAGAAGGTGGCGTCCGCGAAGCTCGAGCTGGTCCCGCCCGAGCGCCGCCGCACCACCGGTCAGTACTACCTCGAGTACGTCCAGCAGGCGCTGGAGTCGGCGTACGGCGCCGACCTCGTCTTCAAGGGCGGGCTCCAGGTCTACACGACGCTGTCTCCCTCGATGCAGCTCAAGGCCGAGCAGTCGCTGCGCGAGGGACTCAAGGCGCTGGAGACGCGGCGACTCAAAGCGTCGGAGAAGGCGGGTGCGGCGCCCGCGACGGAGCGGCCGGAGGGCGCGCTGCTCTCGCTGGATCCCTCGACGGGTCACATCAAGGCCATGGTGGGTGGCTACGACTTCTTCAAGAGCGAGTTCAACCGCGCCATCCAGGCCCGGCGGCAGCCCGGCTCCGCCTTCAAGCCGTTCGTGTACATCGCCGCGCTGGAGTCGGGGCTGACGCCCGCCACGGTGGTCGACGACTTTCCGATCGAGTTCCCCGGCGGCCCCAACGGCAAGCCCTGGAAGCCCGACAACTACGACCGCAAGTTCCGGGGCCCGGTCACGCTCCAGCAGGCGCTGGAGGAATCGATCAACGTGGTGGCGGTACGCGTGCAGGATCGGATCGGGCTCAAGCGCACGATCGACGTGGCCCGCCGGCTCGGGGTGGAGAGCCCGCTCGGCGAGAACCTGAGCCTGGCCCTGGGCACCTCCGAGCTGTCGCTGCTCGAGCTCACCTCCGCCTACGGCGCGCTGGCCAATCGCGGGGTCTGGATCCACCCCACCGCCATCCGCTATGTGCTCGACGCCCGAGGCAAGCTCCTCGAGGAGAACGTGCCCGACGGCAAGCAGGTGGTCTCGCCGGAAGTGGCCTACGTCGCCACCCAGATGCTCAAGGGCACGATCGAGCGAGGCACCGGCGTGGCGGCCAAGGCGCTCGGCCGGCCCGCCGCCGCCAAGACTGGCACCACCAACGACTACTCCAACGCCTGGTTCATCGGCTTCACGCCGCAGCTTGCCACGGGCGTGTGGGTCGGCTACGACCGCCCGCGCAGCCTGGGCAAGGACGAGACGGGCTCGCGGGTCGCGGTGCCGATCTGGACAACGTTCATGACGGCCGCGCTCGCGGGGCAGCCGGCGGAGGACTTCGCGATCCCTGAGAAGGTGGTCCTGGTCCCGGTGGACCTCGACCGTGGGGACTGCACGCGCCCGGCCCTCATGGCCTTCGTGATCGGGACCGAGCCGTCGCAGGTCTGCGGGCACGCGCGCTTCGCGGCGGGGGCACGACCTTCTCTTCCCCCCGTACCTGCGCCTCTCGGCGCGACGCCCGCGGCCGCGGCGCCCGCGGCGGCGCCCCCCAAGGAGACGACGCAGAACCCCTAGCCGGGATTCAGCCGGCGGCGCCCGCGGCGGGGCCGCCGAAGCGTCCGGCGACGGTCGCCCAGTCGCCTCCCGCCAGCAGCTCCTGGAACACCGGAACCAGCTCCCGCACCGGGACGCGGATCTGCTGCATGCTGTCGCGATCGCGGATGGTCACGCGCTGATCGCCCTGCTCGCCCTTGTCGGCGTCGCCCACCGTCTGCACGTCCACCGTCACGCAATACGGCGTACCCACCTCGTCCTGACGCCGATAGAGCCGGCCGATTGCCGCGGTGTCGTCGTAGACCACCCGCCAGTGCTTCGCCAGCTCGCTCCGGATGGCGTGCGCAGTCTTCACGATCTCCTCGCGCTTCTTGAGGAGCGGCAGCACCGCCACCTTCACCGGTGCCAGCTCGGGATGGAAGCGGAGCACCACCCGTTTCTCCCCCCGCACCTCCTCCTCCTGATAGGCCTCCACGAGGAAGGCGAGGAGAGCGCGGTCCACGCCCGCCGCGGGCTCGATGACGTACGGGACCACGTGCTCCTTCCGTTCCTCGTCGAAGTAGGTCAGGGTCTTGCCGCTGAACTTGGCGTGCTGCTTGAGATCGAAGTCCGTGCGGTTCGCGATCCCCATCAGCTCGCTCCAGCCGATGGGGAACCGGTACTCGATGTCCAGCGTGCGCTTGGCGTAGTGCGCGAGCTCGTCCTTCTCGTGCTCGCGGAGCCGGAGATTCGCCTCGCTCAGACCGTAGCGGCGGAACCAGGCCATGCAGTCGGCGATCCACCGGTCGTGCCAGTACTCGTCGGCGGGCCGCCCCTCCACCGTCTCGTGGGGATTCACGAAGTACTCGATCTCCATCTGCTCGAACTCGCGCGTCCGGAAGATGAAGTTGCCCGGGGTGATCTCGTTGCGGAACGAGCGGCCGGCCTGCGCGATACCGAAGGGCAGCTTGAGACGCATGGACTGGAGCACGTTCTCGAAGTTGACGAACATCGCCTGGGCGGTCTCGGGGCGGAGATAGGTGACGGCGGCGTCGTCCTCCACCGGGCCCATGAAGGTCTTGAACATCAAGTTGAACTGCCGGGCCGTGGTCAGCTCGCCCTTGCCACAGTCGGGGCACAGCGTGCGCCGGGCGCCGCAGCGCGGACAGGCCTCGCCTCCCGGGATCTCGAACTTGTTGCCCTTGGAGGCCGGGCAGAAGTGGAGCCAGGGCCGCGCGTCCACGTGATCGGCCCGGAAGCGGTGCTGGCACTCGCGGCAATCCACCATGGGATCGGTGAACTGCTCCACGTGGCCGCTCGCGCGCCAGACCATCGGATGCATGAGAATGGCCGCGTCGAGCCCCACCATGTCCGGACGCATCTGGACGAAGTCGCGCCACCAGAGCCGCTTGATGTTCTGCTTGAGCTCCACGCCCAGCGGGCCGTAGTCCCACACGGAGCCGGTGCCGCCGTAGATCTCGCTCGACTGGAAGACGAATCCGCGACGCTTCGAGAGCGAGACGAGCGTGTCCATCGCGACCGGCATGGCGCTCAGGATATCACGTGCGACGCGGAGCGGGCGGCGGCTCGGCCACGCCGGCGAGCCCACGCCGCGTCTGACCGAGGAAGCGCAGCGAGCGCGACGGCGCGCCGATGAGCCGCGTGAGCACGGTGTCGAGCGCAGCGCCCAGCTCGCGCTCGACCTCCGCCCGGAGGCCGAGGGTCAGGCTCTCCTCCCAGCGCAGCGCGCGGAGCCGCGCCAGCGTGATCACCGCGGGCCCGGAGATGGGGAGGGCCTGGTCGGCCGCCCCGCACGCGCCGCATACGAGGCCGCCCGCTTCCGTGTCCAGCGCCGCGCCGGGAAAGGGAAACACGCGCCCGCACTCGAGGCAGCGGTCCAGGCGCGGGCGGTGGCCGAGGAGATCGAGCGCGCGCGCGGCGAAGCAGAGGGCCACGCGATCGGGCGCCACCGCCCCCTCCAGTCCGCGCAGGCTCCGGACGAGGAGGCCGAACAGGGCCGGGTGCGGATCACGGTCGGCGGAGAGCCGGCTGAGCGTCTCGCACATCCAGGCGCCGCGTCCGAGGCGGCCGAGGTCCTCGCGAACGGCCACGAAGGGCCGGACAATGTCGAAGTGGTCGACCCGGACGAGCTCGCGGCGCCCGGTGTCGAAGAAGACCAGCTCGCCGAGCGTGAGCGGCTCCAGCGCGGCGACGAAGCGCGAGCGTGGCCGTCGCGCCGACTTGGCCACCCCGCGGACCTTGCCGTGATCCCGGGAGTAGAACTCGACGAGCCGGTCCTGCTCGCCCAGCGCGCGCCGGCTCACCACCACCGCCCGTGTCCGGTAGAGCGCCATCAGGAGGTCAGCAGGAACCCGAACTCACGCAGGGCCCGCTCGTCCTTTCTCCAGTTCTTTCGCACCGCGACGCGCAGCTCGAGATAGGTCTTGATCCCGAAGAAGCGCTCGAGCTCCTCGCGGGCCGCGCTCCCGATGCGCTTGAGCATGCTCCCCTGGCGCCCGATGACGATGCCCTTCTGCGACTCCTGCTCCACGAAGATCTGGGCGCGGATGTAGACGCACTCGGGCCGTTCACGCTCGGTGAGCTCCTCAACCCGGACCGCGCAGGCGTACGGGATCTCTTGGTGGGTGAGCCGGAAGATCTTCTCGCGGATCACCTCGGCCACGTAGAACGTCTCCGGCTGATCGGTGAGGGACTCACGGGGGAAGTAAGCGGGGCGCTCGGGCATCGCGGCCACCACGAGATCGAGGAGGGCGGCCACTCCCGCGCCGGTCTGGGCCGACACCGGGACGATCTCCTGGAACGGGTGGCGCGCCCGGTACGCCGCGATGAGAGGCAGGAGCCGCGACTTCGGCGACACCAAGTCCACCTTGTTCAGGCAACAGAAGACGGGCGCGCGCACCCCGGCGAGCCGCGCGAGCGCCTCGGCGTCGAGGCGCTCCGGCCGCTCGGTAGCCTCGGCCACGAAGCACACGAGGTCCACGTCCTCCAGCGCGCGCTCCGCCGCCCGCTGCATGAGCTCGCCCAGCCGGCCGGCGCCGGCGTGGAGTCCCGGCGTGTCCACGAAGACGACCTGCGCATGGGGCAGGTGGCGAATCCCGGTGATTCGCGTGCGGGTGGTCTGCGGACGCCGCGAGACGATGGCCATCTTCTCGCCGACGAGGCGGTTGAGCAGGGTGGACTTCCCGACGTTGGGGCGGCCTACGAGGGCCACGAAGCCGGCGCGATGGGCGGGCGCGCTCATGCGTCCGGCAGGAGCCCGGCCCAGAGCCGAGCGGGCGGCGGCCGGCGATGCGCGCGCGTGAGGATGGCCCGCGCCCGCTCGTGCATGCGCCGCGCCTCGCGCGGGCGGGCGTCGTCCCAGCCCGCGAGGTGCAGGATCCCGTGGACGACGAGCAGGTCGAGCTCGAGGGCGAGGGGCACGCCCGCGGCGGCCGCCTGGCGCGCGGCGGTGTCCACGGAGACGATGACCTCGCCCAGCAGGCGCGTCGGGCCCGGGCCGCCGAGGTCGAACGCGAGGACGTCGGTCCGCTTGCGCGAGCCGCGGTAGCGGGCGTTGAGCCGTCGGATGGCGGCGTCGTCCACCAGGGTCACGTGCACTTCGGCGCGGGGGCGCCCCACTGCGGCCAGCGCGGCCTGGGCGATCCCGTGCAGGCGGCGGCGAGGCACGCGGGCACGGGACTGGCGGTTCTCGAGGGCGACGGGCATGATCGACGTTGCCGGGGCCTAACCTTCGTCTCCGCTCGCCTTGCCTTCGGCTGCGGCTCGCTCAATGCCCCCGCACTTCCCCAATCGGCGGTCAGCCGTTGGGAGGCTCCGCGTTCGACTCACCACTACGAGGACGCGGCTGGGCGCGGTCGTAGGCACGCACGATCACCGAGACGAGATCGTGCCGCACGACGTCGCGGTCGCTGAAGTAGACGAACTGGATGCCGTCCACGCCCCGGAGCACCGACTGGGCCTCCACGAGCCCCGAGATCCGGCTCGACGGGAGGTCCACCTGGGTGATGTCGCCGGTGATCACCATCTTGGAGTTGAAGCCGAGGCGGGTGAGGAACATCTTCATCTGCTCGGACGTGGTGTTCTGGGCCTCGTCCAGGATGATGAAGGCGTCGTTGAGCGTGCGGCCTCGCATGTACGCGAGCGGGGCGATCTCGATCTGGCCGCGCTCGGTGAGGGTCGCCACCTTGTCGGTGTCGAGCATGTCGTAGAGGGCGTCGTAGAGCGGCCGGAGATAGGGATGAATCTTCTCGATGAGGTCGCCGGGAAGGAAGCCCAGCCGCTCGCCCGCCTCGACCGCGGGCCGCGTGAGGATGATGCGCGCGACCTCGCGCTTCATGAGGGCGGACACCGCCATCGCCACCGCGAGGTACGACTTGCCGGTGCCGGCGGGGCCGATCGCGATGACGAGGTCGTGGGTGCGGATGGCGTCGACGTAGCGCTTCTGATTGGCGGTCTTCGGCGCGATCATCTTGCGCCGCGACGGCACGGTGATCGCGTCGGCCATCACCGCGCGCACGTCGGTGGCCGGCTCGCTCCCCGCGAGACGGAGGGCCGCCCGCACCTCGGCGGGGCCGAAGGGCCGGCCGGAGCCCTGGAGCGCGATCAGATCGTGGAGGAGCCGCTCGGCCTGGCCGACCTGGCGCTCGTCGCCCCGCAGGGTGAGCTCGTGGCCGCGTGCGGTGATGCGCAGGTCGAACTGGCTTTCGAGGGCGCGCAGGTGCTCGTCGTTCTTGCCGAGGATCGTGAGGAGGTCGGACGACGCCGGAAGCTGAAGACGGCGCGTGACGGTAGTGGCCTGTGTCAGGTGTCAGCCTCTCTCGATCAGAATAGCACGGCGGCCCAGCTCAGCCCCGCTCGGGTGGGAGGTCGAGCTTGATATGCAGCTCGCGCAGGCGCTTGGGATCCACTTCGCTCGGCGCCTGCATCAGGAGGTCCTGGGCCGCCTGATTCATGGGGAACGCGATGACCTCGCGGATGTTGCGCTCGTCGGCCAGCAGCATCACGATGCGGTCGATGCCGGGCGCGGACCCGCCATGGGGCGGCGCCCCGTAGCGGAACGCGTTCAGCATCCCGCCGAAGCGCGCCTCGACGTCCTGCCGGGAATAGCCGGCAATTTCAAAGGCCTTGTACATGATGTCGGGCCGGTGATTGCGGATGGCGCCGCTGGATAGCTCGATGCCGTTGCACACGATGTCGTACTGGTACGCCTTGATCGTGAGGGGGTCCTGCGTCTCCAGGGCCTCGAGCCCGCCCTGCGGCATCGAGAACGGATTGTGGCTGAAGTCGATCTTCTTGGCCTCATCGTCCCACTCGAACATCGGGAAGTCCGTGACCCAGCAGAATCGAAACGCGCCCTTTTCGGTCAGGTCCAGCTCCTCGCCGAGCTTCACCCGCAGACGCCCCGCGAGGGGATCCGCAGCCGCCGGCTTGTCGCACACGAAGAACACGACGTCGCCCGGCCCCGTCTGGGTGGCCGCGCGCAGCGCGCCCAGGCGCTCGGCGTCGAGGAATTTCGCGATGGGCCCACGCGCCTGTCCCTCGGCGAGGGTGACGTAGCCGAGGCCGGGCGCGCCCTGCTCCTTGGCCCAGGCGTTCAGCTTGTCGAAGAAGCTCCGCGGCCGCGCCGCCGCGCCGGGGCCGGGCACCGCACGCACCACCGCGCCGCGTTTCGAGGCCTCCGCGAAGACCTTGAACTCCGATCCCGCGAATATCGCGGTGACGTCGGCGTTCACGAAGGGGATACGGAGGTCGGGCTTGTCCGTGCCGTACTTCGCCATCGCCTCGGCGAACGGGATGCGCGGGAACGGCGGCGGCGTGACCGCCCGCCCCTCGGCGAACTCCTCGAACACGCCGTGGATCACCGGCTCGATGGTCGCCCACACGTCTTCCTGGGTGACGAAGGACATCTCGAAGTCGAGCTGATAGAACTCGCCGGGCGAGCGGTCGGCGCGCCCGTCCTCGTCGCGGAAGCACGGGGCAATCTGGAAGTACCGGTCGAAGCCGGCCACCATCAGCAGCTGCTTGAATTGCTGGGGCGCCTGGGGCAGCGCGTAGAACTTCCCCGGGTGCACGCGGCTCGGGACGAGGTAGTCGCGGGCGCCCTCGGGCGAGCTCGAGGTGAGGATGGGCGTCTGGAGCTCGGTGAAGCCGGCCGCGATCATCCGCTGGCGAATGCTCGCGATCACCCTGGAGCGGAGCGCGATGTTGCGGTGGAGCTTCTCCCGGCGGAGATCCAGGAACCGGTAGCGCAGGCGCGTCTCCTCCGGGAACTCGGTCTCCCCCGCGACCTGCAGGGGAAGGGGCTCCGCCACCGACTCCACCGTCACGTCGTCCACCGCCAGCTCCACCTCGCCGGTGGGGAGCTTGGGATTCACCGCATCCGCCCCGCGCGCGACGACGGTGCCCGACATCGTCACCACGCTCTCCGGACGCAGCGCCGACGCCGCCTCGAAGCTCGGGCTCGCCGCGTTGACCACGCACTGAGTGATCCCGTAGTGGTCGCGCAGGTCGACGAATAGCAGGTTGCCGTGGTCGCGCTTGCGGTGCACCCAGCCGGACAGGCGCGCGCGCTGGCCC
>Ga0075423_10007204_pt1 | contig 10490 bp, 5 predicted proteins | sample SoiMethybrSBSTD2_FD_80114 | JGI IMG/M metagenome (GOLD analysis project Ga0075423, IMG submission 80114) | Bulk soil microbial communities from a Populus tree surrounding site in Tennessee, USA - Soil MetaG P. TD hybrid SBSTD2 | ecosystem: Environmental > Terrestrial > Soil > Tree plantation...
GTCGGCCCACACCTCGCTGCGGTGGCCGAGTGCGGTGTAGAAGACGCGTCCCGTGCCGTGTGCCTTCTGCCAGGCCAGCGGGAGATCCGCGGCCGCGCCGGCGACACCGACGCCGTCGGCCGGGTTCTGATCGAACCTGAGCAGAACGGTGCGGGCAGGTCCCGAGAGGTTGAAGCGATACCACTCGTCAGCGATGCGGAACGACGGCGCCAGATGCGCGACAACCGGGTTCCCGGTCTCCGCGACGCGCACGTCCGCGTCGACGATCGCGCCGTGGGTGACGAACTCGCCGCCGAGCATCGCGAGGAACACGGCCGAGTCGTGATAGGTGTCCGACGCGCTGTGCGCGCCGAGGAAGGCCTTGCCGCCGGCGACCCAGTCGACGAACGCCTGCAGGTCCGGAATGCCCAGGTCGCCGGTGGTGTTGGCGAAGAAGACCGCGTCGATGCCGGCAAGCCCCGACGGCGTGAGCCGATCGCGGACGTCGTCGCCGGTCCGGCAGAACGCCACGTCGAACAGACCGCTGTCGAGACCGATCTGCCGGAGCGCCGATTCCGCCGACGGGATCGAGTCGTGACGGAACCCGGTGGTGTGCGTCACGACGAGGAGGTGCGACGGCGCGACCGAAGGCGGGCCCGTTACGGGCGGGTTCTGCGACGGCGGCGTCGGTCCACCGTTGCCGCACGACGTCAGCAGGACGCCCAGTGCGAGACACAGGCCACAGGCGGTCAGGCGGCCCATACGCGCATTGTCCCTCCGCGAGGCGGCTCGTGTACACTCGAATTCGTGGCCCGCTCCCGCACGTTCCGCCCGGTGCGTCCTGCGCGGATTCCCGGACGAATCCGGGCGGCCGCATACGGCGCGGGCGTCGCGGTTGTTCTGGCCGCCGGCCTCACCGCCGCTCCCGCACCCTTCCCACCGCCGTCTCCTCCGGCAGCAGCCGAATCGAACAGCGTGATTCGCGTGACCGCGGTCGTCACCGATCAGCGCGGCCAGCAGCTTCGCAACCTGAAGGCCTCGGACTTCGACGTCCTGGTCGATGGACAGCCGCAGCCGGTGGACGGCATCGAGTACGCGGCCGCCGGATCGTCGCCGCGGACATTCGTTTTCCTGCTCGACGAGTTCCATACCGCCGCCGAAGACAGCGGCTTCGTGCGCGACGCCTTGCGGCGATTCGTCGATGCGCGACTCCGCCCGAGCGACCTCACCGTCGTTTTCAAGCCGCTCGATTCGCTGTCCTCGATCAAGCCGACCGGCAGCCGCGCCGAGCTGCAGCGCGCCATCGAGACCTTCGAGGGGCGCAAAGGCGATTACGCGCCGCGGACGACGTTCGAGCGGAACTACATGGCGCAGGCGCCGGCCGCCGTGCAGTCGGCGCGGGCCCAGATCGTGACGTCGGCGCTGCGCGCGATCGCCACGGCCCTGCCGCAGATCGCCTCCGGACAGGCCGCGATCGTGCTGATCAGCGATGGTTTCGGGCGGAGCCGCACGGGCCGCGATCTCCCCGCGAGCCTGCAGAGCGTGGTCCGGATCGTCAATCGGGCAGACGCGCCCGTCTACGCGTTCACACCCTCGCTGCTGCGGCCGGTGGAAGGCGAGGGCGCCCCGCCGCCCGACCCGGCGTTCGTCGCGCTCCGCACGCTCACTGGAGACACCGGCGGGCAGATCTTCGCGGGTCCGTCCGAGCTCGAGGCCGGCTTCGACCGGATGATGCGCGATCTCGAGAGCCACTACGTCGTCAGCTACAAGCCCGCGCACGGCAACGACGGCCGCTTCCACGCCGTGCAGGTCGCGGTGAAGCGGCCCGACCTCCAGGTACGGGCGCGCACCGGCTACGTCGCGCCGATCTCGGACGCCATGCGTGCGGCGCTCGCGCCGCCGCCGAGCGCACCGGTCCGCGTGCTGCGGCGCAGCGCCTTGATCCAGTCCTGGTCGGGAGTGACGCCCACCGAGGGCGGCCGTGCGACGGTCATGGTGACGTGGACGCCGGCCGTGACGCTGAACACGCAGCGCCCGCGCGCGGCGACCGTCGTGGTGACGGCCGCGTCGGCCGATGACACCGTCCTGTTCGACGGACCGGTCGGGCCGACGGGCGAGCGCTCCGCCGCGGGGGTGCCCAACCACGCGGCCTTCGAAGCGCCGATCGGCCCCGTCCGTGTGGACATGAAAATCCTCGACGCCAAGGGTGTCGTCCTCGACACCGACGCGCGCGATCTGATCGTGCCGAAGCCGCAGACCACCGGCCCCACCATCTACGTCCCGGCCGTGCTCCGCGCCCGCTCGGCCCGCGAGTTCCGCGAGCTCGCGGACGATCCCAACGCGGCGCCGGTGGCGACCCGCGACTTCTGGCGCACCGATCGCCTGCTCATTCGCGTCCCGGCGATCGAGGCGTCGGGCACACCGGCCACGGTATCCGCCACGCTCCTGAACCGCTGGCGTCAGCCGATGCGCACGATCGATCCAATGGATCAGCGGTCCGCGCCGACGACACAGTTCGATCTCCCGCTGGCCGGCCTGGCGCCCGGCGAGTACACGCTGCGCCTCACCGTCGCCACGCCCGGCGGGTCGGTGTCGGAGCACGTAGCACGTGGCTCGCTCGCCCAGGCACCTGATCCAGGAGACGGCATCTTCATGAATCCAATTTCCGCGCTGCTGGCGGCGCTTGGCGCCTTGACCGTCTTTTTCGTTGGCTTCTGGGGTCGAACCGTGATGTCGCTGCGGCAGGCGGCGCCGCCGGAGGCGGCGGCCGATCCTGCCACCGATGCCCGTTTTCCAAACGCGGTGCAGATCGCGATCGGCGCGATCACGAATTTCTTCGACGCGCTCGGCATCGGATCCTTTGCGACGACGACGGCGGCGTTTCGCGCGCTGCAGCTGGTGCCCGATCGCATCATCCCGGGCACGCTGAACGTCGGTCACACGCTGCCCACCGTCGTCCAGGCGTTCATCTTCACCAAGCTCATTCCCGTCGACGTCCTGACCCTGACTGCGATGATCGGCGCGGCGGTCTGCGGGGCGTGGCTCGGCGCGGGCGTGGTCGCGAAGTGGCCGAAACGCAAGGTCCAGATCGGGATGGGCGTCGCGCTCCTTGCGGCCGCCACGTTCATGTTCATGAGGCAGATGAGCCTCTTTCCACCCGGCAGCGAGGAGATCGGCGTGCGCGGCGCCAAGCTGGCCATCGCGATCGCCGGGAATTTCATGCTCGGGGCGCTGATGACGCTCGGCATCGGGCTCTACGCACCGTGCATGATCCTGGTCGGCCTCCTCGGCATGAGCGAGAAGACCGCCTTCCCGATCATGATGGGGTCGTGCGCATTCCTGATGCCGGTCGGCAGCCTGCGTTTCATCCGGGAGCAGAGCTACAGTCTCCGTAACGCGCTCGGGCTCGCGGTGGGCGGCGTGTTCGGCTCCTACATCGCAGCCAAGTTCTTCGAGACGCTGAATATCCGGACCGTTCGCTGGCTCGTCATCGTGGTCGTGATCTATACCGCGGTGACCATGCTGCTCTCGGCCCGGGCCGAACGGATCGCGGCAGCCGCGCCGCCGATCAAGAAATGACGCGGAGCGCCTGTCTCGCGCTCGCCGCGGCGCTCCTGTCGGCGACGGGGCTCGCACAGCCAGGAAACAAGACAGGCCCGCAATGGAAGATGGCGCAGACCGGGGTGACGGCGCGCCTGCGCGGCATCACCGCGCCATCGGCACAGGTGATCTGGGCGAGTGGCGCGAACGGGACAGTGATCCGCACCGCCGATGGCGGCAGCACCTGGTCGCGCCTCGAGGTGCCGGATTCGACGAAGCTCGACTTTCGCGATATCGACGCCGTTGACGATCGCACCGCGTGGGTCCTGAGCATCGGCGACGGCGATGCTTCTCGCATCTACAAGACCACCGACGCCGGACGGACCTGGACGCTGCAGTTCAGGAACGACAATCCGCGGGCGTTCTTCGATGCGATGACGTTCCGCGACGCACGGACCGGATTCGCGGTCAGCGATTCGGTCGACGGCCGGTTGATCGTGCTCTCGACAACGGATGGCGGGACGCAGTGGACCCCGATCGCCGGCCTGCCGCCGGCCCTGAAAGGCGAAGGCGCCTTCGCCGCGAGCGGCACCAACATCGCCGTGGACGGACGTACGATCTGGATCGGCACGAACGCCTCGCGGGTGTTTCGATCCGCCGACGGCGGTCGCACCTGGAGCGTCAGCCCCACCCCGCTCCCCAGCAGCGAGTCGGCCGGCATCTTCTCGATTGCGGTCGCGCCCGGCAACCCGCGCCGTGGACTCGCGGTCGGAGGCGATTACAAGGTCGAATCGGCCGCGATCGACAACGCCGCCATCACAAGCGACGGCGGCGTGTCCTGGACGCTGGTGAAAGGACTCGGCGGGCTGCGATCCGCCGCCGCCTTCATTCCCTCGCTGCCAGGCACCATCGTCGCGACGGGACCGTCCGGTACCGACTACTCGTCCGATTGGGGCGCGACGTGGAAGCCGATCGAGGGCCCTGGATTCCACACGCTCGCGCTGGCGCGCGGCACACGCGTGGTGTGGGGGGCGGGCGAAAAGGGCGCCGTCGGGCGGATTGGGTTCTGAAGCCAACTTCCAACTGCCAACTTCCAGCTCCCAAGGCAATCTCTTCGAAGAGATCGGATTGGGAGTTGGGAGTTGGAAGTTGGGAGTTGATGTGGCCCTACCGAGCAGCTGAGGTCAGCGTTTCCCGAGTCCTTCCCTGAACCCACCCGTCGGCCACCATCAGCTCGGCGTTGAGGACCGCCGCACCGGCGGCGCCGCGGATCGTGTTGTGGCCGAGCGCGGCGAGCTTCAAGCCCATGATCGGGCACGGACGGATCCGTCCCACCGAGACGGTCATACCGCCGCTCCGCAAGGCGTCGCGGCGCGGCTGCGGCCGATCCGGCTGCTCGAGACACACGATCGGCGACGGCGGCGCGCTCGGCAGGCCGAGCTCCTGCGGCCGCGCGCGCCATCCGCTCAGGGTCGCGCGCACCTCGTCCAGCGGCGGCGCCTGATCGAGCTTGATGGACGCCATCAGCGTGTGCCCGTCGATGACCGGCACCCGCGTCGTGTGGGCGCTGACCACGACCGGGTGCGGCCGGACGCTGTCGCCCTCGAGCGATCCCAGAATCTTCTGGGTTTCGCTCTGCATCTTCTCTTCCTCGCCGCTGATGAAGGGCACGACGTTGCCGATGATGTCCATCGAGGGCACGCCGGGATAGCCGGCGCCGGAGACCGCCTGCAGGGTCGTGACGTTCACCGCGCTCAGCCCGAAGCGGCGCAGCGGCGCCAGCACCATCGCCAGCGCGACGGTCGAGCAGTTCGGGTTGGTGACGATCACCCCCGGCCAGCCGAACGCCTTCTCCTGGTGGCGGGTCAGCGCCAGGTGATCGCCGTTGATCTCGGGGATCAGCAGCGGCACCGTGGCCTCCATCCGGAAGCTGCGGGCGTTGGTGATGACGATGTGTCCGGCGCGGGCGAACTCGGGCTCGATGTCCTTCGCGGCGGTGGCGTCGAGCGCCGAGAAGATCAGCTGCGGCCCGCGGCCGGGCACGCACCCGTCGACCTTGACGTCGCCAATGCCGGCCGGCGGATCCTCGGGCAGCCGCCATGACGCGGCTTCACGATAGGTCTTCCCCTCCGAGCGTTCGCTGGCCGCGAGCCAGGACGGTTTGAACCACGGATGCGAGGCGAGCAGGGAAATGAACTGCTGGCCGACCATGCCGGTCGCGCCGAGCACACCTACGTCGATCCGCTGAGATGGGGCCATCGAACCTTGAACCTCTGAACCTCTGAACCTCTGAACCCCCTGAACCGACCCTCGTCAGTGAGTCATCGTGTACATGAGCACGTTGATCCCGACCGAATAGCCGTCCGGGGAGAACTGATAGAAGAACCGCGGGTCTTCGCCTTCGCGCTCCCACGCGTCGGAGATATCCGTATTGTGCGTCATCAGCACCATGATCCGATCATGCGAATCGCTGATGGCATACATCTGCGGCACGGCGCTCTCCTCGCCGCGCTCCGAGGTCCCGCCGCCGCTGCGCCGCCAGTGGGCGATCGACGGGATCTGGGGAAGCCGATGCACCTGGAAGAACGTGCGGAACAGCGCGTGATCGACGTCGATGGGACGAATCGGATATTCCTTGCCCGGCAGCACCCGCTGGATTTCCTCGACCCACTGCGACCACGCCCAGTCGCCCCAGAAGTCGTCGACCCAGAGAAAGCCGCCCTTCAACAGATACTCGCGCAGGCGCCCGACTTCCTCGTCGCTGAAGCGGGCCGTCCCGACGTCCTCCATCTCGATGAACGGACACCGGAAGAGCTCGCTGTCGGTGAGCCGGACGACCAGGTGGTTCGGCTCGTTGTCGATGGTGCGGCTGACGCGGGTCTTCGTCAGTTCGGAGAGCCGGATCGAGAAGTTCACCTCCGCGGCGGGATAGTCCGTCCACCATCCCTGACCGCCCGGCTCGCGGCGGTCGCTGTAGAACATGCCTCGACAGAAGTTGAAGTAGCCGTCGAAGCTGGTGGCGGTGGGCAGGCGGGGATCGGGGCCGCGAAACCGGCCCCGAAACCAGCCGAAGTCCTGCGCCGCGGCGGCAGTCGTCAGCGCGAGCGCCAGCACTCCCAGCGCCGCCGTCCGGCTGCGAGCGTGTGTGAACATGCTTGTGCGCGCGCCTATTTCTTCTCCGGCCCCTTCGAGAGCGACTTGTAGTACTGCTCGACCATCTTGCGGAACTGCTCCGGCACTTCGTCGGATCCCGAGAGCACCGGCTGCGCGTTCGCGCCTTCGGCCCGCCGGCGCAGGCCGAATTCGAACCGCTTCATGTTCTCGGTGACCTGCGACTGCAGCCGCTGCAGCTCCTCGGCGTTCTGGTAGACGCGATCGTCCTGCAGGGCGCGCAGGCCCCGGAGGACCTCGTCCAGCTGCCGCGCGTCGAGCCGCTGCCCCTGCACCAGGCGCCGCAGCTGCTCGGCGTCGTTGAGCCACTGCCGCATCTCGCCACGGAACTGGCGGATATCCTCGGGATTGAAGTTGCCTGGCCGGCGATCGCCGCCGCCCCACGCCCCGCCGTCGCGCCACGGGCCGGTCGTGTCGCCGAATCCGCCGCGGCCGTCGGCCGTGCGGTTGCCGGCGTTCTCTCCGCCCTGGCCGCCGCGTTGACCCTGCTGGCCACCCTGACCCTGCTGGCCGCCCTGCCCTTGCTGACCGGCCTGGCCTTGCTGGCCCTGGCCCTGCTGGCCTTGTTCACCGCCTTGCCCCTGCTGGCCCTGCTGGCCTTCGCGGCCCTGCTGTCCCTGCTGACCGCGACCCTGCTGACCGGCCTGTCCTCGACCCTGCTGGCCCTGCTGGGCGCGCTGCGCGCGCTCGCGCATCCGCTGATCGAGCGACTCCATCCCGCGCGCGAGCTCGCGCGCCTTGTCGAGCGCCTGGCCCATCGCATCAGGGGCCGATCGGCCGAGCGCCTGTTCCGCCTCCCGCAGCTTGTCGCGGACGTTCTCGAGCGTCGACGTGATGTCGTTGTCGAGGGCCCTCGCGTCGCCGGGCTGGAGCCCGGCCCGCATCATCGAGCGCGACCAGCGGATGCGGTCGCGCACCGCGCGATCGCGCAGCGTGCCGGCGGCTTCGGACATCTTCCGCGACGCCTCGCGCTCCTGCCGCGCGATGTCCCCCGCGGTGCGATTGACCTGCTGCTCCAGCTCGCCGACCCGGTTGGCCAGTTCCTCTTTGCGCTGACTGAGCTGCTCGACCCGCTCCTGGCGCTGCGATCCGAGGCCGTCGAGCCCCTGCGCGGCGTCCGCGATCTCGCGCTGGTCGCGCGCGATCTCCTCGGCCTGCTGACGCGCGTTGCGCACGTCGCGCTCGGCGCGGCCGCTCTGGTTCTGCTGCAGCCGCCGCTCCGCTTCCTTCAACCGCTCGAGCGCCGCCGAGGCCTGCGCCGCGGCCGACGGATCGCCATTGGCCGACGCGCGGCGCATCGCGTCCGCGGCGTCGCGGAGCGCCCGCGCGGTCTGCGCGAGATCCGCGCGGTTCTCTTCACGCGACAGTTGCTCGAGGCGCCGCGCCGCTTCTTCGACCTGCTCGGCGAGCGCGCGCTGGTTGTTGCTCGACCCGCTGCCGCCGCTCTGCTGACCCGCGAGCGCGCGCTGCCGCTGCCGCTCGGCTTCCTGCTCCTGCCGGCGCGCCAGCTCCCGCAGCTTCTCCATCAGCTCGTCGACCTTCTGATCGGTGTTCTGCTGCTCGGCGCGCTGCGCGGTCTCGTACTGGTTGGCGACCTTGTCGAGCTCCATCTCGAACAGGTCGGCGAGCTCCTGCGCGGTCGCGCTCTGGCCGCCGCCTCCGCCCCCGCCGCCGCCGCGCTGCATGCTGACCTGGACCTCGTACTCCTCCTCGGCCTTCTGCAGGACCTGCAGCGCCTTCTGTTCGGGCTCGAGCGCGCTCTGCGGATCCGGCACCCGCAGCTTGCCCTCGGCGGTCTGCATCGCCGTCACCGCCTGCGGCAGCAGCTCCGCGATCTTCTTGAACGCCGGATCCTGTTCGACCAGGCGGCTGTTCATGCGGGTCAGCAGTCCCTCGACCTGCTCGCGCAGCTTCGACTGCGACAGCGCCACGACCACGGAGCTCTCCTTCAGCTTCTCCGCCGTCATGGTCTTCCGGTCGCGGTTGATGTTGAACGTCGCCGCGATGATCTGCCGCTGCTGCTGCGACAGCGCGCCGACCTGGTTCTGCTGGCCGCCGCCTCCCCCGCCACCGCCGGCCTGGGACTCGGCGCGCTTGAAGTCCTTCTTCAGCGGCCGCACCTGGAGGAAATAGATGTCGCTCGTGGCCTTCTTGCCGCCCTGCACCGCGTCGTTGTCGGCGGCCCGCGCGTAGTACGACACGAAATCGCCGGGCGACACGCCCAGCTCTTCGAGGTAGAACGTGTGGCCGGCGCTGACCTCGGGCAGGCGCTTGTTGCCATCGAACAGCCGGACCGTCTTCTCGGCCGTGCCGTTCACCGAGTACACGAGCTCCAGATCCTTGACCCCGAAGTCATCCTCCGCGCGCGCTTCGATGAAGACTTCCTCGATCGGCGAGGCGCTGGTATCGCGGCCCGGCTTCGAGATCGACACGGTGGGCGCCTGGTCGGTCAGCACGTCGATGGTGTACTGCGGCGACGCCGTGACGCGTTCGCCGGTCGGCGCGTCGAGCTCGATGCGGTAGAACCCGTCCTTGTCGGCCACGAACCTGCCGGCGAGCGTGCCGTCGCCGCCGGCCAGCAGATTGGCCGGCTGCTGCTCGTTGATCGCGATCTGCCCGCCCTTGGTCGGCATCGTCGGCACGACCTTGACCCTGATTTCGGTGCCGCGCAGCACGGCGATGTCGCCGCCATCCTCGATCTTCCGCGGCTCGAGCCCGGTATAGGCCGGGAAGTGGTACTCGAGCTCCAGCTTCTGCACGTACGGCATGTCGACGACGTTCAGGTGGAAGGTGGAGGAGCGGACTCCGCCCGCCTCGACGAAGTAATCGAGCGAGCCCGCGAGATCGAACAGCATGCCCTGGAACTTCTCGTCCTCGCGGATGAGCGGCAGGCGCTCGAACGGGCCGTCGGCGGTCTTGCGTACCATCAGCACCGGCTGATCGGCGGTGAAACCGAACAGCTTCGCGGTGATGGCCTGATCCGCGCCCTTCGGCACTTTGACATTGCCCGGGGTCACCTCGATGCGGTACGGCACCGCCGCCTCGACGCTGCCGGAGATCAGGACGAGCGCCGAGAGGGCATGTCTCAGGTAGGCGGGGCCCAGCCAGAACAGCGCCATCGTGCCCACGATTACGAGCGCCATCGCGCCGGCGTAGACGTTGAGCGGCTTCCGCTCGACCCGGCGTCCCTCTTCGAGCGCGTGCGCCTTCTCCACTGCCGACGCGACCAGCTTCTTGACCAGCGTCGACGGGGTGCCCGGCATGCGGCTCGCCTCGACCGCGCTGATGATCTCGGCCTGCAGTGATGGCTCGTGCTCCTCGAGATAGAGCGCCACCTGCTCGTCGGTCACGTGCCGCAGCAGCGGGCGCACGAAGAACAGCCCCAGCAGCGCCAGCGCGGCGATCGGGAGCAGGATGCGGAACGCCACGATCGCCCCGGGCGCGAAGCGCGACGACTCGAGCCCGAGCGCTGCCGCCAGAAAGACGACAACGATCAGCGCAGCGACGGTGGCCGCGCCGCGGAGCGCGAGCTTCATCCGCCAGCGGCGACGGACCTGGCGAATGATCCCGATCAGCTCGGAATCGGGCGGTGAGTCGTGGTGTCCGAAGGGAATGCGCATATCTGCCTTTCGCTGTCAGCTCCCGGTTGCCAGGGGCGACTTCATTTCGCTACCCGATTCGACACGATCGTCTCCGCGGCCAGGAAGAACGCGGCCGCGAACAGCATGTACCACCACACGCGCTGCATGGCTTCGCGCGCCGCGTCGGTCATCTCCGCGGATTCCGGACCGCCGGCTGCA
>Ga0075423_10007205_pt1 | contig 10490 bp, 11 predicted proteins | sample SoiMethybrSBSTD2_FD_80114 | JGI IMG/M metagenome (GOLD analysis project Ga0075423, IMG submission 80114) | Bulk soil microbial communities from a Populus tree surrounding site in Tennessee, USA - Soil MetaG P. TD hybrid SBSTD2 | ecosystem: Environmental > Terrestrial > Soil > Tree plantation...
CGGCGTCTCGCCTCGCATAACACAACCAAGGGCCACAACAGCATCGTACTTCTTTGAGAGTGCCGCGCGCTTAACCGCCAGCGGGAGCTCGAAGGAACCGGGGACTCGAATCGTCACGTGTTCGGTGTCCTTTAGGGCGCGTTTCGCGCCCGCAATCAACCGGTCCATGATGACAGAGTTATATTCGCTCGCAACAATGGCGATTTTGTAGGGCATCACTTCCCTTTGAAGTTAGGCGCACGCTTTTCGAGGAATGCCCGCAGGCCTTCCTTCATGTCTTCAGTAGCGCAGGTCAAACCAAACAACGTGGCCTCGAGGAAGAGTCCCTCTTCTTGCGTTGATTCGAGACCACGATTCACAGCCTCGAGGCACAATCTTACTGCCAGGGGACCATTGCCCATAATCTTCCCTGCGATCGACTCCGCCGTGGACATGAGTTCTGCCACCGGCACAACTTGATTCACGAGGCCGATTCGCAGAGCTTCCGATGCCGAAATCATTTCTCCCGTCAAAAGAATTTGCAGGGCGATGCCTTTCCCGATCAACCGCGGTAAACGTTGAGTCCCGCCATACCCCGGAATGATGCCAAGCTTCACTTCCGGCTGCCCAAGCATCGCATTCTCGGAGGCGATTCGAAACGTGCACGCCATGGCGAGCTCACAGCCACCCCCCAACGCATAGCCATTAATCGCGGCAATCACCGGTTTGCCGAGCTGCTCAATGTAGTTAAATACGGCCTGGCCGGCCAGACCATAGTCGCGGCCGCCTACCGGCATTTGCGTGGCGAGTTCGTTGATGTCCGCTCCGGCAACAAAGGCCTTGTCGCCGCTGCCGGTCAAGATCACCACGCGAACTTCTTCATCGTCTTTCGCCATTTCAAACGCAGTTTTCAATTCCCGCACTGTTTGAGCGTTCAGCGCGTTTCGCACCGCGGATCGATTGACGGTGACGTAAGCGATACCGTTCTTTTTCTCGTACAGCAGGTTTTCAAGCATGGTTACCATCCACTAAAACAAAGGTTTCGGGTTGGCAGGATCGGAGTGATCGTAAAAGCCGCGGCCTGTTTTCTTCCCGTGATGACCGGCGAGCACCAGGCGCTTCAGCAACGGCGGCGGAGCGAATCTCGTCTCACGGAATTCGTCGAACATGATGTTGGCAATGTAGTACGTCGTATCAAGACCGACAAAATCCAACAGCGTAAATGGCCCCATTGGATATCCGCAGCCGAGTTTCATGGCTTTGTCGATGTCTTCGACCTTGCCGATTCCTTCGTCGAGAGCACGTATCGCGTCCAGCAGATAAGGGACGAGCAGCCGGTTCACGATGAAACCTGTGCGATCCGACGTTCGGATCGGAACTTTGCCGAGGCTCTCCACAAACTTCATTGCCCCATCAAGAACGGCAGGAGATGTTGTGATGGTGCCGACAACCTCAACAAGCTTCATCAGTGGAACCGGATTGAAGAAGTGCAAACCGATGAACCGATCAACGCGCTTTGTAGCGGTCATCATTTCCGTGATGATCAGCGAAGACGTATTGCTGGCAAAGATGGCTTCGGGTTTTGCAATCTTATCCACCGTCGAGTATGTGTCCTGCTTGACCTGAAGGTTCTCTGTGACCGCTTCAATGATGATGTCGCAATCCGCAAGATCTTCGAACTTTGTTGTGCCCTTGAGGCGTGCCAGCGACTCCACACGCTTTTCGGCGGTAATGGTGCCCTTTTCCGCCAGACGCGAGAGTGATTTGTCGATACTCGCCAATCCTTTTTTCAGAAATTCGTCGGACACTTCTTTCACCACCGTTGAATACCCCGCGGCCGCCGACACCTGCGCAATTCCTGAGCCCATTAATCCGCAACCCAGCACACCAACCTTCTGAATAGGCATTCGGCCTCCGTCCCTCATTTCGTCGCTTCCACAATAATTGCGATACCCTGACCTCCGCCGATACACGCAGCCGCGAGGCCTAATCGTTTCTTTCTGCGCTTCAACTCATAAAGGACGGTCATCGTTAGACGCGTGCCTGATGCGCCCAACGGATGACCCAGAGCGATCGCACCACCATTGACGTTGACTCGATCACGATCGAGCTCCAGCGCCTTCTCAACGGCGAGGTATTGCGCGGCGAATGCTTCGTTGATTTCGACAAGATCGATATCGCCGAGTTTCAGTCCAGCCTTCTCCATAGCAATTCTCGCTGCCGGCACTGGTCCGATGCCCATGATCTCCGGCTGCACTCCCGCAATGCCCCAACTCACGATCCGGCCAAGCGGCGGGGTCTTAGCACGATCCGCTGTCGTGACAACCACAGCGGCGCCTCCATCGACAATGCCGCTCGCGTTACCTGCAGTGACGAAGCCATCCTTGGCAAAAGCTGTCTTCAGTTTGGCCAGGCCTTCAAGCGTGGTGTCGGGCCGCATATGATCGTCTCGTTCGAACTTGTTAACCGGCACCACTTCATCGCTGAACTTTCCACTATTCCACGCAGTCACGGCAAGTTTCTGACTTCGTAGCGCGAATTCATCCTGTGCCTCGCGGGTGATGCCGTACTTGTGGGCAAGATTTTCGGCCGTAGCGGCCATGTAACAACCGCAGTACGTATCGAGCAGAGCGACCATTAACGAGTCTTCGAGCTTACCCTGGCCCAATCGCAGGCCCCATCGCGCGCCGCGGATGACGTGCGGGGCCTGGCTCATAGATTCCATACCGCCGGCGAGAACCACGGATGCCTCGCCGAGCTCGATCAATTGAGCCGCGGAAATAATCGATTGGATTCCGGAACCGCACAAGCGATTGACCGTCAACGCAGGAACTTCAATCGGAAGTCCCGCGCGAAGCCCGACGTGTCGAGCGCCGTAGAGAGCGTCGCCGCTTGTTTGAAGAGCATTCCCGAATATGCAGTGGTCGAAGTCGGCCGCGTCGAACTTCGATTGGTCAATAGCAGCTTTCGCGGCAAACGCGCCCAACTCCAGAGCCGTGAAATCCTTGAGAGCGCCGCCGTATTCGCCCATGGGCGTGCGCTTACCTGCAACGATGACAATATCCTTCATAAGGAAAATTATAGCCGCCGGGCTCGCGAATGGGGGCATGTTAGACTTTCCGCCTATGAAAGAGTTCCTGTCCGCACTGCAGGATCGGGTTCTGGTCTGCGACGGCGCAATGGGCACGATGCTCTACAGCAAGGGCGTATTTATCAGCCGATGTTTCGACGAACTGAACGTGTCCAACCCGGACCTGGTCCGCGAAGTTCATATGGATTACATCAAGGCCGGCGTCGATGTCATCGAGACGAATACCTTTGGTGGAAATCGAATGAAGCTGATGTCGCATGGGCTTGCCGATCAGATTCGCGAAATCAACGTCCGCGGCGCAGCCATCGCACGCGAAGCTGCAGGAAACGACGTCTTCGTTGGAGGTGCCATTGGTCCCCTTGGTATTCGGATCGAGCCGTGGGGAAAAACGTCTATCGATGAAGCTCGAGCAATTTTTCGAGACCAAGCTGAAGGTTTGCTGGCGGGAGGCGTGGATCTTTTCATCCTGGAGACGTTTTCCGATCTGAATGAAATACAGGCCGCCATCAACGGAGTAAAAGACGTCAGCAACAAGCCCATCGTCGCGCAGATGACGATCGAAGAAGACGGCAACAGCCTGGAGGGAACGCCACCGGAAACTTTCGTCAAACGGATTGAGCAATGGGGCGCGGATGTCATCGGACTGAACTGCAGCGTGGGTCCGCAGACGATGCTCGATATCATCGAGAGGATCGCGCACATCACCTCGAAGAAATTGTCTGTTCAACCCAACGCAGGCAAACCGAAGAACATTGAAGGAAGGAATATCTACCTTTGTTCGCCGGAGTACATGGCCTCTTACGCGAAGAAGTTCGTCAGGTATGGCGTAAGGCTGGTGGGTGGCTGTTGCGGAACCACACCGCAGCATATCAAGGCGATCCGGGCCGCAGTCAAATCGGTTACTCCCAATGCCGCGAGAGCGTCTACCACTTCAACTGTAGGGGCGGTCTATGACCGCCAAGGCGCTCATAGAGCGCCGCTACAGGAAAAATCAAAGCTTGGTAAAAAGCTGGCTGAGAGACGGTTCATCAAGATCGTCGAGATGATTCCTCCGAAGGGTCATGATTTTGCCGACGCCGTAGAGGAGGCGAAGTACCTTCAATCGCACGATGTCGACGCGATCAACATACCGGAGGCTCCTCGGTCCAGTGCGCGCATGAACGCGATCTCACTCGCGATCCTGCTTGAAAAATCTACCGAGATCGAAAGCCTTGCGCACTACACGTGCGGCGACAGGAACCTTCTCGGAATGCAGGCCGACCTGCTCGGCGCGTACGCTCTAGGCCTCAGAAATTTATTGCTCATTACGGGAGACCCGCCGTCAACCGGTGACTATGTAAATGCAACAGCGGTGTACGACGTCGATTCCATCGGTTTGACAAACATGGTGCACCGCCTGAACGAAGGACTCGACGTTGGCGGGAAATCGATCGGAAGGCCAACCGGCTTCGTCGTGGGCGTCGGCGCAAATCCGGGCGCTATTAATAATGATGAGGAGTTGAAGCGTTTTTATTACAAAGTCGAAGCAGGAGCAGAGTTTGCACTGACACAGCCGGTTTTTGATGTTGCCGTGCTCGAACGCTTTCTGCGCCGGATCGAAGATTGCAAGATACCGGTCATTGTCGGATTGCTGCCGCTGTCGAATTACAAAATGGCCGAGTTCCTGAATTACGAAGTTCCCGGTTGCTCGGTTCCCGATACAATTCTGGACCGAATGCGAAAGGCGGAAACACCCGAGGCCGCACGCGCCGAAGGAATTCGAATCGCGCAAGGCATCCTGGAGAAGATCCAGGCGATGGTCCAGGGTGTCCAGGTGCGGGGGCCATTCGAACATTACGAGACCGCTGTTGAAGTCTTGTCCGTCCTGAACCTGAGGGGAGCGTCACGTTGAAACGAATCCTCCTCGTTGCTTTATTGATGGTCGCTCCCTCTGCATTCGCACAGGAGAAAGCCGCCCCCCGGAAGTTGAACCCCGGAATCTATGCCCGTTTTGAAACGTCGATGGGCAACTTCATGTGTGAGCTCTACCAATTCCAGGCGCCAAACACGGTTGCCAATTTCGTGGACCTTGCCGAAGGTAAGAAGATCAAGGGGAAGCGGTTCTACGACAACACAACGTTTCACAGAATCATCGACCGGTTCATGATCCAGGGCGGCGATCCGACGGGAACCGGTACAGGTGACGCCGGCTATCGCATCAATGACGAGATCTCCAGCACTTTAAAACACGATCGCGAAGGACGCCTTTCCATGGCGAATGCGGGTCGGCCGAACACGGCCGGGAGCCAGTTCTTCATCACGCTCGCTCCGGTTTCTCAGCTTGACGGCAAATACACGATCTTTGGACAGGTGATCGATGGAATGGATGTCGTACGGAGCATCGGCAAAGTACCCGTTGAACTACCTAAAGGCGGCCGCGAAAAAAGCCACCCCGTCAAGCCGGTTGTTTTAAAGAAGGTCAGCATCGAGCGCGTGAAATAGATGCCTATCATCGGACTACATCATGTTCAGGTTGCGATGCCACGTGGCGGCGAAGAATCCGCGCGGGATTTCTATTCAGGTCTTCTCGGAATTCCTGAGGTCCCAAAACCACCTGAGCGGATGCCGGGCGGCGCGTGGTTTGAGTCAGACCGCGTGCGAGTTCACCTTGGCGTGGAATCAGATTTTCGACCTGCCCGAAAAGCACATGCAGGTCTGCTCGTCGATGGCTTGAACGTCATCGTTGCACGGCTTCAGGACGCGGGCTATGACGTGGTTCAGGGAGAGCCGTTGGCAGGTTACGACCACATTTACGTCGATGATCCGTTCGGTAACCGTCTCGAACTGTTAGAGGCCCAGATACTATCGGTCAAGGAGGATCGCAACTCGTAACGGCCGCGATTCTACAGATGGCACGCGCTCGAAGCGACGAGTCCGGCCTTGATAAAAAGGGTTTTACGTTGCCGGTTCCGCCTATGTTTTTTGCCCGGATTGCCCAGCCCACATCCGATATGGCGAGGTCAATGGCCTTTCGGTTTCACCTTTTCCAAGCACCGCAATGATCGTTTCCCATCGTCTGCCTTCATTGTCTCGACGCGTCTCTTGTCCGAAATACAGAACTTTGTATCCATGTTTCAGATAGTGATCGACACGTTCGCCGAACGTCGAATTCAAGTCGGGACCTGATTTACATTCTTTGCATGCCGGGTGCGCAGACGAACTGACCGTAACCGTCGTCTCGACACCCACATATTCGGTTTGATATTCAAGCCCTCTCAGGTATGCGGCCAACTCTTTCAAACGCCTGTTCGCTTCAACTGGCATCCAGACCGGCACGGAATAATCGTTAAGCATGCTGTCCAGTTGCTGCTGGGTCGTTTCAAGTTGAGATTTCGTGCGACTGATTTCGGTTTTTAAGCGGTCCATCGCTGATTGGTTTCATCTCCGGTTCTGAGAGTCGCTGCCAGTGTTATGTTACGGACATCTGTGTTCCTGTGAACTGCGCGAACGTGTTGTTCTGGCAACAGCGACCTATTCCAAAGTCCTATGCGAGATGACCGCAGCTTGCATCATGACGGCATCACTGAAGGCGCGCTTTGGGGCGCTGGGCGTTTCTCGAGTCTTGGATCAGAAATCAACCTCATGATTCCAGCGATGATGACCACCATAATTGCGTCGGTGATCTCGGCGGAGCGTCCGGGCAAATAGACTTGTATAAGCCGCAGTGTCATAACCAGCGTTGTTGCCCAGACAGTCGAAGAAAACCAGGAGCAGCCGGACCGCGTCAGCAACCAAATTAGAGAACCGTAAACAAACACTTTTTCGAAAAACGAAATGACGGCGTTCCCTATCGGACCAATCAGAAAGCTTCGAAATGGAGTCCATCCAAAAGCTCGTGCCAAGCCGTTGAACTGAAACGGCTCGAGGCTCTGCAACACAACGCCTGTCACAAACAGCACCGTAATAATAATGGCACGGGTGCGAAGACGAGATAGCAACATCCACGCCAACAGAGCAAAAACACCACCAAGAACTTCGGCGGGTGAAAGGACAATTCTGGCGACTAAAATTCGTCCAAAAAGTACGGCGGGTAAAAGCAGAGCTAGCACTACCCGGCTGCGTGCGACTCCCCACAATTCCTCCAGCAGCAGGGCAATTGCAAGCCAGGAGACTGCATGTCTAAAGAGATCCACTGGAGGCAAAACTGGCGCAAACACCAGGGGCTTTAACGCATCCCAATATTTATGGAGATCCAACACCGGTACGTAGGGGAATAAACGGCTACCCAACCAACTCAACAAAAGCAGCGCGGCAAAGCGATTCCCCCGCAGACCAGAAAAAACGGGCCATCTCAGGCGTAAAGTGAAGCACGCGGCAGTTGCTCCCAGCAGAGCGCCGGCACCATCCGAGAAGACATCGGACATGGCGGCATAGCGGCCGACGATATAAAACTGTAGTGACTCCATTGCAAAAGACAATAAGAGTCCGGTGCTTGTGGCCAACACTAACTTTATCGCGGGGCGTGACCGTATAAAGGAGCGGGCGAAAAACAAACCAAAGGGTACATAAAAGAGAACATTGGCGAGAACATCAGTTGGTTTAATGGCAGTGTTCGAGTTCAACAGCAAGGCGTGAAGGGATCCCGCCGGATCGGGATGCCTTCGGAGGCGGAAAGGGTAAAGCGATGCATACACCATAATCACTAGCATCGCTGCCGCTATAGCCAACGATCTGCCGTCGATGTACCGTTTCTTCTCCATTGTTGGTTCGACGCGCTGGCCAACGGCCCCGCGAGGATTTGAGACTCCGACCTCACCGCAAAGAATATCAGGTTAGGGTTGTAAAAAAGAGCGGAGGTATCGAGCCACGGGGCAATGGAAGACGGCAGTTTTCTTTGACCTCAGACGCGGACGTTTGACTGAATACGTCGAGCCATCATCTGCGAAACGAAGTCACGAGCATCATAACCGGAAGGAATGACCTCAACACCAAGCTCCCTTTCCACATCCTTCAGCGTGAGGTCATCAAGGAACAGATAGTCGTCCCCGACCATCGACTCAGAAGGCAGAACAACAAAGTCGCCGTAAACGCGGCCTTTCAGCGCCGCAATGAAATCGCTGCCGGTCAGCAATCCGGCTATGCCGATGCCAGATCCCCAAAACTTGCTCTCAACGGCGACGGTCCTCAGATCCATGCCGAGGCGTTCGACGCAGTCTTTTAGATACGGATAAAAAACCTTGCCGGTGCATACGGTCCCGCGTGCGTGACCGGTGGGTTTCTTTCGGAGCGCGGCATTGAACTGCGTCAGGAAGGTTCGCACCATTCCGACGCCATTTTCGATCTGCGGAAAATCAGAATAGTGGCTGGATGGCGGAAGCTCCTGCCCAGCCATGATGTAGATCTCGTCGCCTAAAAAAGCGAAAGGCGTACGGATACACCGCTTGAGCTTTCGCTGAACTGGCGTGATATGAGCAATCAATTCTCGCGCGTAATCAGGTGTAAACGGTCTGAGTTCCGGCAAGTTTTTTCGATGATCGGTCAGCCCGACCGGGACAATCGCGAGCGATGAGACACCCGGATGGAACTTCAAAAGATCTTCGATAGTCCTATCAAGATGTATTCCATCATTCAGACCCGGACAGAGCACGACCTGGCAGTGCAGTTGGATGCCGGCATCGGTAAGCCTGGTGATCTTCTCCATCACACCGTCATATTCAGAATTGCCCAGCATGACGGTGCGTAGTTCCGGCTCAGTTGCATGCACGGAGATGTATAACGGTGATAACCGCTGCTCGATGATCCGTTGCATCTCCGTTTCATCGACATTCGTGAGCGTCAGGTAATTTCCAAAAAGAAAGGAAAGGCGATAGTCCTCATCCTTGATGTGGAGCGATCGACGAACATTCTTCGGATTTTGATGTACGAAGCAGAAGACGCACTGGTTCTTGCACGTCAACGGCTCGATCGCTTCAAACTCGAGCCCAAACGATTCCCATTCGCGCCGCACGAATGTGATCTTCCTTTCCTGGGTCGTTATGGTCGTACGGCGGCCGATCGTTGCTGCATTGAACTGGAAGTCGATGACGTCAAGCAGCGCCTTTCCATTGATCTCATGGATCTCATCTCCTGCCTTTAGTCCGATACGTTCAGCGAGCGAGCCAGGCTCAACCGAAAGAACACGCACGCGTTGTGCTTCGCCGGAACGATGTGCAGGCGCTTCGCGATACTCATGCACGGCCTTCTTGACGTAAGCGGAAGCGGAAAATTGCCTTTTGCTACTCATGGAGCGAGCCGCGCGGTTACCAGGTAGTGCAGGCCGGAAAAACCGGTCATCATTCCCGTCATATAAAAAAGTACGTTGAGTTCCGGAACCGTTACGGATTTCCAGTCCGAATAGAGAACGGCCAGAACAGTGATGACCTGCAGCACCGTGCTGGCTTTTCCGTATGCGCTCGGCTTGAAAACTCGCCAGCCAACCATCAGCACGATGATCAACGACACGAGCAGAATGAAGACATCGCGAGAAATGATGACAATCACGAGCCAACGCGGAATCACATTGTGAAGCTCCATTTGTGGCAGTGAGAGCAACACCATTGCAGCCGTCATCAAGAATTTGTCCGCAAGCGGATCGAGCACGGCGCCGATTGAAGTCTTCTGTCCAAGCCGCCGGGCGATGATGCCATCAAGCACATCGGTGATGCCGGCCGCAACGAACGTGCAAAGTGCCCACCCGATTTCTCTATAGGCGAGCAGGATGATGAACACCGGTACGAAGACGATGCGCAGAATCGTTAACTGATTGGCTGTGGTCAGAACAGCCGTACGATACGAGGCGACTCGAGTGGACATAGAAAATTACTGAACGACCACCGGAATCTTTATATCGAGGACTTGCCGGGAGCAAAATCCATCGGTTTTCGAACAGAAGAAATAAGTCAGCTTCCCTGGAATATCGTACTGTCCAGCCTTCGCCACCGTGACGGGAACTTTGATCGTGGGAAGGTCGACGTAATACTCGTCCTTGGATTTCGGATCTTCTGTCGGCGTTTCAAAGTCTGTTTTCGAAAGGGTCACGCCGGAAATCTTCGTGAGCTTCAGGCTGATAGGTGGCTTGTGGTTAATCGCGTAACCTTTTAACAGATTGAACGAAACCGTCACCTCACCCAACTGACCTGCCTTTATGGGCGCCGTCGGGCCGGTTGCTCCGGCAGCTTTATATTCCGGTTGAAGAACCTGAGGTAATTTCGATCCTGGGCCACTCAATTGAGTCCCAAGCAACAGTAACCCCAAGACTAATTTCGACATTTGGATCTCCGACAACGGAATACAATGTGCTCTGGAATAGTACCATGAAAATACTGAACGTCGTGGGCGCCCGGCCGAACTTCATGAAGATCGCTCCGATCGTCGAAGAGATGAAGAAAGCGCCGGATTTGAA
>Ga0075423_10007208_pt1 | contig 10488 bp, 12 predicted proteins | sample SoiMethybrSBSTD2_FD_80114 | JGI IMG/M metagenome (GOLD analysis project Ga0075423, IMG submission 80114) | Bulk soil microbial communities from a Populus tree surrounding site in Tennessee, USA - Soil MetaG P. TD hybrid SBSTD2 | ecosystem: Environmental > Terrestrial > Soil > Tree plantation...
GATCTCGCACGCCGCGTCGATCTCGGCCTGGAAGATCGTCTTCGACTGGCCCAGCATCGTCGCGGCGTTGAGCGTGTCGCGCCACGTCGTGGTCAGGAGCTCCGCGGCCTTGAGCAGGACCGACGCGCGATCCTCGTACGACCAGGCCTACCATTCCCGACGCGCCGCCTGCGCGGCTTCGACCGCCTGCGTGACGTGCTGCTCGCCCGCCTTGTGATACTCGGCGAGGACGTGGCGGTGATCGTGGGGCATCACGGCGCGGCCGCACTGGCCGGTCTTGATCTCCTTGCCGCCGATGAACAGCGGGATGACGATCTTCTCGCCCGCCATCTCCGCGAGGCGCGCCTTGATCGACGCGCGCTCCGGCGAACCGGGCGCGTAGGATCGCACGGGATCGTTGACGGCCGGCGGAACGCGGCGGTGTCCGTTGAAAGCCACAACTGAGGGAGGCATAGCCTTTCAGTTTAGCACCCGCCTCCGCTCGTTCGCATGTCGCGCGAGCTTCGGCGAGGCAGGCCCGCCTCCGCTCGTTCGCACGTCGCGCGAGCTTCGGCGAGGCAGGCTCGGCCTAATGATGCTCACTCTCGCGGCGGACGATCTCGTCGAAGCTCCACAACAGCTCTTCGCGCTCCGAATACGGTCCCGGCTCGTAGACGCGCGAGCTGATGCCGGCCTGTGACTGCTCCGAAATCCACCAGTCCTCGCGGTTCGTCTGGTCCCAGAACTCGATCGCATCGTCGCCGCGGAAGTCGGGCTTCGCGAGCTCGCGCTCATGGAAGTGCCATTCGCACACGATCTCGGTCCGATCGTGCGCGCGCGGCCAGAGCGTGTGGGTCATCATGTAATCGGGGTGCAGGCTCAGAAACAAGTTGGGGTAAATCGAGTAGTACGCCACCTGCTGGCGCTGAGCGTCGCTCAGCCCGGGCAGGTAATCGCGGCGCCGCTTTCCATCCGTGCTCATCGTTTCGACGCCGCTCTTGAATCCCATCGCGCCGCCGCAGTACGAGGCCGTCGGCTCGACATTGTCGGCGCCGAGGTAGTGATGGAGCTTGTTCAGCACCGGGTGCAGGTTCGGACAGTGGAGGCACTCGTTGAAATTGAGGACGATGAGCTTCCAGTTCGCCCTCACGTCGTACACGATGCGGCGTCCGAGACGCAGATCGCCCATGCGCCAGTTGGCGAAACGCTCCGGCAGATCTCCGAGCTGCGCGAACAAACCCCGCCTTCGCTCGCCGGCCTCTCGCGCGAGCTTCGGCGAGGCAGGCCCTTCGTCTCCGCCCACCCGCCCTTCCTGCCCGAGGTACACGAAGACGTGTCCCTCCCACACGTCGCAGCCCGCGCGGTGCAGCGGGTACTGGTCCGTGCAGAATCCCGCGGGCATGTGCGGCGCGGCGAGCAGACGGCCCGTCAGATCGTACGTCCACGCGTGGTACGGGCACTGAATGCGATCGACGAAATGGCCTTCGGGCGCTTCGCGGAGACGCGTGCCGCGGTGGCGGCAGACATTGAAGAACGCCTGAACGTCGCCCAGTGAGTCGCGCGTGATGATGACGCTGTCGTCGGCGATCGAGCGGAGGAAATAGTCGCCGGCATCCGGAATCTGATCGGTGCGGCCGGCACAGATCCAGCGGTTGAAGTAGAAGCGATCGAGCTCGCGGCGATAGAACTCCGGATCGGCGTAGAAGTGACGGGGGAGCGTCGTCCGCATGCTCGGGTCTCGTTGCCCACTACGCAGAAACCGCTGAACGCCCGGAAGATCATTTCTTCTGCGGATTCGGCGTGTTCTGCGCTGTCGTTGCGAGCATGATACAACCTGCACTCGATGGCGGAGCTGCGCCGCGCGCTCGGACGCTGGGACCTGACCGCCATCGGCGTCAACCAGGTGATCGGCGCGGCGATTTTTCTCATGCCGGCGCAGGTCGCAGGCCAGATTGGCGCGTGGAGCCCGGTCGCGTTCGTGCTCACCGGTCTCGCGTCGCTGTCCATCGCGCTCTGCTTCGCGGAGGCCGGCAGCCGCTTCGAGGAAACGGGCGGCCCGTACCTCTACACGCGCGTTGCGTTCGGCCGGTTCGCCGGCTTCGAAGTCGGATGGATGCAGTGGTTCACGCGCTCCGCCAGCCAGGCGACGGTGATGGCCAGCGTCGTGCTGGCGCTCGGCTACTACTGGCCGGCGCTCACCTCGGGATTACCCCGCGCGCTGTTCCTCACCGTCCTCACGGCGGCGCTCGCCTGGGTCAACGTCCGCGGCATCCGCGAAAGCTCTCTCGTCGTCAATACGCTGACGATCGGGAAGCTGCTGCCGCTCGCACTGTTCGTGGTGGCCGGCATTTTCTCGATCGACCCGGCGCGGCTGGTTCCTCACGAGACCGTCACGATTCAGGCGGCGACGACCGCGGCGCTGCTGCTGGTCTACACGTACGGCGGCTATGAGGTCGTTCCGGTCGTCGCCGGCGAGGCGGTCGCACCGCGCCGCCACGTGCCGTTCGCGATGATCGCCACGATCGTGATCGCGGCGGTCGTGATGACGCTCACGCAGCTCGTCGCGCAGGGCGTGCTGGGCGACCTCGCGAACCATCGCACGCCGATCGCGGACGCGGCGGCCCTCCTGTTCGGTGCGGGTGGCGCTCTGCTGGTCGGCGCCGGATCCGTGATCTCCATGACCGGCAACAACGCCGGCGGCGTGCTGAGCGGCTCGCGGATGCTGTTCGCACTGGCCGATCAGGGCGATCTGCCGGTGTTCTTCGGCCGCATCCATCCGCGCTATCGGACGCCGTCGAACTCGGTCCTCTTCACATCGGTGGTGGCGTTGCTCCTCGCCCTGACCGGCACGTTCACGACGACGGCGGTCGTGAGCGCGCTGGCGCGGCTCGTGGCCTACGCGGGCGTCAGCGCCGCCACGCTGCGCATGCGGTCGCCACGGTTTGCGGGCGTCGTGAGGCCGGCGACGTTCACGATTCCGGGCGGTCCGACCGTTCCGATCGTCGCCACCGCGATCGCGGTCGCGATCATCGTTGGCGCGACCCGGGAGCAACTGCTCGGCGGATTCGCCGCCCTCGCGGTCGGCGCCGTCCTGTTCGCGGCCGCGGCGCGGAGCAGCGGATCGACGGCGCGCGAGCGGCACGCGCGCACGTAGAATGACGTCGCCGTCCATGGACGCGGCGATCACCTCGACGACGTGCGCGAATTGCGGGGCCGTTCTCGCCGGAGAATTCTGCGCCGAGTGCGGCCAGAAGGTGACGGCGCTGAACCCGTCCCTCCGGGAGTTCCTGCACGATCTGTTTCATGAGCTCGCGCACTTCGACGGCAAGATCGTGCAGTCCGTCCGCCTTCTGCTGACGAAGCCGGGATTTCTCTCGCGCGAGCAGCCGTATGGCCTTGTCGTCGTTCTGACGTTAGCGACGATATGGTTTCCGGCGGTCTACGTTGGGTGAGTTGTTCGAGCGACGCGCTACGACAACAACCTTTCGAGCTCTTCTGGATGGACCGCTCGGGTCATCGCGTCCTTTCGATCGATCATCTCCCGCTTCACGAGATCGGTCAGACACTCCTCGAGCGTGAACGACCCCTGGCGCCGCGTGATCGTGATCTCCTGATGCAGGTGATGGAGCGCGTTCTTGCGGACGTGCTGTCGCGCGCCGTAGCCGACCATCAGCAGCTCCGCGGCCGGAATCAGGCCGCCGCCGGCTTTCGGCATCAGCGTCTGCGTCAGCACCGCGGCGAGCGCCATCGCGAGCTCCTGCCGGATCGTGTTCTGACGTTCGAGCGGGAACGAATCGGCGATGCGGGCGATCGTCGTCGCGACGTCGGTCGTGTGCAGGCTCGAGAGCACGAGGTGGCCGGTCTCGCCCGCCGCGACCGCAATCTGCATCGTCTCCGGATCGCGCATCTCGCCGACGACGATCACGTCGGGAGCCTGTCGCAGCGCCGCACGCAGCGCCGTCGGAAAGTCGGGCGCGTCGACACCGATCTCGATCTGCTCGACGAGCGAGCGGCGATGCAGGTGCTCGTACTCGATCGGATCCTCGATGGTGATGATGTGCCGCGCGTCGCGATGGTTGATCTCGTTGACGAGCGCCGCGAGCGTCGTCGTCTTGCCCGACCCCGTCGGGCCGCCGATGAGTACGAGGCCTCGCGGCAGACGCGAGAGCGCCTCGACGGCCGCCGGCAGGTTCAAGGTCGCGAGGCGCGGGACCGCCGCCGGGAGGCGGCGGATCGCGGCCGCGGCGTGACGGCGCTCGCGGTGGAGATTGATGCGAAAGCGGCCGTGGTCGGCGAGGCGATACGACGCGTCGGCGATTCCCGTCTCGCGATAGGCGCGCCTCGCATGCGGCGGAAGCGCCGGCATCACCGCCTCCTCGATTTCTTCGCTGCCGAGCGGTCCGCTGGCGGCGACGTTCAGCGGACCGACGACTCCCTCGATTCGTGCAGAGGGCGGCGCGCCGGCCACGAGCAGCAGGTCGCTGCCGCGCTGCGCCACGACCGCCTCCAGCCAGCGGTTCAGCCTCGCCGTGTGCGCATCGTCCTCACGAATGCGCGCGGCGCCGCTCGAAAACGGTTCGGCATTCAACTCCGAGACGATGGCGTCGAGGTCGTCGTCAGGATCGGTCATGGACCGGCCGCTTCATGGTGACGACTTCGAGCCCTGCGTGAGCGGCTCGTTGAGGAAGCGGACGAGGGGCACCACGACGCGAAATGTCTCGAGGACGGTGGGGTAGAACCTGGCGGTTGTCGCGACCGACGGCGGCACCTCGCGGCCCGCGAGGAACTGACGGTACCGCAGGAAGTCGGCGGCCTCGTGATCGCGGGGAAACCCTCGCGGCACGCGCTGCAGCTGCTCGCCGTCGAGACGCCCGATGGTCCGCCTGAACGCGGCGGACTCCACGATCGAGCGCAGGCGGCGCGAGTTCGCCAGGATGTGCTCGCGGACCGACTGCAGCTGCGACGTCTGCGGCGCGTACATCCCGCCGCCGATCCAGACCTCCTCGGTCGAGACGTGGAAGTACAGCCCGGCGCCTTCGTGCTTCGGCAGGCCGCGCCACGGGAAGTTCGCCGCGACGTGCGTCTTGTACGGGGTCTTGTCCTCCGAGAAGCGCGTGTCGCGATAGATGCGATACATCGAGCTCTTGAGATCGACGACGATCTCCGGCGCGATCGGCCGGAGATCGTCGGCAAGCCGTTCGATGACGGCGAGCATCGGCGCGCGCACGGCCGTCTCGTATTGCTCCCGGCGCGGCTGAAACCACTCGCGGCGGTTGTTGCGCTTCAGCGCGCGCAGGAACTTCAGCGCGTCCTGCCCGAACTTCGGAAGGGACCCGCCTTTTTTCACACGCGGGCCTGACCGGCGCCGGCGGCGGCCTGCATCCGCGCCATCCGCTCGTGCATCTGCCGCGTGATGTGCGGCACGAGGCCGAGCATCCGCTGGACCGTCATGAGCTGGGCGCGATGGTGCATCTCGTGCTCCTTCGCCGACAGCAGCATCTCGAAGCGCGTCTTCGATGACGGCTCCACGCCCGGCATCATCGTCACACGCTCGGAGAGGAACGTTTCGGGCAGCGTCTCCAGATACTTCGCGAACTTCTCGCCCTCGCTCTTGAGGTAGGCGATCGTGTCGGCCTTGCTGCGCGGCGTGTTCTCGGCCTCGGTGAACTTCGCGAACAGCTCCTGGAAGTTCAGCGTCTTCATGTCGGTGACGTTTCGGCTGTGGGTGAGGTGCTGGAAATCGGTGCTGGCGGCGATGTGTGCGAGCGTCTGCTGCACGGTTCGCGTCTCGGGCGCCGCACGGAAGTCGTACTTGTTCTCGGGAATCTCTTCCGCGATCTTGATTGTGTTGTTGCGGACCGTCCGGAACGCGGCCGCCAGCTCCTTGCTACCGTAGTACGTCATGGGATCCTCCTAATACCAGCCGATAGGCTGTTCTGAGAGATTGATGTAGACCTGTTTGACGTTCAGATATTCGTCGACGCCCCACTTGCCGAGCTCGCGGCCGAAGCCGCTCTGCTTGTAGCCGCCCCAGGGCGCCTCGACGTAGGTGGGCTGCATGTGGTTGACCCACACGATGCCCGCGCGGAGATTCTTCACCATGCGAAGCGCGCGGAAGATGTCGCGCGTCCAGACGGCCGCGGCGAGCCCGAAGTACGTGTCGTTCGCGATCCGCAGCGCGTCCGCCTCGTCGTCGAACGCAATCACCGACGCGACCGGGCCGAAGATCTCTTCGCGCGCGATGCGGTCGCGGTTGTCGACGTCGTAGAAAATCGTCGGCTCGACGAAGTAGCCGCCGCCGAGCGACTGGGATCGTTCGCCTCCGCCGAGCGCCAGCTTCGCCTCCCGCTTGCCGATCTCCTGATACTCGCGGACGCGGTCGAACTGCTCGCGGCTGACGAGCGCGCCCATCTTCGTCTCGCGATCGAGCGGCGGCCCGATCGTAATCGCCCGCGCCTTCTCGACCATCGCGTCGACGAACCGGCGGTAGATCGGGCGCTGAACGAGGATGCGGCTGCCGGCGGAGCAGACCTCGCCCTGATTGAAGAAGACGCCGAAGAGCGCGCCTTCGACGGCGACCCCGAAGTCCGAGTCGGCGAAGAAAATGTTCGGCGACTTGCCGCCGAGCTCGAGCGACACCTTCTTCAGTGTCGCTGCCGCGCTGCGCATCACCGCCTTGCCGACCTCGACGCTGCCGGTGAACGCGATCTTGTCGACCGCCGGATGCGCGACAATCGCCGCGCCCGCGTCGCCCGTTCCCGTCACGATGTTGACGACGCCCGGCGGGAGCCCGGCGTCGGCGAAGTCGGCCGCGAGCTCCAGAATCGACAACGGCGTCTGCTCGGCCGGCTTGAGCACGGTCGTACAGCCGGCGCAGATCGCCGGCGCGAGCTTCCACGAGGCCATCAGCAGCGGATAGTTCCACGGGACGATCTGGCCGGCGACGCCGACTGGCTCGCGAAGCGCCAGGCTCATCGCCGTATCGGGCACCGGGATGACGTCGCCATGGATCTTGGTCGCGAGGCCGCCGTAGTACTCGAAGCACGTGGCCACGTCCGCGACGTCGAACTCGGCCTCGACGATCGGCTTACCGGTATTGCGCGTTTCGAGCTCGGCGAGCTCGCTCGCGCGGCGCCTGACGATCTCCGCCAGCCTGAAGAGAATCCGGCCGCGATCCTGCGCCGTCGCGTCCTTCCACGGTCCGTCGTCGAACGCCCGCCGCGCCGCGGCGACCGCGCGGTCGACGTCGCCCGCCGACCCGTTCGGCACGCGCGCGATGACCGCGGTCGTGGACGGATCGATCGCCTCGAGCGTGGACGGGCTGTCGGAGTCGACGAACCGCCCGTCGATGTACAAGGAATGCGTTTTCACATGCGGCGCCCGCGTCGGGACCTGCAAACATCGAACTATATGCAGGTGTCGAAAGCGTTGTAAAGTTTCGCCGCATGAGGACCATGAAACCTCTTGCGGTCGCGGCGATCGTGCTCATCGGTCCGCCCGAAGGTGGACGCATGCTTCACGGTCCGGCTGAAGCCGGACACTACGGACGTCAGGATTCGAAGGCGACGTTTACCGTCGGCACGGCGACGGCCGCGCGCGGCGCGCGGGCGAACGGCGTCATGCACGTGCCGCGAGGCGCCGACGCCGGCTACGACATCCCGGTGACCGTGATTCACGGCGCGCGTCCCGGTCCGGTCCTCGCGGTCGTCTCCGGCGCGCACGGCACGGAGTACGCGTCGGTGCTCGCGGTCGAGGCCCTCATGGGCACGGCGCCGGGCTCGGGCGTCGATCCGTCGACGCTCTCCGGCACGCTGATTCTGGTCCCGCTCGTCAACGTCGCGTCGTTCGAAAAGCTGACGCCGCACGTCAACCCGGTCGACAACAAGAGCATGAACCGGTTCTATCCCGGGAACCCGAACGGATCGCAGACCGAGCGCGCGTCCTACGTGATGACGAAAGAGGTGGTCGAGAAGTGCGATCACCTCATCGACCTGCACGGCGGCGATCTCGACGAGAACCTGCGGCCGTACACCTACTGGACCGTGACCGGCAATCAGAAGCAGGACGATGTGTCGCGCGGCATGGCGCTCGCGTTCGGCCAGGACCACATCATCATCTCGGCCGATCGGCCGAAGGATCCGAACGCGTCGCGGTTCCTCGAGAACACGGCGACGACGCGCGGCAAGCCGTCGATTACGGCGGAGGCCGGACGCTCGGGGCCGGTGAACCCGGCGGATGTGACGGCTCTCGTCAACGGCGTCCGCGGCGTCATGGCGCATCTGAAGATGACCGCGTCCGGACCGAAGCCGGTCGCGAACCCGATCTGGATCGAGCGAATCGTCACCGTCACGGCGGAGCACGACGGCATCTTCCACCCGCAGGTCGATCGTGACGCGCACGTGGCCAGGGGCGCCAAGCTGGGATTCGTCACCGACTACTGGAACAAGACGATCGCGGAGGTCGCCGCGCCGGACGCGGGGACGATCATGTTCGTGCGCGCGCTCCCGTCGCTGAAGAAAGGCGACACGATCGCCAGCATCGGCGTTCCGAAGCCGCGCTAAGTGCCGCCGGTCACGACAACCCTCGCGGTCATCATCTTCGTCGCCGGCATCGCGGCCGGCGGGATGGGCGCGCTGCTCGGGCTCGGCGGCGGCATCTTTCTCGTCCCGTTTCTGAACCTCGGGTTCAACTTTCCGATCACCGCCGCCGCGGCCATCAGCCTCACGACCGTCATCGCGACGTCGAGCTCGGTGTCGGCCGCACGCGCCGGCAAGCAGCTGATCAACCTGCGGCTCGGCATGCTGCTCGAGGTCGCCACCGCCGGCGGCAGCCTGCTGGGCGGCGTGACGGCGCAGCTCGTCGCGCAGTCGACGCTTCAGCGGCTGTTCGGCGCGACCGCGATGGCGGTCGCGATCGTCATGCTGACGCGCCTGCAGCGGCGCAACGTCATTCTCGATGCCTCAACCGATCCCGGCGTGCTCGGCGGCCGGTTCCACGACCAGGAAAGCGGCGGCGTGGTCACCTATCGCGTGAAGCGTCTGCCCGTCGCCATCGCCGCGTCGTTCGTCGCCGGCAACGTGTCGTCGCTGCTCGGCATCGGCGGCGGCATCATCAAGGTGCCGGTGCTGAACGCATGGTGCGGCGTGCCGCTGCGCGCGGCCGCGGCGACGAGTGCGTTCATGATCGGCGTCACGGCCAGCGCCGGCGCGGTCATCTATTACGGCCGGGGCCAGATCGTCCCGGTGCTCGCGGCGGCCGCGGTCCTCGGTGTGCAGCTCGGCTCCTGGGGCGGCATGCAGTTCGCGCAGCGCGCATCGTCGAAATGGCTGAAGATCCTGATGGCGGCGCTCCTGATGGTCGTCTCCGGGCTGATGTTCGTGCGGGCGGCCCATTGACGCGCCTCGAACGCTCGATCGCGCGCGTGCTGCAGGCCGGCGTGTGGGCGAGCTCCGCGTGCCTCGCCGCCGGACTGCTGCTGTCGGTGCTGCATGTGGCGGTGGCGAGCGGCCTGCTGCAGGCGGGCATCCTGATTCTGATCTGCACGCCGGTCGCGCGCGTCGTGATCTCGCTGGTCGAGTACACCGCCGCGCGCGACCGGGCGTTCGCGACGCTGACCGCCGTCGTGCTGCTGGAGCTGATGGGCAGCGCGCTCGCGGCGCTGGTGTTCAATCGGAAGCTGTGAGCGCTAGATCACGGAGTTTTGAGAAGCTCACCAAGTTGAATAAACCACAGAGACACAGAGTCACAGAGATCTGAAGAAACGATGCGTCGCACGATGGACCGGCGGAGCCGGTCCGACGTGGAGAGACGCAGAGCGCAGAAAAAACAAGGAACTCAAGTCGCACCGCTTGTTTTTTCTGCGCTCTGCGTCTCTCCACGCGCCGCTTCGCGGCGCCGTGCGACGCGCTTAGAGAGCCCGTCGCGTGATGCCGTCTTTCAGCAGCCTTGAGTTGAAGTTGAAGAGAAGGGCCGAGCCGCTTTCCAGTCAGGCGGAGGTACGTGAGGAGCTGCGCTTCGAATACGGGTGTCATCTGCGCAACGCTCTTGATTTCGACGATGACAGCATCCTCGACGATCAGATCCACTCGGTAGTGGGAGAGCAGATGTCCCTTGTAGTAAGCGGGAATCCGGGTCTGCCGCTGAAAGTCGATTTGCCGCTCTTCGAGCTCGATACAAATTGCCGACTCGTAGATCGGCTCGAGCAATCCCGGTCCGAGAATTCGGTGCACTTCGATCGCCGCACCGATGATTCGTCGCGTCAGCGGCTCTAGAACTTCTAACTCTGTGTCTTTGTGTCTCTGTGGTTTGTACATCTCTGTGAGCCTTCGTGTCTCGGTGTCTCTCCGGAAAAAACGCGCAACGCCTCCTCACGATCCGCCCGCTCTATCAACGGAAACGTGCTCAGCACGTGTTCGAACTCGGCGCGCGTCAGCTGGTACAGCCGCGCCACGTCGGCGTTGAGCAGCCCGAAGGCTTCTCGATCCATGCGCCGCCGCGCGAGGAGACGCA
>Ga0075423_10007209_pt1 | contig 10488 bp, 8 predicted proteins | sample SoiMethybrSBSTD2_FD_80114 | JGI IMG/M metagenome (GOLD analysis project Ga0075423, IMG submission 80114) | Bulk soil microbial communities from a Populus tree surrounding site in Tennessee, USA - Soil MetaG P. TD hybrid SBSTD2 | ecosystem: Environmental > Terrestrial > Soil > Tree plantation...
CGCAGCGCGAGGGCGGCCGGTCGTGAGCCGCCGCGCGAGCGCGCCGCGCACCAAAGCCAAAGGCGTCGGCACTCCGCGCGGCGCCACTCCCGCGCGCGGCCTCGCGGCGCGCGCCGCCACCGCTGCCAAGCCCACCGCGCGGCGCGGCGCGATCCCGGCGCGCGGCGATGGAAAGGGCGCATCGCCCGAGCCCGCGGCGCGCCGCGCGCCCGCGCGGGACGACGCTGCGAGCCGCGACCTGCTGTTCGAGATCGGCGTCGAGGAGCTGCCCGCGACCTACGTGCCGCCCGCACTCGAGCAGCTCGAGCGCGGCGCGCGCGCCATGCTCGAGGGGTTGAGGCTCGCGTGCGGCGAGATCCGTGCGCTCGGCACGCCGCGCCGGCTCACGCTCGAGGTGCAGGGCCTCTCCGCGCGCCAGACCGACGTGAGCGAGGAGGCGCTCGGTCCGGCGGTGAAGGTCGCGTACGACGCCGCCGGTGCGCCGACGCGGGCGCTGCTCGGCTTCTGCGCCGGCAAGGGCGTCGATCCCGCGGCGGTGCGCCGCGTCGCCACGCCCAAGGGCGAGTATGTCGCGGTGACCGTGCACCACGCGGGCCGGCCCGCGCTCGATGTGCTGCCCGGCCCGCTCGCGACGCTCGCCCAGCGCCTCACGTTCCCCAAGATGATGCGCTGGCTCGAGGACGACACGCGTTTCGCCCGCCCGGTGCGCTGGCTCGTAGCGCTCTTCGGCGACGAGATCGTCCCGGTGCGAGCCTTCGGGCTCCTAGCCGGGCGCGTTTCGATGGGCCACCGTTTCCTCGCGCCGGGGGCCGCCGAGATCGAGCGCCCGGGGCGCTACGTCGCGGCACTGGAGAAGCGCTCGGTTCTGGCCGATTCACGCACTCGAATGGTGCGACTGAGCGAGCAGATCGAATCCGCAGCGCGCGCGGCCGGCGGGCGGGCCGCCTTGGACCCCGAGCTGGTCGAGATCGTGAACTTCATGACCGAGTGGCCCACCGCGTTCGCGGGCCGCTTCGACCGGCGCCACCTCGATCTGCCGCGCGAGGTGATCGTGACCGCGCTGCGCGAGCACCAGCGCTTCTTCGCGGTCGAGGACGTGCAGGGCGGCCTGCTGCCGGCATTCGTCGCGGTGCGCGACGGCGACGAGCGCGGGCTCGAGCAGGTGCGCAAGGGCAACCAGGACGTGCTCGCGGCGCGGCTCGAAGACGCGCGCTTCTACTGGGAGACCGACCTCAAGCATCCACCCGCAGGTCGCGTCGAGGCGCTCGCGGGCGTGGTGTGGATGGAGGGGCTGGGCACGCTGCGCGAGAAGGCGGCGCGCCTCGAGGCGCTGTGCGGCTGGCTCGCCGCGCGCATCGCCCCCGACGCCGCCGGGCACGCGCAGCGCGCAGCGCTCCTAAGCAAGACCGATCTGCTCTCCGAGATGATCGGCAGCGGCAAGGAATACGCGAGCCTCGAAGGCGTGATGGGCGCCCACTACGCGCGGCGCGCGGGCGAGCCCGAGCCGGTGGCGGCCGCCATCGCGGAGCACTACCGCCCGCGCGGCCCCGGCGATGCTCTGCCCGCGACCGACGCCGGCGCGATTCTCTCGCTCGCCGACAAGCTCGATCACGTCGCGGGCGCGTTCGTGGCGGGCAAGGTCCCGAGCGGCAGCGAAGACCCCTACGGCGTGCGCCGCGCCGCCAACGGCGTGGTGCGGATCGCGATCGAGCAGGCGCGCGGGCTCGACCTGCGCGAAGCCTCGATGGAGGCGCTCGCGCCGTTCTTCGTCGCCGATCCCGAGCTGGCCCAGGCCGAGATCGTGCGCAAGCTCGGCGAGTTCTGGCGCGGGCGGGTCGAGGCGGCGCTCGACGAGCGCGGCGTGCCCTACGACGCGCGCGACGCTTCGCTCGAGGCCCGGGTCGGGACCGATGGCTCGGGGCGCGGCCGTCCGGGCTGGATCGATCCCGCGGACGGGCTCAGGCGCGCGCAGACCCTGGCGGGATTCCGCTCCGATCCGCGCTTCACGCCGCTCGTGATCTTGTTCAAGCGTGTGGCGAACATCCTCAAGGCCGCGACCGAGACGCTGCCCGGGAGCCTCGATCGCGCGCGGCTCAAGGAGCCGGCGGAGCAGGAGCTGTTGGCAGCGCTCGAGACGGCCCGCAGCCGTACCGCGCCGCTGTGGCGCGAGCGGGACTACGAAAAGATCCTGCCGGCGCTGCTCGAGATGGAGCACGCGATCCACGCCTTCTTCGACCGCGTCCTGGTGAACGCGGACGACCTGCCGACGCGCGTGAACCGCCTCCAGCTCCTGAGCGAGGTGCGCGAGCTGTTCGTGCGCGGCTGGGACCTGTCGCGCGTCGTGGTGGAAGGGGAGAAGGCCGCGTGAAGCGCCCGGTGCGCGCGCGCTCCGCGTTCCTGCTGCTCCTGATGCTCGCGCTGCCGGCCGCGGTGTGCCCCGCGCGCGCCCAGCGCTACGTGCCCGGCGAGTTCCGCGAGTTCCCCAAGGTCAAGTATGCGGACTCGCTCGAGTCGGTGAACGACCGCTGCATCGTGAAGAAGACGAGGCTCAGCCTCACCGTGCGCCCGGTCTACGTGAACTGGCGGCCGATCGGCTTCTGCTGCGAGACCAGCCCGGCGTTGTTCCTCAAGAATCCGGAGAAGTACTTGAAGGAGCAGAACATCGACATGCGCTGCGTCGTGAACCAGGGACGCCACGCCGCTCCCGACCCCAAGCGGCGCATGTTCGTGAACTACGAGCTGTTCTACCTCTCCACCCACGACGCGCTCGAGCGGTTCAAACGCCACACGCTCCAGTACTGCGGCTGGCTCACCGATCCGGTGAGCGGCGCGCGCTTCCGGCCCACCTCCGCATCGCCGCGGCTGGTCTACAATGGGCGCCCCTACTACTTCGCGACCATCTCGAACCGGATGAAGTTCGAGGCCCTGCCCGACAGCTTCGCGGTGCGCAAGGGGAGCTGAAGCGCCGGTAAGGGCGGCCGCGTGATTTCACCCGCGGCCTTCGGAACGCCCTCTCGCGATTGCCCGATGCAATCAACGGCGTCGCGTTCCCACCCACTTCACGCCCTCTCCCGCGGGTCCGGGAATGCATCTCGTGACCAGGAAGAGCTTCGGTCGCCGTGCAGCAAGCACGATCGCGCGGCACGAACCATGCTGGTTCACACAGCCCGGCATACTGCCGCCAGTACGGGTCCACGGCGCAACGCAGTGCGCGTCGAGCCCTGAGGCTCGTGTCTCAGGCACGCCGGGAGCGGCCGTTCTGGCTCGAGGCACTTTTCACGCGAGGTGGAAGCCGTGCGCAAGAGCCATCGGTTCACGAGCGCCGTCCTCATCGCCGCGCTCGCGGGCCCGATGTGGGCCGTCGCGCCGGCGTTCGCAGCTCCCTATTCACGCCTTCAGGTTCTGGTCCCGGGTGAGACGGCTGCGCCCGGCACGCCGAGCGGCAAGACCGGGACGCCGCGCGCACAGACCGAGGGCGTGCCCTTCAACGTGACGGTGCGGGCCTGCGACTCGAGCTGGAACCTGGTCACCTCCGTCACGAACCTGATCCAGATCTCGAGCACCGACAACAGCGCCACGCTTCCGCCGGACGCCGCGCTCTCCGGCGGCACGCGCACCTTCTCCGTCACGTTCAACGCCGCCCCCGGCCCCTTCACGGTGTTCGCCCACGACCAGAACGACAACACCGTTCCGGACGGCGCCTCCGCCGCAGTGTCTTCGATCGTGCTCCAGAGCTTCGCGTTCTCGAACATCACGCAGAAGAACCAGTACGCCGGCCAGCCGCTGACCATCACGATCACCGCGCGCGGCCCGGGCGGCGTGCTGGTGTCGGGCTACGACGGCCCGGCGCGGCTCAAGGAGATCACGAGCCTCGGCGAAGGCCGCATCGCTCCCGACTCGATCAACTTCTCGAGCGGAACCTGGACCGGCGCCGTGACCTGCTACCGCGCGGACGAGACCAGCATCAACCGCGGCAACGTCAACCTGCTCGCCTACCTCTCGAGCGCTCCGCAGACGAACGGGTCGAGCGATCCGTTCACGGTCCATCCCGGCCCCTTGGCGCGGCTCCAGGTCACGGTGCCGGGCGAGACGGTGCTGCCGGGGAGCGTCACGGGCAAGACCGGAACGCCCGCCACGCAGACCGCGGGGCGCGCCTTCAACGCGTCGGTCCAGGCCACCGACAACTGGTGGAACCCGCTGCCGAGCGGCGACAACACGCGCGTCACGTCGAGCGACGCGGCCGCGAACACGCCGCTCACCGCCGTGCTCGTGAACGGCTTCCGCCAGTTCAGCGTGATCCTGGGCACGGTGGGAACGCAGACGCTCACCGTCGCGGACCTCACCAACGGCTCGATCCAGGGCATGACCAGCGCCGGCATCAACGTGGCGCCCAGCTCGCTCGATCACTTCGTCGTGGCGACGATCGCTTCGCCCCAGACCGCAGGCGTGGCGTTCAGCGCCACGATCCGCGCCGTCGACTCGAACGGCAACACCGTTCCCAACTTCAACGGCGACGGGCTGCTGCAGGCGAACACCGGGGCCGGCAGCATGACGCCCGAGAACATCACGTTCGCCAGCGGCGTGTGGAACGGGTCGCTGACGTTCCGCGGCGCGGGCGGCGCGGTGGCTTTCACATGCTCAGACTTCTCGGCGCCGCCACGCACCGGCTCGAGCAACACGTTCGCCGTGAATGCGGGCCCGCTCACCAAGCTCCTGGTGCTGCTCCCGGGCGAGTCCGCGCGCGGCGGCACCGCTTCCGGCAAGACCGGCACGCCCAATGGCCAGCAGGCCGGCACGGCGTTCACCGTCACCGTGCTCGGGACGGACCCGTTCTGGAACGTGGTGCCGGGCGTGACCGACAGCGTCATGCTCAGCTCGAGCGACGGCTTCGGTATCTTCCCTGCACACATCGGGCTCGCGAACGGCCAGGCGCTGGTCTCCGCCACGCTCTACAGCACCGGTCCGCAGACCTTCACCGCGAGCGACATCACCCAGCCTTCGGTCCAGGCCGGCACCTCGGCGGCCACGACCGTGACCGGCGGGCCGTTCGCTCGGCTCCTGATCCTGGCGCCCGGCGAGTTCCCCGCGCCTGGAACCGCCAACGGCCGCGGCGGCACCGCCACCGACGAGTCGATCAACTACGCGTTCAACGTCACGGTGCTCGCCACCGACAACTGGTGGAATCCGGTGGGCGGCGTCACCGACATGGTGCACATCACGTCGGACGATCCGCTCGCGACGCTTCCGCCCAACCAGGCGCTGGTGGACGGGCGCGCCGACATGCCGGTGACGCTCGCGCGCGGCGGCTACGACCTGATCTCGGTTTCGGACGTGAGCCGCCCCCTGATCCCGGGGGCCAGCACCCAGGTGCGCGCGATCTCGAGCGGGTTCCACCTCGAAGCGACGGTGTCACCGACGACCGCGCAGGCCGGGGCGCCGTTCACGCTCCACGTTCAGGTCGTGAACGACGCCGGCAGCGTGATCCGCGAGATCAACTCCTTCGTGACCGTCGATGCGCGCAACTCGTCGAGCGGCGCCCCCGGAGCCGGGACACTGCTCACGCGGACCTTCCAGCTCCTCCAAGGCGAGCGCTCGATCTCCGAAACCTACACGTTCGCGGAGCCGATCGTGATCGTCGCGCACGACGACGCCGGCAACCAGCCCGCGACCAGCAACACCGTCACGATCACGCCCGGTCCGCCCGCCACGATCCGCCTGACCAGCAACCCCCCGTGGGTGGGTGGCAACCAGCGCGCCGCGCTGACCGCGCGGGTCACCGACTTCTACGGGAACGGCGAGCCCGACCAGCCGATGAGTTTTACGCTCGTGAGCGGGACCGGCGCGCTCACGCCGATCGACGCCGTGACTGCGGCCGACGGCAGCGCGCGCTGCGACTTCCAGAGCCCGCGCAGTCCCGAGACCGACCGCATCCGCGCCTCGTCGGGGGCGCTGAGCGTCGATCTCGACCTCCAGACCTCGTATACCGATCCCAACGCGCCGGGCGGATACGTCACGAGCTATCCGAATCCGTTCCATCCGCCGCTGCAGTCCACGACGATCGTCTACAAGCTCGACGATCTGGCGACCGTGACGCTGCGCATCTTCTCGCTCGGTGGGCAGCCGGTCCTCGAGCGGACGTTCGCGCGCGGCACCGCCGGCGGCAGCGCGGGGGAGAACTCCTTCGACTGGGACGGCAGGAACGGCCGGGGCGACGTGGTCGCGAGCGGCGGCTACATCGTGCTGATCGAGGCCCAGGGCCAGGGCAGCACGCTCAACGTGATCCGCCGGAAGATCGGCGTCGTGCGATAGGAGTGGGGCCGGGTGCGAGCGCCTTTGCGCGCCGCGACCACGGCCAGCACGCGGCCCCGCCACTCACGCGCGGGGCCGCCGTGTTTGGGGCCCGGTTCCGCCGGCGGGCCTCGCGTCCGGAACGACCGGAGTCCGGGCTTGCGCACCCCCGCGCGCTGCCGCTAAGGTTCATGGGACCCGAGGCGAGCGCACTCATCCCCCCTCCGAGCGCCGAAACGGGGCCGCCCCTGGATTCTCCGTGGCGGGCGAATCCATCGAACCGAGAGGACCATGGCGCTCAAGGAGAAGGCGGAAATCGTCGAGGCCGACGGGTTGCGCAGGATCGTCACGCGCATCGCCCACGAGATCGTGGAGCGCAACAAGGGCGTGGACGACCTGGTGCTGGTCGGGATCCGGCGCCGCGGCGATCCGATCGCGAAGCGGCTGGCGCAGAAGATCGCCGAGTTCGAGGGTAAGACCCCGGTGGTCGGCAGCCTCGACATCACGCTCTACCGCGACGATCTCTCCACCGTCGCGCACCAGCCGGTGGTCGGCGACAGCGACATCCCGGTGGACATCAAGGGCAAGGTCGTGGTGCTGGTGGACGACGTGCTCTACACCGGGCGCACGGTGCGCGCCGCGATGGACGCGCTGATCGACATCGGCCGGCCGCGCGCGATCCAGCTCGCGGTGGTGATCGACCGCGGGCACCGCGAGCTGCCGATCCGCGCCGACTTCGTCGGCAAGAACGTGCCGACCTCGAAGAAGGAAGTCATCGGCGTCAAGCTCGCCGAGGTGGACGGCGTGGACAGCGTGGTGATCAAGGAGACCAACGAGGAGTAGGCGCGCCTTTCCGCCCTTGGAGCACCCCCGGCTCGCGATCGCGCCGCTGGCAGCCCCCGATAACTCGGCAAGATTCGACGCGACGGCGAATCCCGTTGGCCGTAGAGTGGTGCCCATGACGATCTCCATTCCATCGCCCGCCCGCCGCGGCTCCCGCCGCCGCACCCCGCTCCGGCTCGTTCGCCACCGCAGCGCCGCGCTCTCGCGCGCGGAGATGTGGGCAGCTTTCGCCCGCAGCGACCGGCGCTACGACGGGCGTTTCGTCGGGGCGGTGCTCAGCACCGGGATCTTCTGCCGGCCCTCGTGCACCTGCCGCAAGCCGCGCCCCGAGCGCGTCGTCTTCTTCCCGACGCCGCGCGCCGCCGCTTCCGCCGGCTTCCGCGCGTGCAAGCGCTGCCGCCCCGAGCTTCCGGGCGGCGCGGCGGAGGCCGAGTGGCGCATGGCGGAGCGGGCGCTCGGGTACATGCGCGAGCACCACGCGGAGCCGCTCGCGCTCGCCACGCTGGGCCGCGAGCTGGCGATGAGCCCTTCGCACTTCGCCCGGCGCTTCCGCGCAGCGGCCGGCGTGCCGCCGATGCGCGCGCTCGCGGACATCCGCGTCGAGGCTGCGCAGGAGATGCTGGCGACCCACGGCCGCGGAGTCCTGGAAATCGCGCTCGCGTGCGGATTCGGAAGCGCGTCGGCCATGGTGCGCGCGTTTCGGAGGCGCACCGGCACCACCCCCGCGGCCTGGCGCGCGCGGCGGGCGAAGGGAGGAAGATCATGATCGGCCTCGGAACGGATTCGGATCGGATGCAGGCCGTGGTGGATACATCGCTGGGTCGCTTCGCGGTTGCGGCGACGGCGAAGGGGCTGTGCGCGCTCACCCCGCTCGGTGCCCGCACCGCCGCGGCGCGGCCGGCTGCGGAGACACAGAGCCCGCCCGCGGCGGAGCACGAGGGGCACGCGCACGTCGCGGCGGCGGCTGCCGCACTGACCGCCTACTGCGCGGGCGATCCCGCGCCCTACACCGGGGCGCTCGATCTCGCGGGCAGCGAGTTCCAGCTGCGCGTGCTGCGCCACCTGCTCGAGGTCCCCTTCGGCGCCCAGGTGACGTACGGCGCGCTCGCCAAGGACTTGGGGCTTCCGGGTGATGCGCGCGCCGTGGGACAGGCGATCGCGGCGAACCCGATCGCGATCCTGATCCCGTGCCATCGCGTCGTGGGCGCGGGCGGAACGCTGCGCGGCTACGCGTGGGGGCTCGACCTCAAGGGCCGGCTGCTCGCCCACGAGCTGCGCATCGGATGAAGCGCGGCTCCGCGCGCATGGCGGCGCCGGTTCGCGGCGGCGCATCGTCTCCCTCCGGGAGCGTGAGCGAGAGCCCTTCGCAGACCTATCTGCTGGGCACCCAGGACGACGAGATCGAGCGCCTCGGGCTCCAGCATCGCGTGTGGCGACCCCATGTGCTCGCGTGCTGGAGTCGCGCGGGGATCACCGTGGGCTCGCGCGTGCTCGACGTGGGCGCGGGGCCGGGATACGCGACGGTGGACCTCGCCGAGATCGTGGGACCGTCGGGGAAGGTGGTGGGGCTCGAGCGCTCGCCACGCTTCGTCGCGGCGGCGCGCGAGGCGTGCGCCCGCCGCGGGCTCGCCCACGTCGAGCTCCACGAGACCGACCTCATGGCCTCGTGGCCGGAGCTGCGCGGCTTCGACGCGGCGTGGTGCCGCTGGGTGGCGGCGTTCGTCCCCTCACCCGAGCGCCTCGTGGCCCGCATCGCCGCTGCGCTCGAATCGGGCGGCGTGGCGATCTTCCACGAGTACGCCCACTACGAGTCGTGGCGGCTCGCCCCGCGCGGTCCGGGTCTCCAGTCGTTCGTGGAAGCGGTGGTCCGGAGCTGGCGCGCGTCCGGGGGCGAGCCCAATGTCGCCCTCGAGCTCCCCCGCCTCCTGCACGAGGCCGGGTTGCGCGTGCTCCATCTGACACCGCTGGTCTTCGCGCTCCGCCCCACGGATTTCATGTGGCGCTGGCCGGCCACGTTCATCGATGTCCATCTGCGCCGCGAGCTGGAGCAGGGGCTCGTCGAGCAGGAATGGGCGGAATCGGTCCGGAGCGAGCTGCGCGCGGCCGAGGCCGACCCTTCGAGCTACATGATCACGCCGCTCGTGATGGAGATCATCGCCGCGAAGGCCGGCTGAGGGCCGGGCTCAGCGCGCTCTGGCCCGGCGCCCGCCGCGACTCGAAGCCCCGCGAGCCCGCGACCCGCGGGGCGCAGGCTCGAGCTTCCGCAGCGCGTTGAGGATGAGCGGCCCGCGCGCGACGATGCGGCTCGGGGCCGTGCCGTGGTCGAGGGCCCGCTCCACCCGCCGCGCCAGCCATTCGTGGCTCGAATGGCCACGCCGCGTGTCGAAATCGCGGAGCCACTCGCGCAGCTCGGCGACCGTGTCCATCACGCGCCGGCAGTCGAAGCGCAGCCGGCGTTCGACCGCGAACCAGCCCTCGCCCACGACCCGGTCGACCGCGCGGTTCGCCGCGTGGTCCTCGCGGAAGCTCTCACGCATCGTCCCGATCAGGCGCGTGCGCCCGCCGCGCGCGATCGAGACGCGCCGGTGCTCAGGCGCCGGTCGCAGATCGGCGACCATGCCTCCGGCCGCCAGCACCCGGTGCGCTTCCCGGAGGGCATGGACCATGCCCCTTTCGGGCACTCATCAGAGCGCCCAGGAGAACACCGCGAGGTCGTACGACTCGGCCCGCGCGTTCAGGCGCCCTGCCCGGCCCACGCGATAGCGCACGCGGTCCGCGAAGCGCTCGGGAAGGGCAAGCCGCGCGGCCCGGATGCACTCAGCGTCGGGATCGATCGCGAGCACCCGCGCTCCGAGCGCCGCGAGGCGTAGCGTGAGCCTGCCGTCGCCGCAGCCGAGCTCGATGACGCGCCGGCCGCGCCAGGGGGCGATGCGTGCGAGCGCCCTTACCTCTCTTCGTTCCAGGTCCACGACGTAGGTCATCGGCGGCTCCTCATTCGTATCGAAGGGTGGCGGCGATCCTCGCAGGGCCCGGGGGCCGAGGTCAATCGGAGGAGCGACCGACCCGCGCCGGCGCCGCATTCTGCAAGGCGACTCAGCACAATGACAAATCTCGCCCCCGAGACTTGCACCGCCTGCGGTCTCGGACTACACTGTTTATCGAACGCGGTACCAGCGATCACCTTTAACGCGGCCCCGAGAGGTCGCGAAGGGAGCTCATGAATCGCACCATCGTGGTCGACGACGCCCCGGCGCCTCCTGGCGCAGGGGCTTTTTTGCAGGCGCCGGATGCCCGGCACCTGCTCGGGCTCGAAGGCCTGCCGGGCGACGCCCTGGTCGACCTCCTGGACTCGGCGGC
>Ga0075423_10007210_pt1 | contig 10488 bp, 12 predicted proteins | sample SoiMethybrSBSTD2_FD_80114 | JGI IMG/M metagenome (GOLD analysis project Ga0075423, IMG submission 80114) | Bulk soil microbial communities from a Populus tree surrounding site in Tennessee, USA - Soil MetaG P. TD hybrid SBSTD2 | ecosystem: Environmental > Terrestrial > Soil > Tree plantation...
AGCGCTCGCGGTCAACGAGCTCGGCACCCCGAAGCAGAACTTCCTGCTCCATCTCGACGTGAAGCGCGCCCCGGTGGAGGACATGGCGGCGGGCCTCCTGCCGATCCGCCTCGGGCTCACGGGCCTGGTGAGCGGCATCGTGGACCTGAGCGGCCCCGGCCTGCCGGGGCCCGACGTGGGCGACTCCCTCCGGGGGGCGATGTCCGGCACCGTCGAGAACGGCGCGTTCAAGCAAGGCCCGGCGCTCAAGGGCCTTCGGGATGCCCTCGGACTCCAGGCGTCCCAGGAGATGCAGTTCAAGACGCTGACGCATTCCTTTCGCATCGCGGCAGGGCGGTTGCTGCTCGACAAGATGCACGGGGAGATCGGGAAGGACCTCTTCGAGATGGCGGGATCGCTCGGCTTCGATCAGTCGCTCAACATGAACCTCCTGGTCCGGCTGGCGCCCGACCGCTTGAAGACCGGAACCGCGGCGGCGGAGTTCGCCCGATTCGCGAAGGACGCCGAAGGACGGATCCCGATCGACGTGAAGATCACGGGAACCACGCTCCAGCCAAAGGTCTCGGTCAAGGCGTCGCACACGCTCGAGAGCGCGGGGAAGGCGCTGACGCAGGAGCTGGTCAAGGGGTTCGCCTCCAAGGCGACCACCAAGGCGACCGCGCTGGCCGATAGCAACGCCGCGAAGCCCGATTCCGCCGACTCCACCAAAGAGGCCGCGATCCGGAAGGGGCGCGCCGCGCTGAAGCGGTTGCTCGGCAAGTGATCCAGGACCGCGCCGGCGCCGCGGCCGCGCCATTCGGCCGCGACGACGCCGCGATCCGCACGGTCGGCCTCACGCGTCTCTTTCGCGGACGACGGGCCCAGGCGGCCGTCGAGGCGCTGCGGGACGTGGATCTCACGATCGGCCGCGGAGAGTGCTTCGGTCTCCTCGGACCGAACGGCGCCGGCAAGAGCACCCTCATCAAGATCCTCACCACGCTCCTCCTCCCGACGTCGGGCCGCGCGACCGTCGCCGGGTACGACGTCGCGACCCAGGCGCTCCAGGTCAGGCGGAAGATCAACCTCGTCTCGGGCGGCGATTCCTCCGGATACGGAATCCTCACGGTGCGCGAGACGCTCCACCTCTTCGCCCGCTTCTACGGGGTTCCCGCCGACGAGGCGCGCCGCCGGGCCAACGCCCTCATGGAGATGACCCGCCTCGGCGAAAAGGCCGACGCCCGGCTCTCCAGCCTCTCGACCGGGATGAAGCAGAAGCTCAACTTCGCGCGCGGCTTCATGAGCGACCCCGAGATCATCTTCCTCGACGAGCCGACGCTGGGACTCGACGTGGAGGCGGCGCGGGACATCCGCGCCTTCATCGCGGGCTGGGTGCGGGAACGTCCCGAGCGGACCGTCCTCTTGACGACGCACTACATGGTGGAAGCGGACGAGCTCTGCGGCCGGGTCGCCTTCATCGATCGCGGGCGCATCCTGGCACTCGACTCGCCGCGCGCGCTGAAGCGGCTGGTTCCCGCGGAGCCCGTGTTCGAGCTCCAGGTGGGCGCGGGCGCGACCGGCTTCGAGCGGCTTCGCGAGATCGCCGGCGTCCGCTCGCTCTCCCATCACGCGCATCCCGGGAGCGGGGCGATCGAGCTCCGCGTGATCGTCGACGAGGACCAGACCATCGGCGAGGTGCTGGGGCGGCTCAAATCGCTCGGCCATCCCGTGCTCCACCTGACGAAGATGGAACCCACGCTCGAGACCGTGTTCATTCACGTGGTCGGCCGCGGCCTCTCCGACGAGGAAGCCGTCGAGGACGGCGTCCCGGCCGAACGATGACTCCCGACCGGGAACCCTCGCTCGGCGCGATCGTGCGCATGAATCTGGGCGCCGTGCTCGCGCGCGCGCGCGTCCGGGTGGTCGCGTCGTGGCGCGAGACGTCGTGGGTGGTGGGGGAGACGGTCTTCCCGTTTCTCACGATGGCCGCCTTCGTGCTCGTCTACCGCGGACTCCACGCGCCGCCGATGTACGAGGCCTTCGTGGTCCTCGGCGGCGCCATGATCGCCTACTGGAACAACGTGCTCTGGAGCATGGCCAGCCAGTTCTTCTGGGAGAAGGAGCAGGGCCAGCTCCAGCTCTACCTGATCACGCCGGTGTCGCGTATGAGCATCCTCTTCGGCATGGCGCTCGGCGGCATGGCGATGACGACGTCGCGCGCCGTCGCGATCATCGCCGGGGGGACCCTCCTTTTCCACGTTCCGATCCCGCTCGATCGCGCGCTGCCCGCGTTCGGCCTCTTCCTCCTCACGCTGGCCGCGGTCTACGCGCTGGGCATGATCCTGAGCAGCCTCTTCCTCCTCTGGGGACGGGAGGCGTGGCACACCGCAACGCTCTTCCAAGAGCCGATCTACCTGGTGTCGGGCTTCTATTTCCCGGTGCGGGAGCTGGGCGCCGTCGCGGGGTCGCTGGCGGCGCTTCTCCCGATCACGCTCGGCCTGGACGGGATCCGCCAGATCCTCTACGGGGAGGCGGCGCACGGCTTCGTGCCGCTCCGCTACATCCCGCCGATTCAGGTGGTCCTGCTCGCGCTGTTTCTCTACCTCGCCCACCGCTCGCTCGCGACGATGGAGCGGCTGGGGAAGGAAGAGGGGCGGCTCACCCTCCGCGGGGCATGAAGCGCACGCTTGAGGTGATGCGCGCGGCGTCCTGGCTCGGATGGCAGGTCGAGGCGAATTGGGCCGATCCGTTCCTGTTCGTCGTCTACTCGATCGCCAAGCCGCTCTCGACGACCCTGATCCTCTTCTTCATGGTGCGCGTCGTGGCGCGAGGCGCCGCCACCGCCGAGTCGTTCCTCTACCTCTTCATCGGGAACACCTTCTTCCTCTACGTGACCGAGGTCTTGATCGGGATTTCCTGGGCGGTGTTTCGCGACCGGGAGGACTTCGAGACCCTGAAGTACATCTACACAGCACCGCTTCGACTCTTGCCGTACCTCCTGGGCCGAGCCTTCACGAAGGTCGTGACCGCCACGATCGGCGTGTCGGTGGCGCTCCTCTTCGGGAAGCTCGTGCTCGGGCTTCCGATCGGGGGCGACGCGGGCTCGTGGGTGCGCCTCGCGGCGGCGGTCTCGCTGGGCCTGGTGTCCGTCGCGTGGCTCGGCATCGCCCTCGCGGGAGCCTCGATCATCGTGGCGCGGCACAGCATGAACTTGAACGAGGGCCTGGCCGGCGCCTTCTACCTGCTCTGCGGGGCCGTCTTCCCGCTCGAGGTCCTGCCCCGGTGGGTCCTGCCGTTCTCGCTCGCGCTCCCGTTCACCTATTGGCTGGAGCTGATCCGGCGCACGCTGACGGGGCGTCCGTACGCGGTCCCGCTGCGGGGTCAGAGCGACGCGGCGTTGTGGGGGATCCTGGCGGTTTCGACGGTGGGACTGGCGATGGCCTCGATGACCTGGTTCGCCTGGTGCGAGCGAAAGGCGCGCACCGACGGGCTCATCGACTGGAAGACGAACTACTGATCAGCGCGCGGGTGCGGGGACGCGGCCGCGGCGGCGGAAGGCCTTCCCGAGCACGACGTTGATCGGGTGGCTTCGGGGCAGGGCGGGCAAGACGGGCGGGCGTCGCGTACCGAGCTTCCGGAGCGCGTCCTGCGCCGGCTCGAAGTTCGGGTTCCACGAGAGGGCCTGATTGTAGGCCTTGATCGCGTCGCCTTTTCGCCCGGCCAGGTGGTAGACCTCGGCCAGGTTCTGGTAGTGCTCGGGGCGGTGGTATTCGGCTTCGATGGCGCGGCGGCAGAGTTGCTCGGCGTCGGCGAACTTCCGTTGGGCGTGGGCGGTCGCGATCCCCAGGTAACTCAGGTAACCCTTGGCGCCGGGCTCGAGGACGACCGCCTCCTGGAAGTGTCGCAGGGCGTCCAGGTAGCGGCAGGCGTAGAGCATCCGAACGCCTGTCATGAAGTGTTCGTGTCCGATCGCACCGACTTGAGCCAATTGCTTCTGCCTGCGTTCCCGAGCGGTAGCCATTTCAATTTCCTCCCCCAAACGTCTGCTGCGTTTTCAAGGCAAGGCGCGTGCCGGGGAGCCGACATGCAGCGCCTTTTGCCTGCCCTGCCGCTAACCCATGTCGAATGAACTGGTTCCACGCCATCCTTCAACCGCCGATTCGACTCGCGAATCGCACGACCGGGCCTTGAATCTCCGGGAAACAACGAACTTGCATGGCCCTGTTGCGTCCTGTATGTTTGGGGCTCGGGGAACCCACAGGGCCATCGCCCCGAGGAATAGGAATCGCGTAGGACATGACGTCCGCCTTATACGCCGCGCCGAGCACGGGCACCGCAGTCGTCGCCCACCTCCGAGACACTCTTTTCATATCCGATCTCCGAAGCCGCAAGAAGAGCTCCGTTCTCGAGGAGTTGGCCGCGGCTCTGGCTACGGCCGGCATCACCCGCCATCCCGATTCGGTGGTGGAGGCACTCCGCCGGCGTGAAGCCCTCGGGAGTACCGGGATCGGAAAGGGGATCGCGGTGCCGCATGGGCGCTCCACCCTCGTGACCGAGCGGGCGCTCCTCGTGGCCCGCTCCCGGAAGGGGATCGATTTCGAGGCTTCCGACGGGCTTCCCGTGCACCTTTGCTTTCTGATCGTCGCCCCGCCGTTGGAGCGCGACCCGATCTACCTGAAGCTCGTCGCCGAAATCGTCCGCGGGGTGCGTCTTGCGAAGACGCGCCAGCGCCTCGTCGAGGCCCCCGACTTCGGCTCCGTCCGCGATCTCCTTGTCGAGGCCATCCAGTCATGACCGACCAGCTCGCCGAACTGATCCAGTTGCAGGACATCGACGTCCTCCTTCGCGAAGTTCGCGATCCCGAGATGGCCCTCCACGAGGAGCGGCTGGGATTCCCCGTGGACAACGTCGAGACCCTGGAGCGGGCCCGCCGGAAGCTGGCCGCGCGGATCGACGAGCGGCTGCTCCAGACGTACGAGCGCATGAGCCGGAAGCTGGTCCGGGTCGTGGTTCCCGTGGAGCGGAGCATTTGCGGCGGGTGCCGCATGAGCCTTCCGACCGCGGGCACCCGGGCGGCATCCGGGCCGTCCGGAACGCTTGAAAATTGTGAGAATTGCGGCCGAATCCTCTACCGTAGCTAGAAGTTTTTCGCCCGCCCGCTACGCACTCCGATCCGGTATAATTGAGGCTGATGTCCGGGCCTCCGGGACCGTCCCCCGATGCCGCCCATCGACCTGAATCGGAGGTAGTTCCGCGCCATGCCACGACATCTCGCCTCGCTTCCCGGCGCCCTCGCCGCGCTCGCCGTCGCCCTTCTCGTTGCGAGTCCCGCGCCAGCTCGCGCGGACACCGCGCACGTCGGCCCGACCGACATCCTGCTCGTCGACGGCGACTCGGTGCAGATCCTCCGCACCGTCGAGTGGCAATCCATGAAGACGCGGCATCAGGAGAAGCTGCTCTTGAACTCGCTTCGGATGCGTTACTGGCGCGACCACATTCCGGCGGACATGCGTCTCGTGTACGACGAGATCGGCTATCCGACCGGGCGCGTGCTTCTCACGCCCGTCGGTCACACCGAGGAGTGGTGGTATTACGGACAGCTTTCGCCGCCGCTTCGATTCCGCGACGGCGAGTTGCTCGACGTCGATGCGTTCGACGCCATGCGAGCGCGCTAGCTCGTTTCCGCGCTTCACGAACGCTTCCCGGCAGACTATGCTCGTTTGCGGGAGGCTCTCCGAAATCATATGAATCGTAAACACTCGACGGACCCAATTTCCGACGGTGCCTGGCGCCGCGCGGCGGGCGTGGCGGTGCTGGTGATCGCCGGGCTGGCCGCTTTGGCCGCCCCGCGATCTCCGTCGTCACCGGCTCCCGCCGCCGCCGAGCCCGGCGCCACGATGAGCGCGGCGCAGAGCGAGGTCCCCGACTCGACGTCGGACGTCGGCGACGAGGACGATAGCGGCGACGCGCAGCCGTTCCCCATCTTCGAGGACACGCCGAAGTCGACCGCGGCCGACACGTCGTCGGTCCACGCCGGCGCGCGCCCGGATTCCGCCACGATCCTACCGGCCGCGGCCGGCTCGGCCGAGCCGGAGACGCTCCGGTACGTTCCGCCCGGGGAGGCTGCGATCGGTGCAGGGCCCCATGGGAAGAAGCCGAACGACGAGCCGGCCGCGATCGTGAAGAAGCCGAAGCAGGGGTTCTTCGGTCTCCCGCCCATCTTCATCATCGCGGGGCTGACGGCGGTCCACGTCTTCGTGGTCTCAGCGGTGAACAAGTAGTGGCGCACGCCCGACCCACGCCGCCGCGGCAGCCGCGGCACTCGCTTCGCATCCGATGGCAGCCCGCCGACTTTCATTTGCGAGACCAGGCGGACGAGGTGATCCGGCGCTCGGTGCGCGAGCTGGGCCTCGAGGCCGTGCTCTCGGACGTCCGCGTCCACGTCGACCTCTCGAACCGGGACGATCACGCGTACATCGAATGGAACACGCACGACCATCGCGCCGCGCGGCTGTCCTTCGCGGTGGGGAACTTCGTGACGCGCGAGCGGCGCCGCGCCTGGACGCGCACCTGGGGACGCCGCGCCGGCCCGCCGCCGATCGCCCCGCGACAGTTCTCGCGGCGCTCGTTCGCGGAGGCCTGCCTGCACGAGCTCTTCCACCTGAAGGACGATCACGATTCGGGCGTCGACCTGACCGGCGCGCCGCCCGCGGAGCGCGAGGCCCTGAACGAACTCTGGAACGTCTGGATCGACGGGCGACTGAATCGCCGCGGCCTTCCCGCGATGACCCGCGGGGAACGGCGGCGCGTCTACGCGCGCACGCTGGCCGGGTCTTCCAACTTCCGCGCTCGCGGGGAGCGGATCTTCCAGGCGCTCTGGAACGCCGACCACCTCGGGCCTCGCGAGCTTCGCGCGTACCTCGCCGAATTGCGACGCTCGAAGACCGCGGCAAGGCCCCGACACGGATGAAGGAGGAGACCGCGGTTCGAGGGGCCCTGCTCACGGAAGAGGAGCGGCTCCGCTTCCTCGTGCGCGCCTCGCGCGATCTCGCGCTCCTGAAGCGGGACGCCTTGGCCCGCCGCGCGCGGGATCTCTTCTTGAGCGCCGGCTCGTTCGCGGAGTTCTCGCTCTGGGTGCTGGATCCGCGGACCGAGTTCCTCTATCCCTGGATCCTCTGCAACACGCCCGTCGTCGGGCGGCGCCCGCGGCTCCACATCGGGCAGGGGCTCGCGGGACAGGCGTGCGCCCACGAGAAGCCCGCGTTCCACGCCGAGGTTCCCGAGCCCATCTACGTCGCCGCGGAGTGGGGCGGTCGCCCGCGATCGGAGATTCGCGGCGTGCTGACGGTCCCGCTCCGGCGTGGCCCCGATCCGCTCGGAGTCGTCGTGCTCCTTCGTCGCGAGGAGGGCACGCCGGCGCCGGAAGAGGTCGCCTTCCTCGGGGAACTCGGCGTCCAGCTCACGATCGCGGTCGGAAACGCGCGCGTCTATTCCGACGCGATGCGGGAGAAGGTGGAGAACCAGCTCCTCCTCGAACTGGGCACGCGCATCTCGGGGAGCCTCGACACCGAGGCCCTGCTGGAGCAGATCCTGGATCTCGTGTTCCAGGTCGTGCGCTACGACGCCGCGGGCATCTACCTGGTCGACCGAAAGACGCAGTGGATCACCCGGCAGACGATCCGCGGCTACGACCCCGAGCGCGGCGAGGCGGTGCGGCTCAAGATCGGGAAGGGCCTGATCGGCTGGGTGGTGAAGACGGGCGGCGGCGTCATCGTGGCCGACGTTCGGAACGATCCGCGGTACGTCGATGCCCGGGAGCAGACCCGAAGCGAGATGGTGGCCCCGATCCGGATCGGCAGCGAGGTGATCGGCGCCTTCAACCTGGAGTCGGACGAGCCGGGCGCCTACGAGGACGAGGACATGCAGCTCCTGACCGCGTTCGCCGCGCAGGCCGCGGTCGCGATCGAGCGGACGCGGCTCCACGAGGAGGTTCTGGAGAAGCGCCGCCTCGACGAAGAGGTGACGATCGGGCAGCGGATCCAGCGCTCGTTTCTCCCCGACCGGAATCCCGAGGTCCAGAACTTCGACATCGCCGGCGCCAACTACTCGTCGGACCGGGTGGGCGGCGACTACTACGACTACATCCGGATCGCCGACCAGCACTGGGGCATCGTGGTGGGGGACGTCTCCGGAAAGGGAATCGCGGCGGCGCTGATCATGGCGTCGTTCCGCGCGTCGCTGATCGCCGAGATCCGGAACAACTACGCGATCCGCACCACCATGGCCAAGGTGAACAAGCTCCTCTGGGAGAGCATCGAGCCGGACCGCTTCGTGACCGCGCTCTTCGGCGTGCTCGACGTGGAATCGCGTCGGTTCACGTACGTTAACGCCGGGCACAACCCGGCCCTCCTGCTTCGGGCCGCGACCGGCCAGTTCGAGACGCTGGACGCCACGGGGCCCCTCCTCGGCACGTTCGAGACGGCCGCGTACAAGGAGCGGCTGGTGGAGCTCCGGCCCGGGGACGTCCTCGTCCTCTACACCGACGGGATCACCGAGGCGATGGACGCCGCCGGGGAGCTGTTCGGCGAGGAACGGCTCCGGGAGGTCATCCTGGCCCGGAAGGACGACACCGCCGTGACTCACGTGAAGGGGATCTGGGAGGCCGTCCAGGCCTTCCGGTCGGGGGATCAGGACGACGATCTGACGACCGTGGTGGTCCGGGCGCTGCCGGCGTAGGGCCGGCGGGAGGAGGCGCGGGGCGGGGAGGATGCGGCGGGGGCAATGAAAAAGCGGCGAGCCGCTCGGCCCGCCGCTTCTAAAATTGGAAGTTCCCCGAATGAACCGTGCCTACACGACTTGTTAAGGTCTTATGCAACCCACCGGCGAACGCCGGGTCAAGCCGTCTAGGGAACGTGAAACCCAGGGAACTTCGCAAACTCGCGTTCAGTCGTTTAGACTCGGATGCTTGCGAAAAGTTCCAGGGGGGATTGGGACTTCCGTGTTACGCGAGGCATTATACGTAAATCATTGACCTGTTGTCAATTGAATTTGGGCTACGGAGGGCCGGGCCGCATTGACCGGGGTCCGGGGGCCTGATATCGTCGCGAAATTCAACGACTTAAGACGGTCGCCGGAGTGGTGAAATTGGCAGACGCGCCGGACTCAAAATCCGGTGGGAGCAATCCCGTGGGGGTTCGATTCCCCCCTCCGGCACCATCATCGATTCGTGTCCCCGCGGCTCACATCCGCGAAACGCGATACCCCGCCCAGATCCCCAGCACGCCGCCGACGCCCCCGAACAGCACGGACGCCATCGACAAGCCGCCCGAGCCCCAGAGCGCCGGGACGTAGCCGCCCAGCGTCGAGCCGAGGATCATGCCGGTCATGATGAGGGACTTCGCCTTCATCGATCGTCCTCCTCAGCGCCCGCCGAGTCGTCGTCGCGCACTCTCGACGCTACCTCGACCCGCACGCGGGCGACGCCTTCGCGGACGAAGCCGAGGCGCCTCGCGGCGACGTACGACACGTCGATCACGCGGCTCTTCCGGTGAGGTCCCCGATCGTTGACGCGCAGGTACACCTTTCGGCCGTTCTCGAGGTTGGTCACTCGGATGCGCGTTCCGAAGGGGAGCGTCCGGTGCGCGGCGGTCAGCTTGGTCTCGTCGTAGGTCTCGCCGGACGCCGTCGAGCGGCCGTGGAATCGGTGGGCGTAGTAGGAGGCACGCCCGACCTCGACGTCGCGCCCTCGATCGTCGTCGAACGAGACGGCCGGAAGCCCGCCGCCACCACCGGATCCCGCGCAGCCGAACACCGTCGCGGCGAGGCTCGCGAGCAAGATCGCCAGAAATGGTCGAGGGGCGCGCATACGCCGGATTCATCGGCAGAGGGCACCCCTCGATCAAGCGGAAACTTTTGGTGGCCTCGACCCTACGAGATCCCCCGGAACATTCGATTGAACCGGACCATGTGCTGCTTCGGGTCCCAGGAGAAGTAGGTGAACATCGCCTTTCCCTTGATCAGGTTCACGGGAAGGGGGCCCCAGAAGCGGCTGTCCGAGCTGTTGTCGCGATTGTCGCCCATCATGAAGAGGTGCCCGGCGGGGACGACGTAGGGGCCGAAGTTGTCCCGAATGCTCAGCTCGCGCGGCAGTGTTCGAGGGTCGTCGTGCACCGCAAAGGGCTCGTCTCGTTTCACGCCGTCCACGTAGACGACCTTGTCGCGAATCTGGACCGTCTGGCCCGCGACCGCCACGCAACGCTTGATGAAGTCTTGCCGCGGGTCGACCGGGTACCGGAAGACGATGATGTCGCCCGGCTTCGGTTGGCGGAAGGCGGGGAAGCGATGATAGAAGAACCGGTGGCCGCCGTAGCCGATGTCGATCTCGGAGCCGTAGAGCATCTTGTTGATGTAGAGGTAGTCCCCGATCAGGAGCGTCCGCTCCATCGACCCGGAAGGGATCTGGTAGGCCTGCGCGACGACGCCGCGGAACGTGATCACCACGACGAGAACGAT
>Ga0075423_10007211_pt1 | contig 10487 bp, 6 predicted proteins | sample SoiMethybrSBSTD2_FD_80114 | JGI IMG/M metagenome (GOLD analysis project Ga0075423, IMG submission 80114) | Bulk soil microbial communities from a Populus tree surrounding site in Tennessee, USA - Soil MetaG P. TD hybrid SBSTD2 | ecosystem: Environmental > Terrestrial > Soil > Tree plantation...
CGCCCGCCATTCAGGAGACCGTAAAGTTCCCAGAAATCACCGCCATCGTACTCGGCTGCGACAACGTTGCCCGAGCTGCTCAGTACCTCCCACGCGCCGTCCTTCACGGTGAGACTCTTGATCTCACCCGTCCAGAGATTGAAAGTAGCTCGGTAGAGATCGTTTTCGATGGATTGGATGTCCTGATGTGATGTGGAGTAACGAGCCAGGTTGCCGGTTGTTGCGGGGATCTGTCCAACTGAAGGCTGAGCGCGTTTTGCGACGAGACGGTGAACGGAGTACCCCAGGGCGCGTACATCCCGAGCAATGAAGGCAATGTGAGCGTTTTTTATGCTACCGTCGCCGTTGTGCTGGGCTTCGAGGATTTGAACTGGAATGGACTTGCCGGTGCTGTCGGAGAGTGAGAAGTCTGTTACGCCTCGTTCCGAAAACGATACATTGACCTCAACGATGTCAGAACGAGACCAGCCGAGTGGATTGAACACGACGATCGGTGTCCCGTCACCCCGCGTATCGATCCTGACGAGGAGCTTGTCGAGCTGATCGCTAATGATGCTGTCGGCGCGCTGCTGAGCGTAGTCAAAACCGCGCATTGAGTCTTCATAGACTTTGTCAACCATCACACCGGAAGCCAAGTCATGTGCCTGATTGAACAGCACAGGCTCCCAGGCGTCATCGAGGTCGGGGTGGTGATCGATGAATCCCAGTCCTGTCGTGAGCGACGAAAGTTTTTCTGCGGCTGTCAGAAAATACTCCATCAGTCGAGTTCGCTGTTTGACCTCAATCCTGGAACTGTAAATCCCCTGAAAAACTGGATTCATCTCTCCCGACACCACAGGACGATTTCCACGTTTCTCTGCGATGGTTTCAAAATCGGTCGGGACAGCGAAGCGCACCGTAAAGGGAGCGTCTTTGGCGGCGTTGAACTCCTTCAGCAACAGCGGCAGGTGTTCTTCAGGTTCGGAAACATCGGCTCCGGCTAGTCCTACGCGATTGGGCCCACGAGCATGTCGTGTCAGGGCCTCGAAGCGTTCGCGGAGGAATCCAGTGAACTCGAGCAGATTGTTTGGCGATCCCCAGAACAGGCCGTAGCTGTAAGCCAACCAGAAGGCAGATATCCCCGTGCCGTCGAGACCTTTCCAAATGAATTCTGCCGGAAGATCCATACTCGGTACGCCACGGCGAAACCAATAAGACTGCATGCCGGCGAGCTTGAGTATTTGAGGCATTTGCGCGTTGTGTCCAAACGTATCGAGCGCCCAACCCACCTTCACGTCGGCACCGAGTTTCTTTCGGTAATAGCCCTTTCCGTAAAGCAGTTGACGAATGATCGACTCGCCGCCAGGCATGTTGTTGTCGTGCATGGTGTCGATGCCACCGACCAATTGCAATCTTCCTTCTGAGACAAACTTTCGGAAGGCGGCTTCCTCTTCGGGATAGCGTTCCAGGAAGGGTTTCACATAACACACCTGGTCGAGGACAAAGCGATATTCCGGGTACGCCTTCAGAAGTGTCAGAGCTCGGACGATGTTGGGGAGACCAATGTCGAGGTACTCCTCACGAGTTTTGAAAACAGCCCCTTCCCAATGGGTGTGTGGAATCAGCCAGAGCATGTCTCGTGACACCTGTGTCTTCTCTTGAGCGCTTAAGGAGGATGCGAAGAAGGTCAAAGCAGTCAGAGCTAGCAGACGCAATTGCATGAAGGCTCCTGGACTAAAGGTCTTGATATGATTCAGACCATGGAACAAAGAAGTAACCACCGAACCCAAAGGCACGTTGTGCCCACTAATCCGGGTTGGAAAGGCTAGTGAATCACATTCAATACATGTTTATTTATATTGAATAATAATCACTGAAGATCTTGAATCAAGAGAAATATGTCGAGCGGCAGATTGCTCTGAACGCTGACCGGCGGGTGAAGACCGCAGTATTGCTCGACGATGAAGTTTTTTCACTCCGCATTTGTCGGCAAGTATTCGTCACCTTGTCTTGAAGGTTCTCACGGTGCGGGCAGGCTACCGTGCCATTGTCGCACACCTTCTTTGTGCGCAAGAGTCTTGCTGGGGAAGCCGGTGCAGGTTCTTCCGCACCGCCCGGGCACTTTTCCAATTCGGAGCTCGAAGAGTACCAGGAGGTCAATTGAATTGTTAGAGGTCAATTGAATTGCAAGTGTGATTGCGAGATACACTGCGCAGCATCAGTTTGCTGGAATGGAGAGCAGCAAGTGACTGGAAGGCTTTCGGATCAGGGTTTCTTCATGCGATGTTCCAGCAGTTTTTCTCCGGCGCGGTGCAGATGTGTGGTCGTTTTGTTCTTACGGCGCTGGGCGATTGACACAAACAAAGCGTCGACCAAGGCGAGTTGTGTGATTCTCGAGGCCAATGGCGCTTGAAAATACTTGATCTCGCTCGGAGTCGCATAGAGAACCAGATCGGAATGCTCAGTGATCGGAGATTTCATACAATTCGTCACGGATAACGTGGTGGCCTTGTTCTCGCGGGCGATTTGCAGACACTGCACCGTCTCGTGCGTGCTTCCGGAGCAAGAGATTCCAAACGCAACATCGCCTTTTTGCAGCTGTGTGGCTGCGATCAGTTGCAGGTGTGAATCCGACTGTGTCGTTGCGGCGATGCCAATCAGTCGCAGTTTGTTGCAGGCTGTATAGGCGACGGGATACGACATCCCGATGGAGAAAAACTCGATGCGTCGCGCCAGCTCGATGATGCGTGAGGCTTGCTCGAATGTGGCTTCGGTGTTGAGCTGCAGTGTTTCGCGCAAACACTGGGCATGAAACTGAAATACGCTTTCATAGAGCGAACTGGGCGGCTGGCCGTCAACCGCCTTTAGCCCAGCGGAGAAGCCCCCCTGAGCAAGTTCGCGAGCCAGGCTGATCTTGAAACTCGCAAATCCCTTGACGCCGAGAGTCCTGCAGAAACCGACGATTGAACCAACACTGGCGCCAGAGCCGCGGCGCATGTCTGAGATCGAGGACGAGAGCACGCGTTCCGGATCTTCCAGGATGTACTCGCCGATCTGTCGTTCAGTCGGATTCAGCGAGGGCAGAATTGCCTGCAAGTAGACCAAGAGCGGACGTTGAGCGCTGACGCTTTGAGTAGGGAGCGCCGAATCGCTCTCTATCTCAGAGAGTCCTGACCTGTTCTTCGCCATGGATTAGCTCGGCATGTCGAACTTTATTCAGCGACGAGCATAACAAAATGGCAGCCTTCCTCCAAGGCCCTTTGTTCGATCCTGCAACAAATCAAAAAGCTGTTGACAGCCCTTCTGACGTTGATGCAACATGCGCTTGACAAATGTTCACATTTCGATCTCTGGCTGTGAATGTTATTCATGCTGATCTGCGTGGCTGTGGAAGGAAGCGTCGAACCGCCCAGCATCTTGCCCGACCGTCAATTCTGGATGACCGAAGAGGGGCGACAGGAGGGGTATGCCACTCGTTTCAATGAATGAGATGTTGGCGGATGCCAGTCGAGGCGGCTACGCCGTATGCTACTGCGAGTCGTGGAATTTGGAATCGCTGCAAGCGGTTGTCGAAGCGGCGGAGGAATTGAACGCACCCGCAATCGTCGGGTTCAATGGCGGCTTCCTGATGCATCCGAGCAGATCGAAACCGGAAAATCTTGCCTTTTATGCCGGAATGGCTTCAACAGTCCGTCAGGCGACAGTTCCCATTTCATTGATTTTGAATGAAAGCGACGACTTTTCTCAGATCGCTTGTGGAATCGAGCTTGGCTTCAACGCTGTCATGGTTGAGAGTCATTATCTGGGCTTTGACAACTATCAGGCTCTGGTCAAGAGAGTGGTCGCTTTCGGCAAGAATCGTGGCGTATTTGTCGAAGGCCAAATTGGAGAACTTCCGCACGGCTGGAATGGTGTCAAAGGGAATGGAGTGATCACTGACCCTGGCACCGCAAAGTGTTTTGTGGAGGAGACCGGCGTACATGCTCTATCCGTCTCATTCGGCAATGTTCATATATTGACGAAGGGAAAGGCGGCCGTTGACCTGGATGTCCTACGCCGGATTCGAGAGGCCGTGCGTGTGCCTCTGGTCGTGCACGGCGGAACCGGTTTTCCTGTGGAGAGTGCTGCGGATGTGATTGGTCTCGGTGTCACGAAGTTCAACTTCGGCACCACTCTGAAACAAGTGTACTTGTCAGCAGTAAGAGAAAAAATGGCTGCCTACCATGAACCGATGAATCCGCATCTTTTCCTGGGAATGGGCGGGCCGGAAGACATCATGGTGGCGGGGCGCGAGGCGGTAAAGAAGAGAGTCAAAGAGCTGATTCAGCAGTATGGATTTGCGGCAATGCCGACGAGACACACCTGATTCAGAAGCCGTCTCTCAGAGATGATGAGTTTCGGGAGGAGACGGCAGTCCACCGACGGATTTGAGATCCCAAGCCCCGAGTGAGCCAAGACCGTAGTAAGAACATGGGACTCGTGAACTGCGTCATTCGACCCATTACGCAGGACGACCGATGCTTCCTCCGGGAGATGTTGTATCAGGCGATTCATGTCGCCGCGGGAGCAGAGCCCCCTCCACGAGACATTTTGCTTCGCCCAGAGCTTAGGCGGTACGCTGAGAATTGGGGACGAACTCACGACTTAGGGTTTGTGGCAGTAGACTCCTTAATGTCAGCGTCTATCGGCGCAGCGTGGTTACGCCTCCTTGTCGGAGCAGAGAAGGGATATGGTTACGTTGATGACGCAACACCCGAATTGACCGTGGCTGTTGTGCCAGAATATCGGGGCCAAGGTATTGGTACTCAGCTGCTTTCAGAGCTACTCGCGACAGCCAGGGCTCACTATCAGTCCGTGTCTCTGAGTGTTTCGCCCGACAATCCGGCGTTGCGACTTTATCAGCGCGTAGGCTTCGAAACCGTTGGTACCTGCGGGACCTCCTTAGTGATGAAATGTCGATTGGCACATCTGTCAAACCTGAAGACAGTCACACCGGCAGGTAATAGTGGGGCGGAGGTCGAGATTCGCAGCTGATTGGATTTTTCCTGCGCAGGAAGGACGTGCGCTATCGAATCGCCGCGCACCTTGAGCAGGAGAACCCAAGAATTTGTTTGATCGACGATCGATCTCTGTCTATAGGTTGTTGACGACAGATTTCATCTGAGATTCAGGAGACATTCTATGATCGATCGCTCCCAGTACCAAACGGCCGTTGAAAGGGCCTCCGTGATGCTGCGAGAGGCAGGAATGGTGATTACTCCTGCGGAACGTGAACGGTTTGAGGTTGCCGACTTTGGACTAAATGAGTTGGAGAAAACGGGACTACAAATCATAACGTATGTGAACACGGACCGCTGCTGTGCAAAGGAGATCATCATGACTCCTCATCAGACCTGTCCGGAGCACAAACATCCGACCATCGCCGGTGTTCCCGGCAAAGAGGAAACGTTTCGGTGCCGCTGGGGAACTGTGTATCTTTATGTGCAAGGAGCGCGATCTCATCCGATTTCCTGTGTTGCACCGGCTGGGTCAGAACCGTATTACACTGTTTTCAGGGAAATTTGCCTCAAGCCCGGCGAGCAGTACACTCTGGTGCCCGACACGCTTCACTGGTTTCAGGCTGGACCCGAAGGCGCCATCGTCTCGGAGTTCTCCACGCGCAGTACAGACGAAGCAGATGTGTTCACGGACCCTCGGATCAAACGAGCGCCTGAGGTTGGATAGGTCATCCAAGAGCTCTGAATGACGATCCCTTGGTCCATTCTGCAGACACCCATCGATAGCCAAAATAATTGTTGAACTCCCACCAAGGAGTTTTTTATGCGGCGCTGCGTTCGATGAAAGTGTCGTACCCTTCGGACAAAAGGGGGACTTCAGGGGGTTGAGGCTGTAACCTACACACGCCCTGTGCACCTAATGCAATGGGGATCACATTCGTACTTGGCTTCCGATCGAGGACGAGCACGACGACGAGGACGAATTTCAGGAGGAGCTACGCATGAAGCCATGGTGCCGGAGCGTGAGAATTTCTCTGTCTTGTTGGTTCTTGTCTGGTGCGCTCGCTGCGGCGCAAACGCCCACACCAGCTGCGGCTGATGGGAATAAGAGCACGCTTTGGTACATTCCCCACACCCATTGGGAAGGCGCCGTTTTCAAAACACGTGAAGAATACCTGGACATGGGTCTCCCTATCATTCTGCGTGCGCTGAACACGCTGAAGCGCCAACCTGGTTACAAATTCACGCTCGACCAAGCCGCGTTGGTGAAGCCTTTCCTGGATCGATATCCGGAAGAGGCTGCCACTTTCAAAAAATTTGTGGACGAAGGGCGGCTGCAGTTGGTGGGTGGAATGAACATCATGCCGGACATGAATATGCCCGGAGGCGAGTCCTTCATCCGCCAGGTGATGATTGGGAAGAACTTCTTCCGGGAACGTTTGGGTGTAGATATCAAAACCGGCTGGGCCTTGGATTCGTTCGGGCATCACGCTCAGATGCCACAAATCTTGAAGCTCGCTGGGATGAACTCTTACTGGTTCTTTCGAGGAGTTGCGAATCTGCAGGTGCCTTCAGAGTTTCGTTGGCAAGGAATCGATGGCACGAAGATCAATGCCTTTTGGCTTCCGTACGGTTATGCCGTGAGCTATGGCTCGCCCACGAATCTTCCTGGATTCGATCTCTTCTTCCGTCAAGTCTTCGAAGGCCTCAAGCCGTTTGCCCGAGGCAATGACATCGTGAGTCTGGCCGGCGCCGATGTGAGCGAGCCGGAAGAGCACTTCATGAAGCTGATGGAGGAGTTCAACCGTGGCAGCGACGCACCGTTTCGTCTCCGCATCGGCATCCCATCTGAGTTTGAGGCTGCGCTGGCTAAACGAGATCCGCAGGTAGTTACCGGCGAGCTCAATCCGATCTTCCAGGGAATTTACAGCAGCCGAATTGAACTGAAGCAGTGGTACCGTTCGCTCGAGAACATATTGACGGTAGCTGAGAAGCTGGGATCGCTGAATAGCTGGCTGGGGATGCCTTTTGACCTCGCGACGGTCTGGCGAGCCTGGGAACCGGTAACTTTCAACCAGACCCACGACTTGGCCTCAGGCGTGATGGTCGACAAAGTTTATGAAGACACAATTCGCGGCTATGAATTTGCCAAGCGGTTGGGTGACGAGCTGACGAATAGTTCGCTCGAAAAACTCATTTCGAAAATTGACACGCGCGGGGAAGGCATTCCTGTCGTGGTCTTCAATCCACTGGGCTGGTCGCGCAACGACGTTGTGGAAGTGAATGTCGGAATCAGCGAACCTGGAATGGTTGCGCTCGCTCTGGCCGATCCTCAAGGAAACCGGGTTCCCCTGCAGATCACGGCTGCCGAACAGCATGGTGACGGCGGTTTGCGCAGGGTGAAAGTAACCTTCGTTGCCCGCAACGTGCCCCCTTTCGGATATAGCCTCTATCGCCTGCTGCCCAAACCCTCCACAAGCAACGACAACTTCGAAGCGCGCACGGGTCGTGAAGCCGTTGCCACGCGAATGGGTGACTCGGTCGCGCAGCACGACACCGGCTCGATTGAAAACGAGTTCTACCGCGTCACTTTTGATATGTGGTCGGGTGCAATGACGAGCCTGCGCGACAAGGCTACGCAGTGGGAAAGCTTGAGCGCCGCCGCCAATGTGGTCGCACGCGAGCACGATGGAGGGGATTTCTGGGAGCTGTACGGGAACTTGCACGGAGGCCGCAACATTGCGATGACCAAGCAGCATCTCCCGCCGCATGCTGGCCAGGCGTCGTTCTCGAGCGACCAGGTTGGAGGAAGCGGCAGAAAACGCGAAGGCGCGGTATTTTCGGAATACTCGGTGTCGCATCCTTTTGGCAGCGGACAGTTCACAACGATGGTTCGCGTGTATCAAGGGATCAGACGGGTAGACATCCGGACACAGCTGCTTAACGAAGACAAGTTTGTCCGCTACCGAGCGCTCTTTCCGACTGCCATCCGCAACGGAAAAAACACACAAGAAATTCCATTCGGTTCCATTGAGCGACCTCTTGGAGTGGAGTTCCCTGCACAAAACTGGATCGACTATGGGGACGGGAGCAAGGGACTCGCTCTACTCAATCGTGGCCTGCCCGGCAACAATGTCGGCAACGACACGATGATGCTTTCTTTGATGCGCTCGGCGCGGATTCAGGCCTATGCTTACCATGGCGGCTATGAGCCTGGGGTCTCTTCAGATACGGGCTTGCAAGTAGGAAAACAATTTACATTTCACTACGCCCTCGTCCCGCATGCCGGCGACTGGCGCGAGGCTGGCATTGCGCGTTCTGGGCATGAATTTAATCATCCGCTCATTGCCATGACGTCCGGAACCCATCAGGGACCGCTTCCGAAGCAGTGGGGACTGATCGAGATGTCGAATGCCAACGTGCTAGCCACGGTCCTAAAGCCTGCAAGCGACGGCTCGACCGTGATCAGAATTTACGAATCCTCCGGGAAATCAACGCCTGCCGTAAAGATGAAGCTGAGCGCTAAGGTGAATTCTGCCGAGGAGTCGAATCTGATTGAAGATGCCGGCCGTAAGCTGTCTGTGTCGAGCGACACGCTTCAATTTGATATGGGCCCTTACGAAATCAAGACCTTCAAATTGCGGCTGCAACCGCTTCAGTAGCTGTGCTCTCGGGACGTATGAGTGGCTGCCGACTGAATGAGAATCTGACAATCAACGGAGTGCCTACAGTATCTCTCGAAAACGAACAGCTCCGGGTCGTCGTGTTGACGGGGAAGGGAACCGACATTCTGGAATTCTGTCACCGAGCGAGTGGCATTGACGTTCTTTTCAAGACTCCTTGGGGTGTCAAAAATCCGCAAACCTACGTGCACGACACGCCCGCTGTTGCCGCACCCTTCATGGATTTTTATCCGGGTGGATGGCAGGAACTATTTCCCAACGCGGGGGACAACTGTGTCTACAAGGGCGCGGAGCTAGGCTTTCATGGTGAGATCTGCAAAGTGCCATGGGAATTTGAGGTATTGAACAATAGTCCCCAACAGGTGACTGTCAAGTGCCGGGTGCGAACCGTCCGTGTCCCGTTCCTCGTCGAAAAGACGCTCACACTCAAATCGGATCGAGCGTCGCTGGACATTGAAGAAACGATTACCAATGAGGGCGCCGAACCAATGGACTTCATGTGGGGGCATCATCCAGCATTTGGCGCTCCTTTTCTGGATGAACATTGCCGGCTGTTTGCGCCAGCTACCGGCGTTGAGACGGCGCATGCACTGCCGGCTCATCAGCTCCTGCCATCCGAGACCAGCTTTGAACGGTTTCCGAGTGTTCGAACCGACGAGGGTGACTACTTTGATTTGAGCCGCATGTGGCCGGCGACCGCCCGTTTTACACATCTCTCGTACCTCACAGGTTTGAAGGATGGTTGGTACTGCCTCGTGAATGAGAAAACCCGGCTCGGGTTTGCCTTGCGTTGGAATCTCTGCGTGTTTCGTTACCTCTGGTTGTGGCAGGAGTTCGGTGGGACTTCGCAGTACCCTTGGTGGGGCCGAGGTTACGTGACCGGAATTGAACCTCACAGCAGCATTCCGGGTCGGGGGTTGGAGAAAGCTATCGAACGGGGAACGCAACTGACGCTGGCTCCGAAGAAGAGCCTCAGTACGCGGCTGTGTGCTTCCCTGTTCCTGGCGGAAGGTGAACCGAAAGGAGTAACTGAGGAAGGGGAGATCTTGTATTGAACAGGAGTCTTCTTAAAAATCCTCTTCCCGTGAGGGGAGCTGCGAAAAAATGTGAGCACGCGCTCTACCCGGAAAAAGCGTGCGCTGGGGCACCGGCCCCAGCAAGGTGGAACGCGCGCTCCGCGCGCCTTCTCTGCAGGCTGGAAGCCTGCACCTGGAGCGTTTGTCCCCCTTTTCCAAGGGGGACGCCGCGGTGTTTGCGGCAGGGGGTCTTCGCAAGTTTGTAGCTGCTGCACAACAACGTGGCCAGTCATCGGCTTGATTGTGGTGCGGGCGTCTCGCCTGCACAGAGAATGTAGAAACTCCAGGAACGCGCGCTGGGCGCGCGTTTATGGCTGTCATCTGGCAGTCATTTCAACAAGGATTTTCTCGGGTCAATTGTTTCACACCTTCCAATGAAACACGTGATCATTATGCCCGATCTGGGCCAGACCAGCAGCGAAGCAAAGATCGTGTCCTGGCTGAAGCAGCCAGGTGACAAGGTGGCGATGAGTGAAGCCTTGCTGGAAGTTGAAACCGACAAAGCCACTATGGACGTAGAAGCCTACGTCGGGGGGTTCCTTCGCAAGAAACTGGCCAACGAAGGTGAAATGGTGGCAGCCTCCAATCCAGTTGCTATTCTTACCGACACACCCGACGAGGATTTCGACGAAGATTTGAAGCCGAAATCCAAGTCCGCGGAGCCAGTCGCGACGACCGGGCGAGTGCAGACCATGGCGTCCGCTCCGTCTGTAGGGAACATTGCTGCCGTGCTTGCGGCGCGCGTGCTCGCA
>Ga0075423_10007212_pt1 | contig 10487 bp, 12 predicted proteins | sample SoiMethybrSBSTD2_FD_80114 | JGI IMG/M metagenome (GOLD analysis project Ga0075423, IMG submission 80114) | Bulk soil microbial communities from a Populus tree surrounding site in Tennessee, USA - Soil MetaG P. TD hybrid SBSTD2 | ecosystem: Environmental > Terrestrial > Soil > Tree plantation...
GTGCAGAGGACTATCCGTGGCATCAAGATCAAGCATGATGTGCTTGGGTGGCCGCGTATGCGCCTCCAGGAACAATGTCGCGAATAGCTCCTCGATGGCGCGCGGATCATGACTGATCTTGTGGCGGCAGACGCCCCACCGGCGCCGAGAGCGAGGCTGTCCGCGTCGCGGCCATCAAGGAAATGTTTGATCGCGGGTTTGGTAGAGCAACGCAAGGCAGCATGACATATGGGGTGAGCGAGCAGCTGGCCGAGCTGTTTCGTGAGAACGCCCAACGGCACGCTTGGCAGCGAGATTGCGCGTCGAGCTGCGTTGCCGCCGCCGAACGGCGAGCAGCCGCACTGAGTGTCAAAGTCGCACTACGCGCGGCTGAGTTGTAAGCCACAACCGAACCACATCCGCTGTAAGAATGGATGCGCCACTTTTTACATAACATGCGATGTGTAAAGAGTGCTATTGTGCCGGTAGAGATAATTCAGCTACTTACGGGGATCATCGCGGTGGCAAACCAAAGGGCGTAATGTAAAGAGTAGCGCATCCACCGATGCCCACGAGCGCGCCAAGGAGTTTTTGAGCAGTCCGGAGCAAATCTTTCGCTGAGATGCAGCGTTCAATTGACACCCGGCACTTCCCTCACAATCAGATCAAGCGTGGCGCCCACCGCTCCGTAGCCGACCTCGTCGCAGCCATTCAAGCCTTCATCGACGACTGCAATGCAAGCCCCAGGGCGTTCCGCTGGGTCAAGACAGCCGACGATATCCTTGCATCGATCGAGCGGTTCCGCCGGCCGTACCCTCGACGTGCACGCTAAGACTGGTTAGGAACTTTTGAATCAGGACACTCGAGCAACGGCTCCGCCTGCGTTACATCGTGAACCTGCCCCGCCGTAAGCGAGAGCGCGACTGGATTGCCGAGCGCATCGACGGCCGCGTGGATTTTCGTCGTCAGTCCGCCGCGCGAGCGGCCGATCGCTTGATCCTCGCCGTCTTTTTTTGGGCGCCGGCACTATGCTGATGTGCGCGCACGATCGTTGCGTCGAGCATCATGAACTCGTTGTCGGCATCGCGGGACATAATCTCGAAAACCCGCATGAAAACGCCACTTTCGCACCATCGCCGGTACCGTCTGTGAACAGCCTTCCAATGTCCGTAGCGCTCGGGTAGATCGCGCCACGGGATAACCGTGCGATAGCGATAGATGACCGCGTCGACGAACAGGCGATTGTCGGCCGCCGTACCGCCGACATGGCCCTCGCGGCCGGGCAGGAAATCCTTGATCTTGTCCCACTGGTCGTCGCGCAGGGCGTAGCGGTGCACGCGTCGGCCTCCGGATTGCCGTCGCCCCATGAGTCAGAGACCAAGTGATTTGGGAATTGACGACTTGGTGCTCCGGAGATTTGGATTTTCCACCGGCCGTGGCAGAAGGGACTCAACTCAACTGACGACACGCCCTAGTTCAGACCAGCCACTTTTTTCCCTTCCGCAAACGCTTTTATTACATCGAGGCCACGCGCGACATAACCAGCGCGCACCATGCCCGCTCTTTCTTCCGGCGTTCCATGGTGATCAGAATTATTGAAAGCATAGTCCCCAATTTCAAAGAATTTCTTCACCGCATGTTCCACCATTAATGCAGTAGTTACAGGGGCTGGGCCTGGCCGGCTGCTGGGCCATATTTGAACATCTTGCATAGATCCCAGGAACCAACCGGCCATAAAGTCGGCGTGTAGCTCCATTCTCCATGGGCCTTCGGTGGTCATTCCGGACTTGTATTGCATGATATGGCCGAACTCGTGTGCCATAATTGTGAGAGGAGCTAGCATCCAGTTCCCTGGATCTAGCTTCGGTGCCTCGGACGGGGTCGCGAACGGATTAGATCGCTTCTTTTCTTGGGTGCCTACTCGCGGTTCATCCACCATGCGCTCAAACTCCTGGGCGAAGAGATTAATTCCCAGAAGCACTGTTCCGTCCGGCCCATCCGGCACAAGAATCGCAGGCGTCGCGAACGCATTGAGCTGGTCACCGTCATCGTAGTAGCCCACACTTGGCCGAATGCTAAATCGCTCTACTAACGTTTTGGTGAAAGATAGGTAGCTGCGGTGCACTACGCTTGGCGGTTCACGTAACGCGAGACCTGCAAAGCCACCCCCGGCCGCCATTCGGCATCCCGGAAGTTGGGTACCTGCACGTACGAGATCAATGCTGCAATGGCAGGTGAGAAACCCCGCGAGGCCGCCTTGCACAAATGTTCGCCGGTTCATTTGACTGCCCCCTGTTATGCGAAGCCCGCCCGGAGCTATCCAGAGCTATCGGCAGATGGTCGAGCTACTTCCGTGGGAGAAGCGACTGGACTTTACCAGGCTGATCAACGGTCTTGAAAGGCTATATCAATTCAGACGAGAGGAGGTGCTTGCGGACTTCGGTGATGTTCTGAATGATATTCGTCATCTGGCAGACGACTTTGAGATCTGCCTTCCGGCGACAGGTCCCTTCTTCGAGGGTTTGTGGCGATGAAGCGCGAAGGCAATGAGCTTCGCTGATCTGGTCCGACGCATTGCTGGCATCGAGTAGCGTCGCACGCTGCACCGGAGTATTTCGGCGTTTACGACCCGGTGAGCACTCCAATTAGCTGATACACGAAACCGAGGCACAGACACGCCATCCCGTCCATGAGCCAAGCACCAGCGCGCACGCGATGCAGGCAAGCGCGAGCGTGAAATAACCGACAATCTCCCACATGCAACGCACCCGTGGTGGTGGAACTACGTCCTCAAGCCGAGCGCGGAATATTGCCTTGCACTCAGCCCATAGGTCCATGCCACGGCTTCCTGAGCCGTCCGCACCTCGGATGGAACGCGCAAGATGTAGCGCTTGTGTGAGCCGTCGGGTTCCGGAGTGCCGTTCACGACCTCGACCGCGGTCCAGGAACCTATCGTCACGCCGCGATGACCCCAAAATTTGCGCCAAAGAACACCGGTGTCGTCCTTGGAGACGCACGCAACAACGCCTGTCGCAATGAAGCGCTCGGGCGTCATGATGTCGATCATCGTGTTGCGCAGAACAGGCTCGAATGTGTCGCCGATCTTGACCGGCGTAATCCATTCGGGATGTTCGATCATCCAAGCCGGCACCTGCACCCCTTTCCACGCGCAAGCTGACCATCCATCACGGTAGCGCAGAGCCGGGCCATCTGCGCAATGGAGACGGCTTCGAGCATCCGTCAGCAGCGTGTCGGGCCGCTCCGCGATCCAGCAGACATGCTGATGCGGTACCAACCAGCTGGCGCTCTTGGCAATGGCCCACAAGCCGCGGAGGGGTACGGTCTGGTCTTCCCAACCAGCCACGTCGCGGAGATATTCGTAGATCCCCAGCGATGCGAGCTCGTCAGGGCCGATGGCGATATCGGAAAAGTTCCCTGATGCCGCAAGCATTCGGGGCAGGCCGCGCCAACGCTGAATAGCGTGGCGCACGCGTACCGGGAGCCGGAACAGGATTTCACTTGTTGCATCGCGCACGGTTCGATTGATCGCCCGGCTCGTCTGTGTGGCACGGTCTAGGGAATTGCGTGCGGCATTGATGCCAGTCCGCTTATGGCCGAGTTCGCTGGCGGCAACGATGATCTCTTTCCAGAAAATCTCGGCAAACATTCCCACCCGTTGCCGCGGTGTGTCGAAGATTTGCGCCTTGACGTTGGCCCCAATCTGATCGCCCGCCGAAGCCGATGCAAGCTGTTGCGCAATTTCGATTGGACCGCCACACCAGATGATGCGAATTGGCGCTTCGAGGCCGGCCGACTGGTAGGCAAGTCGAATTCCTTCTTCCGCAGTTTCGCGGTCCGCCGCGGCACAAGAAGTCCGAAGCGCAGCCCAACGCAGCAAGTGCTGCTCGAGGGTATCCACGGGCGCGGCGTCAAGCATAGCTTAATCTCCTGCAATGCCGACGTCGGCTGGCTCGAGCTGACGCTGTCGCCGCACGCGGTAGGTCCCCTGTTCCAGGTTGACTGCAGCGTGTTCTTCATGCTCGAGCCGCGCAACAGCTCCGGTCACCTGGACGTGACCCACGTAAAGGTCGTCTGGAATGTCGCGCGCCAATGCGTCGTCCCGATAAAAGGTGACGCGCCCGAATAGCTTGTGGTGATGGCCGGTAAACTCGCCCTCGGAGACAACCACGGTATCTGCTTCGGCCGAGCCAAGGGCGACTCCGGACACGGGTGCATCCTCTACGCGCTCAATCAGTAGATCCCCCTGGGCACACAAACGTCGCATGGATCAAGCCTCCGATTGCTGGAAAGATGCGGGCGCCAAAACGACTTTGGTCCGACGCGGGCATCATCTCGTAGGGCCCTCATGGAAGCGGCCATGGTGCTCGACCTGCAGCTCCGCTCGCCGCGTGCGGGTCTCGACGAGCGCGTCGAAGAGTCTCGAGAGGAAGCACTTGCGGTTGCTGGAACGAACTTGACTGGAGGCGGCGTCAGGCGGCGTTTTCGAGTGGGGCTTCTGTTTGCCTTTACTCAAAGCCATCGCTTGCGATGTCACGAGGGAAATCATCACGAGTTCCTTGATGAAGGTGCTGCGGTCACCCTCAACATCACGATCCCCGCATATAAAATCGAGTGGGGCGAAGGGGCTTCGGCATAAACGAGAAATATACACCCGTAAGCATGGGTATCAGCTCAGCGGCCGCGGTGACCATCCGATGCGCGCCGGCCCGTTCAACCGCTCCGTCGTGGGCGACGCCTTTAGGCGGTGCGGTCAATATTTATATGGAGTTTTTATCAGAAAGGCTCCTCCGAGCGCCCTCTCGAAATCCTATGCGTTATCGGCAACTATCACCCGATGTCCTTGCTTCAAGGTGCCACGCTTACCCTGCTGACCAGTTGCAGCTCGGCGCTTCGCTGAACGGACGGACAATGTTGGATTTCATCCTACTCGCCTTGGGGGCTCGGCTTCTACACCCTATCCATCGCTTATGCTGTCGGCTGCGAACGCCTCTGACGAGAGCTCCCATGCCATGCGTCTCGCATCTTTAAATTCATATATACTGGAGGGCCGCGAACCACATGGAATTTATATGCTCGAGTCTGTAAATTAGCGCGTTCTACATCATCTGGTCGCGAAGCGCCGAAGGCGTCGCCGCTCCAACTTGTGCCGGCCAGCCAACAGAAGACAGCCCTTTGCTATGGCACAGCGGACTGCGATCGCCCTCACTGGTGCAGACGAGGGTGCTCGACGATTTTGGCCTCTGACGCTTGGTGCTATTGGCGTCGTTTACGGCGATATCGGTACCAGCCCCATCTATGCCTTTCGTGAAGCAGTAGTCGCAGCCGCGGGCGAGGCTGCGATCGTGCCCGATACAGTGTTCGGCATCCTCTCGCTGATTCTGTGGTCATTGTTCCTGCTCGTCACGCTCAAGTACGTGTGCTTTCTCTTGCGCGCGGACTTCAACGGGGAGGGCGGTACGTTTGCGCTCATGGCGCTCGCCCAATCGGTGGCGCGTCGCAGCAGCCACATCATTCTCCTCCTCGGCATTGCCGGTGCGTCCTTCCTTTACGGGGATGCTGCCATTACGCCGGCACTCTCGGTTATATCTGCCGTAGAGGGGCTCAAGGTCATCGCCCAAGCATTTGAGAAAGCGGTCGTTCCCCTTTCGCTGCTCATTCTAATCGGCCTGTTTGCCATGCAAAGCCGCGGAACGGCCCGGGTAGCATCCCTGTTCGGCCCAATCATTCTTGTGTGGTTTGCGGTACTTGGGGCGATGGGCATCATTTGCATCGCGGAGGAGCCGCAAATTCTCGGAGCCTTCAATCCCCGATACGCCGTCATGTTCCTGCTCAACAATGGCTTCGTAGGCCTCACCGTGCTGGGCCTGGTATTCCTTGCCGTCACTGGTGCGGAAGCCCTCTATGCAGATCTCGGCCACTTTGGTCGCAAGCCCATCCAGGCCGCTTGGCTTGCCGTCGCTCTTCCTGCCCTCACCCTCAACTACCTTGGACAGGGCGCACTCGTCCTTGGCCATCCGGCCGCGATTGAAAATCCGTTCTTCCTCATGTATCCGAGTTGGGCGTTATGGCCGCTCGTCTTGCTCACCACTGCGGCGACCGTGATCGCCAGCCAGGCCGTCATCACGGGTGCCTTTTCTATCACGCGGCAAGCAGTCCAACTCGGTCTGTTGCCCCGCTTTGGCATTCGCCATACCTCCGGAGAAATGGTCGGCCAAATTTATTTGCCGCGTGTCAACTGGCTGCTGCTTATCGCCGTGCTGCTCCTTGTGGCTATCTTCAAGAGCTCGAGTGCCCTGGCCGCTGCGTACGGGGTTGCCGTCACCGCAACCATGATCACAACCTCGGTGATGGCATTCTTCGTCTTCTGGAAGCGCTGGCACTGGCCAATTTGGCAGGCCGCTGCCCTCATCGTTCCATTACTTTTCATCGAACAGGTGTTCTTCGCGGCCAATGTTATCAAAATCTTCGAGGGCGCGTGGGTGCCGGTTGCGATCGCCGTTTCCCTCATGTTCGTTATGCTGACTTGGGTCCGGGGGACTACGATCCTGAATGCTATCTCCCGCAAGCAGGAGGAGAACTCGCTCGATTGGCTGGCGAACACCCTTGAGAAGAGGCCACCACATCGCATCAATGGCACGGCCGTCTTCTTGACTGGCAATCGTCGTGCGGCGCCAACAGCACTGCTGCACAACCTCAAACACAATCACATGCTGCACGAGCGAAATATCGTGCTGACAATCAAGACTGCCGATGTGCCGCGGGTGCCAAATCCCGATCGGATCAATATCGAAAAGCTTACCGAGACCTTCACAGCGGTCTCTCTTACCTATGGGTTCATGGAGACACCGAACGTCATGCAGGGTCTGGCGCTGTGTCGCCGACGTGGGCTCAACATCGACCCCGGCGCCACTTCTTTTTTCTTATCGCGCCGGGTCTTGCGACCAACGTCTCGTTCGCAAATGCCGATGTGGCAGGAAAAGCTCTTTATATGGCTTGCCCGCTCTTCAGAGGATGCCGCTGCCTATTTCCAGATCCCATCAGATCGCGTGGTCGAGATCGGCACGCAGATTGTGGTCTGATCTCCTCGAGAGTCCCACAGCCACGCTGATAGCTTGCACGCGTGCTCCGCGCCGCAAATGTTTGCGTTTTGAATCGCGCCGAAGGGGTCAGCAGAGGCAACCCGCGATTCCGTTGCATGCCGATTCACGGCGCACTGAGAATGGCATGGTTACTACTTCTACAAGCTGGACTGAGGAAGACCTACGGACCGTAGATGGGATGCTTGATCTATATTGTCACGAAGTTCTCTGACACCGCGCCAACCGTTAGACCTGAGTGTGTGCTCTAAGCCCAACATGTGATCGAGCTCACCCGCCAAAGCGGCCGAAACTTGCGTCAGGGGTAGGCGGCATTCTGCGGATTTGATGAGGCCTTGGCGCCAAAGACAATACTTGATAGGCATGGGATTCGCTTCCTTGAAGAGCAGCGGTGCCAAGGTCTCAAGCTGGGACCACCGCACGCGAGCGGCTTGGTGGTCATTGGCCGCCATTCGCTCATAAACCTCGATAAAACGGGTAGTCTCTAGGTGGGCCGATGCCAGGATCCCGCCGTCGCCACCATGCGCGAGCATCGTATAGAAAAGGGCGTCTTCGCCGGTAAGGACCGAGAAACCGTTCGGCCGTACTCGGAGCAATTCGAGGGATTGGGCGAGGTTGCCGGAGGAGTCCTTAACGCCAACGATTTTGGGAATCTCCGCCAAGCGAAGCAGCGTCTCGTTCGCGAGATTGATGCTAGTGCGGTAGGGGATGTTGTAGATCAGGATTTTTCGATCGGTTGCTTCCGCAATGCGGACGAAGTGCTCCCGCAGTCCATCCTGACTTGGGCGGTTGTAGTATGGGCAAACGGACACCAAGCCCGCAAACGGATAGCGCTCGAGGCGCTTTAGAACCTTGACGACTTTGCGAGTGGCGTTACCGCCAATACCAACGAAAACGGGGACCCGTCCCGCGACAACCCTCATCGTTAAATCGACGATGCGTTCAACTTCCTCATCGTCGATCGTGGGAGCTTCGCCAGTCGTGCCCAGAGGGAAAATTCCGGCCACGCCCTGACCAAGATAGTGCTCGAGCAAACTCTCATAGCTTTGCACATCAATTGCGCCATCAGCAAAGGGCGTAATGATCGGCAAGCACAGGCCAGCGAGCTTAGACATGATAGACGTCCTCACTATCGCAGAGCAAAGGCCCTGACCTTGATCATTCGTCGTCCGGACGGCAGTGCCGAACCTCGGGGGATGGCTTCGGTGCGTGGGGCATCAAAATAAGCCGGCGTGCAAAACCAGCCCACAGCAGCACCACCATGACCGCGGCCATGGCGTATCCGACGACCACGATGCTCAACCAGGATGCCGGGGGGCGATGAGCGCTCAGCGACATGCACTTGGAGATGGCGGATGCCTTCCGATGAACTGCGTCTCTCGTCGACGCAGTTCATTTGGAGGCGCCGCGCCGGGCGCATTTTTTCGGTCCGATCGTGCAAGAGGCGCAGCACTTGCCCACAGGCCGCTCGACCTTCACCACGAATTGTCCCGCAGATGTCCAAACGCATGGTCAGGCTGCGCGTTCTAGGTGTGGCTGCTCGAACTCCAACCCTTCAATCTGGTCCACGATGGTGAAGTTGCCATCCGCGCTCTCGTCCCGCGCATACTTGATCGCCGCCGCGCGCGTGCTGAAGAGACCGGCTCTCCGCCCGGTCGTCTCGCGAATGACCCAGTGACCTGCTGAGTTCAGTCCAAGGAGGAAGAATGGCGCGATGGCCGTCGGCAATCGGCTTGGGAAGTCGACGCCGGCCGCGAGGTTCAGAGACATGACGCGATCTCCTTCGAATCGATATCATGAAGATGCGGGTAGATGCATATGAATTCGAGAGGAGAAGGGCATCTTTGACATAAGTGACAAATAAAGATCCCAGCAGACACTCTGAATAGTCGAATGGTCCGGAACATCACCGCAATCATCAGGATCGATCGAATGAGGTACGACACCACAACGAGCTTGTCGCGCGCGTTGCGACCCTTCAGAAAGGTCATTGATCTCTGCCCGCCGGTTCCCGAATTCGCCGGCCATGCGCACCTTGAACGCTGGTGGATCAGTCCCCGGCAGGTGGGACCGCACCGCCGGGACCGACCGCCCTCAACGTTGCACGCCAAGAAGTGCGTCTAAGTGTGCAACGCCCCCTCGTCTCACCGTCGGGTTCTGCCTCTCAGATTCGCAGATTGGCGTATCCTCCAAAGCCACTACGCGTTTGCCTGATCGCGCGAAAGCTGCAAATTTTGCGCTCACGTAACGAGCAAGCCCTTCGTCATTGAGATCGTTGGGGATGAGGAAATTAAAGAGAGGCGCGCACTTGTCCTCATCCTCGATGTAGGCGATTGGGCGCCCTTTGGACCAGCCTCCATTGGGTCTAACCACGCCCACGACGAATTGGTCATAGATGCTGAGCCGCATAGTCGAACTCCAGTCCGTCGTTCACGTGGACAATGGCGAAGTGCTTATCGGAGCTTTCCAGTTGCGCGAATCGCAGGGCCGCTTCGCGCGACACGAATAGACCAGCCTTCTTGCCGGTGTTTTCGCGGACAACCCACAATCCCCGCGCGTTCTGACCGAGCAGGAAGTACGACCTGCGGCGGGCATCATCGGCATGTCAGCCCATCGAGCGATGGTCTGGGTGGGCTGGGTTAGAGTGGACATTGACGTTCTCTCCGAAACCTTGGTGGGATGACCCAGATGTATTGCGAAGGCCATATGTTATCCATGATGTCCGACACGCTTTGTCATAGGCAGCACATAAAAAGACTTGGATGACCAACGGCGATGGGTGTCTGATGATCCAGTTCGCCTCTCTAGGTCCTGAGCCCTAGATCAGCGTATTGCTCGGCGGTCAGACCGTAGGTCCAGGCAACAGCTTCGCGCGGGGTGCGTATCGCCGAGGGGACGCTTGCGCGAGCCGTCGGCCTCGGCGGTGCCATTCATCACCTCGACGGCGGACCATGATCCAATCGTCACGCCGCGAAAACTCCAGAGCTTGCGCCATAGGATGCCGGTCTCACCGGTTGACGAGCTATGGCACTGCGATGTCGTCCCTGTGGAGTTTATTTGCCGAGCGTCTCAGCGCGCCAGCGACCCCGGCGCAGTATCTCCATTATCGCCTGACGTTTGCGAGACTCGAACAGCGCGCCGAACAGCGTTGCAAAGGAGCGTTTGCCCGTCCGGCGCGTGGCGCTCGGCTGACCGTTCGCCGAAGCCTTGCTTGCGTCTCGCTTCGCTTGGCTCACGGCAACTGCTTGTGATGCGACGATGGGGAACATCTTGGGCAACATCTTCCGACTCCTCTGTGCATCATTAGCATTCGATGCCCTCAGGATCTCCGTCGCGGCATATGAAATCGAGATGGACGGGACGGCCTTCGCATAAGTGCGAAATAAGCGA